>JGI1358J11329_10000139_pt1 | contig 66952 bp, 57 predicted proteins | sample Subgroupgradi54m_FD_11329 | JGI IMG/M metagenome (IMG submission 11329)
ACCGGGTGTGATAAGAAAAAGAACGGCGGGAAGCCAACGCAGCGCCCCCGGCAAGAGAGTGGCCGTGCCCGCCACGAGGCCCAAGGCGCCCGCGATTCCGACCACCCAATGAAACCATTGGGCGGCTGACGCCCCATCGAGGAGAAGCCCCAGGGTGTAAAGCATTTCCATGAAAAAAGGTGACGTCGAATTCGCCGTGTAAGGAAGATAGGTTATGGCGTGTTGCTTCACAAACACCTGAGGAAGTCCCAAGTGGTAACAAAGCGGGTCTCCCCCGTAAGCCGGGAGAAAAATCAAAACCCCATTCATGAGGGTCAACAGAAAAAAGAGTGAAAACGTGAGCCGGCGAACTACGTTCTTCTGCCGAAACTCACTTACTATTCCTTCGCGGACCTGGAGGCAGAGGTTACAAAGAGAATGGTGAAAGAACCAAAGGCCGTAGACCAGGATGACCCAAGCGAGCGGCCGATAAAGAAGTCCGCTCCATCCAAGGATCAAAATCCCATATGTCATGATCCCCCACCCGGAGACCGCGGCAAACACCCCCTGCTCAAGACCGCTTAAAACGGAAATCCCGAGAACCCGTAGGAACTCTTTTCCAACGGCGATTCCCAGCACCGCAAAGAGGAAACAACCAAGCCAGCCCATGCTCATCCCAACAAGGCGGGAAGAACCACCCGCAGGCCATACTGCCAAAAAACAAATAGAGACCAGCTCAACAGGAGGATTTTTAAAAACTCATTCCAGCCCTTCATCGCGCGGGGCGGTTCGCTTTCAGAACGTATTGATTGAGAAAAGGAAGTCCGAGGAAACCCGGAACGAAATAACGCAGCGACGCGAAAAGACCGACGCCCGCCACCAAGGCTGCGCTTTCGTAGGGTTTGAAAAGAAAAATCAGGGCTGAATCCCTTGTCCCCATCCCGGCGAGGGTGAGCGGGATGAGACCCACTAAAATCGCCAAAGGGACGAGACGGAATACGTGAAAAAGCGAAACCTGAGAATGGAACGCGCGGAAGATCATATAGAACTGCAGAATGTGCACGAACCAAAGAAAAATCGAGAGCCCAATGATAAAAAAAAGGAGGCCTGGATTCTGCCGAATTTCTTTCAAGTAATGGTGCGTGTCCAGCAGAAATTCACGGATTTTTTTAAAAATCTTATTTTTTTCGAAAAAGGAAAAAGAGACCCACTTTTCTAGATCGACCCAATAAAGAATGGGGAAAATCCCAATGACCGTGGCGGCAAAACCCAGTCCCGTCAAGCTCGCTGAATCCCATCTTGCAGAGAAAAGAACGCCGGCTAAAATCACGACCCCGAGCGAAGCCAGATCGATATACTTTTCAAAGAAAACCACGTTCATCCCGCGTTTCAAATCCATCCGCCCCTCTTTTCCGATAAAGTAGGCCTTCGAGAGATCCCCCACGCGGGAAGGAAGAAGGATGTTGAGGGCATTGGCTGAAAGGGTCAGCTTGATGGATTCGCCTAGTCCCATCACCGTTTGGGAACGGATCATCAGAGTCCATCGATAAGCGGTCAGTGTAATTTGGGGAATGAAAAAAAGCACGGCCAGCGTGAAAAGCCAAGGGTCCACCTGAGCGAGATGAGATTTGAATTGATTGAAATTGATCCGGGAAAAAATGAGGCCCATGATCAAGATCGAAAGGAGAAAAGCGATGAACTTTTTCATGGGATCGTTTGCTTCCAAACGGCGCTGCGCTTCTCATTGAGTTCCCTTGCGACCGCCGAAAGGTCCAGCCACCTCTGAAGGCTGCCGGACTGAAACGGCTGGCTCGTGGCCATGTAGGCAAAGGTGGCGTCGCTGGCAATCCATAAAGACTTAAGCCGGATGGCGGGATCGTCCAAATGAAAGGTCCATTGCACGGAGGGAGGGCTGTTGAATGAAAAAAGCTTGGAAAAACGAAGGGGGAATTTTTTCTTCGGTCGAAGAATGGCCTTTCCTTGTAGGATCCGCCTCGTGAAATTGGCGCTCAGAAAACGGCCCATCGCGAGGAGGAAGATGCGAAAAAGAAGAAAGCTCCAAGGAGAGAAGACAAGATCCCGGTGTTCGTAGCAATGGCCATCGATTCGAATCTCCTCTTCTTCAATAGAAAACTCGTTTCTTGAAATCACCTGAGACGTGAACTTCTTCGCTCCCCCCGTCTCGCCCACGAGGCCCGAATCACAATAAACCAGATCCTTCCCCTTGAAGATTTTCGTCACTCCCCCTTTGGCAAGCGAGATCACTCCGTAATAACTTCCTGAATTTTTGACCACGAGACCGGCCTCTTTGAAAATGCGGGTGAAGGGTTCCTTCTTTGAGGGAGACGCGGTGTTAGGTCGAGGCGAGAAATCCCTATAGGCCTGGAGAAAATTATAGACGTAGTGACAAAAAATTCGATCGTCCTCCAAATAACTCCGTCTCCTTCTCTCAACGGCCTCGAGAAAAAGATCGGCCATCGAAACCGCGACTGGAAGCTGGGATCCCAGCAGTTCGAAGCCGTGTGGGAGAAAATGAAACGTATTCCGGCTGCCGTACTCACCGCCGAAACTCCCGTCCGGGTGTTGAAAAAAAGAGCTAAATTGAATGGCGCGCGAAAGCGGCTTCAGGACTTTTTCATCCTTGGACTTTTGATGATACTTGGCGAGAAAGTCGATCGTGAAGGTCAAGTATCCCGGATCGCAGCCTTCGTATTCGGGAAACCAGCCCTCGGCCGTTTGAAGCCCAAGGAGATGATTCAGCTTCTCATTGGCCGCGCGCTTGAAAAAAGAATCGCCCGTGACCAAAAAGACGTTAAAAAGGGCCAAGACGATGAGCGCCTTGTGGTTCGAAAGAACCCCGGATTCATCAAAACCCTCGCGGGCCAAGTAAGTACCTCTCTTTTTGAAAAATTCGAAGAAGGAAGTCTCTTTGATTTCGAGTAAAAGACAAGCCTCTGTGCAGGCATACAGGGAAAAGGCAGCCGCCCCGGTGGCTCGCTCAAAAGGAAAGTAATCGTCACAAGAGCCATCGGGGTGAGACGAACGCTCAGCAAACTGAATGCCTGCGATCACCAGCTCTCGGAGCCGGTCCGAGTGGTAAAACGGATTTTCGGTGTGATCGATAAGGTAGGCCAACGCTAAGGGAAGAACACCCTCCTGGTACATCCCACTCGGGAAATCGCTTGTCCGATAGTGCCAATAAGCCCGGTCCATGCAGCCATAGGTGGAACTCGCCTGATTGCGGTCCATCAATTCCAGAAGATGAGGAAGGTATCGGAGCCCTTCCCGAAGATAAAGTTCCCTCTCAGCCACGGTTCTGGTAGGCGACAATCAGATCGGCGATGAGGCCCAGCGACGCGAGAAGAACCGCGGTGACAAAAATCATGATGTCGGATTCCTGGAGAGAGGCGGTCGTGGAAAAACTGTAACACGACTTCAATAGAGAAAAGACGAGCAGGAAAAAAGCGAGGGGCATGAAGATTCGAAGGGGCTTGAAATACATCACCATGCGCAGGACCGTGGCCAGATAAGCCAGCGTGTCCTTGACCGGATGAAACTTAGAGTGTCCGATCCGTTTCCGATATTCGGTGGGAACGTACTTGACCGCGTAGCCATTCGCAAGAAAGGCCAGCGTCATCGTGGTCACACAGGAAAACCCGTCGGGCAGCACCCAAAGGTACTTCATCATGATGTCCTTCTTAAAGGCCTTGAGACCCGTGTTGAGATCCGGGATGGGGGTACTAGTGAGGTAGCAAGCCAGCTTCCGAATGAGCCACTTGGCGGGCGTGCGGAGCCACTTGAGCGTGCCCTGTTCGCTGGTCCGCGCCCCATTGACTTGGTCGTATTCCGGAAAGTAGGACAAAAGTTGGGGGATGTCCGAAGCCGTGTAGGAACCATCTCCATCCAACATCACGATGATCTCGCCCTTGGCCTCCCGAATTCCCGTGCGCCGGGATGCCCCCGACCCGCCCTGGACGGGCCGCCGAATCACTCGAACCCTCTCTCGTTTCGCCGTCTCATACGTTCCGTCGCTCGAATGGTCATCCACGACCAAAATTTCATAGGAGCGTGAGGTGCTCTTCATCGCCTTTTCCACTTCGCGAATCACGCCTGCGATGGCCTCTTCTTCGTTGTAGACGGGGATGACGACGCTCACCTCGAGCGGGTTTGGCACGATCAATTCCTCCCTACCTTTCTCTTGTTCAAATTTCGATGCAACCAACGGATTCGAAAGAGATCCACGAACATCCGAAAAGAGTCCCGCAGGACACGCACCCGACTTTCCTTCGAATTCACCCAGGTGACCGGAACTTCTGCGATGCGGAACCCTTTCTGCTGCGCCAAAAATAGAATTTCAGCATCAAATGAAAACCCAAAAATTTTCTGCGATGAAAAAAGAGGGCCGACCACTTCACGCCGGAAGGCCTTGAACCCGCACTGGGAATCGCGAATCTCTTTGAAAGTCAGCGCCCGCGCAATCCGGTTAAACAATTTTCCCATCGTTTCTCGGAGGGGATTTTGACGCACGAGGATGCGCGCACCCGGTCCTCTCGATCCGATCGCGATGTCGTAACCATTCTTCAAGGGGTTCACGAGCTTCTCATATTCTGTGAGCGGCGTGGACAAATCGGCATCCATAAAAATTATCACGTCTCCTCGGGCCTCCAACATCCCCCTCTGGACGGCTCGACCCTTGCCTTGATTCGATTCCAACCGGATCCAGCGATGAGGGATGCTCTCGAGCAAAGGCTCCGCGACACTCTTTGTCCGGTCCGTGCTCCCGTCGTCGACAAAGATCCACTCGCTTTCATGAGAAAGTTTGGCCCGGAATGTTTGGACCTCCTGAATCGAATTTCCAATCCGCTTTTCCTCGTTATAGAGAGGTACGACGAAGGACAGTCGCATCCTTGGCCCCCACCTTGACGCGCCATTCGTCTAGAATCGACTCCAAGCCCTCAAAGATCGAGCGACGAGGTTTCCATCCCAGATGTTCGAGCTTTGAGGGGTCTGCCACTCCATAGGGAGAATCCCCGCGACGGAACAGGCCTGGTACGGGACGAATCTGAAAAGGGACCCGGCTTTTCCGTTTCAGGAACTCCACCGCCTTTCTCAAACGAAGTCCCCTCCCCGACCCGACATTGTAAATCTCGCCCGACTTCCCCTTCCGAATCAAGAGAGAATAGGCCCGGACTGCGTCTTCAACGTGGATGAAATCACGGACGAGGCTCAGATTTCCGACTTCGAGAACCGGCCGCCGCTTTTTGGCCTCGATCGACGCCACCTGACGGCAAAAACTGGGAAAAACAAAATAGGGATTCAGCCCCACGCCCACTTGATTGAAACCGCGGGCGATGACGACCCGGAGGCCGTGGTGACAAAAAAAATCAAGGGCCGCCAACTCGGTCAATCGCTTGCTCACTCCGTAGGGAGTCGTGGGATCGGAAGAGTCCCTTTCCCGCACGCGAACGTGCTTATGAAATGTTCGGCCATAAACGTGAGACGAAGAAACCAAAAGCAACCTCGAGCGAGGCGCGAACCGCAGGATGCCTTCCATGAGATGAAGGGTTGCTGTGACATTAATGCGAAAAGTGCCGGCCGGATCGTTCACCGACTGGGCCGGGACCGCAACACCGGCCAGGTGGAAAACATAATCTGGCTGTGTTGTTCGGATAAGACGGAACGCATCCTTTTCACGCGTCAGATCCGCAGAAATCCACTTCGCCACACCCGAAAACGGATTACGGGGCCGTCGGGACGTGCCGAAGACCGTCATTCCCTCCCGACACAGGTGAGGAACTAAGTAGCTTCCGACGAATCCGCTGGCACCGGTGACCAACGCACGAGGACGGTTCATTGCCCGGTCTCGGCACGGACCCTCTCCAGCGCAGCGTCCACCATCATTTGAATCAGTTCGTCGAGAGACGTCCTCGGCTTCCACCCCAAGAGACGACGCGCTTTCGAAGCGTCCCCGCACAGGGTATGGACCTCGGCCGGGCGATAAAGCGTAGAGTCTTTCACGACGTAATCTTTCCAATCGAGACCCGCGTGTGCAAAAGCCCGGTCGGCAAACTTGCGGACCGAGTGAGTTTCTCCCGTGGCGATCACAAAATCTTCCGGTTTGGAACGCTGGAGCATCAACCACATGGCTTGGACATAGTCCCCTGCGTAGCCCCAATCTCTTTTTGCGTCCAAGTTCCCGAGTTTGAGTTCCCGCGCGAGTCCCGATTTGATCCGGGCCACGCCGTCCGCGATTCGTTGAGTGACAAACTCCCTGCCCCGCCGCGGCGACTCGTGATTGAAAAGAATTCCGCTCACCGCAAACAGGTTATAGCTCTCCCGATAGTTGATCGTGATCCAGTGTCCATAGACCTTGGCCACTCCGTAAGGACTGCGTGGATGAAACCGAGTCCTTTCGGTCTGGGGCGTTTCGTGGACGAGGCCGAACATCTCGCTCGAAGAGGCCTGATAGAAACGGATTTTCCGGCCCACCAATTTGATGCCTTCCAACATCCGGGTCACTCCGAGGGCCGTAAATTCACCCGTCAACACGGGCTGCTCGAATGAAGTGGGTACAAAGGATTGGGAAGCGAGGTTGTAAACTTCCACCGGCCGAATTTTTTTGAGGAGGTTGATGATCGAAAGCTGGTCGAGGAGGTCCCCCTCCACCAAATCGATTCGATTCACCAGATGATTGATGCGTTCGAAGGTCTCGGTGCTCGAACGGCGCACCATTCCGAACACGCGGTACCCTTTCTCCAACAAAAATTCTGCCAAGTAGGAACCGTCCTGCCCGGTAATCCCCGTAATAAGTGCCTGACGACGTTTCCCTTTCATACCAAACCTCCCTTGATCGCAAGACCCATCTTTTTTTTGAAATAGGCAATCGTGTGTCTCAAACCCTCTTCGAGCCGGGCGCGGGGCTCCCAATCAAGCTCCTTTTTGGCGAGAGAGATGTCCGGACATCGCTGACGCGGATCATCCTGCGGGAGCGGCTTATAAACAAGGGTGCTCTTGCTTTTTGTGAGCTCAAGAATCTTTTTCGCTAAATCCAAGAGGGTCATCTCAGAGGGATTTCCCAAGTTGACGGGTTGACGGAAACCCGAGATGAGGAGCTTACGGATCCCCAGGACGAGATCATCGATGTAACAAAAGCTTCGCGTCTGTTTCCCGGTGCCAAAGACGGTCAAGGGCTCCTGTTTCAGAGCCTGGGTAATGAAATTGGGGATCGCGCGTCCGTCGTTAAGACGCATCCTTGGCCCATAAGTGTTGAAGATCCGTGCGATCTTGGTGTTCACGTTGTGGACCCGTTGGTAGGCCATTGTCAACGCCTCGGCGAATCGTTTAGCTTCATCATAGACTCCCCGGGGACCCACCGGATTGACGTTCCCCCAGTAATCTTCTTTCTGGGGATGGACCAAAGGGTCTCCGTACACTTCGGAAGTAGACGCAATGAGAAAAGTTGCGCCTTTCGCCTTGGCCAATCCCAGCGTGTGATGCGTCCCGAGGGCGCCGACCTTGAGGGTTTGAATGGGAAGGAGAAGGTAATCGACCGGGCTCGCGGGCGAGGCGAAGTGGAGGACGTAGTCCACGGCGCCGGGGATTTCAATTTCCTCGCTGATGTTGTGTTCGACAAACTCAAAATTCTTGTTGCCACGGAACGGGGCGATATTTTCGCGCGCACCGGTGAGGAAATTATCCACGCCGATCACCCGGTGGCCGTCGGCCAGAACGCCTTCCGCCAAATGAGAACCAATGAAACCGGCCACCCCGGTGATGACGAACGTTTTCAAAGTCGCACCACCTTGGAAGAACGGAAGGCCGGAGATTTGACGTTACGGGTGTCGAAGATCAGCGTAGCGTGACGGACCACCAGCCCATAATTGACCCTTGAATGCCCCGTCGTCACAATGACCAGGTCCTTCTTTTTGAGATTGGCCGGCGTGAGCGGTTCTGAATGGAGAGCAAAACGCTCATTCCTGAACTGGGGTACGTAGGGGTCATGATAACTGACCTTGGCTCCGAGTCCGTGCAGCAGTTCCAAAATTTCAATGGCCGGCGACTCTCGAATGTCACCGATGTCCTTTTTATAGGAAACCCCAAGAATCAAGATCCGAGACCCTTTCACGGCTTTCCGGAGACGGGCATTGAGAAGGAATGCGGCCTGTTCCGCCACGAAGCGCGGCATGCGCGCGTTGATTCGTCTCGCAAGTTCAATAAAATCGATCTCGTGACCGTGGAGCTTTGCCTTCCAAGAAAGGTAAATGGGGTCAATCCCGATGCAGTGTCCTCCGATTCCTGGTCCGGGATAAAATGGCATGTAACCGAAGGGCTTTGTGGAGGCGGCCTCAATGGCCTCCCAAATGTCGATTCCGAGAACCCGGGCCACCTGGGCCAGCTCGTTGACGAGTCCGATGTTGACGATCCGAAAGGTGTTTTCAAGGAGTTTGGCCATTTCTGCGGTCCGCGCCGATGACACCGATATAATCCGTTTGATGATCTCGCCGTAGATCGCAGCGCCGAGACGCGTACAAGCGCTCGTCACGCCCCCGACCACCTTTGGAATCCGCGTGAAAGGAAATTTTTTGTTTCCGGGATCGATTCGCTCCGGAGAAAAACAGAGGAAAAAATCTTTTCCGACCTTGAGCCCGGATTTTTCCAAGGTTGGAAGCACCACTTCTTCCGTGGTGCCCGGGTAGGTCGTGCTTTCCAAGATCACCAGCTGTCCTGATCGAATCCGGTCGCGGACGGCCTCCGCGGCCCGAAGGATATAAGACAGATCCGGATCCTTGACCCGGTTGAGAGGAGTGGGCACGCAGATAATGATGATATCCGCTTTGTCGAGGCCTTCATAATCTTCCGACGCTTCGAACCGTTTTGACTTCACGGCCCTCGCGATTTCAGAGGAAGGCACATCCTCTATATAAGAATGCCCATGCCGGAGCTTCTTGACTCTTCCCAGATCCAAATCGATGCCCAGGGAACGGAACCCTTTTCTCACGAAAGCCATGGCCACTGGAAGACCCACATAGCCCAGTCCCACAACTGCCACGCGGGCTTTTCGCGAATGAATTTTAGAAAGGAGTGCGTTCGCGGCCTGGCTCATACGGTCAGTTTTCGATCCTCCTCGAGAAAAGCTCCGAGGGCTTCCTCCCAGTGCCTGAGCGTGATTCCGTATCGCTCCTTGAGTTTGGCCGTGGAAAGGGCGGAATTGCGCGGCCGTGCGGCTGGCCTCGGCGGCGCCGCTTCGCTTGAGATGGGTGTCACGAGGTCCGCGGGACCCTTCTTTTTTCTCAAAATGGTCCGCGCAAATTCAAAGCGGGAGACGACGCCCTCGTTGGCCACGTGATAAATTTCGTTCAAACCCTGCCCGGGCTTTTCGGAAAGGACCCTCAGGATCTTCACGACGGCCTCGGCCAAATCGCCCGTGAACGTTGGATTTCCAAATTGGTCGGAGATGACAGAAAAAGGCTTCCCGGACGCGGCCTGCTTCAAAATCTTCCGGGGAAAGTTGTTGCCCGCGTTTCCAAACAGCCAAGAGGTCCGAAGAATGAGAAAACGCTTTGAACGAAGCATTAGGTATCTCTCCGCAAGAAGCTTGCTTTCCCCATAGACGCTGATGGGATGCGGAACATCCGTTTCTAAGTAAGGACCCTCCTTCTTCCCGTCAAAAACGAAGTCCGTACTGAAGAAAATAACCAAGGCCTCCACTCGGTTGGCCGCATCAGCCACGCACCGTGCCACCTGAAAGTTTCCGCGGAGGGCTTCAACCCGGTTTGTCTCGCATCCATCCACATCGGTCATCGCGGCGGCGTGCAGAATGATTTCGGGACGAACGGACCGAACCGTTTCCTCAGCCACTCCCGACTTTACCAAGTCTGCCGCTTTAAAAGGAATTCCCAGACGAGGCGCGGCTTTGCGCCCCACTCCCACAAGCTGGTCGGTAGAGTCGAGCCTTGCCACCAAGTCAGTTCCCAGCATTCCCCCTGCGCCCGTGATTAAAATTTTCATGTCCCCTTGAGAGTGAACTTGTCCTTCCGGAGCGGCTGCCACCATTCCGGATGATCTCGATACCAGTCGATTGTTTTTGTGAGGGCGTCTTCAAAGGAGTGACGCGGGCGAAAACCCAAGCTCCTGACCTTCGAGGAATCCAGGCCGTAACGGAAGTCGTGTCCCAGACGGTCCGTCACGAGTTCGATCCACTCTTCTCCCAATTTAAAATGATGGAGGATCTTTAGCGTAAGCTCCCGGTTGCTCATCTCGTTCCCGCCGCCGATGTTGTAAATTTCTCCCACCTCGCCCCGCTCAAACACCCACTCGATTGCTTCACAATTGTCTTCGACATAAATCCAGTCTCTTCGATTTTCACCTTTGCCGTAGAGGGGGACTTTCTTTTTTTCGAGCAGGTTCGTGATGAAAAGAGGGATCACCTTTTCGGGATATTGGTGAGGGCCGAAATTATTTGAACTCCTCACAATGATGGCCGGTGTATGGAACGTCTTTTGGTAAGCGCGGACGAAAAGGTCGCCCGAGGCCTTGGAGGCCGCATAGGGACTGTTGGGCTTCAAGGGGTACGATTCGTCCGCAAACCCTTCCGGGAGCGACCCGTACACTTCGTCGGTGGAAACATGGAGATAACGGGAAATCCCAAGGCGGCGGACGACCTCGAGGACCGTGCGAGTCCCGGTGATATTGGTCCGGAGAAAATTTAAATCGTCGTCAATGGAACGATCCACGTGGGTCTCGGCCGCAAAGTGAATCAAGGCTTGGGCTCCCTCCGCCGCGGACTTCAAGGCCTCGAAATCACACACGTCCCCTTTTGTGAAACGGTAACGGGGATTTTTCTTGAGGTCCTCCAGGTTGACGGGATTGCCGGCATAGGTGAGCTGGTCGAAATTCACCACCTGCCAATCCGCATGAGTCTTCAGGAAGCGACGAAGAAAATGCGAGCCGATGAACCCCGCCCCCCCCGTGACCAGTAGTTTCTTGGAACTCATTTTTCCTTCCCTTTCGTCTTCTCCGCTGCGAGATTATTAGCCTTGAGAAGAGACTCAAAGGTCCCGGCATCGGTCCAGAACCCTTCGAGGAAATCGTGTTCGAGCTCCCCTTGTTCCAGATAGCGGCAGTTCACGTCCGTGATCTCGAGTTCGCCCCGTTTCGAGGGCTTGAGCGTACGGACAATGTCAAACACTTGAGCATCATACATATAGATCCCGGTCACGATGTAAGGACTCTTCGGCTGTTTCGGCTTTTCAACGATCCGAACAATCCGGCTCCCTTTAAGCTCAGCCACACCAAACCGTTCCGGGTCTTCCACTTTTTTCAGGAGCAGCCGAGCGCCGCTCTTCTGGCGACGGAACCGCTGGACAAAGGGTCGAATGTCCTGCTCGATGATGTTGTCGCCCAAGACCACCACGGCTTTGTCTCCATCCGCAAAGTCCTCTGCCAAAGAGAGGGCCTCTGCGATTCCGCCTTCTCCCTCCTGATACGTGTAATTTATATGTTTCAAGCCGAAACCCCTTCCGTTTCCGAGGAGCCTCAAAAATTCTCCGGCGGAACTGCCTCCGGTGACAATTAGAATTTCCTCTAACCCGGCCCGGACGAGCGTTTCCAACGGGTAATAAATCATGGGGCGGTCGTAGACCGGCAACAGATGCTTGTTCGTGATCTTGGTGAGGGGATGAAGGCGACTTCCCAATCCTCCGGCTAAAATGATCCCTTTCATCGGCGCTCCTACCGCGACTTCTCCCGGTCTACGAATCCCCAATCGTAGGGAATTTTCTCGGAAAAGGGGTTTTCCCGAAACTCGTCCGGTTCCTGATAGTGATAAAGTTCGGTGGGAAGATTGAGAATCATCGCGGGCTCGTCCCCCACTGCGGTGAACCCGTGGTAAACATAGGGGGGAATCTTCACGACCATCGGCGATTCGAGACTGAGGATGAATTCGTTGACCTCCCGATAAGTCTTTGAATGTTCACGGCCGTCGTAGAGAACGACTTTCGCTGTCCCTTTGAGACAGCAAAAGTGGTCATACTGTTTCTTGTGGTAGTGCCAACCCTTCACGATGCGCGGCATGACTTGCGTGACGTAACATTGACCGAAGCGGTCAAACATCGATTCATCCGAGCGCAGGATTTCCATCAAAAACCCACGATCGTCCGCAAGGAGTTTCAGCTTTTTCACGATCACGTCTTGAATCATCGCCCCCTCCCCACCCCCACGTATCGAAACCCAAGCTTTTTCAACTTTTCAGGATCATAGAGATTCCGACCGTCAAAAACGTTTGGGTGACGTACCAGCTTCTTGATTCGCTTAAAGTCAATTTCGAGGAATTCGGGCCACTCGGTCAGGACCACCAAAGCGTCCGCCCCCCGTGCGGCCTCGTAGGGGTTCTTAACGTAAGTCAGCTGATCTCCAAAAATCTGGCGCGCGTTTGCCGTCGCCTGAGGGTCATAGGCTCGAAGCTTGACTCCTTCTTTCAAGAGCGCGTGGACGATGTCAATCGACGGGGCAAATCGCATGTCATCGGTGTCGGGTTTGAAAGACAATCCCAAAATGCCCAGTGTCTTTCCTTTGAGGTTCCAGAGTTGCTTACCAATTTTTTCTACGAAGGCCCTTTTCTGTCCTTCGTTGATGGCGAGGACCGCACGCAAGAGCCCGAAGTCGACCCCGAGCTGGTCGCCGATCCGGATGAAAGCTGAAAGATCTTTTGGAAAACAGAAGCCGCCGAACCCAATTCCGGCATTGAGAAAGCTGGGTCCGATCCGCGGATCAAGCCCCATCCCCTCCGCGACTTTCTCCACATCAGCTCCGACCGCTTCACAAACGCGAGAGACGAGATTGATAAAGGAAATCTTGGTGGAAAGAAAAGAGTTGGAGGCGTGCTTGATGAGTTCCGCGCTCTTGATGTCCGTGACCAAAAGCTTCGCCTTGAGCGGTCGGTAAAGATCCGTGAGGATCTTCTCGGCCCGCTTCGATTCCACGCCCAAGACGATCCGGTCCGGGTAAAGAAAATCCTTCACGGCGGATCCCTCCCGGAGAAACTCGGGGTTCGACGCCACGTCAAACTCGACATTCCGCCTGCGGTTATCCTGAATGGTCTTTTGAACCCACTCGCCGGTTTGAACCGGGACCGTGCTCTTGTCCACAACCAAACGGTAAGAATTCATCGTCTGGGCAATCTCCCTTGAAACGCCCTCCACGGCTGTCAGATCCGCGTCTCCACTTTCCTTGGGCGGTGTCCCGACGCAAACGAAGAGAACCTCCGTCCGCTTCACAGCCGTCGCGATGTCTCCGGTAAAAGAAAGGCGCTTTTCTTTTAGATTCTCTCGGACCATTTCGGCGAGACCGGGTTCATAGATGGGTGTTTTCCCTTTTTTTAACAGTGCAATCTTGCGTGGGTCCGAATCAACCGAGATCACCTCGTGCCCCAGATGGGCGAAACAGGCACCCGTCACAAGTCCGACATGTCCTGAGCCAATGATTCCGATTTTCATAAGATGAAAACTACGCGTCGATGGGCGTGGGGTTGGAGGTTTGGTTGGAACCGGCCACGGTCGTCCCAATGCGGGGCTCCGAAAAACTGGCCCGGTTGCCTGACTTCAAGGGAAATTGGGGATAGGCCTTCAGGCGGAAGAGAAAAAACAGTTCTTTGTTGGAGGTACGAATGTTGGAATTGCGCACATTGTAGCCGAAGTCCAAGAGAAAATCGTGGAGATCCCGGGTGGCGGAGATCTGCCACTCCTCGAGTTTGTGATCCTCGGCATCCCAGCGCAGATACCCTCCGACCTTCCAACGCGTGTTGAGCCACACCCCTGTGTCAAAAACAAATTGGTTGTTCCCGTTCGCATTGATGGAATCCCGGCGGGCTACGAAGCGATGTCCAATGAGAACGTGGAACCTCCCCTTCTTTGCCAGAAGATCCTGGTTGAATTCACGGAACTTGTCCCGAAACATATCGTAATCAAAGCGAAGTTCGAACTGGAGCCACTCATAGGGACGAAGGACCAGTTCATTTGAAAAAATAGAAAAGCCGCTGCGCGAGGTTTCCTCATCGGGGTGGAAGTCATAGCTTAGAAAAGTATTCAAACTCACCACATCCACCCGCCGCATCTTGCCCCCGATCACGCGCTTGGTCTGAATGCGGTTTTCAATTCCGAAGGTGATTCGATTCGCATCGTCAATGGCATCGATGGAGTCAAACTGATTCAGCTTCTCACTGCTGACTGAGGAGTGCAGTGTGCTGTCATAGCGGATGCTGGGTTCGACAACGTGGCGAAGCTGATTGATCTCCACACCCAAAAAGTCGCCGGTCACATTGAACATCCGGTAGAAATGGGTCCGCAGATCGACCGAGGTGCCGAACGACGTTCGGGCCAACCCCTCGGATTCATTCAGACTGCGCTCATAGAGGGTCTCCCGGATATTCGCCGAGGGGGTCAGCTTGAACTCTTTCCATTTCATCGGTGCCAAGACTTCGTGAACCGTGTCAAAGCGAAAGTTTTGATGATCGATGTCAACCCGCCCTAATTTCTGATTGAGGTTGGCCAGGCTCGTTGCGCTCGTGTAGTAAAGCCGGTCTTTCAAAAACGGCGCATTCTTCCAGTCAAACCGGACTTCGGGCAGTCGCTCCGTCACGGTCTCAAAGTTATCAATCCTCTTTTGATTAAAGACATAGAAACCGTGACGGTCTGAGTTCGCTGTGAAATCCACGAAGGAACTCGGCTCTACATCCGAGCGAAACTCCCTTTGAAAAAAGTCTTGGAGAAAAAATTCGTCGGCTAGCTTTTGAAAACGAAGAATGAAATGCGAGTCGGGATTAAAATCGCTCCGTTGCTTCCAAGTAAAGCGTCCGCGTACTTGGTCCTCGAGCTCGCTATAAGGATTCGCAATCCCAGGCGTCGGAGCCCTTTTATCCTGTGTCAGATACATCCGGACGAGTCCTTCCGTGTTGAAACGGTCAAACCGATAGTCCAAATCCAACCCACCTCCGAAACCACGTCTCGATCGCCAGTCTGTGTGCCACTTGCCCCACAGCCATTTGGTGATACTGAATGCTTTGGAGGCAAGGATATAACCGCCGTATTGCGAGGAATAGCCCGGCTGAATGAGAATCGGTGATTCCATCGGCCCTTGCAGTGGAATGACCAAATAGGGCCACCAAAACACTTTTTTCCCCAGGATGCGAAGGGTGATGTCTCGCGCGATGATCTTGTTGCCCGCAATGACGGTTGCGTGCTTTGCCCGGATCTGGTAATGCGGGTGCTTCAAGTCGCAGGTGGTGATGCCCGCATTTTCAATCTTATACTTCCCTTTTTCCACTTGTTCAATAACCTGCCCATCCGTGAACCAGGGATATTGGACCACCCGCCCATTGGGGAACCGCCCCTGATCGTTAGCAAAATCGTAATAGACCTCCTCGCCTTTTGCCGCGACGCTCTCGCCTTTCATCACAAAGACGTGTCCCTTGGCGTGGGCCTTCTTCGTATCCGTTTCTACTTCTGCGAAATCGGCCGTGAGACGGGTGTCCTGATAGGTGACCACCACGTTCCCCTTTCCGGTGAGCTTCTTCCCCGAGCGCTCGTATTCAAGTTGGTCGGCCACTGCTTCGACCGTGTCTGAGGAAGGATTCGACTGAGGGATCGATGCAGCCCAGGCAGGACGAGCGAGTAGCAATCCCATCCCGAAGATGAAGAAAAAACGAAAACTCATACAGTGAGCGGAAGAGTCCTGTTGAACTTCTGCCAGTCCTTGAGGAAGCGCTCAAGACCGATGTCCGTGAGAGGATGTTTCACCATCTGCTCAAGCACTTTGAAAGGAAGGGTGGCCACATCCGCCCCTGATTTCGCCGCGTCAACCACATGGGGAGGATGGCGAAGACTGGCTGCAAGAATTTGGGTGGGAAGATGATGCCGGTCGTAAATCACCCGGATATCGCGGACGACCTCCATCCCGACCTGAGAAATGTCATCCAAGCGTCCGACAAAAGGACTGATGTAAGTCGCGCCGGCCTTGGCCGCAAGAAGGGCCTGACTCGCCGAGAAACAAAGTGTCACGTTCACGCGGATCCCTTCGGAGGAAAGAGCCTTGACGGCCTTCAAGCCCTCCACGATGAGGGGGACCTTCACGACGATGTGTTCGTGAATGCGCGCCAGGGCTCGACCTTCGGTCACCATATCTTCAAAAGTGATTCCGACTACTTCGGCGCTGACCGGTCCATTGACGATCGAACAAATCTCAAGGAGAAGACTTTTGAAATCGCGGCCTTCCTTGGCCACCAGACTGGGATTGGTCGTGACCCCGTCCAGCACGCCCCAGCTCTTGGCTTCTCGAATTTCCTCAACGCTCGCCGTATCCAGGAAAATTTTCATGATTCCTCCTTACGCCGATTACTTTTCCATTAGGGACCGATAGACCACCACCCGGTTCCGGCCCTCTTCCTTGGCGCGGTAAAGAGCGCGGTCCGCCCTTTGCAAGAGTTCAAACAGGAAACTCGGATCATACTCATCCGCCCCGGGCTGAGGCAGATCCTGAGGAAACACGCATATCCCAATGCTGACCGTGACCCTGGTCTCTTCGTCGTAAACGTGAAAGGCCCTCCGGGCCACGGCAGATCGGATACGTTCCGCGACTTCCACGCCTCCTTCCTGCTTTGTCTCCGGAATCACCACGACGAACTCTTCACCCCCATAACGGGCCACGATGTCCACATTTCTGACATTGGCTCGAATGATGCGGGCAACTTCCTTAAGTGTAGCGTCTCCAACAAGATGCCCAAAGTCGTCATTATATCTTTTGAAGTGATCGATGTCTAACATTAAAACCGTCAATGGGAAGCGTTGTTTGAGCGCGCGCCGGATTTCCTCCTCGAAACGCTCTAGGAAGTGTCGACGGACAAACGTCCCCGTGAGTCCGTCGACGATGGAAAGTTCACGGACCATTTCATAAAGGCGAATTTTTCGGACCTGAAGCGCCAGTTGGGAGGCCAGTACCTCGAACTTGGCCAAATCCTCCTTTGCCGCCCCCTGAATGGTAAAGAGCGCGTTAAACTCCCCTTCCAAGATCAGCGGGAAGAGCCAAAGTTGATCGACCTCCACAAAGCCCTTCTGACGTGCGACTTGGGAAAGCCATTCCTTTTCCTGTGAGTGATCCGAAAGAGGGGGCAGTTCTTCCACGCCTGTTCGGGTGATTGCGTAAATCTTGTTGATTGCCGGAGACGCCTTTTCCGAGGTCAACAAGACCAGTTCCGAGCGCTCAAAAGGAAGCTCGGGCAAAACCTTTTTATACAGAATCTGGACCGTCTCCTTCAGATCGAGGCACTCGTTGAAGTCCCGAGCGATCTCGAAAAGGTTGATCAGGCTTGCCACCTGCTTCTCGAGGTGAAAAAGACTTTCCACTCGAGTCGCGTGCTTATGCTTGAGGTCGGTCAAGTCCTCTTGCGCGCTTTTCGAGCGCTGGTTCTCCTCCCTCACCAGAGATTCCCAAATGTGCTGGTAATACGCTAAAAACGCAAAGGCGCCCACGCTGGTGCCCACAAGACCGAGTGTTTCATCCGCCGGGAACCGGCCCCCATTTAGAAAATAGCTCGCAACGAGAAGTCCCAGGGAAAGAAAAAAGAAGACCCACTCTTTCAATGAGTAGTAATAAAACACCATCAAAAAACCAAATGGGAAAAAGGCGAAATAAGCGAGCGGCGTGTTAACGGCCCGCTGGGTCGTCAGAAAAAGCGCCACACAGAAGAGAAGGAGGACAAAAATCCTCACGACTTCCACCAAACGACTACCCGGTTTCTTCCCTCTCGTTTGGCACGGTAGAGGGCCTCGTCCGCTTTTCGGATCAAATCTTCCTCATCGAGGGTGTCGCCCGGAATCGTGGCCACGCCGATTGAAACGGTCATCTGAACCTTTTCACGCCGAATCGTGAACGTAAACTCTTCCATCGCCTTCCGAATCCGCTCCGCGAGTTTACGGGCCTTTTCTTTGTCTGTTTCAGGGAGGAAAGCCGCGAATTCCTCCCCGCCATAGCGTGCCACCACCCCTCCTTCGATTTTCTCCTTGAGGATTTCTGCGAATCGCACGAGCATCAGGTCACCGGCCCCGTGGCCCCACCGGTCATTGGCTGCTTTGAAGTGATCCAAGTCGCACATCAAAAGAGAGAGGGAATGTCCGCCTCGGAGCACCCGGTGGTGCTCTTCCCGAAGTCGCTCGAAAAAATAGCGCTGAACGTAGAGCCCCGTTAGAGAATCACGGATAGCGAGCTCCTGGGTTTTCTCAAAGAGCATTGCGTTGGAGAGGGCTGCGGAGGCCAGTGTTGTGATGGCATCCAGTAGGCGAAGGTCATCCGCTGAGTAAGTCTCGGGTTTCGACGAATGCAGCCGAAGCGTGCCCAGCACACGGCCTTCATGAAGGAGCGGCGCGGCGATGAGACTCGCGATGTCTTCGCCGCCCGAACCCACTCGCTTCGGGTCAAAGCGAAAATCCTTCTGCGTATCCATCACGAGGAGACGCTTCCGATTCCGAATCACCCAAAGATCAAAGACGTCTCCTTCTTTGCGTTTGATGCGCGGGGTTCCGCGGATCCGCTTTGAAGCCAACAGAGACAGTTTCTCATCTGGTTGAGACGCGAGGGAAAGAAAGCACCCGTCCCCTTTCGGGATGAACTCCATCGTTCGGTTCACGACGATCGTGGAGAGGTCGTTGAAAGACAGGCGGGCCGTAAAATCCTCGGCAAGTTTCCGGAGGTTGTAGTACGTGGAATATTTTTCAAAGAAGATGCTGACGCTCTCGCCCTTGTGTCGGTACTCCACTTCCAAATCATTTTTCTCGTTGACGCATTTTTCCCATTCGACTCGGGACACGGAGATTTGGCTTTCGTAACGCTGGTCCATCCGATAGAGCATCAGGCAAAGGAGACCGTAACTCGGCACGAGCCAGAGGAAAAATGTGGAGTGCGAAACACTCCAGCTGAAAAACGCAGTCGCCGCTGCGATGAGAGTAAAAATCAGGCCGCCCACCAAGGGCAGACTGAACCAAGCGGCTATCACGGGCAGGTAAAAGAGGAAAAGGAGAAGGCTGAGGCGGATCAGGTAGATTTCTGGATCCACGGTGGTGCGCAGGGGCGTTAGCGCGTTTGGGATTTGCGAAAGAAGGGAAAGGCCGGCAACGACGGCGGCGAAGAGCGAGATTTGTTTTTGACGGGTCAGGTTCACCTGAGCGTCAAAAGATGACCTCTTCGGTGACCGGATCAAAAAAGTGCGCTTTGCTCATATCAAAAACCACTTGAAGGTCCTGGTTGGACTTAGCGGTGTCCTGATTGTTGACGCGGGCCACGAAACTGTTGCGCCCCGCATTCAAGTAAAGATAAATTTCCGAGCCCATCGGCGCCACGACTTCGACCGTCGCCGTGACCGTGTATTCGGGCCGGGCGTCCTGGGCAAAAATCCGGTCATAAATATCTTCGGGGCGGATCCCAAAGATGACGTTTCGATCAGTATAAGAAACAATCCGATCTGAATTCGGCTGAAGGATCCGCAGCTTGACTCCCTTGTCGACGAAATAATAGTCGCCGTTTTGGGCTGTGATTTTTCCTTGGAGAAAGTTCATCGGTGGAGACCCGATAAAGCTCGCCACGAACTTGTTCGAGGGATTCTCATAAACGTTGATGGGATGACCGATCTGGTGGATCGTGCCGTCTTTCATCACTACGATCCGCTCGCCCAAGGTCAACGCCTCGACCTGGTCGTGTGTTACATAAATCATCGTGGACTGGAGTCGATTGTGGAGCTTAATGAGTTCGGTCCGCATCTGAACCCGGAGCTTGGCGTCGAGATTGCTCAAAGGTTCGTCGAAGAGAAAGACTTTCGGTTTCCGAACGATCGCTCGTCCCAAGGCCACGCGCTGACGCTCGCCGCCGGAGAGTTCCTTGGGTCTTCGCTTGAGAAATCCAGCGATCCCCAGAATCTCGGCTGCCTCCTGGACACGGCGCTCGATTTCTTTCTTGGGGTAGTGCCTCAATTTGAGACCGAACGCCATGTTTTCATAAGTCGTCATGTGTGGATAAAGGGCGTAGTTTTGGAAGACCATTGCAATATCCCGATCCCGGGCCGGCAGGTCGTTGACGAGTTGGCCTCCGATCGAGATCTCCCCTTGTGTGACCTGCTCAAGCCCCGCGATCATGCGAAGCGTGGTGGATTTTCCGCAGCCCGAAGGACCCACCAACACCACGAACTCCTTGTCCTCCACCTCCAGACCAATGTTGTTCACCGCGATCACGTTGTTGGCGTAAACCTTCGTCACGTTCTTTAAAGCCACGGTGGCCATCGTCTCTCTCCGTCGGGTTGCTTAGGTGAAGTATTCCAATAAAAGCTTCAGTGTCTTCTTCAGGTCTTTCCTCTCCACAACCAGATCGACCATCCCGTGTTCGAGGAGAAATTCTGAAGTTTGAAAATCGGGTGGCAGTTTCTGTCGAATAGTTTGCTCGATGACCCGCGGCCCCGCGAACCCAATAAGGGCACCAGGCTCCGCGAGGATGACATCGCCCAAGGAGGCAAAACTGGCCATCACTCCGCCCATCGTGGGATTGGTGAGAACGGAAAGAAAGGGTAAATGGGTCTTTTGAAACCGAGCAATGGCCGACGAGGTCTTCGCCATCTGCATCAAGCTCAAGACGCCCTCGTACATTCGGGCACCCCCGCCCGATCCGGAGACAATCACGACCGGAAGTTTCTTTCCCGCCGCATGCTCCACGATGCGTGTGATCTTTTCTCCGACCACAGACCCCATCGAGCCCATGATAAAGCGCGAATCCGTAACTCCAAACGCGATAGGGACGCCCAAAATCTCTCCCTCCCCCACCACGCAAGCTTCTTTCAAGCCCGTTCTCTTCTGATCCTGCTTCAACTTCTCCAAATAAGGACGTACGGCCTTGAACTGCAGGGGATCCAACGTTTCTAAGCCCGTCTCCATTTCCCTAAAGGTTTTGGGGTCCAAAAGGGTCTCGATCCGTTCCCAGGCGCCGAGGATGAAATGAAAATTGCACTTGGAGCAAACCGAAAAGTTTTCCCGCAGAGTTTTTGTAAACATCACATGCTGGCAGCCGGGACACTTGGTCCACAGGCCCGCCGGGAAGCTTCGTTTCCGGCCCTTCTCACCCACGACCGGATTCGCAGCCGAAGCCGTTGCTTCCTTCTTAAAGATAGCCACTTGACTGGTCGCTCCCTTCGTCTCGAGGGCTACATCGTAACTGCCCTAAAATTAAAAGGTTATGAAAAAAATAGGTTGACGCATTATAAAAACTTATGTAACCCCTGTCAATGCGAACCTTTTGGGGTGCCTTGCTTTACAAGCGTGTCTGAAAGTGTTATCTTCACAATCAAATGCGACACGACTTGGGACAACGGCTCGTCCAGAGTCAAACTCAAAAACTGATCCTCTCTCCGCAGATGCGACAGTACCTGCGGCTCCTGCAGCTCCCTTTGGCTCAGCTCAAAGCCACGGTCGAACAGGAAATCGCTGAAAATCCTGTTTTGGAGGAAACGTCCAAGGAAGTCTTAGAGGACGGCTCTCCCTCACCGACTACCGACGAGACTCCCGAGAGAACGAGTGACACAGATGAGCTTCGCTTTGACGAGACCCTCCGTTCCCTCAACCAGCTGGATGAAAATTTCCAAAATGGGGCCTACGAGCCCGAGGACCTTTCTCTTCCGGAGACTCGTGAAGTCAATCGACACAAGGATTATCGCGAGAGCCTGGTCACTCAAAAGGAATCTCTTTTCGACTATCTCCTCTGGCAAATCGGCTTTTTGGAGCTCTCAGAAACCGAGCACAGGATCGCCGAGGAAATCATTGGTAATCTCACGGATGACGGGTACTCGAGCCTTCCTCTCGAGGAGATCGCGCAAATCTGCGGGGTTTCCATGAAAGAAGTGGAAAAAGTGCTCCGGTCGGTTCAAAGCCTGGACCCCGCCGGAGTGGCTGCGCGTAATCTTCAGGAAATTCTCCTCCTCCAGCTGGAACGAAAGGGTCCTGAGGCCGAATTGGCTAAACAAATCGTAAAAGATCATCTGCCGCTCTTGGAAAAGAAACAATGGAATCAAATTGCCAAACAGTTAAAAGCCACACCCGAAGAGGTTCAACAGGCCGCAAAGCTGATCGCCCATCTCGATCCCAAACCCGGACGGACCTTCCACGGAGAAGAGCCCATCGCCATCACACCCGACGCCTCCATTACTCGAAGTGAGAAGGACGATGGCAAGTTCCAGATTGAAATCCACGATGAGGAGCTTCCTGAGATCCGAATCAGCCCTTATTACCGAAGACTCCTCAAGAGTCAGAAACTCGATTCCATAAGCCGGCGTTTTCTGAAGGAAAAAATTCAGGCCGCGATTGATTTTGTGAAAGCGTTGAGTCAAAGGAAATCCACATTGCGGCGGATCACCGAGGAAATTGTGGCGGTTCAACCGGACTTTTTCGAAAAGGGGTTTTCAGAATTGAGGCCGCTTCGACTCAAAGACATTTCCCAAAATCTCGGCATTCATGAATCCACCGTCAGCCGGGCCATTCAGGGCAAATACATCACGACGCCGCAGGGGACCCTCCCCTACAAAAGTTTTTTCTCCTCCAAGCTCGAAACGGCCGAGGGTGGGGCCGAGTCGCAAAAGAGCATGATGGAAAAAATTCGGGAGTTGATCCGCACGGAAGATCCCCGCCATCCTCGGAGCGACCAGGAAATCACCCAGCTCCTTCAGAAAGAAGGAATTAAGATCGCCCGCCGCACGGTCGCAAAGTACCGCGAACTTCTCAAAATCCTTCCCTCTCATCTGCGCGCGCAGAAGTGATTGAGTCCAAAAGAAAATAGCCGGCGAAGGGACTCGAACCCCCGACCCGCTGTTTACGAAACAGCTGCTCTACCAACTGAGCTACGCCGGCGTGTTTCCAGCAGCAAAAAATCTTACCGAAATGTGATTATAGTGTAAGGAGAGGGCGGTCGGGGAGAAGATATTACGCTAACCTTCGTTGGTTCGATCCAGCGCAATACCGGCTAATTTGCTCAGTTGATCTAGCAAAATTAAGTTATCTTCATTGAACTTGTCATTCTTCCTTGTTGAATTGAGACAAACGGCGCCGAGGGCCTTCCCCCGAAAAGCGATGGGCACGACCATCGAAGAGTAGATCTCAGGGCGATTCAGCCGGGTTTGAGGGACCGAATCCTTTACGTCTTTTTGAATTAAAAAAGGCCGCCCTTTTGAAACGACCCATCCAGCAACGCCCTCTTTGAGGGATGCGAACGTGTTTTCGATGATTTCGGCTCGGATGCCACGTGCCGCCTTGATGGCGAAAACTTTTTTCTTCGGGTCGATCAGAAGGACCGACCCCGAGTCGGCACCCACCACGGTCGAAGCCACCTCCATCAGGGAGTGCGTCAATTCATTCATGCAAACCGTTGAAAAAAAATTCTCCGTTTTTTGAGCTCGCGAGATCAGGCGTGGCACCAAACGCCTCAACTCCTCCCGTTGACGGGTGTGCCGCACAAACGATTCGATCATCTCGCGGAGAAAATCCATCACCGTGTGGATTCCGGTGTAGGAAAAAACCTTTACCTCTTTGGCGCGATCTAGGAAATTCTCTGCGTCTACCCCAAGAGAAATGCACATTTCCCGCAACATCTCATCGCCCTCACGTTTCCCCATCTGAATGGGACCCATGACCAAAGATCCCACCTCCTGCTGCCGCGATCGAATGCTCAGGGAACGATAGTGAAAGCCGTGGGGGCAGTGAAAGGTTTTTTCGCGGACGTCTGATTTTTGGAGGGTCTCAGTGACGCAGTCAATCCGCGCTGGATCCACTGTCGGATGACCGCCCATTTCCAAGCAGAAGCCTGTCACGCGGCTCGGCTGATTGAGGAGCCCCCCCGACACATCAAAAAAGGTTATGTTGGCCCCGATGATCTTGGCGAAGAGATCCTGGATCTTCTGCCATTTCCTTCCCCGAAGCGGGTTTCCAAAATCCGCCCCCTCCCTCTCGCCCGATCTCGGAATCACTCGCCGCTTTCCTTGTGAGAAATGCTCTCTTAGAGTAGATTGTGTTTTTTCATCTTGTTGTAGAGCGTCGTCCGGTTGATGCTCAGGATGGTCGCAGCTTTTTTTCGGTTCCAACCGGCCTGCTTGAGCGCTTCTACAATCACTTTTCGCTCGGGCTCGCGCAAGACTTCCTTTAGAGATCCTCCATTGGTTGTTGAGTCAAAGCTGATCATGCGCTCGGAAAAATCGTCTGGGAGGTGTTCGACTGTCAACGTATCCCCCCGAGATAAGACACAAGCCCGTTCCAACAAATTTTCCAGCTCGCGTACGTTGCCGGGCCAATCATAGTCCGTCAAAAGCTTCATCACCTCATGATCCACACGCTGAAGCTGACGACGCATGCGGCCGCTGAATAGTTTCAGGAAATGTTCGATGAGCAGGGGCACGTCTTCCTTCCTCTGACGAAGAGGAGGCGCCTCGACGGTAATGACATTGAGCCGATAATAAAGATCTTCTCTAAAATTGCCTTTTCGAATTTCTTCCTCGAGCTCTCGATTCGTGGAAGCAATGATCCGGACATCCACACGAAGTGTCTTCGTGTCTCCCACCCGTTCGAATACCTTTTGCTGGAGGACGCGCAGCAGTTTGACCTGAAGGTAGGGCGGCAGACTGTCAATCTCGTCAAGGAGGATGGTCCCGCCATTGGCCAACTCGAAACGTCCCACCCGGTCTCGAATGGCACTCGTAAAAGCACCCTTCACGTGGCCAAACAGTTCGCTTTCCAAAAGCTCTCTTGGAATTGCGCCGCAGCTCACTTCGATGTAAGGCCCGTTTTTCCGGGCGGGGTCGCTGTAATGAATGGCCTGCGCGATCAGTCCCTTTCCCGTCCCGCTTTCTCCCTTGATGAGGACGGTGGTTTCCGTATCCCGGATCGCATGAATCAATCCGTAGATCTTTTGCATCTTTGGATCGGCACCGACTAGGTTATGAAAGTGGCTCTTTTTTTCGGTCAATTCCTCTTTGAGGGCTACGTTTTCTTCCTTGATCTCGCGGGTTTCAAAGAGGCGTTCCAAAAGAATTTTGATTTCATCGTCATGAATCGGTTTGGTGAGATAATCGCGGGCCCCCGCCCGCATCGCTTCGACGGCCGTCTCGATGGTGCCGAAACTCGTCATCATGACGACGTCCGTTCCGGGACATCTCTGACGGCATTCCCTCAGGAAATCGATTCCCCCCATGTCAGGGAGACGCAAGTCCAAAAGGATTACGTCAAAAGAATTTTTATCCAGCAATTCAAATCCTTGTCGGCCGTCGCCGACGAACGAAACCCCATAGCCTTCCCGTGCCAGGAGCTCGGCCAGCGATTCCCGCACCAGCGCGTCATCTTCCACGATGAGGATGGTCTTCTTCACGCCTTTTCTCCGTTCGACTCGTAGGGAAGCTTGACGAAAAAGGTAGCGCCCCTATTTTCGGCGCTTTCGAAGGCAATCTCTCCGCCAAACCGCCCCACAATTTCCCGGCAAATGGAAAGACCGATTCCCGTACCCTCTCCCCCGTCTTTTGTCGTGAAAAACGGTTCGAACAAACGCTTTTGGTGTTTCGCTGGAACACCACAACCCGTGTCTCGGATGGAGACGACCACCGATTCTCCATTGGGATGTGTGGACACGGTAATGACACCCGATCCTTTCATTGCGTGCCGCGCATTTTCAAAAAGATTCTTGAAAACGGTTGTCAGGCCGCCGTCGACAACATAAACGGTCTTGCTGCTGAAATCCTTTTGAAACTGGATCTTCTCGAAAAGCGGGCTCTGAATCATGGGAACGAGGCTCTTTTCGATCAAGGAATGGAGTTCGACGCGCTGATGGACAGGCGTGTTTGTCTCGCGGGAGAAGGAAAGAAGCCCTCGAATCACCTGAACCGAACGTCGGATACCTTGTTTGGCCTTCAAAAGATATTCTCTCGCAAGGGAATCTTCCAGCACATGATCGAGCGCCAAGTTGACGAAACGTCGGATGGCATCAAGGGGATTATTGAGTTCGTGAGCCAGGTTGCACGCCAGCTTCCCAATGGCCGCCATTGGCTCCAAGGTGCGAAGCGATTCTTTGAGGTGAACCACCTCGCGGCTCAGTTTTTCATTTTCAATGGATAGGCGGTTCTTCGCCTTCAGGTTTTCGTAGGCGATAGAGACGTAACGCGCGATGGCTTCGGCCCACTCAAAATCTTGCTCATCAAAGGGGGCTAGATTTTCTTTTTCTGTAATGTTGATCACGCCAAGGAGCTTGTTGCGTGAAAGGAGGGGTAACGAAATGAAGGAGGGGGAATGATAACTCCGACTTCGTTTGATCTCTCTAAATCGTTCGTCCTGCCCGATGTTTTTCACGAGGACCGACAGCCCGTGATGCGCCACCCAGCCCGAAATTCCTTCTCTTAACCTCACGCGTGCGTCCGGAACCTTGCTCAGATAGGTCCCGCGATGCACTTTCAGCACCAGCTCTTTGGCCGTTTCATCCCAAAGGAAAATGGAGCCCGAATGCGCCTGCGTGGCCGTGAGCATCAGATCGATGGATTTTTCAAAAAGTGAGTGAGGTTCGTCGAACGAGTGCAGATTGCCGAGAGAACTTACCACCAAAGAGAGGGATGACTCGCCTTGGCCTTCTTCTTTTTTTAACTTTAACAGTGAAGACTCTCCCATAGATTGTGTTAAGAAGGGTTGCTTTTTTCCTTTCTTTGAAGAGGTTTTAAAAGGACTCTGGATCGATATTCGTGAGGAAGTATACCACATGATGTTAAATCGTCAATGTACAGACGTTTAATTTTTGCAACATATTTAAATTTTATGCACTTTCTACGTCTATACTTTTAAACAAGTGTGATCAATTGACTCGTAATGATCAATTTTGAGTTAGGATTTGTTGACGTTGCTTGGCCGTTTCTACGAGGGGATGGTTGGGAAATCGGATGAGAAAATCACGGTATAGAGCCAATGCCTTGTCCTTATCTTGGAGCCTTCTCTCGGTAATCACGGCCTTGAGAAGCAACCATTGACCCTGTTTATAGGTGTTCCTCTCCTGCGCCGTCTCTACGTCGATTAAACTTAAAAGCTGTACCCAATCGCCTTTTTTGATATAAGCCGTCTGCAGAAAACGTAGGGCCTGCCGACCGAAATTGGTTCGGGGATATTGCTTAATCAAATTCTTGTACGTATTAATGGCATCGTCCATGGAAGAGCGGCTTTTCTCTCCTTCGCCGGCGGCGCGGTAATGCTCATAACGAATGAGAGGAATTTGAAGCGCTGCCAGCGTAACGGGATGCTCTCGTTCAACTTCCTGGTATAAGGTGTCCGCTTCGGTCCACTTCCCTTCTTTTTCATAAGACTGACCTATGAAAAGCTTGAGCTCGGCCACAGCTGTTTTTTCCTTATTCATCATATAGAGGCTCATAGCTCTCTCGAGCCATAAGCGGGCGCGATCGTACCTGGCCCTTCGTCCCTCCAACAACCCCATTCGAACAAGGACTTTCCCTTTCAATGTGTCGTGGGGGTATTGCCTGAGGTAGCGTCGGTAGAGCGCGATTCCCTTTTCCAAATTGCCGTTTTCGGTCACGACATCTGCCGCGGCCACAATCGCAAGCGGCGCACCCGGGTGGGTTGGAAGATCCCTCGCGATTCCGAGCCACTCATCGCGGGCCTTACGCCAATCCCCATGAATGAGATGGGTCACAGCCAAATAATGGCGAATACTGGCAGAAGCCTGAATGGGTCCAACTGTCTTTAGGACCGACTCGTAGTGTTCTTTGGCCTTGATGAAAGCCCCTCGCTCGCCCGTTACATCCTTGGCTTTCTTATAATGAAGCAGCACATAGACTGGCGCGTAAAGACCGTTGGCCTGAAGCGAGTGATACTCGGCGGTTTCCCAATAGGCCTTCTCGGCGGCCGACCAGTTGCCCTCCATCTCATAAAGTTGAGCGATGCGGAACCGGGCTTCGGCGGCCTTGGAACCGATCGTACCGTTGGAGTTCTGAACGACCTTCCCAAGGGCGTCCCGGGCTTTCTCATAATCTTTCTGCTCCACTCGCAGCCGAGCGATCTGGAAAAGGCTTTCCACCGCTTTGTTTGAACCGGGAAATTTTTCGGCCACCCGCTCAAAAGCTTTGATAGCCGGTTCGTAAATAGAAGGTGTGACTGTGGCTTGGGTGTCGACTGTTTTCTCGACTGCGTTTAAGACCTTAGAGGCTTTGTAGAACTCCTTTTCCGCAAAGTATTCGTTGCGGCATCCACCCAATAAAGCCACCCAAGCAAGCCCCAGTAAAAGCAAAGTTTTCTTTTTCACGACGTGTGTCTCCTTAAAATTGGAATGAGAAGCCCCAAAGCCGAAAGGAAAAGGGTTGATGGTTCAGGGCTGTGCGGTATCGGGGTGTTGGGGTGTCCCGAATCTGTTCCGGAACCCGTTCCCTCCTCAGAAGAAAAGCCGGAGAAAAGGGAATTCCCATTGGGATTCCCCTCTGGAAGGTCCAAAAGATTGTTCACATTCTCTCCCCCGTCTCCCGGACCCCCACCCCCCGCAACGGGCAAATGGTCTTTGTCATCGTTTGGAACATCGGGGTCCCCTTCTGTCCCGCCCGGCTGGGAAAGATTCGAAGGCAGTGAAGGGAGGGGTGATTCAGCGGGGTTGGAAGAACCGCTGCCCGATGATCCTCCACTCGCACCGCCACTCGCCGCACTGCCCGCCGAACTTCCGCCCTGTCCGAAAGCCAGCGCTAAGATCCCCAAGAGCAAGCCCGAAGCGAGTAGAAGTCCCCCGCCTATCCATATTTTCTTGCTGGTCCAAAACCCAGGAACATCCACAATAAGGGAATGGTCTTCATCTTCTTCGGTCGTCAGGAAAGTCCCCGGCGCCTCCGGGTCCCCTAAGTAGTCTTTTATCAATTGATCCAACGGGGATAGACCGGATACCGATTTATCTCGTTCTCCCTCTTGCGCCCCACTGATGTGGATAAAGTCGGAAAAGTTGTGGCTGATCTCGGCCACAGAAGAATAGACAGGGTGGAGGGGAAGGGTCGTTCCGATGACTGCTAGGATTAAAATTCGAAGCTTTCGGGTGTTCACGACCGGTTTCTCGATTCTAAATAGAGAACGGTCGCTGATGCGGACAGGAAAAGATCCGCCAAAGCCATCGCGACACTACCAACGACCAAAATCCACAAGACGAGCTCCGGATAAAACTGGATATACACGGGGGTGAAAATTCGAAGAAAAGAAAGAAGGACCACGGTGGAAATTGGAAGTGCGGTGATCGCGCTTGTCAACGCCAGGTTTCGGAGGCCCATTTTTAAACCCTCACCCAGACCCCCGAAAAAACCCTTCCCGCTCAAAAGGAGCGACGGAAGGAGAAAGAAGGCTGCCGCCTGGCCCAGAAGTGTCATAACAAACATGACCCCTAAATGAAGCCACAAGATTTTCGGCAAAACCTTAAACACGACCTTGAGCGAAGTGGTGAATAAAAAATAAACAAGAAGCCAAGCTGTTAATAGGACACCGTATTTTTTAAACACGGGTCCGGCAGCTATGAGGGTCGGCAGTTTTCCACCAGAGATCACCTGATTTTCGACTTTCTTTACCACCAAGGCGTTCACCAAAATTCCGAAGGTCGCCACGATCAAAAAGTGGGCATGATTAAAAAGCTTCGGGAGAAGAATAAAGTTCTGAGGATAATGAAGGTAATGATCACTCCAAAATGTTCGGATAATGGGTGCCAGAATGTAGGAAACCGGAGCTATCGGCGCCAGAAAAAGGATCAACAAAGCTACAAAATCAAACAAAGAAATCAACGCAAACAGAATGAGAAGTGTGGGGTCTTTTTTCAACATTTCGAATACCTGTCGATAAATGTCAACAACTCGGGGCCAAAAAAAAGACCGAACACCCTGGGCTGACACACCCAGGGTGCTCGGACGAATCAGGAGAGACACACTGTTTTCTGAAGCGACTGGTAGAGCGCTTTTCATTAATTTTGACCGAAGCGAAATCTCCTCATTCCCACAAGACCCAATAAACCCGAGCCCAACAGGAGAAGCGTTCCTGGTTCCGGTACCGGGTGTAAGAATCCCGAGTCGGGAATCACATCGTCAGCAGGAGGCCCTCCGTTGTCATAAAAGGCAAAAACCGACACGTCGGCCGCCAAGGGTAACGTGCCGCCTGCGAAAACTGACGTGGGGATGAAATACTCAAGGACACTCCCTACGGCATAATTGACGCCTGATACACCGGTAAACAGCAACGTGCCGGTGCCGTCAAATACTTGTAAGCCGGAAGCTGACGTGTGCGATATCAGCCGATCGATGGCGTCCGCAAAATTCGCATTGCCATTGAAATCGATATTGACTCCAACCGTAACCGGAGGTGGACCTGGAAACAGGTCCACAAACGAAGGGGGTGCGTACGTTTCAAGTAGCACGTACAAGCCATTCGCGGCGGGAGGGCCGCCTAAGTTTTGGACCATTCGGAGTCCTGAAATGTCATAAGCATCAGGAATGCCCGGTTCATTGGGGTCGGAGCCGATGAGAATATAACTTTCCCATCCCTCTCCCCCTGTGAATGTACCGTCAATTACGGGAACCGCATGAGCTTGGGAGGCAGCCAATGTCATGCTGCCCACCAGCATTACTAAACCCAACAGTGTTTTCTTCATTGCACTCTCTCCTTTATTGACCGTTATCTACCAGTCCGTGAAACAATGGCGCCCAATGTCAGTCCCATTAATTTTAGGTCCAACAAGGGACATACTTTTTGAACATAAAGCAAGTCGTAACGAAGCTTCTTTTTTACATCTTCAAGGGTTTGATCATAGCCTCGCTTGATTTGAGCCAACCCGGTGATGCCCGGCCTCACACAAAGCCGGCGATCGTAATGATGGATAACTTTCCTGAACTCGTGTACGAAATAAGGCCGCTCGGGGCGAGGCCCCACGATACTCATCTCCCCCTTTAACACATTGAAAAGCTGCGGCAGTTCGTCCAAGTGGGTCTTTCTCAAGAAAGCTCCAATCCGCGTCATGCGAAGATCGTTTTCAACGGCCCAAATCGGACCCGTCAAGGCCTCTGCGTCTTCTTTCATCGTCCGGAATTTCAGCATGGAAAAGGATTTCCCGCGCATGCCCACTCTTATCTGTCTGTAAAAAACAGATCCATTCGATTCAAATTTGATGGCTATAGCGATGATGGCCATTACCGGCAGGCTCGCGACCAAACCTATGGCGGCTAGGAACACGTCCAAGGTCCGCTTAACAAACTTCCGCCAAGAGACGCTAAGCGTTGTCGCAATCCGAGTAAAAGCCACCGCCAAGGTCTCCTCAAGCGGCAGCTTTCCTTCCAAGGCACTTTCGTAGCGCCTAAGGAAAAGCTGTAGCTCAATATTTTGCTTCAAATTTTCAAATGATGTTCTTTCGTCCAAGCTGCTGATATGACTCATGTGCTCATTTCCTGCGTGAAGTCAGACTACCCACTTCAGGCTATTCAAATAGGGCAGGTTCCGTGCCAACCCTGTCTTAAGCAGTCTAGTTTCGGTTTCCATAACTACTTTGATAGAATTGAATTGCAATCTGCACGATTATTAAATTTCATGAATGAAAAACTCTATCGCCAAACTTGTTGAGAAAAATGAACGGAAATCGATTTCTAAATTTGTGCATCGCAACTGCCGGTGGAACAAGGGGTAACAGCTCAACCAGTCGTTCAATTTTTAGACTTCTGTCTCTCTTGTTCATCACTTTATAGAGAAAGCAAACTTGAGTTTTACTCAGAGCACTAGGGACAAACTCGGATAGACCAGGACAACCCCAGTCTTTCTAGGACTGGGAGAGATACTTTAGAACTACCTCAAAAAACGCCTGAAAAGGGCTGTCTTTAGAACCCGCAAACCGAATTAATTGAATCTCGGTCTCCTGCCGTGTTGCTCGGTTCCAAGCAAAAAGGAGTTGCTGGGCAAAATAATTGGTCGTGAAACGCTTGCCGACTTTATAGACGTAAAGAACCTTTTCCTCGTGAGCGGGATTTTTAGTGTCTTGCGCGATGAAGGACTTCAAAAAGATGTTCTGGCCATTCCCCCGAAATAATTCTTTTCCGGAATTCAAAATTGAGTAATGAGACGACAAATAACAGACCTCCGGTGGGTGGGCTACGCGCCGGTCTTTGTGGGAGGACACGATCAAGAGATGGACTGAACCGTCTTTTGCGTTCTGATAAACTCGGGAAAGCACATTTCGAGTCTCGAGAATTTCATACGTCCGCTCATCCAGAGCCAGATCGCGCCCCTTCCACTCCCCCATTTGCAGGGGCACGGAATGAAGAACCGCGCGTTCATCGTCCATGGAGCGGACCGAAAAAGGCGGGGCGAGAGGAAACACCGCCAAAAGAGACAAGGTCCCGAGCAAGATCAAGTAGTTTGACCGCGTCATTGCATCACCGGAACGGGTGGGGTCTCTAATTTGCGGCGAATCGCCAAGAAGATCGCAATGGCAAAGAGGAAGGCGGCAACACCTGAGGCATCGTGAACCACTCCATGCGCCCAATTCATTCCATAAATTTCGCTGACCAGGGCCAGAAAGAGCACGCGGCCAATATTTGAAACCAGCGCGAGCGGGAAGCCGGATACCACTACGATGGCGCGGCGCCATCCATTGAGTCCGCTCCCGTAAGAAAAGACGAGACCCAGGATAAGGAAGGCCAGGAGGGACCGAAGTCCGCTGCAGGGGTCCCCCACAATCAGGTAAGAGTGCGGCATATAGAGGTAACTCCCTTCCCGCGTCGCTTGAATCCCCATCGATTTCAAGCAAAAGACGGAGATTTCGGTGACAAAGAATTTGAGCTTCAGTGTGATCTCAGAGATGAAAAGAATAGGAAACGGCACCATCAAAAGGAGGAAGCAAATCGGAAACCAGACTTGCTTGAGCACCCCCCGTCCAAAGAGAAAAAGGACTGCGCCCAAAAGAATCCAAACGAGTGAAACCGCGGAGAGAAAATAAACCTGCAACACAGAACTAAAAATCTGAAGTCCCACACCCGCAAGCAGAATCAAGAGGCCCCACGGCTCCGATTTCTTGGAAAGGGTTGAACACACTTTGCGCTTTTTCAAAACCCAATAAAGCGAAACGAAGGGAATGAGGACGCCGTGTCCGAAATAGGAATCCCGTGCCAACCAGCGGTCCGCCATCCAAACAAACGTGGGATAGTACCCGTAAGCAAGAATGCCCAGAGGCAAAAGCCAGAGAATGAATTTCTTATACATAGGCCTTTTCCCAAGTGACCCGCTGGCCTTGCGTCAGGAATTTGAAAAGGGCGACAGCCGCTGAATAATTCAGGACACAAAAAGTACGGGGAAGCGCCCCGAGTCCTCGTAATCCGCCTCCCAAACAAGCGGCCGCATAAAATAAAACCTGCCCCAAGAAGAACGCCCCATAGATCGGACTGCGTAAAAAAAAGAGGTTACTCACAAAAAGGCCCGCCAAGAAAAACGGTACGGTCAACCTTAGAAACTTGTGAGAGAAAAGCTGCCAAGCAATCGGACTTTTCCAGGGTTGAAAGAGCCCAAAGAAGTGGGAAAAAATTTGGTAATTTCCAGCCAGGGTCCGGACCTTGCGGCGGAATTCCTCATGCGCGTACTCGGAGACCCGATCGTAGGCCTTGGCGCCCGACTCGAAGACCGCTCGATATTTCTTCTCGACGATGGACAAGGGAACATACATGTCATCCACAAGAATTTCCTCGGGGAGCTCGGGGAAAAGGTTCTTTCGAATCGCGTAAATGGCGCCTGTCGCACCCAGCATGGAACCAATCTCACTCTCCCTTCTTCTCAACCACTTCTCGTAGGCCCAATAGAGGCCCATCCCTTGACTCACGCTCCCGTTCTCTCCCAATTTTCTCGATTGGAAATAAAGTTCTCCCGAAACGCACCCAACAACGGGATCTTCAAAATTGGCCACGAGGGCGCGGATGGCCTGCGGGTCCAATTCCTGTCGTGCGTCCGTGAAAACAAGGACAGAGCCTGTCGCCTCAGCGGCCAGCGCGTTTAGGACGTGGGGTTTGCCCAGGTTTTTCACGAAACGGTAAAACCGCAACCGCGAGGATCGAAACCTTGAGATGATTTCATCCGTTTGGTCCGAGGCACCGTCCGAACCAACGAGGATTTCAAGTTTTTCCGGTGGATAATTGAGTTCGATAAGGTTAAGGAGTTTCCACTCGATCGAATTTTCCTCGTTGAATGCGGAGAGAATGATACTGACTGTCGGCTCCCCCGCCTGCCTGCGAACGGGTTTTTTGAAAAAACGGCTCACCAGGAAAAGAAGTATGGGGTAGCCCGCATACGCATAAAAGATCACGAAAAAGGACAACCAAAATAGAAACTTCATCGCGCGCCCCCGACCATGAGCCGGCTCTTGACGCCCGCCCAGTGCTCATAAACCGTCGGCGAAACAAAACGCCGCGCAAACTCTTTGAATCTCTCTGAATAACGCTGAGCACCCAGTCCGCCCTGGAGGAGTTGGGAAAATCGTTCGATGGAAATCGCGGACGTGATTGCCAGGCGCCTGAGCGAAAAGGGGTCCGAGCCCTTTCGGTTGAGATCAAATTGCGAGGTAAAGACAAACCGATATCCTGCTCGAAGAGCGGCCTTTTTGACCCGTGGATGATAAAAGCCGCGTGGGACCGAAAAACTCGTCACTTCCATCCCGAGCCGGTCTTCCAACATTTTTTTCGAAAGCTCAAGCTCCGCCTCAAGCTCTCGCTCGAGGAGGTTCGTGAGAGGGATGTGGCGGTGGCCGTGCGATCCGACTTCAAAACCGTCCTTTACAAGCTCCCGAAGTTCGGCCCAGCCCATTTGGCCCGTCTTCCCCACGAGCCCTGAAGGGGCAAAGAAAATTCCTTTCAAGCTGCGCTTTTTAAGGCAAGGGAGAACGTGCTCAAAATGGCTTGCGTGCGCGTCGTCAAAGGTCAGTAAAATCGCTTTCTTCGTGTCGCGGCCTTCCATCCAATTTGACAATTGATCCAAAGAAAGCGTTGTGAATCCCTCCAAAATGAGCCGGTCCATTTGTTCCTCAAGGGCCCTCCGACCGAGCACGTAGGTTCTCTCCGCGGAAGTCCAGTGGTACTCTCCCTCCCAAGACTCAATCCCGTGGTAATTTAAAATCGGGAGCGCGTTCATGGCCCCACCTTCCGGGCAAACACCACCATTTTGTTGGTCCGATTGAGAAGACGAGCGAGCCGCTGCGCCCAGGGGAGGAGTGAAATCACAAGCCGGTGCCTCGGATCCTTGTGGTAATGGGTTTCGATTTTTCCCACCGCGAATTCAAGGGGGGTTTCGTCCTTCTGGTAGGCGATCACCTCGAACCCGGCTTGCTTCAAAAGTTTCGTCATCGACCGCCGTGAATAGGAAAAATAATGCGGAACGTAATAAACGTATTTCAGAAGAAAGCTTGTCCGAGGCCCCAAAAATCGGTAAGCCGAGCGCGCCAGCCACTTAAAGAGGCTGTCTTCATCCGGCGTTTTCATGACGAGAGTCCCACCCGGTGCCAGTACCCGCCTTGCTGCCTCAAGACTCTCAAGGGGACGGCGAATGTGCTCAATGACGTCCCACAAGGTCACTACATCGAATTCGCCTTTTTGAAACGCTGCATCTTCCAATGTCCCAACCGCCACATCCAAGTCGTAAACTTCACGAGCTGCCTCCGAGGCTCTTGAGGAAATGTCCAGACCGCGCACCTCCCAACCCTTTTGGCGGGCCGTTTTGAGAAAGTGCCCAATACCGCATCCCACATCGAGCAGCCTGCCGGTTTTGCCCAAAAGCCGCTCTATTTCTCCCAGGCGTTTTTCAAATTCCTTTTGAAAAACACCCTGCACTTCCTCCCGCAGGTAAATCTCCTTGTGCTCCTCTTTGTCCCAGTAAACCTTCTCCTCCCAATCGGTCTCATCTTCTCCGCAGCGGGACTCGAGAAAAACCAAACCGCAGGCGGGACACTTCAGGACGCCCACTTTGCCCGGCATCACGGATCCCGGGATGAGGACGCTCGCTTCCATCCCTTCACAAAGCAGACAGGTTTCTCGCGTTAGTGTTTGAGTCATGAGCGAGATCCTTCTTGGAAGTTCTCTTCGAGGGCGCCAAACGCATACGGTGTTGTCGAGAGAATCGCCATCGGCCGGTGATAGATGATCTTCCGATAAACCAAGCCGTCTTCCAGGGAGTTTTCGGAAGAGAATTGATTGGCCAGAAGTTTTTGAAGATTCTCCTCGGCGCTTCGGATGAAAAAAGGATCCCGCGTGACAAGATAGGCATAGGCCAGACCATTCAGGATCGTGGGGCCTGTGTATTCCGTCGGCGCAAGGTACCGGACGAGACGCAAAAACATTTCTTTGACGGCTTCATCTCCCGTCAACTCGTGATAGCTGATGAGCGCGCCCACGAGATAGCCACCCATGTAAAGCTCGTGCTTCGTTCCGGCCCAGGTCTTGAGAATCGGGTTGTAATTTTCAAGAAAGCTACCGTCCGGCTGCTGGCCTTTCAGGAAGATTTTGATGAGTTTGTCGGCCGCCTTCTTGTACCGTTCGTCGCCCGTGGCTTGATAAAGAAGAACATCGCCCCAGAGGGCGTTGGACATGGCCCGGTTCGGCGCCACATGAGGATGTCCGATGTAAGTGAAGGGTTCCGTCAGGAAATACTCTCCCACCTCTTTGGCAACGTCGAACGCACGTTCATTGCCGGTGAGGTAATAATAAAGAAGGATCCCCACGACGCTCGTGTGGCTTGCCTCATCGGTCCGGTCTCCCCAATGGTCGCCGTTGTGACGGTGCATCGCTCCCACCTTCGAATAGCGTTTGCTGATGAGCCGCTTGATTCGTTTGTCGTTTTCAACCGTGTTGTAATGAACCGTGTCCACGTCCATGATGTGACGGGCCAAATTTTCTCCAAATTCAAAGTATTTCCACTCCCCGCTTCGCGCAAATTGCAGCAGGGCGCCTGTGTGCGTCCCAACCCCTTCGCAGTTGTACCAGCCCCAACGACCCACCGGGTGCCAGCCTGCACCGTTGTAGGTCAGCTCGTCGTCCTCCGTCCGCCACCAGGTCAACGTGTCGCCGAAGTTCAACATCCCATACCATTTGAATTGCTTGGGTTGTCTGGCGGCCCAGTCGAAAAGTTTTTCGAGCATGGACTCGGCCGTTGCGTATTTCTGATCTACGGGATAAAGCCGGCCCAACGCCCCTGTCGCATCCATCCAGTAGGGATTGGAGCGAAGGATAAGCGGTTTCATAAACGACCCGGCCACGTCCATCGAATTGGCTTGGAGGGCATTGCCCCGGTGAAAGTAAAAAAGAAGGTCGTGTGTCTTCGCCAGACCGAAAGCACTTCCCCGCCCGTAGGAGTCAGGCCCCACGGCCTTGGCGGTGGTCGAAAGGTCCATGGGCCCGGCTTCTTCCGGCCAGAGATCCATTTGGAGTTCACTGTGGGAGCGGTCGATCTTAAAGGCCTTCGGAAAATTTTCACGGAAATTCCGCACAGCCACCGTGAGACCGGTTTTCTCGTTCGAGATGTCCAGCGATCCCGTGAACGCGTCGGTTGAAGGAACGGACACCGCGTCGTGATCGAGTAGGGCCTGGTCGTAATCCTTCTGAAAAAGAACCAGCCGGTTGCCGGCCGTCACCTCGAGGGGCTCAGCGCCGTTTCTTCCCAAAAGAACTCGATCACTTCCATTGCTTGAGAAAGGAAAGGGAATCCGCATCCCGAAACTGTCGACGGGTTCGTTCGCCGGGAGCGGCAGGAATTTGTATTCCATAAATTGCTTGTTCTCCGGATAGCCCGTGTAAACGAGTGTGTGACTGACCTTCACCTGACTTTTTTCCAAGTAAAAGTAATACCGGGCAATGAGCTGACAAAACCGGCTGCCTTCCTTCGACTGAAACCACCCGCTCGCCTTGACCACCGCTCTCTGAGGGCCGCTTTCCTCGATCTGAATTCGATAGGTTTTTGAGTCCAAGTCCGCCCGAAATTCATGACCCCGGAAGGAAAGGACAAACGGGGCCTTGGAAAGCACTTCGGTCCGGCCCAGAAGAACCCGTTCAAAAAGATAGAAGGATTTCTTGCTGAGCGATACTTCCATCACTCCCGTATTGATCCGGATCGATTCGGGGTCCTCTTCAATCTTGAGTCCCGCATTCGATCCGATCGGCTGGACCTTGGGTCCGTACTCCAGAAAATAACCCGCTCCATCCCCCGGGGCCAGCGTGCTTTCAAAATGCATCCCTATCCATTTGACGGATCCATCCGGCCAACGGCCGAGGACCCTCGGTTGAAAAGGCACTTCTTCGCCCGCCCCGTTTCTGAGACGGAGATGGTCGATGGAACGAAGTTCATCCATGGGGATGGGGATTCCCCCTTCGACCGGACAGAGCCGGCAGAGAACCGGCGTCTCGTTTTTTACGATGAAGGGCACTCGCACGATTTCGGACTGAGTCTGAGAATCGGACACGGCCCAGGCTTGCCTTCGCCTGGCAAAACCATAGTCAAAAGGATGAATCCCGCCGGACGTCGCTTGTTTCACGACCGCTGCGCTATGAGAAGGAATGAGTCGGATGTTGTCGAAGAAAAGTTCTCGCGATTCTTTCTCCCGGCGTCTCGTAAAAGAGATTTGGTTGATTTTTTTGGTGTTGAGGAGTGGGGTCATGCGTTCCACGGGCACGGAAAAAGACTGCCAGCCAGGGCCGCCCACGCTGAGCTCCTCCTCATAGCGCTTTCCCCAAAGGTCTGTAATCAGAAGGGTGATCTTGTCCACGGTGGGCTCCGGATTCAGGATTTGAAACTCCAGAAACTCGTAGGCACTCCAGTCGGAGACCGCGGCCCGGGTTTTCAAGAGATCCTCGAGCGTGATGGCCGAAACATCCTTCCCGCCCGTAAAGAATACTTTGGCTGACCAGCGGCCCTCCGCCGACTGATGAGTTGTGGGAATCATCTTCGCCTCAATGGTTTTCCAGCTTTTCACGTCGTCGGGTCGTTCAAAGTTCGCTAAGACGAAAGTCCCGTCTGATTGGACGCCGGGAAAGGGGATCTTCTTTCCCAAGGCGTTAAAAAGAAAAGCGAACGCCGCGCAGAGCACGAGGGCGACCCCAATCCATTTCGGATTCGCAAGCTTTTTATACATGAGCAGATTCCAATTTCCTCAATCGAAAGATCATCGCGGCCAGAACCCAGAAATAACCCAGCACTTCCGGCGCATCGAGTTCAGTCGTGTAAAGATGACTCGACAAAAGTGCGAAGATGCCGCCCAAAAAACCCAAGGAAAGCGCTTTTGAAAGCGGATCGCGGGTCAGTCGGTAAAGCTCTTGGGCTCCTCCGATCGCAATGAGATACATGCCCAGAAAAATCATAGCCGCGGGAATTCCGAGTTCGCCGGCAATGAAGAGATAAGTGTTGTGGGGATCCAAAGCCACGGACTCAGGCCAATAATGTTCAATCCTCGACTCGAAAAGGTGATAGCCCACGCCGAGAACAGGGTTCTCAGCGATTAACTTGAGCGCACCTTCCCAGATTTCGATTCGATGGCGGGAGCTTTGGTCGATCATTCCCTTGACCGAGTCCTCCGTAATCGAGGCCGGCAGGGGTTTCTCAAACGTCTCTGCCATTCGATACCGGACACCCGCCGGTAGAAAAACCGGGTTCAGCAAGATGACCGCGGTGCCGATGACCAGCGCCAGAAACACGAGCTTGTTCCGGAAAAAGACAATGGCGTGAAGTCCCAAGCCAAAGGCCAAGAATCCGCCGCGGGAGAGGGCCACCATCACGCCGCGCGTGTCGATCAAAAAGGGAAGAAGAAGGAGCCACTGAACAGGCTTGCGCGGTTGGGCGAGAAAAAATCCGAGGGGAAGGAAAAGATAAGCGTTCAGGAACGCCGCCAAAACATTGGGATCCTCCATCACTCCGCCGACCCGATCCCGCTCAAAGAAATAATCCACACTCGCCTTGAGGGCGATCACGGTCGTCACGGCGATGAGCGTCAGGGCCAGGACGCGAATTTCTTTTTTCTCCCGCACCGTGTGATAGACCCAATAAAAAAGGAAGAAAGGCGTCAGCCACGTCTTTAAAAATTGGACAAAGGCCACGAGAAGATAATCCCCTCCATAAAGAAAGCCTGACAAAATCGAAGTGAGACCGATGCCCGTAAAAATGAGGATCGGGATCGCAAGCGGCGTTGAAAATTCATTCCATTTGATTTTCCTTCCTTCTCCCTTCCAAAACCCCAGCCCTACGGCCAGCGCCAAAAGAAGGTAAAACGGTACCGAACCGTAATGACGCGTGAACGGGAGCGAGGCAATCGCGAGGCAAAGCGCACCCAGCACCATCACGCCCTCCCCCTCGCCCAGTGAAGGCCTTGGTGAAGCAGGTCAAAGGCCCCCGCCATTTTCTTTTTAAAATCCTCCAGCGTGTCGAAACCGCTGATCTCGGTCCTCTTTAACAGGTAGGGATTGGTCTTTCCCTGGTTTGATCCCGGCTGGTTGGAGCAAGCCGCCCGGTAGCCCGCCCGCCGGACCATCCGCTCGGATTCCTCATCGTAATCCCCGAAGGGATAACAGAAGGTGTCGATCTTGAAACGCAGAAGTTCTTCGAGAAAACGCTTGGAGCCGAGGATTTCCCACCATTTCCGTCCCATTCCCAGAGTTGAAAGCCGGGGATGCGAAAGGGTGTGGGACCCAAATTCCATCCCTTCCCGATGCATCTCCAGGATATCCGCCTTGTGGAGGTATCCGGGATGGTCCACCCGATTGCCGATGCAAAAAATGGTGGCCGTAAAACTAAACTCCTTCAGAATCGGAAAAGCATTTTCATAATTGTCCCGAAAGCCGTCGTCAAAGGTGATCAGCACGTTCCGCGGGCCGACCGCCCCCTGAAGAAGTTCTCCCAGACCCACGGTTTGATAGCCGGCCTCGGCCAAAAACTGCATCTCGGCTCGGAACGGCTCGACTGGGACCGAAAGGTAATCCCCCGATTCGTTGTTCACGCGGTGATAGCTGAGGATCCTCGTGCCGGTCTCCGTGAGACCGAAGAGCCTCGTCCCTTGATACAAAATCGAACTAAGCGATGAGCGCAGCGCTTGTTTCATGTTGGGATTGAAACCTTTCTTGCAAACGGAGGATATTTTTGTTCAAGTCGAATTCTTCAAGCACGCGCTCGTGGCCCCGATCGGCCAGCCGCCTTCTTAAAGGATCGTCCAGGTAAAGGCACTCGATGGCCCGGGCGAGCGTCTCCGGGTCCTTCGGCGGGACCAAGAGACCCGAGACACCGTCTTCAACGAGCTCCTCCACCGAACCGAAGCGAGTCGTGATGACCGCCGTCCTTGCCGCCAGCGACTCGATAATCACATTGGGAATCCCCCAGTGCCATTCGCGTTGGGCCATCAGGACAAAAAGGTCGGCCTGACGGTAATGCGGAATCACTTCAGCCTGCTTGAGCGGACCCGTCATCGTGACTTCCGATCGAAGAGCAAGCATTTGAATGTGCCGCTCAAGGTCTTCCCGAAGCGGGCCTCCGCCAACGATCGTGCAATGAAAACTCAAGCCCTTTTCCTTCAAGGCGGCAAGGGCTTGAAGAAGATAATTGAATCCCTTGTAGTATTGGAGTGTCCCCACAGACAGAATTTGAAAAATTTTGTTCCTCCTTTTTCCGTTCGCAGCGAAGCGCTCGGGATCGAGGCCGTGGTAATTAACAACGATCTTTTCAGGAGCAATTCCGGGTGCCACCTCTAAGAGATGTTTCTTGTTCAGGGTGGTGCAGGTGCTGACAAAGGTGGCCCGCTGGATCTTGTGTGCCAGGTGCGTCGTATCCACATAGATGTCGTGCGCATGACCTGTGAAGCTGAAAGGGACCCCGGCAATTTCGGAGGCCACGAGTGCCACCGAGGCGGGGTAAGTCGCCCAGTAGGCGTGAAGATGAGTCACTTTTTCTTTTTGAATCCACCCGGCGAGATAAACCGCTTTGGGAAAAAACGCCAAATTTTTCAAAAGAAACTCGGGGCTCCTGAGGTTTCCCCACACGAGCTTCAAGAGGGCACCCAGATAACGGGCTGGTGCTTGGAGAAAGACCTCGCCCTGAGCCCGAATGATCCTTCCCGATAGAAGGAAGGGGACGTAAACCGTCTTCTCCAAAAGCTCGCGCGCTTCATCATGAACCGTCTCGTCCTTGGATTTCTTCAATGAAAAGATGACCACGTCCATTTTCTTTGCAAGGGCATGAATCTCCCGCAGGATAAAGGCTTCGTCGTAGCAGGGGAATTGAGAGGTGATGAAAGCCACTCGAGTCTTCATCGGGTGAGCGCCTCCGTTTTTTCCTTTGTCCGCACGACGCGCGCCGGAATTCCGATGGCCACTCCGCCCCGCGGAACGTCCTCAAGGACCACGGCGTTGGCCCCGATCTGGGCCTCATCCCCCACCGTGATTCCACCCAGCACTTTTGCCCCCGCACCCAACGTGACACGGTCTCCAATCCGGGGTGACGGACCGCCGGAGCGTCGATTTCCAATCGTGACTCCGTGATGGAGCGTGCAATTCTCACCCAGCACCGCGCGGCCATTGATCACGATCCCACCAAAATGAAGAATCAGAAGGCCGGGTCCCACTTGGGTCTCCGGTGGAAGAGAGACGCCCGTCCACACTTCGGCGAGTCGTTGCACAATGGCTCCCAAAAAAGGAATCCGATGTTCGAGAAGCCACCGCGTGATTCGGTAAGCCGCGACCGCCTGGAAACCCGGGTTCGTTAATGTGTGAAGCATCTTCCGGAAATTGCCTTGATAACCGGATTGTGTATAGGCTCTTTGGTAATCCCTTTTCAGGGTTGCAAAAGTTGAGAGTGATTTCTTTTTTGACAGCAGCTCTGTATAAATTGAAACCGTCTCCTTCACCGTTCGTTCGAGACTGAACCTCTCCTCAATCCTCAACTGGCCCCGCCTTCCCATTTTTTTCGCCTCGCCTTCATTTTGAAGCAGCTGAAGGAGCGCCTTCGCAAAAAGATCGGCGTTCTTGACCGGCACGGTCCATCCAGTCTGGCCGTCAACGACCAGTTCCGGGTTCCCGCCAGTCCGTGAGGCCACAACGGGTTTCCCCGCGGCCATGGCCTCCATCACCACGTTGGAACATCCTTCGAAGTGAGTGGCGAGGGCGACCACGTCCGCTTGCTGAATCAATTCCCAGCCGTCGCGCCGGGCCCCCAGAATTCGGGTCCGGGTCTTAAGCCCGAGCTCCTCCACCCAAGCCTCGACCTGAGTGCGGAGTTCCCCTTCACCCACGAGAACAAAATGGGCACGCGGGCACTCGGAAGCCACAATCCGTGCGGCTTCGAGAAACGTCCGGTAATCTTTTTGAGGAGCCATCCGCGCCATCATCAAGACGATTTGTGCATCGCACGGGAGGTTCCACTCTTGACGATCATGTCCGTTCGAGTGAACGGCTGTCAGCGCGGCCCGGTCAATTCCGTTGTAAATCGTGCGAATTTTCCGGTTGGGAATTCCCAACTGTTTCACAAGACCCGGTCGAATCGCTTCCGCATTAATGGTGAAGATGTTTGTTCCGTAAGACAGGATTCGGCTCGCCCACCGGTGATGGGGCTCCATGTCGTCAATCGTGTTTCGCATGGCGGAAATTACGTGAGGAGTCCGGTTGAGAAAAGCCGCCAATCGCCCGTAAAGATCGGCGGTGAAGAGCCACGTGTGAACAAGGTCCGGGCGAAAAGTTTTCAAGCGCCGGTGTACTTTGCCCAAGGTGGACCATGACCACTTTCCGGAATGGGCGATCAGTGTCACAGGAATTCCAGACTCGCGGAGAACGGATTCATACGCTGTCCTTTCTGACGACAAGCTGATTACTTCAATCTCATAACCCTCACGGGCGAGCGAAGAGACAAGCGACACCAGTTGCCGCTGCGCTCCGCCGAGACCTAAATCATCGATGACGTAGGCGACGCGGGTTTTCATCCGCTCACCTTTTTCCCGGCGAAAGTGACCGCACCGGAACCCCGCGTCACAAGGGTGATGACACTCTCCCGCTTCCCGGGCTCGACCTTCACCTGTTCCGCCTCTCCGGAAACGACCACTTGTTCAGCCCGCATCCGGACCTTTGCCGCCGTGCCCGCGGGAACGAGAAAACGCACCGTCGCATGGCCGGCCGAGACGGCGATCGTTTCAAACGGCGCCGAGGCAATGAAGAAATGGTTTACATAAGGCGGGATGAGAAAATCACGGTAAAGATTCGGATCGCCGGACTTCCCAGCCTCGGCCGCTTTGGCAATGTTGTAGGCCTCCCGAGCCGTGACGTAATGGAGGACATAATTTTTTCCGTCGTTGTAACGCTTCTCCAAATAGGAGCGCATGGAATTCTGCCACTCCCCCAGCACGGCTTCGTGGTCTTCCACGAGAGCGCCGTGCGTGAAAATCTTCACAAAGACCCATTCCGGCCGACCTCGGACATGGATATTTGACCGCACCCAGTCATCCACCCGTTCAAGGGTCGGCAAATCAATGTGAGTGACGTCCCCATGGTCATACTGAGGTTTCAGGCTGTTGAAGTGAAGCACGGTCGGACCCTCGAAGATCAAGAGGTCCCCGGAGGCCGGGTGTCCGACGGTCATCTCGGGACCTGAGTCATACGATTTGGGCTGAAGCGGATCATCGATCGCGTAATAAAGTCGATTCACGGTCTTGGGCGTCATCACACCCCAAGAGGGGTGCGTGAAGTCGGCGTAGCAGCCGACCCGCCTGAGAAGGATCAATTCGTTATTCACGCCGCAGGCGCCCGGCCCGCGGGAATTGTCGAGCGACCAAAGCCCATGGATGAAACCAAACGCCGTCTGAGGTCTCTCGCCCGAAGTGATCATGGCCCCCGTCTGCTGGGAAAGCTGGATCATCCCATTGATTTTTTCGAGAAATGTCTTCTCCGTGTCGTTGAAATGGTGAAGATGGAGCTCGACTTCCCCGTAACCTTGGTAGGAAAGCTCCGCAAGATTTTGGAGAAAATGAAGTTTCTCAGGGTCTTTCGACTCACTGAAATACCAGAACCAGGTGTGCTGAGGGACGCGGCCGTCGGCATCGTGGTGTTTGTCTGCCGCGGAGGGATAAGTTTTCATCCAGCGGTCCACGGCGGCCTGGTCGTGCGGCTCAAAATGGTCCACAAAGGTAAAAAGGATATGCTTCGGACCTTCCGACTTGACCTCTGAAGACGGGAAGACGCGATCCTTGGCGTAATTTAAAAGCCAGGGATAACGAGCCTCAATCTCCTGGGTAAACTTGAAGACTCCCACGCCTGCGGCAACCAGGAGGAAAAGTCCCGAAAGAATCAGAATGCGTTTCTTCATGAAGCCAGCACCTCCTCGTAAAGGGCCTCGTGATCTTTGACCATCTTCTCCGCACTGAAACGATTCCGAACCAAGTCCCGAGCGTTTTTAATTAACCTTTCTCTTAACTGAGAATCATCCAGAACAGACGCGATGGAATTTGCCAAGCCTTCCGGATGACCCGCAGGAACTAAAAGTCCTTCTTCTCGATCCTGAATCGATTCGAGAATCCCGCCCACGCGGGTCGCGACAATGGGGACACCCGCCGCCATCGCCTCCAGAATGGTGAGGGGAAAGCCTTCCCGGATGGAGCAAATCACAAAGACATCCATGGCGGAATAAAGACGGTCCAAATCCTGCCGGAAACCTGTGAAGACGACATCCTTTTCGATTCCCATCTCCCGCACCTTCCCCCGAAGAAACGCTTCCCGCTCCCCTTCTCCCACGATGAGGCCCGTCACCTCCCGCCCCTCTTTATAAAGCAGTCGAATCGCTTCAAGAAAATCCTCGTGCGACTTTTCCGGTACGAGCCTTCCCACGATCCCGATCACCTTCCTACCGTGCGCGATGCCCAGTTCAGCGAGGACATTGTTTTTTGATGAGTGGAGGCCAAAATTCTCGACCTCAATGCCATTGTGGAGGACCCTTCCCTTTCCATTGAGCGATGGGTTTCGTTCGGAGTAAAAACGCTTCACGCCTTCGGAGACAAAAATCACCCGCCGGTTCGTTTTGGTGAGCCATCGATCAAGCGTGAGCTCAAAGCGGCCGCGCCACGTGTCCATTCCATGTTCCGTGGAAATCACGGGAACCCCCGCGATCTTGGCCGCGATCCGGCCCCACAGGTTTCCCGTAAAAAGATGCGTGTGAATCAGATCGACGCCTTCCCTTTTGATCAGGCGGACGAGTCTCGGGACGAGAAGCGGATCGAATTTGGGGCGCTTGTGGAGCGCCATCACCCGGATTCCTTCCCGCTCCACCTGCTCCGCATAGCGGCCCTTTTCATTGAGACAGCAGACGATTGGCTCAAACCGGCCTCGGTCCAGTTTTCGGACGAGGTTCAAAACCACCTGCTCGGCCCCGCCCAGATCGAGCGACCAAATCACGTGCATCACTTTAGATCGCGAGGGCTGCATGGGCCTCCTCTTGGACTTCCTTCCGTTCCCGGTCGCGTTGGTCGAGGATCTTGAGCCTCAGGATGATCGCGGCCAGGATCCAGAAATAGCTCGACACTTCCTGCGAATCGAGTCGAGAACCGAACATGTTGCTCATCAAAAGACCAAAGAGTCCTCCGATGAATCCGAGCGCCAGCCCCTTTGCAAAACGGTCTTCCGTCGTCCGATAAAGCCCGTAGGTCTGGATAAACGTGAGCAGGATGATGAGAAGAAAAATGAGAAGCGCGGGGATCCCCATTTCGGCCGCGAGGATCAGATAGGTATTGTGGGCGTCGATCTCGTAACCGCCCGTCCAATAGTAGGGAATCAGGGAGTGGAAGAGACCGTAGCCCACACCGAAGATCGGGTTCTCTTCGATCATCTTGATCCCGCCCTTCCAAATCTCGACCCGGTTCTTGGCGCTGGCATCCAGGGCATCTTCCGCACTCTCGAAACTGTCGACGTAGGCATTGTTTTTTTCGAAGGTCTGCGCCATCCGGAACCGGACACCGGCTGGCAAGACAGCCGGGTTCATCATCGCGAACCAGGTCAACACAAGAAGCAGCATGAAAAGGAGCTTGCTCCGGAAAAAGCTGATGGAGTACATCGCGAAACCGAACGAGACATACCCCCCGCGCGAAAAAGTCACCATGATGCCCCGAAAGCAGGTCAGGAAAGGAATGAGAAGGAGCCAAGAACGGAATTGCCCCATGTTCATGAGGAAGAATCCGAAGAAAAGAAACATATAGTAATTGAAGAAGGCGGCCAGGGTGTTCGAGTGCCCGGAGATGCCGCCGACGCGGGAATTTTCGAGGCTCGTGTTGGGCCCGACATTGAGGTAGTCATAAATCGCCATCAAGGCCACGATCATCGTCACGATCATGATGACCACGACGATGTTCTTGATCGTGTCGCGCTCTTTGACTGTGTTCAACACGAGGAAGAAAAGGAGGATGGGTGTCGTCCATCGCTTGAACTCGGTGAAGGCGGGCCAAAAGTAACCCGTCCCATAATAGGAACCCCGCACCACCGAAATGGCACCGAGCACCATGAAAAGAAGGATTGGAAAATTGAGCGGCGTCGAAAGCCAAGGCGGCTCCTCTTTCGAGTAGCGGCCCGTCATCCACACGATAAAGATGAAGGCCATCAGGAGGTTTGTCAGGTTGAAAGCGGTGGCGAATCCGCCGAAACTGCCGGCCAGCACCTTGCTGAAGGGAAGGTAGGCCACCAGAACATAGGTCACCACTTCCGGACGGTTCATTCCCATCCCCAGCAGGACAATCCCGCCAATGAGCGCCCCGATAATCAGGAACATCGGAGGCAGAACCACTTCCTTCATAATAATGTAGCTGAAGGCGAGGGCCATCAGACCCATCAGGATGACGGCGGTCCGCTTGGGCTTTACCGACGTTTCAGCGTAAGAGTTGTCCATAGATTTCCTGAATCCGTTCTACATTCCGTTCCATATTAAAAACACTCAAAGCACGCGCCCTTCCCCGCTGGCCGAGTTCGGTCGCATAAGCGGGGTCCTCGGCAATCCGCGTCACCGCGGAGGCCAACTCGTTGGCACTGCCGGGTTCCACCAAAATTCCGGTCTCCCCATCCAAGACAAGATCCGCGAGCCCACCGCTTCGTGCCGCCACCACCGGCTTTCCCGCCAACATTCCCTCGAGCGCCACATAGCCGAACGATTCCGGCTGAACGGAGGGCTGAACCACCACGTCACTCGCTTCATAGACTGCATCCAGAGATTCCTGCCAGGGCACAAAACGCACGGTCTTCTCAAGACCCAGCCTCGACAATTCTTCTTCGAGCCTTCTCCGGTACCCGCCATCCGAAGGATCGTTTCCCACCACCAGGCCCCGAAGGCCAGACTGAACCTTGCGTGCGCGGGCGAGCGCTTTGAAAAAAACCGAATGGCCCTTGAGGGGAACCAGTCTTCCAATCAGGACCGCGAGGAAGTCTTCCTTCCCAAGCCCGAGCGCCTCCCGGACCGTTGCCCGGTCCATGCCCTCGACCGAGGCCAATCCACTTGCGGCAATCCCGTTGGGGACGCCTTTCACTTCACGGTTCAACTGCTTTTGATAAAAATTGGCACCGGATTCGGTGACCGCCACAAACTGGTCGACAAACCGGCTGGCCCACCGTTCGATCCGCGTGAGTTCACGCCATCCGTGCAAGTGACAAAGCACCTTCGAACCCGCCCACCGTGCCGCCAAGATGAGGGGCACATGCGAGCGGATCTCGTTATTGAGATGGACCAGCTCGATTCCTTCCTTCCGGAGCCACGAGGCGATCCGCGGGACCCGGTGCAGGAAGGGAAACTTCCAATCCTTTTGGAAGCGAACATTCCAGCCTTCCTTTCCCACGCGTTGAACAAAGGGTCCGTTTCCGTAGGCAACGATCTCAATCGAAAACCGTTCACGGTCCAAGAGCGGAAGAAGCCCGGCAAGATACTTCGCCGTTCCTCCGTACCCCGAGCCTGATTCCGCGATCAAGATCCTATGTTTGGGTTCCATCAACTCTTGGCCGCCTCCTCCAGGTGTCGTGATTGAATCTGGTCGGCCACAAGCATGGGTTTCGGCCGGCGGACCACGGGTCTATTTTCCAATCCTGCGATTCGACGCAGCTTGTTGATGACGCGCGGCATCAGATACGTGCTCCGGACCTTGCCGCAATGCTCCTCGACCCAGTACTGCCGACGGGCCGTGGATTCCGGAACCAAATTCCACCTTTTGTTGAATCGCTCATGGGACTTTGCCGCTTTGTCCACACCCCAGCGGAAAAGGAGATACTCGCGGTCCACGCCCCGGAGTTCCCAGATTCGCGCGTAGTCGTAGGCCACGACGGACTTGGGTTCAAGGAGGATCCGGAAACCGGCCTTCTGGATCTTGAACGTGTAATCAAGGTGCTCACAGATATTCATGTCATCGAGCGGTCCCACGGTGTCGAGAAGTTTTTTCGAGAACATCACGCAATGCCACTCAAAGAAATCACTGTGCTTCCGGTTCTGGTCCGGATAATCCTCAAGCCGGACGCCGGAATAAGTGGCGACGCTGTCCATATACCATTTATCTCCCCGCTTCTCCTTGACGAGCTTTCCCTCGGCAATGTGGATCTTGCGGTCCGGGTCTCTCAGTTTGGTTGTGAGGTAGATCGGGTGAACGCAGTCCACCTTTTCCTCTTCCGCGCAGGCCACGAGGGTTTCAAGCCACCCTTCGAGGACCTCGACATCGTTGTCGATGAAGACCGCATATTTCGTATCAATCTCCCTCATCACCTGATTGACCGCCTCGTGGGGGTAAAGCCAACGGTCTGAGTAAACGATCCGGCAGGAAGGCTCCCGCGACTCGATCTCGCGAAGCTTTTCGCGGATCGATTCCGGCGCTCTTCCTTCCATCACGACGAGCTTGAAGATGGGGCTCGTGACGGCGTAGATCCGCTCGACCACGTCGGGATACATATTGAAGCTTTCCCTGGGTACGACCACCACGGTCACGATGGGTTTTGGGTTCGTCTTAGTTTTCATTGGAAAATCCTCCTTTTTCTTGAAACACGCATTTTTGTTTTCCCTTTTGTGTAGGAAGCCAGTGATAAAACCGTTCCTGTAAGATTCCGGCGTGATGACGAAGCCACACTTCGCTTGCGAATCGCTCTGATTCGGCTCCCGTTCCTTTGAATTGGGACGCGATCCAGCGTCCGAGCGAACGGGCCGTTTGTTTCCAAATCCAAAAAGGGGCCACGGAAAACCGGTGATGCCACTTCCAATCCATCTCATGGCCCAGCGTCCGACCGATGTCCCAGAACCATTGGCGCATGTAGTCCTTGGAGAGCCGTTCCTTCTCCACCTTGTGCCAGACAATCGCCTTCGGCTCGTAATAGATAGGAAGGCCGGCGCTGCGAGCCCTCAGGAAAATCTCCCGATCCTCACCGCCAATCAAAAGTTCTCCCCGACGCCCGAGCCCTTCGCGAAAGCGCCCCAGCCGTTCAAAGACCGTGCGGTGAAACGCCATGTTGGCGCCAACGGTGTGGCGCTCGATGTCCCACTTCTTTCGCTTGTTTCCCAGGTCCTGCACGATGAGCGGCCCGCCGAGCTCGTCCTGAAACCAACTCGGCCGCTCGCAGTACCAAAGCCTTTCAATCTTGCCGGCCACCACCAAGGCCCCGGTTTCGCGAAAGCAATTCCAAAACTCCTGGACCCAATCCGGATGCACGGTCACGTCGTCGTCCGTGAAAGCCAGCACTTGTCCGCTCGCCGCTTCGATTCCGGTATTGCGCGCAAAGGAAAGCCCCTGCCGCTTTTCAAACCGGAAAATGAAAGGGCGGCCATTTTTTGCCATGAATCCATCCACGACCTCGCGGGTCCGATCCGTTGAATTGTTGTCCACGATCACGATCTCGTAGGTGAGCCCGTTGGACAATTTCTGGTCCACCAGTGATTGGAGTGTGTCGCGAAGACTCTCGGCCCGGTTGTAGGTGCAGACGATGACGCTGACGTTCACCATGGAATTATCTCCCACGCCATCCTTTCACCATGCAGGCGGGCACCGCCGCGTAAGACTTGATGACCCGCAAAAAAAGCTGAAGACCTTCCTCCCCCGGTCGCCCGACTCCCAATCCCACGAGTGGATCCGATGCGAGGGCTTTTACAAAAGAGCGCCAGGCCTCGTCATATTTTCCGAAGTCCATTGAGTCGCGCGCAATCGCATAGCGAAGTTTCGCCTTCTTTTTCTCCATCAAAGGCCGGAAGCGCTCAAATTCGCTCGTGAGCTCCAGGTGGTCCATCACTTCGATCATGTGTTCGTGAACTGCGATTCGGTCCTCACCCAAGTGCCGCCGCTCGTCCATCACGGTGAAGGTGAGCACCTGATCGATCGCCGCAATTTTCCAGCGCTGGACAAAACGGAACCACAGGTCCTGGTCCTCCGAAATTTCAAATTGCGGATTAAACCAGCTCATCCCGGCGAGACAAGCGCGGCGAATCATCACGGTGGGCAGTGGAATGAAAAATGAATCCACCATCTCTTCGAAGGTGGTCGCAAGCGCTTCCGGGAAAATTTTGAACTGACCGGCTTTCGGGCCGTCCGTGCGCATCACCTTGAAGCGCGTGTAGCTCATCCCGATCTCAGGATGAGATTCCATATATTCGGTTTGAATTTGAAGTTTCTCCGGCGTCCATTCGTCGTCATCATCCAAAAAGGCCACGTACTCCCCTCGTGCCCGGCTCAGCCCGTGGTTTCTTGCGGCTGCGGCTCCCGCGTTGACCTGACTGAGGAGTTGGATCCGACGGTCCTTCCGGGCGATTCCTTCCACGACCGAGATCGTCTCATCGTTCGAACCGTCATCCACCACGAGGAGCTCCCAATCCGAAAAGGTTTGGGCGCAGACACTTTCAATCGCCTTCTTCAGATAAGCGGCTCGGTTGTGAGTGGGCAGAACGATGCTCACCTGAATTTGCGCGCCGGCGCGCAAATCATGCCCCAATGCTTCGTCCATCTTCCGCTCGAACACGCTCACGTCATATTTTTCTTTCACAAGTGCGTACGCACTCGCTGCAATGGCTTCTCGCTTTGCAGGGTTTTTCAGAAGATCGATGCATTTTTGAGCGAACACGTTCGGATCATCGGCGATGAGAATGTTTTCGCCGTTTGTCACTTCCAACCCCTCCGCACCGATCGTAGTTGAAACGACGGGCTTCCCGTGGGCCATCGCATCGAGAATTTTGATGCGGGTGCCGGCGCCGTTTAATAAGGGACACACCACAACCGATGCCTTCTCGTAATAGGGCTCCATTGATGGGACGTAGCCAGCGATCTCCACGCCGGGAAAGAGTCCGAGTTTTGTAATCTTCTCGGGCGCGTGCTGGCCAACGATCGTGAACCGGGCTTCCGGGATTGCCTCGCGGATCTTCGGGAAAATTTCCCGGGCGAAATAAAGGGCCGCCTCCTGATTGGGCGGGTAGCTCAACATCCCGCAGAACATCAATTGTGCCGGTACCGGCACAATTGGGGCTTGCGGCTTCGTGCCGTTCAATTCAATCGTGTTGGGAACAACAAACACCCGTTTCGAGAAACCTTCCCGGATGAGATAGTCTTTGTCTTTTTCAGAGACGGTCAGACAGGTCCGTGTACCCGCAAGTTTCTTGAAATACGATTTCAGAAAGAAAAGGTCGAGGGCGTGCCTGAGCTTGCGGTACCCCAAAGGCATGCGATGGATTTCCCTTTCCGCGAGGAGGGTGCTCACGTCATCCACGTCAATGACCACTCGGTCCAAAAGCTTGCGCAGCCGCTCGTCTGTCAGGAAGAAATAAGCCATCACCGGGTAGCGGATCACGATCCGCTCGTGCTCCTCGGGGCGAGCCTGAAGAATCTGGCGAAGGATTTCCGGATGGACAAAATCTTCCAAGAGCCAGGGTTCACCTTTCAAAAGTTTTTTAAGACGGCTCCCGCTCTCATATTGCTTGGGATCCGCGAGCAAAATCTTCTCGCAATATTCCTTGAGCGCGAGGAGATCCTCCTCCTTCACCGACGTGTTGCCGGGTGCGACCAAAGTCACCGGTCCCTTCGCGGCCAGGTGTTTTAACATGGCGAACGATCTCATCTGCCCGCCCGTGTGCGGGGGATAGGGAAATCGGGCTGTGAGGAAGAGTGTTTTCATGTGTTTTTTCTGAAAGACAGGGTCTCCGTTAACATTCCAAATTTTTTCCAGAAATTCTCCTCAGCGCCGACCGCCTTCAGTCTTTGCCCCGTCAAGTAGCGGCTGAGGGCCGCGATTCCGCTCACGACGCATTCAAGCGCCAGGGAAAATGAAATCCCCGACCGGAGCTTGGAGATCCGTACAATCGACCTGCCGGAATTGAACTTCCAATTTCTCAAATAACTGAGCTGCATCCGCTCAACCGGCACTTTGTGTTTCACCACGGCCGTCGGCGCATAGACCGCTCGCTTCCCCTTTTCGATGAAGCGTCGAATCATGTCGCTGTCTTCCCCGCTCAAGAGTTGCTTGCCCCGGCGCCCAACATCCGTTCGAAAGAAACCAAGTTCATTAAAGACTTCCCTTTTGAAGGCCATGTTGGCGCCGACAAGAAATGAACCGTCGGGCTCTCCGGCTACTTGAAACTCATTTCCCCGGTCCAACAGGGCCAGCAGGGCAAACTGTCTTTCCTTCTCATTCTCTAGCCAAGTTGGCGGGGCCTCTTCCCAGAGCGGTTCGACTTTCCCTCCCACGCAATCGGCCTTGAAGTCTTGGGCCGCGTTCCAAAGAGACTGAATCCACAGGGGCTCAGGAAGAACGTCGTCATCCGTGAAAGCGATGAAAGTTCCAGAAGACTCTCGAATCGCCCGGTTCATCGCAAAGGACCGGCCCTGCTGAGACTCAAACGCGTAACGCAACGGCCAAGGAGAGCGAGACATTGCCGATTCAACGACCGCTCGCGTGGCATCGTTGCTATTATTGTCAACAATCAGAATTTCAATTTTCAGAGCGCCTGAAACTTTCTGCTCAAAAAGCGCCCACAAGGTGTCCTTGAGACTCTCCGAACGGTTATAGGTGCAAACAACGATGCTCAGATCAACCATGGCTTATCCGACCCTCGCGACATCGTGCTTTCGATTCAATCCCAAAAGCGCTTCGCCCAATTCCCGGGGAGATTCATTCCGAAGATAAAGCCTCGCCCACAATTCAACGCCCAGAAGATTGTGAATCACGGTCGGAGCCTGTTTGGCTCGTTCGAGAATTTCTTGCGTCTCGCGAGCCCCCCATTTAAAAAGTTCGGGAACCATCCCGCGCTCCAAAAGACTCGCGCCCGTGCGCCAAGTTCCCATGTCCACTGGAAATTGGAGTTTTCGGGCATGAACAATGGAATGAGGCAATCTTTTTTCAGCGACTTTCTTCACGATCCATTTGCCTTTTCCATCTTTCAGCTTCAGCTGTCGGGGCAAATGCAGGGCGAAATCCAGCAGCCGATTTTCGAGAAAGGGCGGACGGGATTCGATCGAAGCCGCCATGCTGATACGATCATTCCGATGCAGAACCGCTTGAAGATTGGCGTACCAATCCTCAATAACCCTTGCCAGAAAAGCACGGTCTTCGAGCGGTTTCACTTTCTCGAGCTTGTCGAAAAGAGCCGAGGTACGCGTCAAGCGTCTCCCACCGTCCAGAACGCTCGCTTGTCTTAAGAGATCCTGTGAATAATCAAGCTGTTCGGAACGGAAGAACGGATCTTGTGAAAGCTTGGCAAGATTGATCGGCCTGAGCCACGGATGGAATCGTCCCAGAAATCTTGTGGCAAAATTGTTGGGAATCAATGTGGAGTGCCATCTCCTCCATCGCCACATCTGATAGATTTTCTCCTGCCAGGGATACCCGCCAAACAATTCGTCCGAGCCTTCTCCGGTCAGCATCACCTTGATGCCGTCTTCGCGGCAGGCGCGAGTGACCAGAATGTAAGGCATGTCGTTGGCGTGACAGTTGGGCAAATCACCGTGCCAAATGGCCGTGGGCCAAAGCCGGAGCAGATCCTCCCGGTCCACTTCAATCCGGCGGATCTTGATCCCCAGATGTTTTCCCACCGTTTGGGCTTTTTTTCCCTCTGAGACAAGGGCCCCTTTGACGTTTGCCACATAACCCACAATGTCCGGTTTGAATTCGCTCGCAAAAGCCGTGATGAGGCTGGAATCGAGTCCTCCGCTCGTCATCGTCGCGAGCGGTGCGTCGCTAATCATGTGCATCCGCACGCTTTGTCTGAAGGATTCTTCAAACTCTGCGATAAATTTTCCAGGATCCTCTTTTTGGGCTTGGACGATCCTGTCGACATCCAGATCCCGGATNGGATCAAAATANATAAATTTCTCGATTCCNTTGGGAGTGATCTTTAAAAAGCTGCCGGGCGAGACCTGCTCGATCCCCTTNAAGGGCGTCCAGTCCCCTTCCAATCGTTGGTAGGTGAGAAANGATCCCAAGGCGTGAAGATCGGGTTCCGTCACAACTTCCGGATGAGCCAGCAGGGCTTTGATTTCGGAAGCAAAGGCAATTAAATTTGGATGGAGGGTGACGTAAGCGGGTTTGATTCCCATCCGGTCCCGAGCGATCCAAAGCATCTGAGCGCGCCGATCCAAATAGGCGAATCCAAACATTCCATTGAAAAGAGGAATGGCTTTTTCAGGGCCCCAATGGTGCAGGGCATAGAGAACAACTTCCGTATCGGTGTTGCTGACAAACCGGATTCCCTCGAGCTCCAGGTTGGCCCGGATTTCGCGGAAGTTATAAACCTCTCCGTTGTAGACCAGAACCCCCGAACCATCGGAAGTCAAAAAGGGTTGATGCCCGCGTTCGCTCAGATCCAGAATGCTGAGGCGGACGTGTCCCAGCGCAATCGGACCGTCCGTCCACGTGCCCCGGTCGTCCGGGCCACGATAGGCAATCCGATCGAGCATCCGCTCAACGACTCTTGGTTGAGCCTTTTTACTATCTGAGTTCCAAAATCCTACGATGCCGCACATGTTTAGCCTCTTGATACCAGTGATAAGAGCGAGCAGTATCCCATCGCGAGATAAGGTTTAAGAAAACGATAGAGTCGATTTTTGAATTTTGTCCAAGGAATCATCAGCCCAACAAGTGGATTGAAGTAAACAGCCATCCAATAATAGAATGCGGCCTTGCCATACTGGCCGGCATCGAGAGCATCTATCGCTTTGACGTAAGTCACGCGCAAAGCGCTTTGAATCACTTTCGCCTTCTCCTCTTCCGACAATCCCTTTTTCAAAAGTTCCTTATAAATTCTGACTCGATCCCTGCTAGCCACCTTCCAATAATGCGACATATTGCTTTCGTGCCATCTGTAAGTCCCGACACGGATGGGCAGGAAGGTAATGGGGAAACTCCTAGAAATCCTCAAGACCATTTCATAATCATCGCAACCTGAAAAACTGCCATTGAATGACCCAAGTTGGTCAAAGCACGTTTTTCGAACCAGCATCGAGTTGGTTTGAATAAGGCTTTCTTCTATAAGTTCAAGGAAGTCCCCCGCTGTTTTATAAGGCCAGAGCATTCTGAAGTTTCCTTCCAAATCAACCATCTCTACATAGGAGTAGACTAAACCGACTTCGGGTTTCGCTTCCAGAAAGCTGACCTGTTTCTCTAACTTCTCTGGGAAGAATTGGTCATCATCATCCAAAAAGGTTATGTATTTTCCACGTACCAAGGAAATGCTTCGCTCTCTTGTTTTCGATAGACCTGCATTGAGTTGCCAGACATAGCGAATTCTTGAGTCGATACGCTGAAAGTCCTCTACCACCTCGCGAGTTCGATCCTTTGATCCATCATCGATGACAATCAGCTCCCAATCTGAGAAAGTTTGTGACTGCACGCTTGTAATCGCGTCTTTCAGAAGACCGCAACGGTTATGTGTGGGGATTATTACACTGACTACGGGCATGCTCATCATGGCGTCGTCGCCACCTTGGCCCGGTTAAGCTGCAGAAGAGACTGACCCAGGCAGTAAATCACCGCTAAGTAAGGTTTGATGAGACGGTAAATTTGGCTTGCGTGTCGGCTCCATCGCATCCTCAGGCCGATGAAGGGATCACTTTGAATCGCCAAGAGGAAGCACTGGGCTGCTCCATAGTAGTCTCTTTGATTCAGAGTGACGGAAGCCTTGTTATAGAGCCAAACTGGCAAACGACGGAGATGACTCTGAATCAATTCCTGCGTAACTTCTAAGGAAGGTTCAGGTCTAAGTTTTCTGAGAATTTTGATTTCTTCTTGCCACGTAAGATTATTTGATGCGCTTCCGGCGTGACGATAATACTTGGCCAACCTCTCTCTCAACGTGGCAAATTTGAATTTTCGCGCAAGGCGCAGGTATAAATCATAGTCACTCGCGATGGGGTACCTTTCGTTGAAAAGGCCCACCTCATCCAAACACTTACGCCTGATCATCGTAAGCGATAAGGAATAAATCATATTTCCATAGCTCACGAGCTCTCGAAAAGAATCTGGATGCTCCAAGATGGGTGCACGCCCCAGATCTTCACCATTTGGGCCATAGACGTCTGCCTGACAAGTAACCCATCCCAGGGAAGGATTTTGATCCAGCACCTCCACCTGCTTGGCCAATTTTTCTGGCAACCACTCGTCGTCGTCATCTAAAAATGCAATGTATTCTCCTTTTGAGAGACTGATGCCAACATTTCTTGCATGAGAGGGGTCAGCGCGCCTGATGTGATGATAATGGATCGGAAGACCTTCCTTCTTGAATCCTTCAACGATCTCCTCTGATTCTGTGTAAGGCCCATTCTGAATGACCCATACGTCGTAATCTTTGTAAGTCTGCGCTTGGATACTTGCAATGGCACGACGAAGAAGTTGGGGTCGGGTATAGGTTGGGATGACAATACTTACCCTCGGGGTTTGCCGTATGCATTTCAAAAAAAATTCTTCTACCCGACTTGCCGTTAGTTCATATCTCCAATTCTCAACACAATATTTTCTGGCTGTCACTCCCATCCTTTCTCGTAGTTCCTTGTCTTCAACGAGCCTTGAAATGCGGTGGGCAATTTGGTTCTCATCTCGATCAACCAAAAATCCCACCTGACCATCAAGAATTGTTTCTCTCACTCCTCCCTCCCGGATGCCTATCACGGGCGTGCCACACGCCATGGATTCGAGAGGAACGAGGCCAAACGGCTCAAAATAAGGTAGGTAAACCGTTGCAAGCGCTCTTTGGTAGTGGCTGATTAATTTTTCATCACTGCTTAAGTCAACTAACTGAAGATTGACTTCTTTGCTTTGAGCCAGCTTTTTTAAATAATTAGCCTCACGCGTTGCCTTATGAGACAGGAATCCGCCCAAGACCAAAGTGGGTCTTTGGGGTGCTGGAATCTTCGCCAGGGCTCGAAGAATCCACTCATATCCCTTTTTGTATTCGATCCTCCCAGGCGAAAAGATAAAATTCTCCCTCGGCTGAGCGGCGGGCCGAAAGCGCTCTGTATCGATGCCGGGATAAATGACATCGGATAGTTGGCCGTAAACCCGGTATAACGTTTCACGGGAAAAATAAGAATTGGAAACAATATGATCGGCGGCCTTCGTGTTGATTCGATCAAGCACAATCTGAATTTGAACGAGAATCCAAGTCGAAATAGATTTGAGAAGATTGGAAAGTCCGGCACGACGGGTTTCGAAGTTCTTGCGGCAAAAGTCTCTTTCATAGGCCCACCTTAGACCTTCATGCCAACAGAGAATGCTCGGCGTCTTAAGAAACCTGATAAGGGACGGGGTCTGTGTGTACTTGCAGTGATGGACGTAAACGATGTCGTAATTCCTTTGATCGATATCACGAGCTATTTTTTTACACAGCTTTTCAAGCCGGATCAGCATTACCAAGCGCCGGGAGAACTCAGCTATCACCTCGAGGCTATAAAACGGTAAAAGGCGCTCCTTTGACTCTCCCAGGTTGTATTCATAAACATTTCTCGCAACCGTCTCCAATGGCAGGCCAGCATCCTTTGAATCAGAAAGGGTGTAGATATCTGTTTTGTGGTCTCTTTCTTTAAGACATCTCAGGACGTTCGAAAGATGTCGTTTGGCACCGCCTGGTTCTAAATTATGGTAGACAGCGATTCGCATACTTGTCATCTGCTCACCGCTTTTGCATAGAAGACGAACTGTGTCGCCAACAGACTTGGCCACCATCTTGTCATACGCTCTCGAATCTCCCATTCATAAGAGCAAAGTGGCTTCGCAATCCATTTTGGAAAACGCCAGTTTGTATTTGTAAACTTCGTCTCTTTAATCTCATATCCGGTCGAAGTCAATAAGGAACAAGCGCTTTTCATGGTGTAAAACCGGAGATGGGTACTGTCTAAGATTCCCACCCGGTCGTAATCAAAGCGGCCCCGGAGAAGGTTTATCCGAATTATCAAATTAGCTACATTTGGAATTGACACGATGAGCCAGCCGCTCGGTCGCAAATATTGTTTAACCAATTTCAGAATATGCACGGGATCCCTCAAATGCTCTAAAACGTCTGCGAGAATAATTACGTCGAAATACTCCTTCTGAAAGGGAAGCGCCTCTGCGATCTCAACGTCGACAACGGCAACTCCATCTAATTTTTTTCTTGCCATTTCTGCCTCTTCTCCAGAAACGGTAATTCCAAAGCATTGGTTGCCCTGTTGTTTTAGAAACTTACCGAGATTGCCAGTGCCACAACCAATATCAAGAACCCGGCTGTTAGTAATTTCTCCATAACAGCGGGAGGGTAATACAGGTTCATTGTCATAAACTTTTTGAGAGCACAGAAGAGTTCTCATTTATTTTTAACTCCACAAACCGGCTCTGGATCTTCAAGGCTTGACTCCGAGGCGAGTGGGCGGACATTTCTCAGAACTTTTTGCGTTGCGTCTAAATAGCTTCTCCCCCACCTCGAGCACGGCTCCAGATGATTTCCCTCGGCCCATTCATTCCAAGCGTTGATGAAAATTAAATTCTCCTCAGAACTGTAGGGAATGAATTTTTCGATTGCCCCTTTCAACCATTTTTGGTAGAGCTCAGGTTTGGAATTGAGCATGATCAGCGCGTTTCTTTTGTAGCGGGAATAGTTATCCCAAGAAGGCGTGACGCAGGGAAAGCACTTATATTCGGCTGTGCCATCCTGTAGCATTTTATCCACTATGGAAGAATATTCGTATATACGATGAATTCCGTAGTTCCGATCTGAAAACCTTAGCTTGCGTGCCACTCTCCAAAGAAACCCTTGCCGTAACCTATGTTCAAGTGCATGCCATTTGGGTTGAAACTCAACGCCCGCATCGAAACCCATTTTCTGTGGGTTGCCTTGTTCACTAAGAAAACTTTCAACCTTGCACAAATAAATGTCTCCGATGCCCATCTTTTGGCATTGATCTCGCCACAAATCAGTCGTCTTTAAAAGATTGGGCAATTGGCTGCCTCGATAAATAAGCATCAACGGTTTATTCTGAATTCGGATGTATCGCTTATCTTCAAATGCGTGGGCAAGCCATCGGATGTGATTCAGATCGTCTTCCTCAGAATAAGTTTGTTTCACGATGGGACTGTTATCATATCCAGCCCAATTCCTCGTCCACTGCTCATTAGCCCAACAAAGGCAAAATGGAAAATCTGGCTCACCGGATGACAAAACTTCATTAAAGGGTCTTTCGAGAAGTCGCCGGCCATTGAACCAGTAGTGGTAATAGCAAAACCCATAAATTCCATAATCCTTAGCTAGTTGCGCTTGAGCGCTCCTGACTTCCGGTAGCCGTAAATCATAGAAGCCCAGTTCCGAGGGCAAGTGAGGTTGATAATGCCCATTCATCAGGGATTGCGCCTTTACCACATTGGTCCACTCCGTAAATCCTTTACCCAACCAAGCATCATTCTCTGGAATGGGATGGTATTGAGGAAGGTAGAACGCGATCGCGCGCAATTGTTTCATTGAGGCAAACTCTCCGTCTGATTTGCGCAAACCTTTGCATCTGAATACCCAAGAATTTGTATCATCTCCTGTGGAGTTGAAAAAATGAATCGATCTGCAAAGCGATGATTCGTGAGATAGTCAAAACAAGCTTCGACATTCTTTCTTTGCTCGGGCCTATAAAATGCATCGGTTCTTAAAACAAGAACAAGAAATGGCTGTTTTGAAGAATTGAGAAGCTCCTCAGCGACAAGCCGAAAACGGTGATCACCGTTTCCTAAGTTCAGAGTCATGGGCTGAGGCTTGACTGTATTCGGACTGAAAACACCTCGAAAAAATCTCTCAGCTTTGCCGTAATGATAAGAGAGTCGACCCGTGCTAACCGCAACAACCCAAATACCGTCTTTGCGATCCGGATCAGTATGCCGAAAGTCTTGTTTCGCCGGTCGGTAAGGAACGCGTGGCATCAAATCGCAATCCAGATAGGAACCAGTGGTTTTTCTTTTGGCCAAATAAGCGGCTGGATAACGATGCCCTGGCTCTACAGTTAGATCAAAACGAGCACCCAAGCGCTCCACAAGATGAAGGGTCTCTTGATTCATCCAAGCATCACCAAAGCGGAAAGATTCACAATTTCGCCTGAAAACTTCATCATATCCATCAAAGCACATCTGCACACAATGATTCACCCACTCCTGATTTCCTTGATCGATAATCCAATCCTTCCTCTCTTCAAGCCAGCGATAGGCATGACAGTGAAGACCTATCTCATCTCCGCTCTTTATGAAGTCCTCATAATAGCTGGGATAATTTGTCGCAGGCCAAGTACACGAGCCATAGGTCTCTCTAATTTGCGGATCGAATCGGAAAAACCATGAAAAGTGCGCCCTTGAACTCGTAGCTTCCTCGAGTCGCGGGCGAAGGTTCCGAAAATACTCAAACGCCCCTTCATATCCCCGCCAAGGCAAAGGTTTCGAACGATCGATAAAGAACCCGTCCGGCTCAATATCGTTACACATAACAATGGGAATGCGATAACTCACATCAAGTGCTTTCCAATTTAAAAATCATTCGCTTGATCTCAACACTGGAGGCACGATCCACAAAGTTAAAAGTGAACAGATAAACTCCAAGTCCTGTAAATCCAAAAATAATCAAAGGGAGGACGCGAGATGCTGAATAAGATAAAAGCGGATATGCGTGAAGCAGCATTTTTAATCCCAAAATAGATGCCCACATGACAAGAGAGCAATAAGTCGATGGTAAAAGTTGTTGGACGAGTTCGGTCAACTTAAAGGAGACGATTTTTTTGAGCAGATAAAAATAAACAGGCAAGTAAACAATCAGGACAACTAATCCGGCCACAATCGCGCCCATCAATCCCCATAATTTGATAAGAATGTAAAAGGTTGGGATCTTCAAAACCAAATCGAGAAGTGCCAATCGATAACTATAGTGTGGATTTCCGCAAGCCGTGAAAATAGAGCTGGCACAAATGACAATAGGAACCATGAATTGACTGACTGCGGCAACCTGAATGAGTGGAATTGTGGCTATCCATTTCCCCCCATAAAAAAACAGGGTGAACTCTTTTGCCAAAGTCATCAGAGCTACGCTGAATGGGATGGTGAACACGGAGACATATTTGACCGTTTTTAAATAAGCCCGCTTCATGGCTTCACTGTCTCCTTGAAGTTTAGAATAGGCAGGGAACATTACATCTGAAACGATCTGTGTGAAATGGCTGTTAATGAAATAGGTAAGATTGCACGCCAAGACGTAATAACCCAATTTGGTTGCGCCCAGCTCTCTCCCCACCAACGCCGTTGATAAACTACTTCCGAAAAACCAAATGAAACTGATCCCTACTAGAAATTTTCCAAAATCAAAGAGTTCTTTAGCGAGCGTGAGATCAAATTGCCACTTCACTCGATAACCGGAATACCACCATTGGAGTGTGGACATCACCACTTGCTTAACGAGATAAGCTCCGACGAGACTCCAAACACTCCGTGAGAGACAGGTGAAAGCAACTGCAAGAACCGCATTGACAACTGTTCCAATGATTTCGATGGTTGAAATGAGACGAAAGCGCATTTCCTTTACCAAAAGTGCCCGGGAGACCCTGCCAAAGCAGCTAATTACAAAAAGGACTCCCAATGCTTGAATGACCGAAGTTACTTCCGAGTTTTTGAAAAACCAAGCTGCAAGAGGCGCAACTAAATAACAAATTCCAAACATGACTATTCCGGTAGTCTGAATCATGAAGAAAGCAGTGTGAATGGCTTTCTCCGGGAGATTTTTTTTCTGAATGATCGCCGAATCAATCCCCAGTGCGCGGAAAAGCCCAAGACCATCAATCAGAACAAAGGCCATCGCAAAGAGTCCAAACGACGACGGCTCAAGAATGCGGGCGAGGATGGCGAATGAAGCCACAGAGCAGGCCTTTTGAGCTACTTTACTAAGAACATCCCACTTCACTCCTGAAACAGTTTTTGCCTTAAGTGATCGCATAGCTAATTCTTTTGGAAACTTGGAAACCTCTCTCTTAGTCTTGAAAAAATCTGCACCTCTTGAAGATGCTTCACAAGACGCCAAAGTCCCCTCTGATAGGTCGATAACGCCCGGAGGAAATGCCAGCGAGTCTTGAATTCCTCAGGATACCTCTCAACCAGCCATTGATATCCCCGCCAACAATCCTCTCTAAGACACAATTCATAGCCTGTGCGATAGAGGCCTTTATAGAAATGACCCTCGATCCTCGCCCTCAGGGTCTCCGGTGCCCCACTTTGTGCCAGCGAATCCAGCTTGATTTGAAAAAAACCCTTCCAGTGCTCAAACTTTTGTTCGGGGTCGCTCGTGTGAGACTTGGATTGGGGCAAGACCCGGTAGCGCGCCAAAGGCCGGTTGATATAACCAAAGGGTGTGTGTTTCGCCAAATCCAGACACATCGCGTAGTCCTCAAGAAGATAGTTTCGCGAAGCGTAGGCATTAAAATCCACGTGGCGACGAACCAACTGGGTCTGAAAACAGGCCGACGTGATCATGATAAAATTATCTTCCAAGAGATCCTCGTAGATGTAACCCTCGGGGATTCTTCTCCCGATGGACTTCCAGTGACTCTCCTCCACCCGGTCCTCATAGACATAATCCGTATCGCCGTGCACCGCCCCGACCTCCGGATGGCGAAGAAGATAGGAAACGCACGCGTCAACCATGTGGGGCAAGTAAACGTCGTCGGAAGAAGTGATGCAAAAGAATTCTCCTGTCGCCTGTCTAAGGGCAAAAGCAAGCTCGCGAATCAGTCCCCTATTTTCATGGCGCTCACAAATCACTCTCTCAAATTTTTGTCTGAGCTTGCCTTCATAGCTTTGGATCTTCTCCCAGGATCCATCACAAGAACCGTCATCCACCAGAATCAGTTCGAGCCGGGGGTAGGTCTGGCTTAAAAGTCCGGCCATGTAATCATCCAGGAATTTCTCGTGGTTGTAGCAAGATGTGACAATCGATACCAAGGGCCTGTCAGACATTTTGACTCACCTCCAGAGCCACCGGCTGAGGATGAAATATCAAACGGAAAGGGTAAAGGAACTGCTTCCAGTAACTCCCTAAAAGCGAAATCCCACTCTCTTTTTCAAAAGGAAATCCCCGATCCACGATCCCCGTTTCAGGATACTCGTCATAGTTTTCATAAAGTGTCCCAAAGAGCCGGTCCCAAACGCTGAATATCGTCCCGAAGTTTTTCTCCTGATGCCTTGACTCGATGGAGTGGTGAATGCGGTGGGACTGAGGAGTGACCATGAAATATTTGAGGAATCCGTAATGGGTCCTCAGATTGGAGTGGTAAATATGCTTGTACCACTCATGAAAAAAGACGAGCGCAGGGATGAATGAGAAATCAATTTGAAACATCAGGGCCGGGATAAATACGAGCGACGCCGAAGCGAGGTAATCGAAGAAATGAATCCTTCCTTCCGTGAAAAAATTAAGTTCTCGCTGCGAATGGTGGATCTGGTGAAATGACCAGAAGGGTTTCACCTTATGTCGTGCAAAATGATGAAACCAGGCCAAGAAATCCCCCAAGACATAGGCCAAAACCACACGGCTCACTTTCGACCAGTGTTGAACGGCATGGATGGTCAGAAAACTAAAACTGTGTCTGTAAACAAAACCGAGCACGTTTCCGTACAGGACCAACAGGGTAATTTGAGCTAGAAAACTAAAATTGAACCAGACAAAGTCTTGTAAGAAGGCAATCGAAAATATTTTCTGGTCTTTCCTCGCTGGGATGACCCCCTCAAGGATAAAAACAGAGCCCATCAGGACAACAGAAAGAACCAGTAAATAGGGGTTCGAATAAATGTCCTCGACTCTCCAAACAGCAAGACGGATCGAGTGGGGAACTAAATCCTGAGAGGCGTGTTTCAAGCCTGCCCAAATCATTTGGATCATGTCTCGACGCCCGCCATCGCGGCGGCTTCCTTCACGCGCAGGCGCCGGCGGATCTCGACTGCGGCTTCGGCGATAGAGCCCACCAGAAAAACAACGAACAACTCAAAGAGAAGCACGCGAAGGCATCCCCAGCTGAAGAAACTGGCCAGAAAGGAAGTAAAATTTCCGGACTGATGCAAGAATTCCCCTTCTCGAATGAAAAGGGTGACGGGCGTACGGATCATCGCCGAGCTCAGGGGCCAGAAGATCGGCATGTGGCTCCCCGCTTCAGAGAAAAAGTCGAGGATGATGTGAGAAAGGTAGGCCGCGGAGGCGAGGGTGAAATTTTTGAGAAACGAACCCCGCTTCGAAAGGTGCGCGATGAGGCCTATGAAGGCCCCGCAGAGGATCGCCGCTCCCAGGCTGTGTGTGATGCCGCGATGAAACCGGCCCATTTCTCCCACGAATATTCCGGGGAAGAAGTCGAAGTCGGCGAGGTTGGCAAGAAGAACGGCCAAAAGAATTCCTCCCCAACTCCCCCGGTCCCGGTCTTTCCGGGACAGGCGGTAGATCGAATATCCGGCATAGGAGTGCACGATGGGCAGAGGCATATCATTCGATTTACAAGGCGGCTTCGAGAACACCGGAGCGCAGAAACCACTCCACGGTCTTCTCGAGCCCTTCCCGGAAACGGGTCTGGACCTTGAAGCCCAGAAGCCGCTCGGATTTGGAGATCTCGGCAAACGTCCGGCGCACATCCCCGGCCCGTTTGGGTTTGAAGACGGGCTCAATCCCCCGGATCTTCAAGATCTCTTTGAGATGGTTAAAGATATCGAGGACGGAATACTCTTCATGGCAGGCGATATTGAAGACTTCACCGGCAGCGCCTTTCGCCTGCGCCGCCAGAAGGTTTCCCTCCACCACGTTGTCCACGTAGGAAAAATCGCGAGACTGACGGCCGTCCCAATGGATCTCGGGCGATTGGCGCCGGAGCAGGCAATCGATGAAAATGGGAATCACGGCCGAGTATTTGGATTCGGGGTTCTGGCGCGGACCAAAAACATTGAAGTAACGCAAGGAAACCGTCTCGAGCCCATAAAGTTTCGTGAAGATCTGGCAATAATACTCCCCCATGATCTTGGACGCCGCGTAGGGCGACTGGGGATTCGGAGTAGCGGTTTCCTTGGAAGGGTAGATTTCCGTTTCACCGTAGACTGAAGAGGAAGACGAAAACACGACCCGCTTCACACTCGCGTCGCGTGCGGCCAACAGGACGTTGAGGGTCCCTCCCACATTGACCTCGTTGGTTTCGGTCGGATCATCCACGGACCGAAGGACGGCCCGAACCGCACCAATGTGAAAGACGACGTCCATTCCCTTCACGGCGTTTTGGACCGTGTAGCGGTCTCTCAAATCCCCTTCGATGAATTCAATCTTCGATGCAGCGGATTCAAGGTTTCCGCGCTTCCCCGTTGAGAGGTCGTCGAGCACTCGGACCCGCGCCCCCCGTGACGCAAGGGCATCCACGACGTTCGAGCCGATGAAACCCGCACCGCCTGTGACGAGGCAGTTTACTTTTTCAAAACTGT
>JGI1358J11329_10000144_pt1 | contig 65967 bp, 57 predicted proteins | sample Subgroupgradi54m_FD_11329 | JGI IMG/M metagenome (IMG submission 11329)
AAGACCGCCTTTTCCATCCGCGCACCCTGCGAACCTTTGATGAGCACCACGTCGCCCGCATGAATCTCATGATCCAAATACCGCCCCGCCTCCTCCGGCCCCTTCACTTTCACTATCTGTTCCTCCTTCATGCCTGCCTCCATGGCCCCGCGGCAAATGTCTTGCGCAATCTCGCCCGAGCAAACGAGCAAATCCACATGACTCTCTGCCGCCTTCCATCCAATCTCACGATGTAAACTTTCCGTAAACGCTCCGAGCTCTGCCATCTGCCCTAAGACCGCAATACGACGACCCGACTGCCCAAGCGGCATTTCCTTCAATACATCGAGCGCGGCTTTTGTTGAGCTCGGCGCCGCGTTGTAGGAATCATCAAGCAAGAGTGAGCCTTTGATGCCAGCGAGTGGTTTGAGTCGACCTGATGGCGAGACATATTTTTTGAGCGCTTCTGCGCCATCAACAAGTGAAATTCCAAAGTACGTTCCAACCGCAAGCGCCGCAAGTGCATCAGCGGCTTGATGCTTCCCCATCGTATTCTCGAGCACAACTTCTGCCTGTTCACTTTTGAGTCGATTATGAGCCGTAAAGCGCATGCGAATCTTCGGTTCAGTTTCGAGCTCATATCCTTCGCCGTGAATTTCTGCTTTCTCTGCAAATCCATATGTCACCACCGGGGCTTGCGATACAGATTTCATCTTCGTCACCAACTCTTCGTCTGCATTGAGCACAGCGAGTCCATCATTGGGTAGCGCTTTGACGAGTTCTGTTTTTTCCGCAACAAGCGCTTCAAACGAAGGATAGTTTGAAACGTGGACGTGGGTGATCGGTGTCACCACGCCAACAGAAGGCGGCGCAAGGCGACATAAATGCGAAATGTCCCCCGGACGATCCGCGCCGAATTCCAGAACTAAATGGCTGTGATAAGTCCTATAAGACTTATTGGGCCAATAGGACCTATACAAGGCTCGCAGAACGACAAACAACCAGCCTACGTCAGTCACCGGCTTTTCTATTCCCAAAATCGTGAGCGGCACGCCAATCTCTGTATTAAAATTTTTCTTCGCTGTGCGTACATCGAACTGACTACCCAGCACAACCGCAATCGCTTCCTTCGTAGAAGTTTTTCCAACCGATCCTGTCACCGCAATGATGATAGGTTTGTGGCGCTCAAGAACACGCCTCGAGCACCAGGTGAGCAGATGAGTAACCAGTGATTTCATATTATCTTTGAGGAGGAACCTCAAAATACCTTAGCAGAAACTCGGCTAACTGACCAAACACTGGCGCGGCAGAGGATTCGGCATAACGTACAGCGCGTGGATGATCCAAACGCACGACCATGGCAAACCTTGCGTCTCCTACAGGACCATAACCCGCGAATGATCCGACCGTTGCGTCTGTTTGATAACCTAAACCATCTGCGCGTGGAATTTGCGCCGTTCCTGTTTTACCTGCAATGTAATAACCGGGCACAGCCGCTTTTTTCCCATGACCGTTTTCCACCACGGAGATAAGCATCGCGCTAATCAATCGCGCGCTGTGATCGCTTATCACCTGCCGCACTTCATGCGGCGTTGTTTTTTTGACCGTCCCATCTGGAGAACGCACTTCTGACACCACATACGGTTGCATAAGTTTTCCATCATTGGCCATGGCCGCGAACGCGGAGGCCACCTGCAACGGCGTCACCGTGATGCCTTGCCCGAACGAAGCTGTTGCCGCATACGACTTCGCTGCTTCTTTGAGCGAGCTCACATTTGCCGCAGACTCGCCTGACAACTCAATCCCTGTGTACGTGCCAAATCCGAACGCCTCCACATATTTTTCAAACGTCTCCTTGCCCATTTGCTCCATGGCAAAAATCGCTCCCGTATTAATAGAATTCTCGAGCACGCTTGTCATCGTCTGCTCTCCATACACTTTGTCGTCCGCGTTTTTGATTGTGTACTCATCCACGACAACCGAACCTGTATCCACGAACGTGGTTGCAGGAGTGAGCACGCCGGCATCGAGTGCCGCAGCCATCGTGACGGGTTTAAAAATCGAGCCAGGCTCGTATGCATTAAAAATCGCCGGATTTTGAAACACGTTAATATCTTTCACGACGTTGTAGCTGTTGGGATCAAAGTCCGGATCTCCACACATCGCGAGCACAGCGCCGGTCTTCGGATCTAAAACCACAATCGAGCCGCCGTCAGCCTCATATTTTATGACCGCGGCTTTGAGTTTCTCACACGCCTCAAACTGAATCGTGCGATCAATCGTGAGCACAACGTGAGACCCGTCCACAGCTGGTTCAAACGCACGATCGCCCGAGGCAATAAAACGCCCGGCCACGTCGCGCTCTGAACGAATAAATCCGGCCGTGCCTGCAAGGGCTTTATCAAATGTCCCTTCAATCCCGTACTTGCCAGAAAATGAACCGTCATCATTGCCACCCACAAACCCAAGGACCTGACCGCCAAGCCCCGTTTCCGGATACGTCCGTACGTCTTCTCGCACATAACTTATTCCTGCCAAGTCTGCCGCATCTATTTGCTCCAAAATCGCCTCTGGCACGCGCCGTTTGATCGGCTCATAGGGATCATCTTTTTTGTCGAGCTTCGTTTCGAGCGTTGCAATCTCTTCGGGCGAAAATACAAGCAATCCCCCAAGCGTCACTGCCTCTGCATGGACATCTTTCACATGGCGCGGATCGGCAAAGACAAATCCCATTTGCACATTGGTGGCGGCGGCGTAAGTCGTGCCATCTTGCAAATCTTGCACCAGAATATCGCCGCGCTGGGGGAACAAATCTTGATAAAGTGTGTACTGGCCTTTTGCAAGTGCATCGTAATAAGAAGCATCAACCACCTGCAACATAAACAAACGCAGGATGATCGCTGCAGAAAAAAGTCCGACAAAAATGCGCAGAGCGTTGAGCCGAATATGTGAGTTCATACTTTAGTGATCTAAACCAAATCCAAACAATGATCCTGTTCCATTTGGATTGCGGCCGGCCGTGACTTCGGCGCCGTCGGAAACTCCATCCCCATCGGTATCTTGCACCAGCGGATTTGTCCCATAAAAAAGTTCCAGCTGATTGCGCAGACCATCGCCGTCTGTGTCGTTGGGATTCACCGTTGTGCTTTCCATGCCAGCCCGCGCACCTGGAATCGAAAAATCCAAAAATGGAATAGTGATCGAGCCTTTCAAACTGCTCTCACCTGGCAATGCGGCCACGTTGAAACCAAGCTCTTGAAAGAAATTTAAAATACTTGTGCTATTTTCATGGGATGATTTTACCAAAGGCTTGTTGAGTTCCGAAAAACTCAGATCAAGATCCCAATCTGTTGAATGCAACGTGAGCTCGTGCAACAGAAAACTTGTGCGACCAATCCACATTTCCCCTTTTATGGTAGGTAAAGCCCTGACATGCGCTTGAATCGCTCGATACGTTTCAAGATCAATTTGCGCTTTATGCTGTCGCTCCCGCAAAAGCGTCAAAAAAGAAACGAGCCCTTCTTTGTTCGGCACAAAGGTGTAACGCAACGCCGTGTCACCATCAAATACTTTTGTAAAGTCCACCCTCTCCACATGGACTAACTCAATCTTGCTCAAAGCATCTTTCAAAACGGCCCAATCCTCTGCATCAAACGTCGGCAAGGGTTCAAGTCCGAAAATTTCTGCAAGCGAAAGCTCGGAGGGAATACGAATCCATTTCCCTTTGAGCGATGATAAATTCACGTCTGCATACTCTGGTGCAACTTCCAAAAAAAGAAAAGCGGAATCTGCTTCCTGCGCCCATGTGCCACCAAGGTCCACGCCATTTGAATCCGCTTGCACACGAAAAAGCGTTTCGTGGATGAGTGATGGGAGCGATTGCAGATCAAGCTGTGTGCGCAGACCAAAACGGATGGACTGACTCGCCTTAGGAAGTTGAAACAACGGGACAGATGTCACGTTTTCAACCGTGCCCTTTGTACGAATAACAACGGACTGCTGAGCAAACATCGTGCCCATCATACGCGTAACATCATCCCCAAGTGAGCGGCCAAGGGTCAGCCAGGAAACAAGAATGGCGGCGCCTATTAGCGCCGCCGCCCCTGCAAATCCCCAAACAAGATGTGTTGGGTTCAATCGCATAATGGAAATTACAATGCACGCACATCATCTTCCGTCATGGCTTTGCCGATGAACCAGGACTCTTCGCGATCCTCAGCGCGTGTAAGGCGGCGCAGAATCTCTGCATGACTCCCATCATACTGCTTCATGAGAAAGGTGTCATGTTCCTCACGATCGGAATCGCCCTCAACTTCCAAAATCTCAGCTTGATCTTCGTAAGACTCCTCGTAACTCATGCCCCGGTACGTCGCAAAATTATCTTCTTCTTCCTCGACCTCTTCATCAACCGCCTTGAGCAAAAAGAGTTCGTCGCCGGTTTCGTCCACGATAAACCAGTCGCCGCTGTCAGACCACATCCACACAAGCGTGTCGCCCGAAGCGAGCTTCACGTGTTCAATGGCCGTGACGCGAAACTTCGTGTCATCAACAAGGACGGTGGCATCCACGGTTACGCGTTCAAGAATTTCTTCAAAAGTCATAGATTTAATTTCTGGTCGGGCTGGCGGGATTTGAACCCACGACCTCTTCGTCCCGAACGAAGCGCGCTACCAACTGCGCTACAGCCCGACAATGATTACGGTGAAACCTGATACTGACAAGCGCGCTTCCGGTGCAAGCCGATCTCGCTTTGCTCGATATCGTCTTGCCCGTTCTCGCCGTCGCAAGTGAAGCAGTTCACTTGCTAACGCTTCGCGTTTCGGCTTGAACCCAACTGCGCTACAGCCCGTTGTTTCAACATGGCTGAAGATACCTGAAGTCTTTCAAGAAATCAAGAAGCCGAGCGCATGCTCGGCTTCTTTCTACTTCTTCATTACTTCGCGGCCTGCGCTTTATCTTCTTTTTCCTCTTGTTGAGCTGCACGACTCTTACCAAGTGCCATTGCCTCATACGCAGCTGCATTGCGCTTCGTCGCCTCTTGTCGAACGAGCTCTTGCCGTGCACGTTGTTGTGTCACCTCTGGCGCGAGCGCTTCCGAAATTTTTTGTCGAGCCTCTTGTTGCACAGGCTTTGCTCCACGCCACCAAGAGGTAAGACGAGACCAAATACCTGATGCAGGAGCAGGGGCGACGTACGGCTTTGCATACGATGCTCGCATCTCTTCCCCACGCCGCTTTGCTTGTGCAAACGCTTTTTCCCGCGCCTTGAAAGCATTTTGCTGCTGAAGCAACGTTGATTCTGGCATCACCATTTTCGGTGTGGCTGAAGGCGAAGAAACATATCCCAAAATCTTCTCACGCTCTTGCGTAAGCTCTCTTTCTTTTGCGTTGATCACACCGGCTCGCTCGCTCCAAGCTTCGCCCTGCAAATCTTTAAGCCCGCCCTCGAGCTCTTCGATTTCTGCCTCAAGGCGTTTTTCCGTGTCTGACTTCACGATAAAAGGCTGGTCTGCACCTGTGCCTTCGCTGTGTTGATTCATAAAATAATCTCATGGATGAGTCAATCTATTATAAAAAAAGCATACCACAGGCCGCTGTTTTTAATCTAGACAAGCGGATGAGTTTCTGGTACGGTCGCGTCGCCCACTCACCCCTGGAGGCATCATGTCGTTTTCTCCCTACCCACCTGGACCATTCACCTCTGACTGGCTACTCGCGACCGCCAAGCGCGCTGCCAAAGGAGAGCTGTCCCCGCATGTCACCATCACCCACGCTCTTGACAACGCCGTGCGTGATCAAGATGACGTTCTTCGTGCGCGATTGGGTTTCACTGGCGGACCGCCGGCGCTGACCATCTACGAAACGCCCTATGGCCGCGTCCTCCTGAGCGAAAGCGGAAAAAAAAATCCGAACGATCTCACCCGTGTCCAATGGTACGACCGCTACGCCAAACTCGCGCGGACGATGCTCGACACGTTCAAGCCCAAGAAGCTGGCGATCGTGATCGAGAACGAGGCTCCCCTCGAGCTCGTCGCTGAAGCCATCACTTGTGCGATGATGTCGGCGCACATCTTCAAGACGGGCAACAGCGAAGACACCTACTACGGACCCGATGCTCTGTATCTCGTCCACACGGGGGTCATCGAAGAAGGAGTCGAGTTCGCGTCGCGGCTGGCCGTCGGTCTGGAACGCGGCGACTTCGAAAACCTGGCGCGCTTCCTTTCGTCCTGTCCGCTCAACGTCATCGACGTCGACAAGGCGGCGGAACTCGTCTACGCCATGGTCTCCACCAACGAGCACGTCAAGATCCATGAGCCGACGCCGGAGGAGTATGCCCGCATGGGTCTGCTCAATGGAACGTGTCTGGGGTCTGGTCGTCCTGGCCGCGTGATCGCCATCCAGATCGATCCGAGCAGTGGTACGACGACCGAAGTCGATATCGATGTGGCCAAGGGGCTGGTCTTTGACGACGGTGGCGCCAACTACAAGAACGAGCACGTCGACCAGATGGAGAAGGACAAGAGCGCGGCCATGCGTAAGCTCGCCAAGGCTCTCTACTTCATCCTGCATCCTGAACGGCTCAAACGGACGTTTGTGGCCACGCTGGTGCTGGCGGAAAACCGCATCGACGGCGACGCCTGCATGCACGGCGACATCTGGACGGCCTACGACGGTCGGACGATGCAGGATCAGAACACCGACGCTGAGGGTCGCAAGGTCCTCGCCGACGCCATCGCCTGGCTCGTCGAAAAGTATGCCAACCGCATCAACCGCCTGCTGACCACCGCCACCCTGACCGGCCACTGCGTCCTCGCCTTCGGCAAAAACGTGAGCGGCCTCATGGTGCGCGGCAACGATCGTGCCGTCTTCGACAAGCTCGAGGACATCGGCCTCGCTTGCGCCGATCGGGTCCACCGCCTGGTGGTCGATCCCGAAGACGACAAGACAATGGACGCCGAGCTGGCCGACATCCGCAACGTCGACGGTGTCCGTGATCGAGGCGCCATGAAGGGTGCGGCATTCCTGTGGAAGTTCGTTCCGCCCTCGGTCAAGCTGGTCGTCCACCTCGACATCGCCCGCGTGGCCGACGAAAAAGGCAAGAACATGGCCGACGGCATCGCCCCTCCTGGCGGATTCTGCTGGGACATCGAGACGCATCCACAGTAGCCAAAAACGACACTCTCTATCGCAACAAGGCCCCGGGGTTCACCCGAGGCCTTCTGCTTTTAAAAATCCAATCCTTCTCTCGCACCAACTCCAGAATAAAAATAATGCTTGCGCAAAACGACCTCCGAAACTAAGTGGGCTTTTTGTTTGAAGGACTCTGGTGCGTTACGGCCGGTTAAAATAATTTCTAGTTTGTCGGATTTTTTTTCTAAAAGATCGAGAACTGCTTGCTCTTCCAAAAAACCAAGCGCGCAACTTGAGTTGACTTCGTCTAGGACCAATAAGTCATATAGGTCGGATTGGATTAACTCGAGGGCTTTGATCAAACCTTGCCGACCAAGCTCGCGGTCTTCATCCGTAATCGAAAAATCAAACCGCCCCGAAACCGGATTAATCCTGTCGCGTCCAAACGCAAACCACGGCACGCCGAGCGTGTCGAACACTTTGCGCTCCATGTAATGCTCCCCGCCTTTGTCAAAATATAAAAACACCGCGCGCTTACCAGCCCCGATCGTCCGGATCACCGACCCAATCGCTGATGTCGTCTTGCCCTTGCCATCGCCAGTGACGACTTGAATGAGACCATAGCCCTTATGGCCCTTGACGCGCTCGTCAAGAATTGGCTGTTCGCTCATATCACTTGAAATGAATCAGCGCCATGATCAAAGCATCCTTGCAAAAATCTATGCGCGTGATGCGACCTTCGGTGAGAATTCCTACAACGCCTCCGGCCGTGCCGATCTTTGGATGATCTGTGTAACCAGCGACACGAGCGGCTTCGGAAAGATCAAGACCCTTTTCCATCAAAAGATGATGGAGATCTTCTGGCAAAGAAAAGGCTGGCGAGAACCCAAGCGCAATTTTCTTTCCATCATAGACAGCACACACGTCAACCTTCACTGTTCCAGAGGTCGATTGCGGTACTTGAATCGCTCCGCCTTCGATGCCGATGGCAAAATCACAATCCACAAACGCCTGCTTTGCGCGATTGATCGCTCCTTGAATGGTCGCGTCCAAATTCATGGGCTGTTCGCCAACGCCCGAGTCCACTTCCACACCAACCAACTCCGCATCTGCAAACTTGGGATACATTGCAAGCACTTCACGAGTCGATTGCATCTTGCAGGCATTTGTTGAGCCAACAATGACACGCATACTTCAGCGTAACATCTCGGCAGTTGCGAGAACCGCAGCTCGTGCGTATGGACGCGTGCGTGACGGAATTTGCTCAGGCAAAATTTCTGGACCCAAAATTCCCACGCCAATCGGTTTCATAAACTCAAGTTGCAAGTGAACGATCGCCTCGTGCACCACCATTCCCATCACCAATCCATGCTTCGTCTCTCCGCGCTCGATGATTCCGAGCGTCACGGCTCCATCAACATCCGCACGCTGCAACAATTTTTTGAGCGCAAGCGGTTTCTCATAACTCCCTGGCACCCAAACCTCTTCAACAATGTTGAGTCCCGCCTCCTTTGCGGCCATGCGAGCCTCATCAAGCATCTCCGTCACCTCCTTTTTGTGAAACGACCCGATAACTAAAGCGATGTTATTCATAGTGATTGAATTTATAGGCTGGGCCACTGTACCACGCATCGATGACTCGTTAATTCTAAAGTCTCGACAAGAGCACATTCAAACCACTGTCGTTCCAATTTAGACTTCCAGAATTAAATAAATAACCATTATCGTGAGCAAATTTACCAATCCCCTCAAACTTGATTGTTCCATTAACTCCTTCAATTTCCTTAATCCTTTGCAAATCACCAGAACGAATAGCTCCATTCCATGAAGTAATAGTAAAATTCTTTCTACCTTTCTTTCCCCGATAAGGCAACTCAAAAAAGTGATCATTGACATTCACATACCCACAAATATATGCCAGGATCGGTCGAAAAACTGGCAACGAATCATACAACTCGGAAGACTCCTGTTTTGTTAGTGATCCGATGTCCTCTCCGCGCTTTAAAACCTTGTCTTTAAAAACGCTCAGTTGCTTAAAAAAAGCAAACAAATGATCTCGACCGGTATCGACCTTAACCTGAACATGTATGTCGGAATGGTTAAATTGATCATTGGGAATATCCAACCAAATTCCATTAAATTTTGTTGTTTTTATACTAACTTTTATCAAGGGATCTCGCCAATCTAAATCGCCAACGCGCTTTATTTTGTGAACATCCATTGGCAAGAAGTCTGCAAGTTTCCCTTTTTCGTGCCCGAGTTTAACGTCGATCTGAAATTTATCCCTCAAGAATATCGCCAACCCAAATTCACCAAGATAACCCCTAGTCATATCTGCCCAGAGCTGGCCCAAATCCCTTTGTCGAGAACCACCGTAGTCGGTAGCGGCAGTTGAGGTGACAATTCGTAATGCGTCAACACACATCTCTGAATAACCACGCTCATCAATTAAAATACAATTTGGTAAAAATCGTAAATTCAACCATTGATCAAGAGGAAATTCATCGGTAATTTCTCCACCGATCTGGGCTTTTTCAATTATCATCTGTGCAGTCTGGTCATCCGTACCAAACTTTTCGATAATGATACTTTTTGCTTCTTCTGTTGTCATACAAGTTCTAACTGATCAATTGCGTTGCCTAAAATCTTTATATTGGCCGGTACTGATTCATACCTAACTCCAGCAATCATATTAAACAACGACTGAAAAATAACCTTGGATAGCAACGGAGGAACTGCCATGCCGATCTGTCTTCTCACACTCTCCTTCGATCCGAAAAATTGAAAGTCGTCAGGAAAAGTTTGAATCCGCGCTCTTTCACGATTGGTTAGGGCTCTGTTGTACTTGTAGTGATAACCATGCGTGCCCCCTCCTCCGGAGGCAGTTATCGTATAGGAAGGTTTGTCGGGATGCAATTTTCGATAAATCTGACTCATTTTTGCACCTTTAATGTTGAGCTTCAAGTGATCTGGTAGCTTTGCTGTCCAAATATTTTGGCCTGGTTTAATATGACTCAGTCGTTCTAAAACAACATCGGATTGTCTAGTTAAATCATTGTTAAAAGACGTGGGACTAATCGGTGGCTCTTCCAATGCCTGTCTCACACTGACATGATTATTTTTTGTTGTTGGGGCTGGCACCTCAAACTTTCCGCCCAGCTTTTTTGAAACACCAACAATGATTACACGATGTCTTGTTTGTGGTACGCCATATTCCTCGGCTTTATAAAGATGAGCTGTTAGCTCATATCCATCCCCGGCGCTTCCCAGGTCTTCAAGGATGGCCTTGAATGCCATTCCGTCATTTGCCGAAGAAATGCCGCTGACATTTTCTGCAATAAAAAAACGTGGCTTTAAACGATCAAGTATTTTAATTCCATAAGAATAAAGCGGGCCAAACTCTCCGTTGAATCCTTTGTGCTTGCCCACCAAACTAAAATCATTACAAGGAAACCCGTAGGCAAAAATATCGATTTTCCCCAAACTCTCTACGTCTAACTTCCGTACATCTTCACAAAAAACCGTTCCATGAACAGAAGAAAATATATTGTTTTTATAAGTTTCGCATGTGTCTTGGTGATAATCATTCGCCCAAACATGTTCAATGCGATAATCTTGTCCTCCCTTTTTAAGCCGCGCCATTTTTGCGCCCAAAGCAAGACCGCCAGGCCCACAAAATAGCTCCCCAAGTTTTAGGGTTATGTTATTCTTCATGGGCTTTATTATAGCTTACATATCCCATTCTGACTTATCTTAACTCCTTCCAGGCCTCTCTTGCGGCGTCTTCGGAACCAAACGAGCGCTCAGGAATTCTCACCGCTCCGCTCCAACTGGCTTTGGGCCCATCATAGATCCTCCATGTGTAGTCCCATTCAACTAACCTGTGAGTCAGCCCTGAACTATCCACGAACCTTTCGACAATATTCATAGACATACATTTGATCGAGGGCAGGGCGTAGTAGCCCCGCCTATACATTATTAAACGATCGACCGCATCACACATTTCGAATTAATGGTCAGTCTCACTTTAACTACACCCACTCGTCCCCCATCCACCTTCGCTAAAGCTTCGGTGGATTCAGGCACTTCAGCTACACCCGCTCGTTCCGCCGCAATTCAAACACTTATAACACGCGGCGTTGCGCACCATAATTGAGCCGCAGGTGTCGCAGGCTGGAGCGTCGGATTGATTGTCAAAGGTGGAAGTGAGAATGGCTGTTGTGGACGCGACGAGCGGCTCGGCAAAAATATTTGCCTGGGCTCCCGTCGTTGCCTGCTCATCATGCATTGCTGGTCGCTCCAATACAACGACTTTTGATTCCTCTGCTCCTTCAAAATTCACCCCAACTGCTCGTTGCTCTTCTGGCGACAAAAATTTGAGCGCCATCCAACGGAAAATGTAATCTACAATCGACTTGGCCATGCGAATATTTGGATGCGATGTAAATCCTGACGGCTCAAAACGCATGTGCGCAAACTTATTCACAAGCACTTGCAATGGCACGCCATATTGCAACGAAATCGAAACCGTTGTGGCAAGCGCATCAAGGAGTCCCGAGAGCACAGTCCCCTCCTTTGCCATCGTAAGAAACATTTCTCCCGGCTTGCCATCGTCATAGAGCCCCACCGTGATGTAGCCCTCGTGACTTGCAATGTTAAACTTATGCGTGATGGAACGACGCTCATCCGGCAAGCGTCGACGACGCAGTTTCATGTCTTCTGCACTACTACGTGGCGTAGTTGCCACGACCTTATTCCCTTTGCCAGATGAATCCTTGTCCAGGCTTGTGGTGAGCGGCTGTTGACGTTTGGAGCCATCACGATAAATCGCGATCGCTTTGAGCCCCAGACGCGCTCCCTCCATGTAAGTCTGCGCAATTTCCTCTGGAGTTGCATCCTGCGGCATGTTCACGGTTTTGCTGATGGCGCCAGAAACAAACGGCTGAACCGCGGCCATCATTTTTACATGCGCCATGTAGTGAATCGAGCGACTCCCATTTTTCGCTTTGAATGCGCAATCAAACACACTCAAATGCTCTGGTTTCAGATGAGGCGCGCCTTCGATTGTGTCCACCGCATCAATGTGAGCAAGTATCTCTTTCACCTCTTCTGCACGATACTCAAGTCGCGCAAGCGCTTCCGGAACGGTTTGATTCACCATCTTCACCATGCCGCCTCCCACAAGCCACTTGTATTTCACTAGGGCAATGTCCGGCTCAATCCCTGTGGTGTCGCAATCCATGAAAAAGGCAATCGTGCCCGTCGGGGCAATAACAGAAATTTGCGCGTTGCGCACGCCAAAGTGGTCGCCATCCTGCACCATGCGATCCCAGGCACGTTTTTGCGCTTCAAACAAATCTACCGGCACGCCCTCGCTGTGAGCTTCGTAGGCCGCATCGCGGTGCATCCGCATAACGCCCATGCATGGAGCGGAGTTACGCTTATAACCGGCAAACGGTCCTACTTTTGCGGCAACGAGCGCGGATTGATCGTAACACTCACCCGAGAGGAGCGACGTAATTGCTGCGGCAAAGTTGCGCGCCTCCTGTGAATCATACGCCATGCCACGGCTCATCATGAGCGCTCCAAGGTTTGCATAGCCAATCCCAAGCGGCCGATAGTCGTGTGAGTTTTGTTCAATCGCTGGGGTTGGATAACTTGAGTTGCTGACCGAAATCTCCATCGCTGTGATCATCACGCGTGAGGCCGCCGCAAACGCTTCGACGTCAAACTGCATAAGGCCGTCTGCGCCCGCTTTGCGGAAACGCATCAAATTCATGGACGCCAGATTGCACGCAGTGTCGTCTAGGAACATATACTCGCTGCATGGGTTACTCGCATGAATGCGATCCGTGTTCTTGCACGTGTGCCACTTGTTGATCGTGGTGTCGTACTGCATTCCCGGGTCGCCACACGACCACGCTGCATCGGCCATCATGCGCAATAAATCCTTGGCTTGATATTTAACAGAAGGCTTGCCTGTAGTCACCTCGTGCGTCACCCATTCGCCATCATTTTTGACAGCTTCAATAAACTCATCCGTCACGCGCACCGAGTTGTTCGCATTCTGAAAATAAATCGAAGCATACGCTGGCCCATCAATCGAACCGTCGTAGCCAGCATCCATGAGCGCCCACGCCTTTTTTTCCTCTTCTGATTTACACGTGATAAAACTTTCGATGTCTGGATGATCCACATTCAAAATAACCATCTTGGCCGCACGACGCGTTTTGCCGCCAGATTTGATTACACCCGCAAACGCATCCAACCCTTTCATGAAAGAGATGGGACCGCTGGCTCGGCCATTACTGCCGCCCATAAACTCGCGTGATGAACGTAAGTTGGACAGATTGATCCCACTGCCTGAACCGTTTTTGAAAATCATCCCCTCGGTCACGCACAAATGCAAAATCGAGCGCATATCGTCCTGCACCGAATTGATGAAGCACGCCGAGCACTGCGGATGCGGCGCGATGCCGACGTTAAACCACACCGGCGAATTAAACGCGGCCATTTGATTCACAAGAATGTGCGTAAGCTCGTGCTCAAAAATCTGCGCGTCTTCTGCTGTTTGAAAATAACCATCTTTGCGCCCCCAATCTGTCATGGTGATTGCCACACGATCCACGAGCTGTCGTACGCTTGACTCGCGATCTGCGGCACCCACACGCCCACGGAAATATTTTTGCACCACAATGTTCGTCGCCGTCTGAGACCAAAACGCCGGAACCTCCACGTCGTTCTGTTCAAACACAACGGCCCCCTTTTCGTTCGTAATTTTTGCCGTCCGCTTCTCCCAATTGATGAGCTCGTATGGATGTTTTCCTGGCGTGGTGAAATAACGCTTCACCGTAATGCCGCTTCCATAGCGTGCTTCGACAGAATCGTCCCGATGCGCCAAACGAAAATTCAAGTACTTGGTGCTCATGTGCACCAGATTATTGTCGATGAGCGTCGCCGTGATGACTTCACGCACATCCGTTGTCTGCGGCACGGTGTGTCCGTCAAACGTCCGCACCAATCGGCTCATCACCTGCTCGAGCACTCGAGCTACCATCTGCTCATCTCTCATGCCTGCCTCTTGCGCGGCTTTGGACAAAGATTTTGAAAGCTTCTCGTGGGAAAACGGTTGTTCAGATCCATCGCGTTTACGCACGGCCTTGAGGGAGGTCATATACTCAAGAACAGCATCGGAGATGCTCTTGGTCATGACGGTTGCAACGGCCGGGAAAGCAATGGGGGTGGACATACGGGTATGAAGAATAAGGATTTGTTTTAGCGACAGAGGTCCCGAGACGAAAAGAATGAGCGCAACGCTCATCCCACAACATCTAGTGACTTCCAAGGACAGTATACCACAACATCTTGTGTTCGGTGAAAAGCCGACTTATCCACAAATTTTCCTAAAAACCCATCGTCAGGTTCATCGCCGGAGAAGCTGAAGCGACCGCATCAAAAACCACAGGAATATCGTGACAAGCACCCAGACGATCAAAATAGCGAACCAGCCGATAAAGCTTCCCGAACTCATAAACTTCCTTAGTAACCTTGACGTCGGTCAGACAATAATCCTTGATTTTCTGGATCTCTCCCTGCTTCCACCACTCCACGGCCTGCAGACCATGCCCGCTTTTGCCTGTTCCAAGGGTCGCCTTTGCCACGTCATCAAGTTTGATCCTAAACCCGAGCGCTTTTTGGATCTCTTCCAAAATATCCAGCGAAGAAAAACGCGAGACATCGCCAGCGTAGTAGTTATTCATCACCAGATAATCAAACCCTTTTGTGTTATAACCAATAATACGGCCAGATTGCTCTAAACGTTGAAACAACTGCGGAAGTTCATGCTCTTCATAACAGATATATTCGTCGGTTTCATAAAAATAACAACCGACCACAGATATTTTTAGCCCCTTGTGTGCCGCGGTACCCACGTCCTGAAACGTGTTCTGTGTTTCGATGTCTAAAACGACCTCATTGGACATAAAAGCTAGGACATAATACCCTCTCAGTATTCTTAATGCAACGACTATGAAACACCTCACCTGGATCGCGCTTGTCGGACTTTTACTCGGAGCCGGTTGCGTGTCAACCAAACAGACTGCGAGTGTAACGACCGACGAAACTCAACAAATCCCAGCCGTGGAAGCGTCTGGAAATGCCGATGATGGTGATGCAGACGTTGATGCCGGAGCCGAAGTACCCGTCGACATCCAAGTGGACTTAGCAGATCAAGCAGAGACCGAAACAGAGACGGTGATTTCTATGACCACGAACGGGTTTGAGCCAAGCACCGTGACGGTTAAAGCGGGCACAAAAGTTACGTTTGTAAACAACGACACAGTCGACCGCTGGCCAGCGTCGGCGTTCCATCCAACACACCTCGAGCTTCCGGGCTTTGATGCGCTCAAAGGCATCGCCCCAGGAGCTTCCTACAGCTTTACCTTTGAAAAAGTTGGTAAGTGGGGTTTCCACGACCACTTGTTCCCAACGATGTTCGGATCGGTGACGGTGGAGTAATGGGACCGAGTTACGAATACGGAACGAATATTCGAATTACAAATAGGCGGGCCTACCACGGCCCGCCTTTGATTTTATTGAACCTACTCATACCACTTTTCGCAGTAGGGGGTTTCGGCGATCAAATAATGCTCCCATTTTTTGCTTGGCGCATGCTTGAGGAGTCTACGCGCAATCCATCGGTCAACAGAAAATCGCCCTCCGCCGGAAAAGAAAATCATTGTTGAAACCGCAAACATAATAAGTTCCATGCGAATATTGCCATGGAATCCTAGCGGGATACGCTCTAAAAAGATAGAGAGAATGAGCTCAATCACCATCACGAACCCCACCATGCGACTCAAAAATCCAGGAATGATCAATACGCCTCCAAAAAATTGCAAGATACTAAACACCAAAAGAATGACGAAGGCGGCAGGTCCAGGAAGTTCCTCAATAAAAGACCCGGCGGCGCCATGCATATGGATCAAACGCTGTGCTGCATCAATAAAAAGAATCGTCCCAAAGGCAATACGCAGGGGAATGAGGCCCCACATAGGCCTGGTCACGAAAAGCTGAATCCATGCACGGGCCTTTTTTTCTGTCACAAATGTCTATTTTTCTATTGCTAAATTCCCCGCTGCCCCCGCAACTCCCTCCGCATAGGTCGGAAAGGCATGAATCATAGCACCAAGGTCGTCGAGCGTCGCGTGCAGCTGCATGGCAAGCGAAAGCTCATGAATCACCTCACCGGCGTTTGGCCCAATGATATGCGCTCCAATCACCTCTTTCGTTTGTGGATGCGCCACAATCTTGATGAGTCCTTCTGGCGCAGAATCCGTAAGACTCCTACCAAGATTTTCTGTGTGAAATCGCCCCACAAGTACTGAACCGTTGGCTTTTAGAGCTTCAGCCTGTGTGAGCCCCACCGAGGCAACCTCCGGCTCCAAAAAGGTGACGCGCGGCACCACCCGCAGGTCGCGATAGGCAAATCCACGCTTCTTGCCAAGCGCCACAAGCGCGGCATTCGCTCCAGCAACCGACCCTTCAAAATGCGCCACGTGCGTGAGCTGCAACCCCTCATCAACATCGCCTGCGGCAAACAGATGTGCCACGTTCGTCTGTCCTTTCGTGTTTGTAAGAATGGCCCCGCGTTCGTTGAGCTTCACGCCAAGCAATTCCAACCCGAGTCCTTCTGTTGCCACACGCTTCCCTGATGCAACAAGCAGGTGTTCCGCCATGCGTGTCTGGCCGTTTTTGAGCGTCACTTCTTTTTCCTTTCCCTTTTTTCCTACACGCACCACCGTTGCCCCTGTCAAAACTTCCACGCCAAGCGTTCGCAAGGCCGTAGTTGCCAGTGTGGCAATTTCTTGGTCTTCACGATTTAAAACTGAAACACCATTATGAATGAGTGTCGTTGCAATCCCGAACGTGCCAAAAAAAGTTGCCAGCTCAACCCCCACAGGCCCACCGCCAAGAATGAGCAAGCTCTTTGGAGCCGTTTTGAGCTTCATGATGTCCTTAAACGTCCAGTATCCCGTTTTTTCGAGCCCCTCGATCGCCGGAATAAATTCTGTTGTACCTGAGGCGACCACAAACGTTTTCCCCATCACGCGATTGGACGACTTCCCTGTTTGAACATTGATCGTATGTTCATCCTCGAACACGGCCTGCCCATGCACAAGTTCAATGCCGAGCTGCTTGGCGAGCGCTTCGTAGCGCAACCCCCGCTCGCCGCCTCCTGTCATCCGCTCCACCACCCTATCTTTGTAGGCCATCACCTCGTGGAATCGATACTCCACACGCCGCACCATCACGCCAAACTCTCCAGCGTGCGCTGCATTCCGGTACACTTTCGCGCATTTCAAAAGAGCTTTGCTTGGCACGCAGGCCCAGTTTGGACACTCGCCGCCCAATTTCCCTTTCTCAATCAAACAGACGCTCGCTCCAGCACTGCGAGCCGCTTCTGAGGCAGAAAATCCTGCAGCCCCTGAACCAATGACAATGACATCAAAATCCATAAATCTTTTTTCCCGCTTCCCACAAATCAGGCCTCCCCTGCAGCTTCATCCAATACCACCACTCAACACCCCACAGATCAATCTCATCAAACCCAATACTCTTGGCGAGTTCGACTTGCGTGTGTAAATCATCTACCGTAAACAGCTTTGCTTGCAACGGGAGAGGCGTTTCTGTTTGTGCTTGGGCAAACCAAGGTTCGGCTTGCAACTCTGACAAAACAGCAGAGGTTACAAACGGTCGCGCCACGGCCAATTTGACTTGATAGAACGTTGAGCCGACCGGAAAAATAAAATAGCCAATCAAATCGTTCCAGGTCGTCTTATACAAGCTCGCGCCAAGCACATCAGCGGGTACGGCAACATCCACCCACGCATCCTGCTCGCCGCTTACCGTAAGCATCACAGGTTTTTTGGAAAGATTGTGGACGAGGTCGATCTCGGCCTTGTAGAGTTCTGGATCTGGTAAAGGACAACTACCAAAAGGTAACAGCGCCTCATTCTCCACTTGATAGCGCACCACTGATGACATCCCGTCATAACGTAAAATCAATTCGTGCAAATACGAGGTCAAGGCCGCTTGCTGGTCTTTTGAAGACAGCGACTCCGCCCAATCTGGCATAAAGCACTCGGGCCAACGCGGAACTTTGCGGCCGATAGCCAGCGTCACTTGCACTCCGCGTTGTTGTGCTTCCTTCAGCATCCAATCAACATCGCTCCAGTCATAGGAGTCTGGCGCTTGCTCAATAGAACTCCAGTACAGGGGAAGACGCAGGTGTTTAATCTGCAAATCATCAAGTATGGCAAGATAAGTGGCGTGGACATCAAGCCCAAGCTGGGCGGCATAGAGCGTGGAAAACGTCGCCCCAAAGTCGGCGTGCGTTGGTGTCGTTTTTCCGGCATGTAAGAAGGCAATGGCTAACAAAAATCCGAGTACGGCGAGCGCCGCAACACCTTCGGCAACGTGTTTAATCCCCCTTCGTCCATGCATACTTCCTAGACTTCTTCCCGCTTCTCTCGGACAAAAGCAATCCAACTTTCAATCACCTCAATAGCCATCTTAAAAGGCGCCTCGATAATAAAATCCATGAAGAAAAGAAAGATGTTGACGCGTGGAGCTCGCAAGGAAATCCAGCGGCCCACCCGCACAATCGGCAAGGTGACAATGTCTATGAGCGCGCCGAAAATCGTGGCCTTGCCCATATCCAAATACACATCACGAATGGAACGGCGGATACGAATGCCAAAAAACGTGACGATAGAGAGAAAGAACAGAAAGATGAGCGTCGAAACCATGTTGAAGCCGAGTCTTTGTAGCACCCAAGCGATGACTCCATAAGTCAACAAAAATGTCAGTCCATAAATCGCGGTAAAGATGATCCCGATCGCCGACTGGCTCCATGGCTTTTTCACTTTGAAAATGAGTTTCAAATCTTTAGAGTTGTAGACCACGGCCCGCACGCCATTTTGAATGTTTTTTACGTTCTGTTTGCCGGGGATACGAGCGGTGAGGCCAATAAGCGCGAGCAAAAGCGGCGGGAAGGCGATATTGATGGCCAGAGGAATAGAGGATGTGGCGTGGGAAATCACAAAATCATAAGGGAGCTCAATGGCCAAAGCGATGAGCATTTTGGTGATGAAGAGAAAGATGACTGCCCGAACGACCAGACGTATGAGGCGGGACTTAAACTTTTTCACCCGCGCCTCGGTCGCTTTGGCCACCATGGCATTAAGGGCCTCGGGATTGGCGGCAATGTCAAGAAAAGCGGCAGGATCTTTCTGACAGACATCAAACAGGACATTAAACAAAATCGTATAGCGTCTCACTTCACGCGACAAAGGCTCGCCAATCGGATGAAGAACCTGCGTTTCAATATGCGTGATGACAGACTCAAGCCGGTGCGCAAGTGAAGCAATTTGCTCCGCGGAAGGGTGTGCTTTCCACTCGGGATGATACAAATGAAACACACGAGCTCGCAAACGCCCGGAATCTGCATTCAAAAGCGTGCGATGCACAGCAAGAAAAAGTTGGAGTTCTCGTTCCCCCTCTGGCAAACTACCTTTTTTCCATTCAATGTGATCCTGAATGACACGGAACATAAATCCGGCAAACGCGTCTTCACGGTTTGGTGGCACGAGCAAACTTTCCACGTCATGGCTGAGCAAATCTAAAAGCCAGCTGAACACACCGCCCGGATTATTCGTGGAGGTCACTGCGGCCATGAGCGGTTCGTAGGTGGTGAGCAGTGCCGCAATTTCGTCGATCATGCGTAGCGGAATTTGCTCGTTTGGCAAATAGCGCGCCCAGATAAGTTCAGTGAGCAGGTCTTTCGCAAGGGCCGGCGCTTCCACGTCCACGCCGAGTCGACGCTTCAAGACACGGCGAATCGCATTGCGCCGCAGTAAATGCTCTTCATCATACTCAAGCGTGTTGCGTATTTTCTCGTAAAACACCGCGGCCTTGCTCACGGTCTCGCTCACAATCACGACCTCTTCGCCTGAAGCCGCTTTGACCATTTCTGAAAGCGTAAAAATCGACGGCAACTGCCGAATGCGGTTGTCCACTTCGGTTGGGCCAGTGCTTACATGCACGGCGTGAGAGTCGTGATCATCATGGGACATACTAAACAATCAAAGGGAGTGTGTGAATCTCACTCTTGTGTCCTGCAACGATATCTTCGATACGATACACACCGTGCGTCGGCGCCTCAATGTAGCCACTCCAAGCCATGCGCGCCAAACCGCCGGAGTTGAGCCAATCAAACAGCCACTCGTTGGTGTAGCGCGGATCCCCCATAGGAACACCTCCACCAACCGATTGTAACCACACGCTGTTGAATTTTTCTTGAGAACCAATAGGCGGGGCCATGAGGATCGGCAATCCGAGCGCTGTGTAAAATGAGAGCTCTGAAGGCTTTGTCATAAGCAAATCTGTCTGTCGCAAAAATTCATTAAAACCTGCAAAGTAGGCATAACGATCTCTGTATGTTGGGACGAGCACACCGCGGCCGAGCTCGACTTGCAGATCAGCAGACTTCACAGCATCAAGAAAAAAACGTGCAACATTTTCACGCGTCCCAGAAAACAGAGCAAGACGAATCCGCCGCTCACGAATAGCGACTTTAAGCGATTTAAGCACGTCAATGCCTAGCTGTTTTTGTGCTCCAGCGCCACCGACAGAAAAGGTGAGCGTAAGCGGATGTGATTTCTTTGGTGTACAACGTGCCGCGCCAAGTTTCGCCTTGAGCGTCTTTTGATAACGATTGAAAAAAATACCGTTTGGATCCAAATTGCAAAGCCTTGCGAGCAACTCTTTTTGCAGTTGAATTTCAGGATAACCACCTATGAGCTCTTTTGGCAACGGAAAACCTGTAAGAAAAATTTGATTCTCACGCACACCGTAGAGCATCAATCGTTCTTTGCAGCGGCCGTTGGCTGCAAAATACTTGATCTTGCTTTTCTGTGGCGTGCGAGGGGCCCAATGTCGCGCGAGGTCTGTGTCTGTGGTGACAAGATAAATCTCGCCAGGATAGCCGTTCGCCTCGGCGGCAAACGCGACAGTAAAAAATGTTGTGACAAGAGGCAGCGGATTTGCACGCAGCTTGTCAATAAGGTCTCGACAGAGCCCATGATCAATCTGCCGATAAATTTCACGCAGCTGCAAGGTGAGACGCGAAAGATCACGGCGCGGATAAAACGCCGGAATCTCTTGAAACTCATCCATGAGGTTGAACGCCAAATCACCAATAAATGGCAGTGGCTTCAAACGCGAAATGGTCTCATACACCTCGCGGCTACGTTGCCACAGCTTTTTGTCCTGTGCGGGAATGCCGGGGTAGGTGTTTGCAGAAATAATCTCGCCGAGAGAGAGGTCACGCAAGGCAAAGGCAGCCCGTGCGTGGCCATACCCCATGTCCACATCAACGACATAGGCGATTTTAGCTTTAGAAGGCATAGATCGTTCTATTGTATCACACGATGAGGGGTGGCATTTCTAATTCCGATGGCCGCTCTCGCACCGCGTCCTCAATGCGATAGGTGCCATGAGTTGGCGCCTCGATATAACCATTCCACGCCGCGCGGGCAAATCCACCAGAATTAAGCCAATCAAACAGCCACTCGTTCGCGTATCGTGGATCGCCTTGCATCATGCCGCCACCAACTTGCGTAAGCCAAATCGCGTTGAACTCTTCCTGACGCCCAAGCGGCGGTGCCATAACAACAGGAATACCGAGTGCGGTGTAAAAGGCAAGTTCAGAAGGCTTGGTCCAAAGAATGTCTGTGCGGTGCAATGCCTCATTCATCGACTCAAAATACGTCGCGCGTGTGTCTTTGCATAAAATCTCAACGGTCCCATTTGTTTTAGGCAGTGCACGAGAATAATACTCCGCCACATCTTTTCGTGTGCCGGCGACAAGAATGAGTTTCAGCACGCCGCGCTGCAAAGACGGTGTCAAACTTTTGATGAGCTGTTTGCCGATTTCGCGTTGAGCTCCAGCACCTCCCACGCAGTACATCAGGGTTGGTACCAGAGGAACGTCACCCGGTGACGTTCCTGTGTTCAAAGGAACGTCACTTAGTGACGATCCGAACTCATAACGATAATGCTCACGAAAAAGGCCCATTGGATCGAGCACAGCCAGACGTCGAGCAAGGTCGTGTTTGAGTACGGAACTTTTTACTCCACCAATAAGCTCTGGAGGCAATGGAAAGCCGGTGAGCGTGAGCCGCGAGCTTTGCACGCCATACAACTGCAACCGCTCCATCAGCCGACCATTGGCGCAGCAGTAGCGTATTCTTGATTGCTTTGGCTCACGTGCCACCCAGGGCCGTGCCACATCTGTGTCCGTTGGCACGCACCAAATGGCTCCGCGATAACCATGCACTTCCAGCGCAAATGCTGGAACAGGATGCGTGCAAATGACAGGACGAGGATCTTTGTTAAGTCGCTGTGTTAGCTCGCGTCCAAGGCCGTGTCGCTCAATCAAGCGATAGACTTCTTTCACGGCCAAGTTCGGCTTGGAAAGATCGCGCCGTGGGTAGAACGCTGGAATTTCTTGCGCCTTCTCGACGATTTGATAGGACAGATTCCCGATAATCGGCACGGGCCGAAGACGCGAGAGCGTTTCGTATGCCTCTTTCCAGCGCTTCCACAAGGTGCGTTCGCTATCTGTCATGCCGTCGTACTCATTAGCTGTGATGACTTTGCCGCCGGACAAATGTCGCAAGGCATGAGCGGCTCGAGCATGACCATATCCCATGTCAACGTCAATGATATAGGCAAAATCAGCAGAAGTGTGGCGATGAGATGGGGGCATAATGAGGTATGGTATCACAAAAACAAAACGCCTCCGCATGAAGCGGAGACGTTTTGGTCTTGATTATTCTCGAGGAGCCTTCGGTCGGGCAAAGTCGAGGTGAATCGGGCGGCCGTCAATTTCGCTGCCATCGAGTTCGTCAACGGCCTTCTTTGCCTCTTCCGAGGTGCTGAAGGTGACGAATCCGAATCCCTTTTTGAAGGGGATATAGACGTCAGTAAGGTTACCGACATCCTTGAAATGGTCACGGACCATCTCTTCGGTGGCACCGAACGACAGGTTGCCGATGAACACGCGATTGCTGTCCATAGATTGTCGCTGGTTAGTTTAGAACCTTTTTAGGGGCTCTGGGCTTCGCTTTCCGGTCACGACGCGGTTCCTCTTGCGAGGTCTTGGACGTACGGGACAATCGGTAGTGGTAAGCCGGTGAGTTATGGACAATAGAGTACACGAAACAGCCATTTTTGTCAATAGCCTCTATTTCGGCCAAAATTCGAGGCTTTCTACGAGTTGCGCAAGCTGTGCATCAGAATCTACAAGGCCGGCCTTAATAAAATCCTCATCTGATAGGACGATCCCATCCCAAGCGTTATTTTCATGAAAAAAATAATACTCATCAATATCTTTATAAACCTGGCCGTACTCCTCAACAGAATCATAATGCAGATGCGCATAACGCAGTCCATGCTGATTTGTTTTAAGCTCACAGGTTGTCGCTTGAGTGTCTTGGCAAATATTTTCAAGAGCTTCACTGCTAGTAATGTCAGCGGCCGAATCACCCCAATACCCACCGCGTCCAAGTGAGTCACAGGTACCGTTGTCATCTGCCACGAGAAAAAAATGATCGTTCACCTTGAGTTGTGTTTGCGTCTTGCAATCAAGCGTGTCATTGCCTGAAGTGCCCATCTCCTGTTTCTGTTCGATCTGCCAACCCATCGGCACATCCATTCGAAGCCCGAGTGCTTCATTGATGTAAGGCCAACGGTCTGATTGGCTGCCCCGTGGAGATTTTTCCTGCAACAAGAAATAAGTCCCTCCGCCAACAGCTCCAAGCAACAAAACAAAACAAATAATTTTACACGTCGCGAGCAGTGAATTTTTTTCAATTTGCGAGCTCATACAAAACAAGTGAGACAGCAATGGCGACGTTAAGCGATTCCAGCGAGGTGGCGTGTTCGATCACAAGGCTCGGCGCGTCAAGCGGTAGTGTAAGCCCTTGCCCTTCAGATCCGGCAACAATCACGCACGGCTCTTTTTTCAAACGCGTGAGCGGAACAGCACCCGGACGATTCTCTAAACGATACAGGTTGCGCTTTGCATGAGCAAGGAATGGGGTCAGGCCGTTTATTGTGAATTCCATCCAAGGCGTAAGAAAAATCGCACCTGCCGCCGCACGAACAACTTTGGGACTTGTGGGGTCGGCGGACTCCACAAGCACAACGCAAGCGCCGAACGCATGTGCCGAACGCAAAATCGTTCCAACATTTCCTGGATCTTGTACATGATCGAGTACGATTATCACGTCGCGTTTGAGAAGCTCTTTCTGATTCCATTGAGGTGCTCTCCCAACCGCCGCGACGCTTTGTGGCGTCTCCGTTGTCACAAGTTCATCAAAGATGGCCGTGTCCTTGCGTGTAAACCGAAACTCAACATGCTTCCCTGCTTCTGCGATCGCCTTCTCTCCCTCAAGCAAAAGCAAACCACTCTCTCGCCGCCCCTTTTTTGTGTGCAGCGATCGAATCAGTTTTTCTTGAGCTTTGCTAAGCATACTTATTATTTTGAAATATCACCGACCATCCGTTCCTTCACATAACTCGCAATCCGACCAGAAGCATGCGTGAGTCCAATCACCATAAAGATAATGTCACGCAGACGAATGATAAGCACGAGGACAAGGGCGTTCACGGAAATGCCAAGCAGTGCAAAGAGTCCTGTATTGCTGGCCTCAAAAAACCCAAGCCCACCTGGAATAGGAAGCAACATAGCAAGTCCCGGAATCGTACTCACCAAGAGTGCTTGCGAAAAATTGAGCGAGACACCAAGAAAGTGCGCGACAAACCACGACTCAAGCGTCTTGAATGAAATCGTCACGAGCGAAATCAAGAGAAGCCACACAAGCATGAACGGATGGCCGTTCAGAAATTCTGTCATTTGCGCTTCCATGCCTACAAGCCACGTGTTGAGTTTCCGTAGATGTTTTCTATTCTGCAACCGCAGGAGCCGAAAGATGGAGCTGAAAAATCCACGGCCTGTGACCGTTGCCCAATAAAAAGAAAGAAGCAGAGCAGTAAAGAGCGAAAGAGCGAGGATAAGAAGCCACAGCGAATTTCCAAGCGCGACGTGCTCAAAAAAAGCGAGCACAATCCCAACAGACACAAATAAAATAAACGAGGTGAGCTCAAACGCAAGGTCGATGACGACCGAACTCGTCGCACGCTTCAAGGGAATGCCGTCCTCATGCACAAGCCCTACACGAATCGGCTCACTGCCAAAGATAGACATCGGCAACAAATACATAAACGCAAAACCAGACATGCGGTGCATGTACAGTCGCCAAAAACCAATCCGCTGATCGCGCGGCAAATCTTTGTTCAAAATATATTGCCAGCGATAGACGTAGAGCGAAAAATTCACGAGCGAGATCGAAACAAAAATCAAAAACGGCGGCAGGCCAAAAAGCACAAGCGCGGAAAAGACACTCTCAAAACCCACGCGAGCCAGAAGTACAACAAGAATCCCTACTCCCACCAAAAAGAGGAGCAAGAAAAAGGCGAGGCGTTTAAACATGGGCGACAACATCACTTGCTATTAAATCACAAAACCGCCTCTGGTAGAAGCGGTTTTGTGGGAATCAATTAAAGGATTGCCTCTTTTGCAGCTTTCGCGACGCGGAATTTCACGACCGTCTTGGCAGGAATCTGGATCGTTGCGCCGGTGGCTGGGTTGCGGCCCTGGCGTGCGGCACGTGCTACTTTCACGAGCTTGCCGAACCCTGGAAGCACGAACTCGCCGTTACTCTTGACCTCTTTGTAGGCCAACTCGACCATGGCGTCCATGAGGGTTATCACTTCTTTCTTTGCGATTCCGGCCTTTTCTGAAAGAGCCGTCATCACCTGGGACTTGGTCATCTTTGCCATACGTGTGACTAAGGAGTTAAGGTTTTTTTACTAGCGGTTTTACTGGCAATTAGTATAGCAAGCCTTGTTTTTCTTGGGAATAGCCCCTAGTTTTCTTCTCTGCTAAAGAGTCCTCGAAGCCATTTGCCAAATCCAGATCGTTTTGCTGTCTTTTCTTCCGCTTTTTGAGGCTTTTTGAGCGCCTTTTCCAACTCCAAAATCCCNGCNTCGCTTTCTAAAATATCATCCTCAAGCGGATAGGCTTCCAAACGTAACCAATTGCCAAGCCCATCTGGATTCTCTGACACGGCGCTCAAATCTGAATACGTTTTTTCCCCACTTTGGTGCTCTACAACCACCTTGCGCCTCTCTTCTTTGGAAAGCCCAGCAAAAACAAAATCCGTTTTCGCGTATTCCTCGAGTGCTGTATCTAATTTTTTTGCGGTTGCGTCGCGAGATGCTGTCAAAGATTCCACGGTTGGCTGTGGCGCTCCTTCTTGCACAATCATTTCTGCTACAGGCTCTTCTGACGTTACTTGTACCTCGACTGCCGTTTCTACACCCATTTCCTTCTGAAGCTCTGCAAGCACTTCGTTATTGCTGCGCACCTTGTCTTCAAGTGGATACGCAACAGATCGCAACCAGTTTCCAAGCCGATCTGGATTTTGTGAAAAACGATTTAAATCATTGAATGACGTTTTTCCTTGCGCATGATCTGAAATAATTTTCCGTTGACGCTCCAGCGGAAACTTCCCAAACACGCGATCCGTGTTTGCATACTCGGCAATCGCCGCATTGAGTTTTGACAGATGCTCTTCCCGTTGTGCAGTCAAAAACTCGACGGTCGGCTTTGGCGCCTCTGGTACGACCGCTTCTGGTTCTTCCGTGACGACTTCCGTCTTCTTTGTTGTGCCATCGATGCGAGCAATCTCTTGTTCACGCTCATCAATCTCTGCTTGAAATTTCACAATCACTTCCCCCCGCGATGCGATAAATTCCGCAAACGCCTGTGGATGTGAAATCTGATCCGAACGATCGCGCCCATTCATTGCGTCTATCACGAGCTGTTCTTGCTTTTCACGGGAGAGCTTCCCAAACTGTTCATCTTCCTGCGCATACGTATTCAGCAAATTTTTGAGCCCAAACTTCCACTCTTTGATTTCTTTTCTCAGTTGCGGCAATCGTTCCTTTTCAAACTTATCTGTTTTGATACTCGCATCGAATTTCGGAACGTCATACCCCTCCATCCCAGGCTCTATCACCTGACGCTCCTGTGCTGGAGGCACTTGTTCCTGCTGTGTGGACCCTGCCTGTGCTGTAACAGCCGGAGCAATCCATGCATCAGGTGCCCCAAAAGGATTTGCCTCAAGCCCTGTTTTTGACTCAACAGAAACCTCAACGGTTGTGCTTGTGGGTGCAACCCAGACATCAGGCCCTCCAAAGGGACTTTCTTCGCGTCTATTCATACAAGTGGGCAATCTTTGAATCAAGCGCCGCTTTGAGTTTCGAGCGATCTTTAAGAGCAGATTTTGCCACGTTACGCTCGAGCGTTGGCAGAGTCGCTTGCAATTGCTTTATAAGTTCTTCCCCCTTCGCTCGATCAACACGCAACGGCTCTAAAGCTGTCTTGGCCGCGTCACGCTCTTTGATCCGTATTCCCAAACGCACAACTTCGTTTTCCAAAAGCTTATAAGGTTCCAGTGCCGTGCCAAATAGCTTGGCCGTGACGCTTAAAGCAGCTATATCTTTACCCCCCAAGGCACGGCCGGCGCGAGCGGCGTCCAAAATACGTTCGCGTTGCGCGTGATCCGTGCTTTCCTTCCACAGTCCGGCATCATCTGTGAGAAGCTGGGCACGAGCAACATCTCGGTCAACAATTACTGTGTCGCGTTGCTTCTCGAGCGCGAGAGGTTCGCCATGTTCATCTTTCTTTTCTTCCCGTTTACGCAAATACCCGTCCGCCGCTTTTAAAAATGCATCATAGAGCACACTCATAGGTTCAAAAGCCGTCTTAAATTCATCCAAAAGTTTCGATCGGGTCAATTCAGGAGCCAAATCAGATCGTGCAACGCCTATTTTAAGTATTTGGAAAAAAAGTTTATCTCGCTCCGCTTCACCGCGCCTCGCCCAAAAACGCGCATCATCCATGAGTGGCACTTTTTTCTGAAGGAAAGCTTCATAGGCTTCGGTGACTTCTTTTTCGCTATGGACAGACTCTGGCGCAAGAGTTTTTTCGTGCACGGCAATCTGCTCGTCGAGTGTTGCATTTACTTTTGTAAGCCCGGCAACATCTTCTTTGGCCTCATCAAGTTTTTTTTGCGCCTTTTCTGCAAGGGCCTTGGCCCGCTCAAAATCAGCGTTTTGACGTTCCGCAATCGGCGTGCCATACGTTTGCTCGAGCAACGTACTTGCCTCTTCCATCTGTGTTAAAAGCTGTGCCAAGACGGCTTGATCGCCCTTGGCACGTGAAAGAGCATTTACACGATCTTTCAAACGCAAATAATCCGCAAGAACTGTTTCTGCGTTAAACGTCGCTTTTTCCAAAACCTGCTTTTGTCGCTTTGGATCTAACTCTCCTTGTATCCTCCATTGCTCTTTTCGCGCAGGGGATCCAAGGACCTGCTCAAATTCTTTGGTCTGATCGGCGGAAATCAATCCGGCTTCGACCACCTTTGCAAGAGCCGCAGGCCCGCGTGTTTTAATCCCCTCAATAATTTCAAGGCGTTGCTTGAAGGATAATCCTTCCCCCCACAGACTATCGTCGCTCAAGAGCTCGCCTATCGCCTGTGAAATTTCTGTATCAAGCTTCAGAAGCTCGCCCAAAAACTCAACCTGCTCTGCTTCGTACGCTTGTTCCGCTCGTCGTGTGCGTTCGACTTCAACCTGAGACAAAAATAAATCTTTGGCTTGCTGCATGAGCTCTGAAGCAGCGCGAACGCGCTCAACAAGCTCGTCTTGCTTTTCCGCCGGAGCGAGAGCAAGCGTTGCTTCTGCTCGTTGCTTCTCTAACTGTGCCCTCAAATACCCAGCCATTGATCGCTCTGGATTTTTTGTGCTCTCTTCACGAAGCGCTTGCTGACGCGCTGTTGGGACGAGCAATTCTTCATCGCTGAGTTGAAAGTTGGAAGCATCGTCCTCAAAGGTACTCAAGTCAGAAAGCATGTTAAGCGCCGACTTGGTCAGTTTTTTATCTTCCTCCTCAAGCGCTTTCAAAAGGTTTTCCGTTTCCTGTCGTGCCTGTTTTTCTGCTCCTTTTTTGGCAGTTTTTTCTGCTGCTTTCGCCGCAATATCTGCATGGACTTCTGTTTGCGTCGCCTCTGCATTATCCCAAACCGGACGCACCGTCTGCACAACGGCCTCAAGGTCAGCCCCTATCTTGCCAACATTTAAAAGGTGCGCCAGGCGTTTATCTGTCGGTACGTTTCCTTTCAAAATGTCCACAACAGCCGCTTTCCGGGCAGCGGGTTTTGCCTCAGGTAACCAAATGTCAGCCGAAAGCGCTTGCTCAAGCGCGGCTTTCCATTCCTGTTCTGTGCGAGCAGATCGTTCCTGCAAGGACTCGACGGGAACTATCGGACCGGATGTGTCATGTTGTACCCCGCCTTCAGCTGCCATAATTTTTTAAGTATACCATCAATTTTTGAATATAGTGACCCATCTCATGCTCTTCTATCGTAGCACGAACAGACTCAGCCTGTTTGAACAACTCCTCTTTTTTGTCATCAGCGCTTCGTAGTGCCTGAAGAAGCGAGCCTGTATTGCCGGGCTCAAACAAAAAACCATTCTTCCCTTGCTCGACAAGCTCGGCCACGCCGCCAATGTCAGAGGCAACAACCGGCAAACCGGCTTGCAGGGACTCATAAATAACCGTCGGCGAGTTTTCATAGCATAACGAGGGTACTACGAGCACGTCCGCTGTTTGAAAGAGCTGTATGAGTCGATCAATTGTTGAGTAGCCCACGTAAATCATGCGACGATCGTGCCGCGCTGTTTCTTGCACCCAATGATGAAGCTGTCCTTCACCTGCAATAGAGAGCTCGAATGGGCGGTCAAATGTTTTGAGCGCCTCCATTAAAAATGGAATGCCTTTGTGCGCCACAAGCTGACCAACGAACAAGATGCGCAATGGGCCATCCACACGCTCTGTACGCGGCAAGGGATGAATGTTCGGAGCAGGATTCGGGAGCAGGATGCGCTGACTTAGGGGAAAGAAACCACGCGATGTATAAAAATCTTGAAGATAGCGCGAGGGAAAAATCACCACGTCGGGCGAGCCGACGATCCAGCGACAAACACGCGCATACAAATTCTGCGCAAAACGAACAGGCGACGAAAGATGTTCGTGCGCCGTGATGATGAGCCCGCTTGGCACTGCAAGCTGAACATCGTGCACATGGTGGACATGAAAAAAACCGGCGCGACGGATGGCACGCGAAACAGGCAGACCAATCCCCTTCAAATTGTGTGTAATGACAACATCTGGTTGCTCCTCGCACAGAATGCGCTGCACAGCTCCACTGCTAAACACGTGGACCATGTCAACAAGGTGCCACAGCAAACGAAGAAATTTTGGAAAACGATAATCTTGCAATGAGTGATATAGGTTGAGTGGGTAAAAACGATACACGCGCTCGCTGCTTGCGTCTTCGAGCCTAGGAAAGAGCGTTTTCAAACCACCAAAAGGCCTTGTGGTGATAACAAAAACATCATGACCAAGCAACACAAGCTCGGTCACAATGCGCGTGAGAACAATCTCTGCCCCGCCGCGACCATAAGGAGGATATAAATTGCTGACGATACCGATTTTCATAATGCCGATTCGTAAACCTCCATGAGGTGCTTCATCAAAACTTCCCAATCATATTCCTTTACGACCCACTCACGGGCCGCTTGGCCCATCTTCTCGCGCAAAGGTTGATCTTGCAAGAGGTGAGAAATAGCCTGCGCAAGAGCAGGAACGTCACCAAGTGACGTTCTGAAGCCCGTGACGCCATCCTGAACGAGCGTACGAACGCCGGGCAGATCTGAAACGATGGATGGGATGCCATGCGAAGCGGCTTCGAGAGTGACAAGCCCAAATGCTTCTGCGCGTGAGGTCGAAGGCAAGACATGAATTGCGGCGTTGCGATATGTTTGCTGTAGAGCTTGTGGAGATAGAGATCCGAGAAACTCAATACGATTCTCAATGCCAAGCTCCCGAGCTTGAGCCTCATAGCTCTGACGTAGATTTCCATCGCCGACGATCTGCAAACGAGCCTCGGGAAGCTCGCGCATCGCTTGAAGCAGAACCGACACTCCTTTGAAGGCGTGAGCTGTATCAAGGCCGCCGACAAACAAAAGTTGGGACGGGACAGTGGGAACAGAAGTAGCAGAAGGGACATCCACCCCAAACGGCAATTCAGTTACACGTTCGGGATACTTCGCAAAAAACGGCGCAAGACCGGAATGCTTTGCATAATCAAGCGAACTCACTAAAACCTTCGAAGCTTTTGCGAGGATGAGTGGCTGTAAAAATTTTCGGTGCAACTCAAAAATTTTTCCTTTCACGCCACCTGCCATCGCATCCATGTGATAGGTGATAATGCAAGGAGGCAATCCGCCGCACACAGCAATCAGTTCGGCTCCGCCGAAAAAAGGATAATGAAGATGCACCAGATCGAACTCCTTCAGGCGACGCAGTTGCGACAAAGACAAAAACCCTGCGTTGCCAATCCTGAGCCATGGCGAAAAAACTTCGACCGTATGGCCAAGGGCACGCAGGCGGTCGGTATATCCTTCTGCAATACTGCCAATGCCTCCACGATAGGGAGGATAGACAGGAGTGACCTGAGCAATTTTCACACGTCTTTCTTTTTCTCGTCGATTGCCAACTTTCGCACAAGCTCTGTCAAATCTCGATTGAGTTGATCTTGTCGCAGGACCAGGCGAAACAGACTATAGAACAAAGCCGCCAGTGAAATGTAAATGATCAAATCCGCGCCACGACCAACGCCTAGCTTCACCGCAATTACGTCGGTGAATTGAGGAATGAAGGCAACGACAACGACCATGACCCAAAAAATCGTCCACGTGACAAACCACCCCGCCGTCACTTTTCGCGCGCGGTATTGTCCGAAAGTTCGCAGTAAGACAAAGACGGCAAAAAGAATAAGAAGAATTTTGAATGTCATAGAATCTTGTCCTTGAGAATATCCAAAGCGATATGCACGAGCGCAGAACTTTTTTGCCCTTTTGCAAGTGTCCGTGCAGAATAACGAATCGTGACAGGGACCTCTAGAAACGACAGACGATAAACTGCCATCTGTTCGATAAGCTCCGTTGCATGAGCCATGCGATCGAGCGTGATGTGGAGCGTGCGCGCCGCTTTGGCCGACAGCGCTCTGAATCCATTATGCGTGTCTGAAAGCCACAAGCCAGAAGTCAAAAACGTAAACACGATCGCGAGTTTAAGAAGAAGCCGACGATGCACAGGTATCTGCTCTGCTCTGCCAAGAAAACGCGAACCGAGCGCGATTTCAAATGCACCGGAAACGATTGGCTCAAGCAGTGCAGGAATGTCGCTTCCTTGCATCTGTCCGTCTGCGTCAAAATGCACGATGATGTCTGCCTGCAATTTCTGCAACGCATAATCCATTCCGGTTTGCAATGCCGCACCTTGGCCACGATTGATGAGGTGATGGAGTACATGCACTCCGGTTGATGCGGCGCGATGCCGTGTCCTATCTGTTGAGCAATCATCCACAACCACAACCGCGTCCACAAAGGCAGACGCATCGTTGATGCTTTCAACGATGCGATCCTCCTCGTTATAGGCGGCTATCACAGCAACTGTTTTCACAGATTTCCTGTCAGTAAAATTTTATTGGCGCGAATATACTCAATTGTCTTTTCGAGTCCATCCTCGAGTCGCACAAGCGGCAGCCAGCCGAGCAGCTCTTTCGCGCGGCTAATGCTTGGCAATCCAAGCTCTGTCAAAAACAGCAACTCATCTTGAAACGTAATCTGCGAACTTGATCCTGTCATCTGCAAAATCTTTTCCGCCACCTGTTTCATAGAAATATCCAAATCACTTCCAAGATTCACCACGGTCACGTCCGACGGCGCGGCCATCAGCCGCACCAATCCATCAACCACATCTGTGACATAACATAGCGATGTTTGAAACGTCTCTCCACCGTAAATAGCCAGATCCTTTTTGTCAATCGCGTTCAACACAAAATCAGGAATCAAGTGGCCATCAAACAACGGCATGCGTGGACCGTAGGTACGGAAGATGCGCGCAATTTTCGTTTCAATGCCATGCACTTGGCTGTACGTTGCACACATCGTCTCCGCAAATCGCTTGCCTTCATCGTAACAGCCGCGCGGGGACAAGTGATCAAAAACTCCTTCAGACTCTTCCTGAAAAACAAGTCGTTCTTTTGAACGCCCGCCGTAGATGACTGAACTTGAACCGAACAACAAACGACTGCGATACCTCACAGCCATGTCCAAAGTATGCCGCGTGCCAATAGAGTTGGTGAGCAGTGTTTGCATTTTGTACTGATCAAATTTTTTGACCGTTGTTGGACAGGCAAGATGATAGATTTCCTGAATCCCCTGAAACTTCAGTTTGAATGCGCCGAGCTCGGCAAACGCATCCAAATCAAATGGCTCGTTTACGTCCAGCCGTAAAAATTGAAAATGAGGATTCTGTAAAAGGCCGTTGATATTCTGCTCATGCGACGTGGAAAAGTTGTCAACACAAATAACGCGATGGCCATCATGCAAAAGACGCTCGCACAAATGCGAGCCAATAAATCCCGCGCCGCCTGTGACGAGAACATTTTTTATTTTATCAGGAGCTGTTGGCATAGCAGATCGCTTTTTTCAAATGTCCCATTAGAATACCACAGAAATGCCGACGAGGACACCGGAGCTTGTGTACGTGCGGATTTGCCGTGAACCGCCGGTTCCTTCTGTTGCGATCACGTTGTACACACCATTTTTGTCTGCATCGTCCGTTGCAACGTGCACGCCAAATCGATCTGTTGCATCAAAGGCAAAAAACTGGCTCATGACGTTGCCGGTTTCATCAAAAATCCGCACTTGTGGCCCGCCACCAAAACCTGCGCCCGTGACAATCTCATCAACTCCATCACCGTTTGTGTCTGCCACAGCAATGTTCACACCGCCACGAAAGGCCTCACTGTAGGCAAAAAATTGATTCACAAGCGTCCCATCTTGTTTGAAAATGCGCACATGAGGCCCGCCACCAGCTCCTGCTCCTGTGACCACTTCATCCACGCCATCTCCATCCAAATCTCCCACAGCCACGTTCACACCGCCAAGAAAGCTCGCGGCATACGCATTCCATTGCACCACAACATTCCCTGCCGCATCGAGTCCTTTCACTGTCGGCGCCTCCCCTTTTGCGGCTCCGACGAACGTTGTCACCTTTGTCTGCGTCGTCTGCTCAGCCACAGTGGTCCCTTGCCCAGCTACCGCATACTGCCCAGCGACCTCAAGCGCACGTTGTGCATTCACGCGACCCGAGCCAAGTTTGCCTTCGTAATACGTGCCCTTCGTCGCGACTGGATCCACAGAAAGCTGAATGGACGTTTCCAGTTGAGCGACCGTGAGCGTCGGATAGTGCGCGAGCAAAAGCGCGGCAACACCTGTGACAATAGGAGCGGCAACGCTCGTCCCGTCGTACGTTCCACCATAGGCCTCGGTGCCAAGAGCGGCATCGCGATACTGCGCACCAAAGATGTCGGTGCCGGGCGCACTCACATCTGTACAATTTTTTCCGTAGTTGGAAAAATCCGCCTTCTTATTATTTACATCAAGCGCGGCAACGCCAAGCACCCAATCCTCTCCATTTTCAAAACAGGTTGGATACACCGGCGTCTCGTCCATATTCAACCCCCCGCCTTCCAAATTTCCTGTTGCCGCAACAATCAACACGCCACTGCGATACGCCTTACGAATCGCGGACTCAAGATAGGTGTCAAGACTCGTTCCCGAAAAACTCATGTTGATAATCTTCGCGCCATTTGCAACTGCATAGTAAATCGCAGCCGCTGCGGTGCGTGTGTCGCCAGCACCAATCCCGTCGAGCATGCGAACCGGCATGAGTTTTACGCGCCAATTCACTCCTGTAATTCCTTCCCCATTGTTGCCTTCCGCCCCAATAATTCCAGACACAAGCGTGCCGTGAATGATCGCGCCCTCATCAACGCCATTTTCCGAAGAAGGCGATGGATTATTATCCCCACCAACAAAATCCCAACCGTTCACATCGTCCACATAGCCATTCTGATCATTATCGAGTCCGTCGTTTGGGATCTCTTTTTTGTTCACCCAAATTTGATCTTTCAAATCTGGATGCTCCAAATCAACGCCTGAATCAAGCACAGCAACAATGACGTTACTACTGCCTGTTTCTGTATCCCATGCCGCAGGAGCATGAATCATCTCAAGATACGATTGTTGATCATACAAAGGATCGTTTGGAATTTTTGCAAACACCGTGAGAGGAAATGCAAAAAGCAAAATGGTCGCGAAAAAAAATTTCATAAGATTCTTTACCAAATGGCACTCACGACACCAAACCGATCTGTTGATGCAAACGAGAAAAATCCACCAATCACTGTGCCGCTCACATTAAACATGCGAACTTGAGGGCCGCCGCCGACATCTGTCCCTGTGTAAATTTCCGCAACGCCATTTTTATCAATGTCGCCGACAGAAACGGAAACGCCTGAGGCAAGAGCTGGATGATACGCAAAAAAAGTTGTGTTGAGTTGCCCTTGCGCCGTGTAGACCGCAACAAGCGGAGAAGCGCCTGCGGCATTGCTCACCACTACATCATCCTTGCCATCTCCTGTCACGTCTCCCGCGGCTACAAAGACTCCTTGCGAATCGCTTCCAACAAGAACAGGAAAATCTCGCACGTAGGTTCCAATGCCATTATAAACCCAAACACGTGGATCCGTTACACTGCCGAGGGTAAATAAGAGCTCGTCTTCTGGATCATCATCCATGTTCCCCGTGGCAACATGCAAAGCGGTGCTTGTACGTTTGAGCGGATAGAACGAGCCAAACAACTTGCCGTGGTCATCAAAAATTTTGACCTGCCCGGTACCACCCGTGTCTTGGGTCACAATAATTTCGTCCTTCCCATCACCATCGACGTCGCCAAGCGCCACAAAAATTCCGTGACGGTCGAGCGGTGAAAAAGCAAAAAATTGTCCGCGTACGTTGCCGTTCAAATCAAAAATCCGAATTTGAGGACCTCCACCAGGACCTGTGCCTGTCACGATTTCCTCAACTCCGTCGCCTGTCACGTCTGCCATCGCAAGCCGTACACCGCCACGAAAAGCTGGATCGTAGGCGTAAAAAGAATTGATGAGCGTCCCATGGGCATCAAGACGCTTGATAAGCGGCGACGCTCCTGCTTCTTCTGCGGCAACAAACGTTTGACTGTTGTGCACTGGCTGCAAAATTGCGGTTGCGGCAGCACGATGCACAACAACAGATGGCAACAGCTCAAGAGCACGAGCGATATTGATACGACCAGCGCCCATTTGTTTATTGATGTCCGCTGTGTCTTTAAGTGGATCAACCGAAAGCTGCAAAGCAATACGCGTTTGCTCTGGCGTGAGCGTTGGATAAACGCTTTTGAGAAGAGCTGCGGCGCCTGCAACCATGGGCGCGGCAAGCGAAGTTCCCTGCCACGGCCCGCCATACAAGGACGAAAAGCGTTCATCAAAAAAATCCTGAAAAACCGTGCCGAAAATATCAACGCCGGGTGCGGAGAGATCTGTACATCTTGAGCCAAAATTACTGAAGCTCGCTTTTTTGTCTTTGCTGTCTGTTGCGGCAACCCCAAGCACGACATTCTGCCCGTAGTCCAAATCAAAACATGCAGGATATTCCGGCTGGGTGTTGAGTGATGTGCCGCCGTTCTCGGTATTGCCAACCGCCGCGACCACAAGCACCCCTTGCTCAACGGCCCACGCAATCGTTTCCTCAAGTTGTGTATCTTTCACCGTTGTCGTGAAACTCACATTGATAATTTGCGCGCCATTTTGTACGGCATAGCGAATCGCCGCGCTTGCACGAGCTGTTGTGCCAATGCCTTGATCATCTAAAATCTTGAGCGGCATAATTTTCACGTGCCAATTCACTCCAACGACGCCTTTGCCGTTGTTGCCTACCGCTCCAATCATGCCAGCAACAACCGTGCCGTGTGAAACCGCAGAGACATTTGATGTTGCTGAAATGTCAGGCGAAGGATCAGGGTCATTATTTACAAAATCCCATCCAAGCACATCGTCTTCGTAACCGTTATGATCGTTGTCAATGTGATCTCCGGCTGTTTCGCTTTGATTGTTCCATAAGTTGTCCGTCAAATCTTCATGATTGAGGTCGACGCCAGAATCAAGCACTGCCACAATGACTTGCGAAGAGCCTGTCGTTTCCTCCCAGGCCTTGTAAGCGCCAATCGTCTGCAAATACCACTGCTCGCCAATCAAAAAATCATTCGGCGTCAGGGCGTGAACCGAGGAGGCTGAAGACAGGAGATAGTAGATAATAAACAGGAACAAGAGTACTTTTCGCATAGATACAATGATATCACGGATGGGGCACGGATGGGGTCAGGCCGAGAATCGAGAATTTTGATATACTATCCCATGTATGTCACGCCCACTACGCATTGAATTTCCAGGTGCCTTCTACCACATCACTTCTCGCGGCAATGCCCGCAGGACTATCTTTCAAGCGGACGCAGATCGAAATCAGTTTCTTTTTATTTTAGCGGCAGTCCTCAAAAAGCAAAACTGGCGATGTCACACCTACTGCCTGATGAGCAATCACTATCACCTGGTCATTGAGACTGTTGATCCGACTCTGTCTAAGGGCATGCAGGACCTCAATGGAAACTACACTCAATGGTTTAACACAAAGCATGAATCTGTTGGACACATTTTCCAAGGTCGCTTCAAAGCCTTCCTCATTGAGGAACACGATTATTTGCTCAATGTAGCTCGATACGTTGTGCTGAACCCTGTGCGTGCCAAGATGGTGAGGGATCCTCAAGATTACACATGGAGCAGCTATCGAGCTCTCATTGGATTGGACAAAGGATTTGATTGGCTCACCACAAATAAAATCCTCGAACAATTCTGCCAAAATAAAAAGAGAGCTCGTTATGAGTATCAGAAATTTGTAATGGAAGGGATCGGCCTGCCCTCCCCAATGCTTGATGCTGAAAAGGGAGGAATTCTCGGGACGGAACAGTTTATTGATGCCATGAGAGAACGCGTTGAGGCAAAGGTTTCCGAAAGTGAGATCGACATTGTTATCCCGCAAAGAATGGTCGGTAGGCCGACTCTGAAACAACTTTTTGAGGACATAAAAGATGTGAAAGAACGCAACGCAACTATCACCCTTGCACTGAACATCTTACATTATTCAGGATCAGAGGTAGGAAAATTTCTTGGTCTGCATCCATCAACAATGCGAAAAATAGCCAAACGTTAACGACAAATTCTCGATTCTCGGCCTGACCCCATCCGGAGACGACAAACCAAAATCCCGCCGGTAAGGGCGGGATTTTTGGCGTCTAGCTGAAACCGTCTAACTGAAACGGTTCAGCGATTCGGGATTCAGCAAAGACAAGTGGACACTAGCGACCCCATGCGTAGCTTGACAGATCAAGGCTCAAAACGTTGTAGCCGTTGAACCAGTCACCACTGCTCGTCGTACCGGTTGTTGTGACGTGCGATGAACTGTTGTTGTCAGACCAGATGAGACGTGCCGTTGTGCCGCTTCCCGGACAGTTGCCGATCGAGATGAGCGGACAAAGTGCGGAGGCGCTTCCAGCAGCAGCCGAAGTGAAGAGTTTCACCACGCTGGTCGCGGACGTTCCATCGTTCAGGAAGTTGCTGGTGCTGTTCTGTGCGGCGTCACCAGACAGGTAGAAGCTGACGTAGTCGGTGTTAACCGAGTCCGTTGTGCCTGTTACGCGGAAGCCGGCTGGTGTTCCACGCAAGGTGTAGGTCACGGATCCACCGGCAGTAACCACATCTTCTGTTCCGAAGGTGACGATAACGGCGGTGTCAGACTCTGCAAGGGAGCTGCCGCTCTCAATGTTCGTTCCACCCTGGGTCTGCACCGTGGCTGTTGACGAGTTGCTTGAGATATCGGTGCCGTCCTTCATGAGTTTCCAGGAACCTACGGTCAAAGTATCACCGGTTGCACCATCAGACCAAGTCACAGGCAAAGTAAACTGTTTAATTGCGAGTGAGCCGCTGCTGGATGCAGACACGGTAAACTTGTAGAGGTCTTGGGCCTGACCGTTACTGACGGAAGCGCTTGTGAGTGTTCCAAGCGTCACGGTTGGGACTGTCTTGAACACATAGACCTCATTGCCTGCGCCTACCGTTGGTGTGTTGTTCGACTGTACACCTTGGCTGTCGGCAATAAGTGTGTTGGCAAGAGTCGTTACCGCGTTCACACCAGAGGTTCCAAGACCGGTACCAACATCGTTCAAGACAAGCTTAATGGTAAGCGTCTTGTACGAATTGCTGGTGACCGTGGTGGAGAGTCCTGTAATGAGTGCGGCCGTTGTGCTGTAGGAACCGATTGGAGCAGAACCTAGGAGCGTGGTGCCGTCATAAGCACGAACGCTTGCAACAGCTGTTGCCACGGTTGTGCTGGCAACGCTAACGCGCAATTCCTTGATGGTGTAAGTCTCGCTTGTTGCGGTAAAGCGGAACTTGGCCACCTCGGTTTCCTGGTTGCCTGCCACAATCTTGTTGGTGCCAGAGCTCCCATCAAGCGTGCTTGTGAAGCTACCAGAGCCCCAAGTTACGGTGTGACCATTTGCATTGAGCGTTCCAGCGGCGGTTGAACCAGAAGTCGCGCCAGTTCCTGCAACCGTCAAGGCTGCCAGAATGGACTCTACTCCACCTGCACCGTCAGTAATGGTGCTGGCAAAGTCTCCGTACAAATAGACGTACATGGTTGCACCTGCGGCGAGCGAGTAGTTGATGGACCAGCTGTTGCTTGTGGCAGCGGAAATCGTTGCCTTAGTAGAGCTGGTAGTCAATGCTGACGTGCTCGTCCCATACTTGGCATAGATGTTCGTCTGTGCGGCAAGCATAGTTGCAAGTGTCGGGGTGGTCGATGTCGAAGCGGTTGTGCCGTTTGCCGTTACGGTTTCGTCAAACGTCAAAGTGTTGAGGTTCACCGCTTCTGTGGTGGTGTTGGTAATCGTGTAAGCACCAAACTTGTAGGCACTCTTTGGCGCCACACTCGTCTGGCTGGCAAGCGAAGTGTCGCGAGCAACCGTGAGCGTACCAACGGCCACCGTCAAGGTGTTACCGTTTGTGGTGCTCGCTGGAATGCTGGCATAGCTGTTGCTTGTCATGCGCAGGACGTTGCTGGAACCTGCCGTGACGTTACCACGAATGGTGGTAGCGGCGGCGACGTCCTGTGTGCCATCGCTGTCATACATATCGGCACGAATCTCAAGTGTCACTGGGGTACCAGGAACGACAATGAGAGAAGAACCGAAGGTATACTCCGTGTAAGCAAGTGTTGCGTCCGTGTCACCAGCCAAAGCGGCTGTTGAACCGATCTGCACACCGTTCGCGTAAATAGCACCGTTGCGCAGGGTGAAGGCAGACGCTGTTACAACGCTCGCTGTCGCGCTAAAGCGCATACTTTCCACTTTCATCTTTTCACCAGCGGCGACCAAGGTGAACTTAGCAAGGGATTGTCCAGAGGAAGCGTTCGTCACGTTTCCAGAGGCAGAGTCGGAAGTCTTGGTGACGGTAAGAGTACCGCTGTCAATGGTCTGAATACCAGCATCATGAGCCGCGTAGGCTCCCGTTGTGGTGGTGGCATTACCTGTAACCAAAATCGATTGTTCGTAGTTGCTGTCTTCCACGTTCACATCAGCTGTGGAACGCAGAGACATTTGCACCGTACGGGTTGTTCCACCAATGACATCTGCGAGCAATTTGAACACGCGGCTGCCGGTTTGCAACGTGATCGGGCTAGCGGAGAAATCAAAGGTGACGTAGCCGTTGGTGTCCAACGCACTCATCGCGCTACCATACATGGTTCCATCGACGTAGAAGCGGAAGTTGTTGATGTCTCCACTGCTGATTGAACCAATCTGACGGAAACGGACGGAGTTCAAGTAGGACTTGGTGTTGTTGATACTTACCGTGTTCTGCCAGACAGTCAGGTCATTCTGAGCAGCAACGGTTGCGGCGGCTGGGGTCGTCGAAATGGCAAAAGCCACTGTGGCAAAGTCAGTAACGGTTGCCACGGTGAATGTGCTTCCAGCCACAGGGAATGAACCATCAACCGTCACGCCAGATTGGTTCGTGCTCACGCTCGTAGCCGCAAGAACTTCCACACCAATGGTTTGACCAGACGTGCTCGCCGCGATGTTGGAGAGGATGTTGATCGAACCGGTGGAGTTTGCACCAACCGTGAACAAGCCGGCCGTGTCTGTAAAGGTGATCACACCCGAGCTCACGGAAGCGCTATCTGTCAAACGTGTTGCCCCACTGAAGAGGTACACGGCTGACAAAGTCGTGTCAGAAGATACACCTGTGCGCTTCAGTTTCAAGGTGGTGACCTTCACGTCAGAGCTTGAACCGTTGGCAAAACTAAGATGGGCAAGGTCTGCGAGAGCCTGACCAGCAACCACAGTGGCGCTGGCTGGGGAGTCACTCGCAAGAGAGACAGTCAGCATGCCTGTTGCAGCTGTTGTTGTCGTTGTGGTTGCCGTCTGGGAAGCGTCAGAAATCCCAGAAATTTCACCTGTGATGTCATCGCCAGCTGCATAGCCAGTAAGACTCACGGAAGTGTCAGTGAGGACAAATTTGCTCCAGAGACGGTTGTCGCTCATGCCAGCGCTCGAAAGTTCACGGAGCTTACCGTCCCATACGAGATCGGTGTAGCTACCGTTCTTCACGAGCATACCGTCATAGAGTTTCGCGGTCATCGCAGAGGCTCCTTCTGTGTAATCTGTGAAGAAAACATCTGGAACGTCTTGGATCCACTTGTTCCAGTCAGAGCCGAAGATGTCGGTTGCGACGGTCTCAGACTCGACCCAATGGATCGCACCACTGCGGTCAACGATGTACACTTTCGGATCGGAATCGATCTTAATCATGTACGTTCCTGGGCGGTAGACGGCGTTACCGGCGAGCGGAACGTCGGCAAGGGCGCTGTCGCTGATCGTCATGACGTCGTCAAAGTTGGCGAACCAAGTCATGAACGTTTTCTCGTTCGGGAAGGTATAACGCTCTCCATCCCAGTAGTAGTAGACCGTCGAAAGGCTGCCCTTGATGAGCTCGCCGTTTGTCAGGCTCGTTGCTGCGTGGGAGGTAGAAGGCATCATGAAGAACGAAACGCCAACGGACCAAAGAATGGTCGCGAAGACAATCGCCATCGTGAAGGCACGTTTCCCAAAGGTTGCTGTATTTTGCATAAGTGTTTCGGGGTAGTTTCGTTTAAGAATAGCGTGCAGATGCGGCCATGCGGCCTCGACCTTTTGGCATCAGCACTTAATAGACGTTCGGTGTAAACACGTGTTTTCGCGTCCAAGTTTACAGTGGACACGCAAGAAAAACCTACAAAGTAGGTGTCTCTTGTGTGTGCACAGCGGCTTCTATCGTGTCGAGCTCTGTTTCGATCGATGTGAGCATGTCAAACGACGTGCGGAATGCGCCAGTTGCCGCAAGGGCGTCTGCTTTGTTTAACTTGTCTGTATCGCTCAACAAAGACTCCGTCATGCTGTCGAGTTCGTCGTTGGAAGGATTTGTCTCACGCAAAACGGCCACGCGTCCAATAAGGAATTTCATACGCGAATCAATCGCGGCTTTGCGCTCAGCAAACGTTGCATGAGCTTGCGCAACCGCGGCGCTATCTTCGCTACTCTGCTCGGCTGTGGACATAATCACATCAACCGCCGCGTTGGATGCTTCATCAACTTCTGAAGCATGAATCACCTGTTTGTACTCCTGAGTTTTTGTCTCAACAGATCGAGCAACAGAAACCGCCTCATCACTATGATTTGGCAAACTTTGCAAAGCCGAGGTGGCGCCTGTCACTTGGGACTTAAAGCCATCAACCGCCACGGCAACAAGCTCGTCGTTGCTATCTGATTGCTGCATTTTGGAAAGCACCGCCATTTCAGAAAGACGACGGCTTGCAAAAGCCATATGGAGCTCTGCGCGCTTTTGGGGAGAAAACGCCAAACCAAGCTGAACTTTTTCTGTCGCAAGCTTAACTCCATACAAAGGATCGCCTGGAAGAGCTCCCTCTGCAGCTGTCGCGGCCGTCATCCAGCCGCCAATCACAAACAACACCATGGCAAACCCCGCCGCGGCTGGCAGAAGAAAACCATGGGTGAAATTCCAGCTGTAGTATTGAAAATAGTCGTGGAAGGAATAGACGGGTCGCGCGGACTCGTCAACGCCCATTTTTTTGAGAAACGCAATGCGTCGAGCTTCACAAGCCTCGGAACTCAAAAAGGCACTCTCCGGACTATGCCGAAGTGCCTCCTTGATCTTGTATTCGAATTGGCGATTGCTGATCATAAATCATGTCTCTCATGCGGCGCAGAGCCCGATGGATCATGACACGCGTCGCGTTCTCGGTCTTTCCAATGACCTCGGCAATCTCTTTGATCGACATTTCGCTATCAAACCGCATGGTGATCACGTCGCGATCGTCCTGCTCAAGCCGGCGAATATAGCGTTTGACTTGCTCGCTCGTGAATAGAGCGAAAGGACTTTCCTCTTCCATCCCCTCAATATCTGGGGCGACGTTGTGGGTTTTCTCAACCAGCGAAAGGATCTGATCATCGAAGGCGACGTTTCCACGCTCCCGTTCATGCCGCTGATAAAACGTTGCCGCGTTATTGCGTGCGATTTTGTACAAAAGCGCACTGAAATTCTCAATGCGAGCCGAACGGGCGTACTCCATCACTTGCATGAACGTTTGGCTCATCACGTCTGCCGCATCGTCTTCGGTTGGGAGTTTGAAGCTGAGAAATTTGAGAATCGACTTCTGATAAGCGTCGAAAAGCTCGCCAAAGGCAAGGCGATCACCGAATCGCAGGTATCGGAAGAGCAAAAACTTCTCTTTTTCCTGTGGCAAACGAGCCATAATGTTTCCGAAGTATTACAGAAAAACGTCTTTTTATCAATATCCACAGGCCTAAACGACCTTTTGCTTGACTTTTTATCCTTGTGAGTCTACACTAGTGTAGACATCCATCCCTTGGGCATGGATTAAAGTAAAAGTATGAGTACACCCATGATCCGCCTATCAGTTTCTGAAGCCGCTCGCCTATTTGGGGTGAGCTCTCGGACGATTCGACGTGCCATTACCGCTGGCGAAATCACCTATGTGGTCGTCCAGGGCCGCTATAAAATCAACTTTGAGTCGCTTTTACGCTGGTCACAAGACACAACTGTGCTACGAAACAAGCGCGACAAAGTAGGTCTTGGTCAGTACGTTTCGATGTGGAAAATCAAGAACAAACTATACTCGCCAAATCCTAAAATCGTTGAGACAAAAGAGGAAGATTCTGTTGTGTGAGACGCCTTTTTGTCCTACTCATCCTTGCGCTTGCCATGCTTTCGAGTCGCGCCGCTCTTGCGGTGACGGCCAGTTCTGTGCGCACTGCCGACTATTTCTTGCTATCAGGCACCACGCTCGACGACCCAACGGTCCGCGCGGCGATCGAAAAATACGACCTGCTTGTTCTTGTCCCGCAAGCGCAACTCTATAACAAAGATTTTTTTGCCGAAGTACGCAAAATCAACCCGCACGTCATCATCTTAGCCTATGTTCCGACGGTTAGTTACAATAATGCATGGAATGCTTCGATTTATGACTCGCTCAAGAGCGGTATTAAGTCGTCTTGGTGGCTCAAAGACACAACAGGCAAACAAGTTTCCATTTGGCCAAACACGAAGGCGCTTGACCTTACAAGCGATTGGAACACCTACCTCGCCAACTGGACCATGGACAAGGTACTGGGCAGTGGCGATTGGGACGGCGTTTTTTACGATGANGTTTCGGCCGAGATCAACTTTGTGAATAACGTAAGCGTCACGAATACGCAGTGGACAGATGGACTGGTCAAACTGCTTGCCTCAACACGTTCGCGCATGAAGCCGAACCAGATTATTGTGATCAATGGAAGCTCAAACGCCAAGCTCATGCCTTACGTGAATGGCCGTATGTTTGAGTCCTTCCCTACGCCTTGGGAAGGAACGGGAACGTGGACAGAAATCACCAAGCGCTATCTTGAGCTCGAAAAACAGGTTGGCTACGATCCGGTTTTCATCATCAACAGCAACTCCAACAACACTGGCAAGCAGGACAATTATCAACAAATTCGCTTTCATCTGGCCACCACGCTTCTTGGCGGTGGATTTTTTAGCTACGACTATGGGACAAGCTCGCATGAACAGACCTGGCATTATGACGAGTACGACGTGGCCCTTGGCAATCCTGTAAAGCCGCCACAGGATTTGCTCGTCAAAGGAAATACGACCATTGATCAAAGCGTTTGGTCTCGCGACTACGAACAAGGCAAGGCGATTGTGAACTCGACTGGAACGGCGCAAAAAATAAAACTCGACGGCGAGTATGAAAAAATTCACGGCCATCAAGATCCAAAAACCAATGACGGATCGATCGTCAGCACCGTGACGATTCCCGCCAACGACGGGCTCATCTTACTACGACCGCTTGAAGATATTTTCAACGCAGTGTTTACCAACGGTGCATTCGTACGTATTTTTGATAAAATAGGCGCCACAAAACGCACAGGATTTTTTGCCTATACAGGGGTCGCTGCCGGTGGTGATAAGGTGATGAGTGAGGACATTGATCATGACGGAAAGAAAGAAAAGATCGTCGCCGGAAATAGCCAGGTGCAAATTTATGATGATGACGGATCGCTTCATGCTTCATTTTATCCGTACACAACTGTGTATCATCAAGGCGTGAACCTCGCGGTTGCTGATTTGGAAGGTGATGGCTCGGTTGAGATCGTCACCGGAACAGAGAATGGCGGTGGCGCGCAAATTCGCATTTTCAACAGCGATGGCAAACTCATCAACCCAGGATTTTTTGCATACGACAAAGCGTTTCGTGGTGGCGTGAACGTCGCCGTTGGTGACTTGAACGGCGATGGAACAAAGGAAATCATCGCCGGAGCTGGCGTCGGCGGTGGCCCTCATGTACGCGTGTTCAACAAGGATGGCAAACTCATCAATCCTGGATTTTTTGCCTACGATCCAAACTTCCGTGGTGGCGTGAACGTCGCCGTTGGTGACTTGGATGGGAATGGGGTCGACGAGATCGTCACCGGCCCAGGAAAAGGCGGTGGACCTCAAATTCGTGTCTTCAATAAAGATGGCGTCCTTCTCAATCCTGGATTCTTTGCCTACGCAGCAAGCGGACGCGACGGCGTAGAAGTTTCTGTCTCGGACCTTGATGGCGATGGCAAAGCAGAAATTATCGGAATTGGAACAGACGTGTTTACGCTTTCGCTTTTTTAAAAATATGCAACGCACAATCATCACCCACACACTTGCCATTGCGACACATCCCGCGCGATTTTTGACGCGCATGGCACAGCGGCATTTTCAAAAAAACTATGCGCACCGTCGTTTTGCGCGGATGTGGTTTGCGGTGGATCTTGGTCTTCTTGCCATCGCCTTGAGTCTGTTTGGCATACTGCTCGCTGTCACGGTATTTGCTCCGCAAAAGATTGAACAGCTTGTGCGAGTAGACGCAACGGTCGCGCCGACAGAAGTAGTGAGTGGCGCGTCATCCACGCTCGTCTTTCGCTACGAAAATACGTCAAAAGAAATTCTGCATCATGCAGAACTCACGCTGAGTTTTCCAGAACATTTTTCGCTTCAAGCCGTTGACAGTGGACAGACAGAAGTTGCCAGCTCCGTCTACGATCTTGGCGAGATTCCCGCTGGTGCTTCTGGCACTCTCAAATTACGCGGCGTGATGTTCGGAGATGTTGGTGGAGACCAGACATTTATGACAACGATGCGTTTTGTCTATGGCGAAAAAAATATTCCTGTCACAAAAATGGATACACAAGTTTTTCATCCAGTTGCTTCGACGCTCACACTCTCTTTGGTGCTGCCTGAACGCGTTGTCGAAGGCCAAACGGTGCGTGGTGAAATTCACTACAAAAATACAGGAACGATCGATGTTCCAGAAATTGCGATCCAACCAACATGGCCAGAGCATTTCAAGCTCGTTGAAAGTTCTCCATCCCTGCGCAACGGTCTATTTCAACTGAAGGCACTCAAAGCAGGCGAGGAAGGAACGATCACATTCACGGGAGAGCTCCCTGCACAAACATCCATTCATTTCTCGTTTGCGCCAAGCTTCACATTTGGTCAGACGTTCTACAAGCAAGAAGTGCTGGAACAAGACGTCGCGCTCCTGCCCTCTCAACTTTCTGTCACTTCACAGCTTGAAAACTCAACGCTCACGCCTGGCACAGACGCTGTGCTAAAAGTTGATGTGCAACATGTGGGTGAAGAGACCGTAGAAAATGTAAAACTCATCATGAAAACAACAAGCCCTCTTGTTGTGAGCAAAACGATGGAACTCCCGATCGGTGAGCTTGCAAAAGGCGGATCAAGCGGCGGGAGGTTTGAGGTGCCAATTGCACGGACGCTTGCACGTTCGCAGACAGACTCTTTCGAAAATCTCACCGCAACATTCAATGTCTACGTGAGCTACACCCTGCCGGACAAAATCGCGCAGGAAATTTTGCTCTTCACAGGATCTGTCACAGGCAAGGTGACGAGCCCGGTTATTCTGTCGGCGTTTGGTCGCTATAGCTCACCACAAGGAGATCAACTTGGGCGTGGACCTTTACCTCCAACGGTTGATGAGACAACAAAATATTGGATTTTTCTCACGCTCGATGGAACGACAAGCACACTGACAGACCTCAAACTCGATGCAGAGCTTGGTGAGAGTGTCACATTCACGGGGCGTCAAAGCGTGAGCGTTGGACAGAGCTTGTCGTATGATGAGGCGAGCGGCACGGTGCATTGGACGATTGACTCTCTACCGCCGACGCTTGATCCGCAAGCAAAAACCGTGAGCGTGGCGTTTGAAGTTGCGCTCACACCAACGGCGGCGATGCTTGGCACAATGCCAACACTTGTGCAGAGTCCTCTGGTGACCGGGCGCGACAGCTGGACCGGCGCCTTTGTGTCCGCTCGCGGCGCAACAGTCACCACCGATTTACCTCACGACTCCATGGCGGCGGATAAAGGGAACGTCACCAGGTGACGTTTCTGAGGCTAAGTATGCGACAAATTGAATTGCAAGTTGGAGATTATTGTCATGTTTTTAATCGAGGCGCTGGAAAGCAGCTGATTTTTCGCGACAAGCATGATTACCGACGTTTTTACCAATCGATGTTTTTATTCAATAACAAAAATTTTCGCAACCCAGGTGGCTACACCGAAATGCGTGATGAAGTCTTGTTGATGTTTCAAAATGAACTTAAAAGCCAACGAGAACCCTTTGTTGACATTGTCAGTTTCTGTTTACTTCCAAATCACTACCATCTTTTACTTAAACAACGCCTTCCTAACGGAATCCCTCTTTTCCTCCACAAGTTAGCAATGGGCTACTCTAAATACTTCAATCTTCGCTACAAACGAACAGGCACTCTTTACGAAGGGCCTTATAAAGCGATTATTCCAGAACGTGAGGGACACCTCGAGCACCTGCCACGCTACATTCATTTGAATGCCTTGGATCTGACATCGATTGACTGGAGGTCAACTCTGATCGATGACTGGGTAGGTGTTGTAAATGCCTTAAACAAGTACCCATGGTCGAGTCACCATGTGTTCATAAATAAAAAACAAAGATTGGATGTTGTCAGTGATGATGAAGTCAAAAAAATATTCCCAGAACCCGAAACTTACTGGAAGTATATAAAAGAATGGGTCGGAACGTCACCAGGTGACGTTCCCGTTTCAGCGGACGTTCCCGTTTCAATGGTCATAAAGCAATTATGAAAATCATTCTTGGTTCTACTTCAAAGTCACGGCTCGAGATCCTCGAGAAGCTTGGGTATGAAGTTGGAGTTCGTAAACCAGAGATCGACGAAAAAGCGATACGATGTAAGAATCCGACGGAACTCACGTTAGCGCTCGCAAATGCAAAATCAAAAAAGTTACAGAGCTGGATTGACGAGCCTGCAATACTAATCACGGCAGATCAAGTTGTACTCGTCGATAGACAGGTGCGAGAAAAACCGGAATCAATCGAAGAGGCTCGAACGTTCCTAAAAAGTTACGCGCATCAATCCGTGCAAACAATTACAAGCGTCGTGGTTTACAACACAAAAACAGGAGCTCACTCAGAAGGAACAGATGTCGCAACGATTTGGTTTCGTCCAATAGATGATCAGACGATTGATGCACTCATTCAAAAAGGTGAGATCATGTCGTGCTGCGGCGGATTCAAAGCAGAGGATCCATTGCTCAAACCTTTTATTATGCGACTTGAGGGCACCATGGAAAGCATAATGGGAATGCCGCCGGAGCTCACAAAACGACTGATTGAGGAGGTCAGGAACGTCACCTGGTGACGTTCCTGTTATCCTATCGCATCCCTGTACACCTCCATAAGACGCAGATAATGCTGATCCGGGTTGTATTTTTGTTCAACAAGCAGTCGACCAGCGCGGCCCATTTGGGTGGCGAGGATTGGATCCTCAGCAAGACGAGCAATCGCCTCGCGTAGCGCCTGCACATCCGCAGGCGGGACCAAAAAACCGGTGTGGCGGTCAATCACCACTTCAGGCAACGCGCCAATGTCACTGGCAATCACCGGTTTACCAAAGGCCATCGCCTCAAGCACCACGAGTCCGAAGACCTCATTCCAAATGGATGGCACAACCACCGCCCGCGCTCCGGCAATAAACTCGGACAGTGCCCTCCCACTTTGGTACCCCTCAAACGTCACGTTTGGCATTTTATCGCCGAGAATATGTAAGCTTGCTTCCTCTGGCCCTGTCCCCACAATTTTGCATGGCACGTCAGGCAACCCCTGCATGGCGCGCAACAACACGTCAATCCCCTTTTCCTCTGTCAGCCGCCCCACGTACAAAATGTATCCCTTATCATGATACTGCGGCACCTTGTCGCCTGTGTCCACAAAATGTGGAATGTGTACGACTTGACGTTCATTAAATCCATGCGAAATGAGTTGGTCGCGCATGAACAACGACGGCGCAATAAATTTTTTCACCGCAAGCTCGTAACTTTTTCGCGAGCGATGAAATTTGTAAGCGAGCGCTTGCGCAAAACTCGCTGCGTAAGAATTTTTGTGAAAGCGACTAAGCGTCAGCGAGAGCAAACTTTTTTTTGAAAAATCTGCCGTGCGGCCATGCGCCCACATCATGTAATTTGGCATGATCAGGTGATAATCGTGTACCGTCATCACCACCGGAATTTTTTTTACGTAGAGCAAATCCAAAACCGACGGAGAAATTTGCGTGTAAATGTTGTGCACGTGGGCAATATCAGGACGCGTCTTTTTTAGAAGTTGTGCAAGGTTGCGCTTTGCCTCAAACGAATACAACAGTCGCCCAAACGTTTTGAGCGCGGCTCGAGGTCCTGGAACATGGTCTGTGGTGACAGACGAAACAAAATATCGACCGTACACGGATGGAAGATTTTGTGGATCGTGCATGGCAAATGGGATCACGTGATGCCCGCGCTCCTCCAAAAGCTTCGACACTTCAAGCATGTAGCGATCGGCGCCGCCTTTGGGCCAGTAGTATTTGTTGAGCTGTAAGATATTCATACGATTGCGATCAAAACAGAGGTCATGCCAAACAAGCGTTGTCGCAGAATAGTCACATGAGCCTCTTTTGGAAACAGCGCTTTGAGCGAACGAGCACTCAAAAGTGTGAGTGCATCCGGTGTGCCCTCGTGACGTCTACCAAGCGTGCGATAGATAACATTGCGCCATGTGAGAGGGAGCCAATGAGCAAATGGGATAAGCGTGTGAGACTCAAGCGGAAACTCACGAGCGGGGGTGGTGAGAAAAATGCGTTTGCCAACACGCAAGCATTCCTGCACAAACTGCTTCTGCGCCGCTCGATCACCCACATGCTCAAGCACCGCATTGCTAAAGACGATATCAAATGCTTTGGCGCCAAACGGCATGTTGAGTCCGTTGCCTGTTTGCACATGCACATTGGGATAGCGCGCCGCCAAGGCGCTAACGTCTCCCATGACCAGCGCGGTCAGGCGTGTTGGATGCTCATACCACTCTTCCAAAAAATTCTCTGCGCGCGCGCCGCTGGCCACACTCGACGCTCCAACATCAAGAACCGTCGATGACGAGCTCGGAGCCATCAAACGCAAAAAAAGCTCAAACTTTTTCCGCCGCGATCGCACGGTCGAAGTTTTTGTGAGCTTCCACAGAAGGCCGTTCGGCCAGGACCACAACCATCCCACCATAGAGCCATAAGTATACCGCAAGCGTACGCACTTCGAAAAATGTCGCCAGAAATGCGTTGAGTGCAACCGCGATCATCGCCGCCGCAAATCCAAAACTCACCGCGCGCGTCAGAGCATCGTCAGAGCGTCGCCCCAAGGCAATCGCATAGACAAACAGCGCCACATACATCCACACAAAAAAAGAAAAACCAATAAGCCCGGTCTCGCCCAAAATCGAAAACCAGTTGTTATCAATATAGCCTTCGGTGCCATAGACGCCGTAAGGCAAGCCGAGGACGTCATACACATGCGTGTTGTGAAATAAAATGACCGCGCCGCCACCGTACTGCCCGGGCCCCCATCCAAACAATGGGGCCGCAGGCACAACACTCTCGACGGTTTGGACGATCCAAAAAAGCCGACCAAGTCCATAGTACTCGCCGCGCCAACGCTCATAGGAAAATGCCTCAAAAAAACGTTCGGCAAACGTCTGACCGCTCACGTCGGTCAAGCGACTCACCACAATCCCCGAGTACGCAAGATACAATCCGATCGCGGCGGTTGCGGCAACGCTCGCCCACAACACACGCTTGTCGCGTTTTATGTAGAACGCAAGAAAAAGAAAGCCGAGCAAAAATCCAAACCATGCCGAACGAGAATAGGTGAGGGCAAGGGCTGGCAGGCCGAGGCCAAACAAAAGCCACAACAGGCGGTGTGGAGACCGCACGCGTTTCTCATAAAGAAAGCCTACGCCTAAAAGCAGAAAAAATGCGAGGAATGTGCCGAGCCGATCGTAGCGCGCAAGCGTGCCAAAAACGCGACTGCCAGGATCCCAAAATTCTGTCGTGCCTTGCGTCAGCGTATACTCGCCGAAAGAACGGCTCTGCGACGGCAATAAAAACGTATCCAGCGGCTCGCCAATAAATGCTTGGCTCACTCCGATCGCCGCCTGTACACTCACGATCAAAAATAACAATAGCGTGAGACGGTGGATGAACGTGCGTGAGGGTTTGAGCAGAACAACGGTAAAAAAAATCAAAATGAATCGCAGAATCTGCCGCATGCCGACAAGCGCAATGGTCGGATGTACAAGATTGACAACGGCTGAAGCAATAAGAGCAAGCACAAACAGCGCAAACGGAAAATTGATGGGAGTTGAAGGAAATTTTTTGTCGCCAAGTAGTTGACGAACGAGCGCGACGGTAAACAACAGATAGATGAGCGCTTCGGAAAAAAGTCTCGCATACAAGTAGACCTCGTCTGGAATCCACTTGAGCACGAACGGCTCAAACGGAAGAAAAATCGAAAGCAACGTGAGACTCCACAGGGGACGCAGAATCGTCATGGCAACAAGGCCACAGCCAAGAAGAACCATGAGGACCGTGAGGGGAGAAAAAAAGACCGTGCCTAAAACGACGAGGCACAGAGCACCTGCAACAGGGAGAAAAACTTTTTCGGAAGAGACGCGTAGCATAACGGTTTGTATTATAACAGAATCGACGCCCGGGAGTATTCCCAGGCGTCGTATTCGGTAGAGTTCCCGTGAGGGAACGATGTCAGAAGGAACTACGGCCTAGCGGGTGATCTGGCGCGAGAAGTCGAGATCGCCGTCCGGATCGACGCGGGTGATGGTGAAGGTGTCACCGTCCTGGTCGCCGTGGGTCACGGCCGAGGCGTCGTCAGCGAGCGAGGTGCCGTCGGGGAAGTAGCTGTCGACGATGGTCATACCCGAGGTGCTCTGGCAGAGGTCCATGGTGAAGACCAGCTCCCAGGAGGTGGCCCCGAGGGGGGTGGCGGTCACACTGACCCCGCTGACACTAGCCGGGTACCACTCACCGCTGAGCGACGCGTCCTCGCTGACGTCGGCGATGAACGAATCGGGCTCCCCGTTGTTGCTGTCCATGGTCAGCGTCCAGACGCAGGGGTCCTCGTCGATCAGACCGTCGCAGTCGTTGTCGATCCCGTCGGAACCGTCGTCGCCCGCGCCGGGGTGGATGGTGGCGTCGGTATCGTTGCAGTCGGTGGCGTCGGCCACGTAGCCGGAGGGCGTGCTGCAACTGGTGAAGCTGTCGCTCGCGTCGCCGTAGCTGTCGCTGTCGCCGTCGTAGTAGCGGGTGATCACGTCGCTCGGGGTGTCGCTCGAGCTTCCGTCGCAGTCGTTGTCGATCCCGTCGTTGCCGCAGGTCTCCGGCGCGCCGAGGTAGATCGAGCTGTCGCTGTCGTTGCAGTCGGTGGCGTTGCCAACGTAGCCCGCGGGCGCCGAGCAATAGGCGACCGTGGAACTCGCGTTGCCCTGGCCGTCACTGTCGGCGTCGGCGTAGAAGGTGGTCAACACCCCCTCGTCGATGTCACCGTCGCAGTCGTTGTCCACGCTGTCGCAGACCTCGGTGGCGGTGGGGTTGATGGCGCTGTCGGTGTCGTTGCAGTCGTCGTCGTTGGCAACCCAGCCGGTGCTGGCTTCGCAGGCCGCGGTCGAGCTTCCCGCGTCGCCGTAGGTGTCGCCATCGTCGTCCGCGTAGAAGGTCGTCATCAGCGAGGATTCGTCGGCGCTGGTCCAGGTCGACTCGTCGTTGCAATCGTTGAACTGTCCGTCGCAGACTTCGGCCGCGTCGGGGTAGACGGTGGCATCGGCGTCGTCGCAGTCGGGATCCGGGTAGGCGTAGGTCGGGAGCGGTCCGTACTCGACTTCGATGTAGTTGTCGACGTTGCCCACATCACCACCGGTCTGATCCACGATGCGCTCGGCGTTGATGTCGTCGGTGTTGCAAAGGAGAACGATGTCGTCGCCGTCGATGTCGCCGTCCTCATCGTAATCCTGGCAGTAGCCGTCACCGTCTTCGTCATAGCAGTAGTCGCCGAGGTTGACGCCATCCTGATCGATGACGTCATCGCAGTCGTCGTCGATCCCGTTGGCGCAGAGCTCCTCTTCGCCAGGATTGACGTTGGCGTTGGTGTCGTCGCAGTCGACACTCGAGCGGTAGCCGTCCCCGTCGACATCGGAGCCCACGCCCGAGACGGGCTCACGGTGCTCGTTCTGATCGGAGGCGGGCTGGTCGAAGTCGTCGCTGGCATCGCCGCAGGCGGCGAGGAAGAGGATGCTGGTGAGGAAATAACGCACGGTTGACTCCAGATGACAGTTTCTCTCTGCATGAAAATCGATCGGAAAACCCGATCATTCCCATGAAGAGATGAGTTTTTACCCTGAGGGACAGTATTTGTCAAGCATTCAGCAAAGAAAAAGAGGGGCCCCCGGAAGCCGAAGCTGCCGGGGGCCATGTAGAGAGAGAACTGACGAGCTAGTCGTAGGCGCCGTCGCAGTCCCAGTCGGTGATGTCGTACGGGGGGTCGTAGGCACCCGGGTTGTACGAGTCGTTGCTGTCGTCGCAGTCGCCGTCGCCCTCCACGTAGCCGGAGGGGCAAACGCCGGTGGACTCACTGATCCCGCCGGTGGAGTCGCCGTAACCGTCGGCGTCGACATCGGGGTAGCAGCTGATGGTCGCATCGGTGTCGGTCACGCCGTCGCAGTCGTTGTCGATCCCGTCGTCGTAGACCTCGGTGGCATCCGGGTTCACGGCGCTGTCGGTGTCATCGCAGTCGGTGCCATCGTCGACGTAGCCCACGGGCTGGTCGCATTCGACTAGGAAGGTGCTGTCCCCGAACCCGTCGCTGTCGGCGTCGATGAACCACACCGAGGCATCCGCGGAATCGCTCCCATCGACACTGCCGTTGCAGTCGTTGTCGATCCCATCGCAGACCTCGGTCGCGCCGGGGTAGATGGTCGAATCCGTGTCATCACAGTCGTCCGAATTGCTGACGTGACCGGCCGGCGCCTCACACGACACAAAGGTCGTTGCCGCGTCCCCGTACCCGTCGCTGTCGCCGTCGTAGTACCACGTGGCGACGTCGGTCGCATCGCTCTCGTCGATCGTCCCATCGCAGTCGTTGTCCACGTTGTCGCAGACCTCGGTGCCACTCGGAGAGATCGACGCATCGCTGTCGTTGCAGTCCGACGAGTCGCTCGTGTAGCCAGCCGGGACGCTGCACGCCGCGTGGGTCGAACCCACATCACCATACCCGTCGCTGTCGCTGTCTGCGTACCACGTCAGTGCGTCGGCTGCGGAGTCTTCGTCCACCATGCCGTCGCAGTTGTTGTCGATCAGGTCGCACGTCTCCGTGGCCGCGGGGCTCACGGCGGCGGCGCTGTCGTCGCAGTCGGTCGAGTCGGCGACGTAGCCGCTGGGCTGCGAGCAGGCGGAGGTCGTGGAACTTGCGTTCCCGTACCCGTCGCTGTCGCTGTCTGCGTACCACGTCAGTGCGTCGGCTGCGGAGTCTTCGTCCACCGTGCCGTCGCAGTTGTTGTCGATCAGATCGCACATCTCCGTCCCCGCAGGGCTCACGGCGGCGGCGCTGTCGTCGCAGTCGCTGTCGTTGGCCACGAGGTTACCACTGCTTCCATCACAGATCACGGTGATCACGCTGCCGGCGCCGTACCCGTCGCCGTCGATGTCCTCGTACCAATTGCTGTACACGTCCTCGTCGACATTGTCGTCGCCCGAGCCGCACACAACTCCATCACCATTGGTGTCGCCGGAGCAATCGCAGTCGTTGTCGATCCCGTCGCACTGCTCGACCGCGTCAGGATTGATATCCGCGTCGTTGTCGTCGCAGTCGCCGTTCACGGTTGCGAACCCTTCTCCGGGGTCATCGCACGACGTCGTGCTGACGCCGTCGCCGTACCCGTCGCCGTCTTCGTCGGCGTACCAGGCAACCGGCTCACAACCGGTGTCGATCACGCCGGTCTCGCCGGTGTCGATCACGCCGGTGTCGATGCCGGAGTCGGTCCCGGAATCGGTGTCCGAATCGGTGTCGGTGTCCGTGTCGCTGTCGATGTCGGTATCGGCCGGCGCTCCGGTATCGTGATGATTCTGCTTGGGCGTATCCTTGAACAGACACGCGGTCAGGCAAAGGGTGAGTACCAGGGAAAGGCGGGTCATGGTCACTCCAGGGTCAGGTTGTTGGTCTCGAACGGTTAAGTCCCTATCCCCACAGGCCGTGTTGGGGTCAGAACGGGAAAATACGTACTTGTGGCCTAAAATCCGTAGTTTTACGGACTGAAGATTTAATCATATTTAGCCATAAACGTCAAGCTTTGACCCTAAAATCAAACGACGCCGGGGAGTTCCCAGGCGTCGGATGAGTCGTATTGTTGAAGCGATCTACTTGCAGGTCGGCATGGGCCCGACGAGACCCTCACCGCCACTGCCGGTCGCATAGAGCGAGACGGTCATCGCGGTGCTGGTGCCATCGGTCTGGACCCAGTAGGCCGAGTGGGTGCCGAGGAGGGTCGAGTGGTTGGCGTTCCAGCCGCTCGCGCCGTTGCTGGTGCTGGTGTCGCTGTCGACCTCGAAGCTGAAGCGGACGAAGTACCCAGAGACCACCGGGTGCGTGTCCGACTCGTCGAGCGTCACCGTCAGGCTGGTCGCCTTGGCGGTCTCGTTCACGAAGTACTGGGACCACGCGTCGCCGTCTTCCGCTTCGGCGGCGCTGTCGCCGCTCTCGTAGCTGAAGCGGTAGTAGTACGACGTGCTGCTGTCGGACCACTTGAGCGACAAGTAGCACCCGAAGCCCTCGTCGACGCTGCCATCGCAGTCGTCGTCGATGCTGTTGCTCACCTCGGTCGCGCCCGGGTTAACGCTCGCATCCGAGTCGTCGCAGTCGGTGCTGTTGGCCACGTACCCACTCGGCGCCGAACACGCACTCTTCGTGCTGGTCGAGTCGCCGTAGCCGTCGCTGTCGCTGTCGCCATACCAGATCGAGGTGACGCTTTCGTCGACACTGCCATCGCAGTCGTCATCGATGCTGTTGCAGGTCTCGGTCGCGCCGGGGTGCACGCTCGCCGACGAGTCGTCGCAATCGCCGGCCGCCACGGTGTATCCATCGCCGTCGACGTCGGTCTCCGGGGCCCACTCGCAGGCCGCGAAGCCGGCCGAGGTGCCGCAGATCTGCCCACCGAGGGTGCAGTCATACGACAACTCTTCGCCGCTGCTGCTGTCGCACCAATACACGATGTCGCCCTTGCAGTACGGGGCGGCGGTGCACGAGGTACCGGTGTCGACGCTACCGGTATCTTCCACCGGACATCCGTCGTCGATCGTCCCGTCGCAGTCGTTGTCGATGCCGTCGCACGCTTCCGTCGCGCCGGGCCTGATGGTGTTGTTGTGGTCGTCGCAGTCGTCGGTCGTGTCGTAGCCGTCGGCATCGGCATCCGCGGCGCTGTCGCCGCCCGGGAGTTCGCCGGCGCTGTCGCCGGTGTCGACGCTCCCGGTGTCGCTGTCCGAATCGACGGCCGAATCGCCGGTGTCGATCACGCCGGTGTGGCCCGAGTCGGTGTCGCTGTCCGAGTCCGTGTCGGTGTCCGCATCGGCGGGGCTGCCGGTGTCGGACGGCCGCTGATCGTAGTCCGAAAAAATGCAGCCGGGAAACATGATCAGGGTCATGCTCAGGGTGAGGATGGAACGCATGGGGCTTCTCCGAGGGTTGTGCAGTCATCTTTCAATGCTGCGGTGGTGACTTGAGACCGTGCGGAATGCACGCCCGTTTCCGATCCATAGGTTTGAACCAGGACGGGCGGGTATCGAACTCGGAAAATAACTCCGAAGCCGATATCCGCCTAACTGGCTGCTCAAAATGAAGGATTTATGCCTCAAATTGAACTTTTGAACTTACACTAAATCAGAAGTTTTGTCAAGGGGCTTGCGTATCATATTTGCTAATTTAAGCCAAAATTAAACGACGCCAGGGAGATTCCCAGGCGTCGTTCAGGCATAGAGAGCAGAAAAAGGCTAGTTGTTGCAGGAAACGATCGTGGTCAGCTCACAGCCATCTTCCACGTTCGGCTCCTTGTCGCTGACCGCGATCGGCTGGTCGCTGTCGTCGTAGACCGCCGAGTTGGTGCCCCACTGCGCCGTGCCGATGCACGAGTAGAGTTCGTTCTTGTTGGTCGGGTCGCTGTCCGGATCGAACTGGAACGACCAACGGAAGGCGGAAGATTCGGGCACGGACTTGAAGCCGATGCTCGCCGAGGCGACATCCTCCCAGGCATCGTAGTCCTGGTACCAGCCTTCGTTGTTGTACTCGAAGCTGAAGACGATCCGCTCGTACCGACGCTCACCATCCGAGGTGGTGTTGAACCACACCGTCTGGTGACAGGCATCGACGCTTGGGTTGGAGTCGACATCGGAACCGTTGTCAGACTCGTCGTTTGAGTCGTTGCTGGGCATGATGCGTGCACCAGCGTCGTCGTTCTGGTCCTTGGGCTCGACAGGAATGGAGCTCGAAACACAGGCAAAAAGCAGGGGCAAAATCAGGGCCAAGTGGCACCTCCTGCGACGACTTTGAATGAAGACCGTAAAAATGTCAAGAATATGAAGAGACAGGCCTCTAAAAAGCAAAGGCGCCGGGGAGAAATCCCAGGCGCCGTCGCGGTAGTGGCTCGTTGTCCGAACGAGCCTAGAAGACAGGGTTGCCGAGTTGGACTACTCGGGGTCGGGGACGGAGATGTCCTCGAGCTCGTAGCTCGAGGCACGGTCACGCCGCTGGCCGAACGTGGCGCGCAGGCCCACCTCGGCGAAACCGCCGGGGACGCCCTTCGTGGACATTTCCCCGTACCGGTTGTGGTGACCGCCCGCGAACGCGCCGCCCTTCAGGACCAGACGCGCACCGACGCCACTTTCGCTCAAGACGGCGGCGGAGAGCTCCGCTCCGTAGCGAGCGCCGACCCAGTCGCCGCTCGCGGTGCCGTTCAAGAGTCCCGGCACCAACTGCTGACCTCCACCGACGAACCCAGCCCGGATGTTGGCGGGCCCGCGGTCGAACTGCGCACCGATGACGATGTCGCCCAGGAAGGTCGCGGTGGCGCTCATGGGGTCACCGCCGAGGCCGACGTCGCTTCCGACGAAGAACCACGGCCGGCTGTACTCGAACCCACCAATCAGCTCGACGTAGCTGTGGTCCCCGAGGGTCCCCCAGCCGCCACCGAGGCTCGCTCCGAATCCCGCGAGCGACGCAACGTGCTCCGCCTGCAGGTCCTGGTTCATCTGCAGGCGCTTGGAGTTGATCACGATCTTGCGATCACGGTTCTCGCTTTCCGTCTTGAGGGTCTTGACCTCGCTCTTGGTCGCGAGCTTGTCGACGATCGGCCTGAGCTTCTCGGCGATGTCGTGCTCGGTCAGGTACTTCGGACACTCGATCGCATGCCCAGTCTGGGTGCATCCGAGCTGGCGCAAGGCCTCCCCTGCGATGTTGGCACGATCATCGAGATCGCTGATGCGAGTGTCGATGTTGTCGAGCCGGACGAGCGTGATCCCCTTCTTGGTCACCGGCACGCCGTCCTTGTCGAACGCCTGCTCGCCGTTGTCGTCGAGCACCGGAACGTCGACCTCGACCACGTCGAGAAGTCCTGCCAACTCGTCGAGCTCGCTTTTGACCTTGCCGATGGCGTTGCTGACCTTGCCGATGGCGCCGCGGCTGGCGAGCTCGTCGCTCTGGACCTTGGCGTCGTAGGGGCTGACGCAGGTTCCGGACTCACGCCCGAGCACCTTGCCATCACTGCATCCGACGCCGATATCGGTGCCGACCACCTGCAGGCCGGTCAGATCACCGAAGGTCGAATCCGTCCCATCGGCGAGCTTGACCTTGCAGGTCAGCGCGTCCTGGTTCCACTTGCCGAGCACCTGGATGCGTCCGCCCTTCTTGGCATGGGGCGCGCACTTCTTCCAGGCTTCGGTTTCCGACACGCCTTCCGCGACGACCGGCGGCGCGGTGTTGCCGGCGGCCGGCGGGGGCGGGGCGGTGACGGTCGGCGCGGTGGCCGAAGCCGGCGGTGGGGGCGGCGGCGCCTGCTGGGCGAACGCCGAATCGATGATGCCCGTGAGGGCGACGAGGATACAGAGCAGAGACATGGCGACTCCTGTGAGGTTCTGATTTGAGGTTCACGTACGAAATTCGCACGGCCCGTTTCCGATCCTTTTGGGTTTGAACCAGGACGGGCGGGTATTGAGCTCGGAAATTCCGAGATCCATATCCGCCAATCCTGTATCTACCCCTTAGACTGAAGCTCTCAAAATTGATGAGATGCGAAGTGCTGGAGCAAGCCATCTGCGAGACGTACTAACAATGTACGTTGAGCAGGTGGCGTAGCGAAGCACAAGCAGATCGCAATTTTGGGAGGTTCAGTAAGGAGCTGATGTGGTCCGACATCCTTCAATGACGAGGAGGAGACGTCACGAGGGACATCGAACCGCATCAATGCCTTAAAAAGGACTTGCGAATGTAGCATCTTTTCCTAAAACTGTCAATACAGGTTATTTAAGGCCGTTTTTAATTGAATTCAAAACGCCCGCTTTATCAGCCTTTGGGTCACCTGTCATGATGAGGAGGAGGCATCATGACCGTGTGTCCAAAGGCCGAGAAAAGGGGCGTTGTGGCGGGACTTTATCAGGGGCTCCGCTTGGGTGTCAAATCACAAAGCGGGCCGTGGTAGGCCCGCCTCTTTAAGTTTCTTGGTGAAAAATTTGATGCTGTCTGCGAATTTTTTCTGCTTTCAAAAAAACATACGCAATCCCAGCAAGTCCGCCAAGAAATAATCCTGTAAATCCATTCACCGGCACATTAGGTCGCACAGGCCATCGTGAGTTGAGCGGGTCGTCCACTTGCTGAATGCTGATACTCCCACCGCTCGTGAATGTCCATCCTTCTGTCACTAAAACCGAAGCGACTGCGCGAGCCATGAGCTCGGCTTGAGTCACGTCTGTGTGATATACGCGAATTTCCAAAAGTCCTGTCCCTCGCTCGACAATCGCCTCAACCGTCCTTTCCCATTTCTTACGACGCGCATGTTCGTCATCTCCAAAATAACGCTCATCGATATTCGATGATGCGGCAATCACCTTGTCATAAAACGTGGTCGTGTAAATGATGTTGGCTAAATCGTCGGCGACACGTTCTGCCGCGCGACTCGCAGTGTAGGCATCGACCGCGCCGATTTGTTGCAAAATGAGCAGGCGTGTCGTTGAGCTGTACTCAAGCGGTCGCACAAACGACAAGGCAACGCCAAGAAAAAATCCAAGCGCGGCGAAGAGCGCAATCGAATGCCAGAAGTTAATAAGCGTTGTTGCGTAGCGACTCATAACGTTCCCAATTCTACCTCAAACGTCATCTCTGTACCACCGCGATCAACGACAACGGAAACATGTTGGCCGGGTTCAACCGTCGCCAACACTTGCGCAAGGTTTGTGGAGCGATCAAGCGTCGTGTCTGCAACACGTGTGATCACGTCCCCGATTTTGATTCCTGCAATCGCCGCAGGAGATTTGTAAGCGGCGCTCGTCACAAATGCCCCATGCGTGAATCCACGACTCAGTGCCGCAGAGACGTGGACAAAAGAGAGGTCTATGACTTGAGCTCCAAAAGCGGCGCGTACAACTTTTCCACTTCGAATTGCGCTTCTCATGGCGCTCTCAATGTTGCTAAGCGGAATCGATTCCATGGCAATAAGCTCTCCTGATCCGTTGACAACAGGCGCGCCAGCAATCGGAAATGTGTCGCTAAAAAGAAACTGCGTTGAAAAAATTTCCGCAGCAAGCGTGGTTGCGGTTGAACGCCATGCTACTCCATCAAGAAGCGTCGTAGAAACGATCGCTCCCCTTCCCGCACCAGCAAAAACCAAATCTCCTGTCTCAAGCGACTTCGCATCCCCAAACGCGATCACGGGCAGACCCTTCGCATCAAGTTTTACGAGCGTCGCATTCGAAAGTGAATCACGCACGGTGTCGGTTATCGGATACTCGGCTGTCCCAACGAATGCTCGCGTGCCAATTGCCGAACTCGTTGTGAGCACCCAACCGTCTGAAGTGATGACCACGCCAACACCCACCTCACTACCAGGCAAGATGGATGCCGAGCCACTCGCATTATAAAATGACACCAATGATGGCAACAGCGCTATGCGCGCGGCGGCGGCAGCTTCGTTGTACGTCGCCGGTACTGAACGCGACTTCTGTTGCGACAGTTGTGTTTGCCATCCTGTGCCCTGCTCAAGACTCGAAATATAATGCTCAAGATAATTCTGCGTCACCACCGTTGCAATGACGCCTGAAAACAAACCCATAATGAGGGCAAGGATTGTGTTGGTGAGAAGAGATCGAAACATATTACGTCCATTGAGCACTGAGAATCACGAGTAACAGCATGCAAAATCCGAGTCCAAGATAACGGCGCAACAAGTGTCGAGAGATCTTGGCCTGAACAGAAGCGCGTGTCAAGCCGAGGAAGATGTAATAGCACACGGCAAGGATCGCGGCATTCGTCGTAAACGTCGAAGGCAAATACGAAAGAGCCACAAAACTCTCCACAAACAAAAACGTCCCGCCAATGGCGTAGCGGCGAATCACTTCACGAGGCGCTTTGCCCATCCACAAACTCAAGGAAACAGAAATAAATATGTACGGCGCAAACAAGAAAATCAAAACGACAAGCGGAATGTACGGAACGAACAACAGCACCGCATGCGCGGCGGCCGCAAACAGAAACACTCCGAGCACTTGCAGCATCATGGTGAGATTTTGCAGGGCATGCGGTTGATACAAAACAGGCAGATGGATAAACCCAAAAACGTTCTCGGCGTAAAAAGAAAGGAAGAGCGCAACAAGAAGACCAAGCGCCACGCGGACAAAATGACTATCTAAAAAAAGAAAAGCAAGTGTGGCGGAGAATAGCAACATGAGCGGCGTGCCAATGAGGTACCACGATTCACGTTTGCGTAGTTTCATGTTCGACAGCCGTGCAAACAAAAGCGTGACGAGCACAAACAGAAGCGGCAAAATCCACACGCTTGCTAAACGAAATGTTGAAGCAAGCGCAAAGCCCGCGACAACGAGAAGACCAATCAACATCGGCGTGAGTCGGTGAAGAAGAATCATTTGAGAAGTGTCTTCAAATCAAGGGTCATGGTGCCGTCAACATGCACGATCCCCTGCTCAATTTTTATCGAGCTCAATGCGACATATTTCTCGACAAAATCATTGAGCTGGGCGACGAGCTTATCAACAGGCCACTGCACAAGAAATTGCATGAAGCTTGGAAACGCAAGTTGTCCCACACGAAAGCGCGTGACGGCAAACACGATTTTTCCATCCGTTACAGATGGTGTGACGGTGAGCAGGATATTTGAGACGCCACCGTTTTGCACAAGTGGCAAGAAAAATTCAACGGATCCATCCGCAAGCAATGCGACTTGTGAGGCATCTGCATTAAACACCGTTTGAGCTCCTTGTTTGATCGCCTCGCGCAAGGATGTGGTAAGCGAACCTTCCGTAAACGAAAGCGACGCATTCGCATCAGAAAGCGTTCCGCTATTGAGTTTGGTCTGTAGCGCTGCAATAAGCTGAGCCTGCAACTCATCTGTCACGCTTGTACTTGCAGTGACGACGTGATCGGCCGTGGGCTGCTGGTAGGCAACGGCGGAAACAACCGGAATAGTGACAAGGCCCGTGCGTGCAATCAAATAGGCAATACCAAGAGCAAACAGGACGAGCGCGAGGAATGAATAAAAAAGTCGACGCATAGTGTTACTCAATCCACGGATACTGTGCAATAAGCGCTTCCCAATGCGTTTGTGCCGTGCTTAATTTTTCCGCATCCCCCGCTTCCCCAGCAATCCACTGCGCAAGGGTCATCACCATTTCCAAATGCACGTCTTTGTAATCTGAAGGAACAATAAGCAAAAGCAATGCCTGCTGTGTCTGTTGCAAAATGGCCGCACGATCTGTGTCCGAAGGAGCCGCGGCAAGATGCACGCGCAAATCTTTCAGCGCAGCATGCGCATTTGCCTCATACTCAACGGCATCAATGTGGCCGTTCCCGTTGTTGAGCGTCGACTCAAAGCGCTCGCGAAAGGAAAAAAAGATCATCGTGCCAAGGGCGAGCGTCAAGGCCACAACAAGCAAAGGAAAAAGCGTGCGATGATGGGACATCATAGTTCGTCTCTGCCAAAAATATCACTGAGAAAAACGCTGAGTAGCGTGGCGGCAGGAATGGCGATAATCGCTCCCGGAATATTTCCAAGCTGAAATCCGACAAGCAATGCCACAATGCTCACCACAGGATTCAGCCCTGTCACCTTTTGCATCACTTTTGGCACCAAGATATGATTTTCAACTTGCTGAATCAAAATATAGAGAAGCAGGACGGCTCCGCCGAGGACAGGAGATTGTACAAATGCAAGGATGACAGCTGGAATCGCGCCTATGGTTGGACCAGCATAAGGAATGAGCTCCGTGATGCCAGCGAACAAGCCAAGCACAAGCGCATACTGAACCCCAAGTAACGACAAACCAATGAACGTGGCAAGCCCGACAATCAGCATGAGTAAAAGTTGTCCACGAAGCCACATGCCGATTTTTGTTTGCATGCGTGTGAACAATTGTGTGAGGTACGGTTGATACTCGTCAGGCGCCACGCGACGAAATAATCGTCGCCACGCATCCTCTTCAACGACCATGTAAAACGCCAGCACCAAAACAATCACCAGCGAAACAACTCCGCCGACCACGCCGGTGATCGTGGAGAACACGCCGGCAATGATATTGCTAAAATTTCCACGCAGTTGATCGAAACTTCTGACGATATCTTCTTTGAATCCATAGTGCTCGCTAAAGGCATACAACTTGGTAAGCGAGTCGCTCGCTCCAACAAAAATCGACGAAAAATTGTTGATCAAATTCTGCGTCTGCGTGGCAAGCGGAGGAATAATAAGAATGAGCGAGACGGTGACTACGGCAAACAGGACCGTGTAGATAGCGAGAACAGAAAGACTGCGAGGAATTTTGAAGCGATGCAACCAGTCTGCGGCAGGCTCAACAAGGGCGGCGAGCATGAGCGCAACAAACAACATAAGCACGATTTCTTTCACGAACCACAGGAAAACAAGGAAAGCGAGGATGGCGAGCACACGAAACATTGTGCCGGTTGAAATATGAACGACCAAATCTTTGTCTGTTTGACGCATAGTAATTCTATCTTACCAAGAATTGACAATTTCTGCGATATGTGATAGGTTCGACAGTCCGAAAACGGACATGTCTTTCCCACAAACCCTCAAAAGGAGGTCCAGATGGACCGCGGAAACATGGCAATCGCATTGGGCGCCATCGCCCTTCTCGTCAGCGGGATCAACTCGTACTTCGACTACGAAAGTGGTCAAGGACATCTGCAGGCGGACATCGTCGCCACCAACACCTCGCTCGCCATCGAGCGGGCACGGGGCGATGAACTCTACAAGGCCGTCGAGACCGTCATGGTCAAGGCCG
>JGI1358J11329_10000158_pt1 | contig 63118 bp, 49 predicted proteins | sample Subgroupgradi54m_FD_11329 | JGI IMG/M metagenome (IMG submission 11329)
GCCGGATTCATTGGCTCGAATCTCGTCGATGCGCTTGTCGCGGTCGGTCATCAGGTACGCGTGATAGACAATTTTTCTACTGGCAAGCGTGCAAATTTGAACCCAGCAGCCGAATTATTCGAATATGACTTCACCGATTTAGATGTTATCCGACCCGTGTTCGACGGTGTTGACTGCGTCTTTCACGTTGGCGCCAGGCCCAGCGTACCGTTCTCTGTTGAACATCCTCTTGAGTCTACTGTTATCAATATCATGGGAACTCTCAATGTTTTGTTGGCTGCCCGTGAGGCGCGAGTGAAACGTGTCATATATAGCGCTTCGTCATCGGCTTATGGTATCCAGCCCACATTGCCGCAACGACCTGACATGACGCCTAATCCGTTGTCTCCGTACGCCTTACAAAAGTATGTAGGAGAAAAATACTGTGAGCAGTTTGCAAAATACTATGGGCTCGAAACCGTGGCGCTCCGATATTTCAACGTGTATGGCCCACGTATGAATGATCAGGGAGCGTATGCGCCGGTTTTTTTGCATTTTATTGCGCAAAAAAAGAAGGGTGAAGCATTGACTATATTCGGTACGGGTGAGCAGACCCGTGATTTCACTCATGTGTCTGATGTAGTGCAGGCTAATCTGCTTGCACTATCGTCCTCGCGCGTGGGTCGTGGAGAAGTCTTAAATGTCGGAGCCGGAGGCCGTGTAACCTTAAATACGACGGCCAAAATTATCGGTGGACCGGTCGTACATCTTGAGCCGCGACCGGGTGATATCCCACACTCGCAGGCGGATATTTCTTTAACCACAGAGCTACTCGATTGGGAGCCGCGAATTAGTTTTGACCCGGGGCTGCGTCAGCTGTTGCGAGATCATGGACTAGAACCAGCGTGCTGACACTTTTTATGTACCCTGTTGTCTTAGAATAATTCCAATCGTTTTGAGTAGAATGGCCGCATCCAAGAAGGGGGAACGATTTTTGATGTAGTATAGATCGTAGCGCAGCTTGTTTAGATTATCTTCTAGCGCCGCCACAGGCGTGAGGAGTTTTACTTGCGCCCACCCCGTCAATCCAGGTCGGGTTAGGTGGCGCAAGGCGTAATATGGCATGCGCTCGATGAGTGGCGCGACAAACTCGGGGCGTTCTGGTCTTGGTCCGATGAACGATAGGTCGCCGCGCAACACACTCCAAATCTGCGGTAATTCATCCAGGCGTAGTTGGCGTAGTTTGCGACCCACAGCTGTCAATCTCGGATCAGTCGCGGCCGAAGCGGTAAAACAGGGGCCAGCGCTTTCCGCACCCTGCTTCATGCTGCGGAATTTCCAGATATAGATATTTTTTCCACCTTTGCCAACTCGTTGTTGAGAAAAGAAGATCGTACCGGGTGAGGAAAGTTTGATCAGCGCCGCTATGAATGGTAGGAGCAGCAACGTGAATAGTCCAAAAGGTATGGCCAACAACAGATCAAACAGGCGTTTCGAGCTGTCGTACCAGGCTTTCTCATGTTCGCGTAAATTTTCTAAAAACCAGGTCTGTGAGACATATTCTAGCGGGACACGACCAGTGACAGCTTCTTCGAGAGCGGCGCGATCGATCAAGGCCACGGGCGTAAACAGAGTCTTGTAGAGCGCATCGCGCAAACCAGGTATATCGTCCGGCCGATGTCCTAGGACGATGGTATGGATATTTTGTGCTTTGATGATGTGGTCAATGAGCTCCACGTTGACGTACCAAGTTATAGAACCGGTATCAAAACGTGTGCCCGGAGAGGTCTCAGCTACGGCGACAAGTTCAAATCCAGAGGCACTACCTTGTAATAGACTATGTACGCGTGCCGCGTCGTTGGCAGCGCCAACAAATAAGACACGATTGCGAAATAGCTTGGGCGATAGTTTACGATTATAGAACAGGCGCCAGACGTAGCCTACTAGCAAGGCACAGGCAAAATACAGCAATAGGTTGGTCCTCGGCGCAATCCCAAAAACCGGGATGAGATAGAAGAAACCCAGGGCGATCGCCAGGTTTGCGAGCATGCCCTCAAGGTAAGTCCGAAAAAACTTCAAGCTGTCGCGCGTCAGGGCTAACTCATAGAGACCTGCAACGTAGAAAGACATGATCCAGATTACGCTCAGGATCGAAAAGGGGAGCAGGTGCGCTTGCCAATCCTGTTTAGACAAAGTTCCATAACGCAATAACAATGTGCCGATGAGGGCGAGCTGAAATACCACATAATCACCCAAGAGTAGCAGGAGGCGCTTGAAATACAGTCTAAAAGGATGCATAATTAAGCTCTGGATGGCAGATTAGCTTGAATTGGTCGAAATATCAATCCTGGTGACCTGTCATTTGTTGTGCCATAGATGTATGCGCTTGGTTACACGCTTGATTGTACTTGTACACGCTGAAGGTAGGCGCTTATTTTGGTTCGGCTTGATTGGCATTTCCTCGGTCCTCCTAGTGCTTGGAGGTTATGCCTTAATGTCGCGTGTTTTATGGCAACACGGACCGCGCACGATCCAGTACAGCTTGGTCGTATGTATAGTGACGTGGCTAAATTATGAAGCTAATCGTCATTTTACGTTTCAAACAACTCAGCGCTCAATGGGTAGTCTGGGGCGCTTTACAGCCGTAGCCATTCTGGCCACGATTCTCAACGGCACATTGTTTTGGATTGGGCATGAGATACTGCACATTTTGGATTTTGCAGTCATTATAGTTGATGCTGGTTTGATAGCGTGTTTTACTTTTAGCTCGCATCGACTCTTTACCTTTCACACGCATCCGTGGCGGCTGGTAAAGCGAATGAAAACTCACAGATAGAGAGTTGATTCTTTTCCTTGTCCATCCCCCTTGTCGCTTACCGCCCGTCACTATATCCTTGCTAATACTATGTCATCAGCTCCTGTATTTGAAAAAAAGAACATTCTAGTGACCGGCGGCGCCGGTTTTATTGGGTCATTTTTGTGTGAAAAACTTTTGCTTGACGGCCGCGTCATCTGCGTTGACAACTTTGTTACCTCGCAAGAATCCAACATCGACCCTTTGCTCAAGAATTCAGATTTTGAGTTTATTCGACACGATTTTACAGTGCCCTTTGATCCTGAAGCCTTTCCTGAATTAGCGCGGTTCAAGGTCAAGTTTCAAGGTCTTCAAGAGATATACCATCTCGCCTGCCCCACCAGCCCGAAGAAGTTCGATCAATACAAGCTGCAGACGCTGTATGCTAATTCTATCGGTGTAAAAAATGCTTTGGACCTCGCCGTGCGCTACCATGCCAAGCTAGTGCATGCATCAGCCTCGGTTATTTACGGTCCGCGGCCAGCCGATAATCATCCATATCGCGAGGATGAGCTAGGCACGGTCAATCTCCTGTCGCCGCGTGCCTGCTATGACGAAGGTAAGCGTTTTGCCGAGACCATGGTAGAGACGTACAGACAAGTCCATAGTTTGGAGGCCAAAATAGCTCGCCTATTTCGGGTCTATGGTCCGCGTCTGCCACTTTTTGATGGGCAAATGATTCCAGATTTCATTACCAATGCTCTCGACAATAAAGATCTTGTAATCTACGGGGATGAAACTTTCAAGACGTCACTCGTCTATGTTTCAGACCTTGTCGATGGTCTGATCAAACTCATGTCAGCTCCGCCAGACATTGGTCCGGTCAACCTTGGCAGCGAGCTTGACGTATTACTTGTCGATGTGGCGCAACGCATTGTCGAGATGACGGGCTCAACTTCACGTATCACGTTTGCAGCGCCGTTGTTGTTTATGACCCAACTAGGGTTGCCGGATATTTCCAAAGCTAAAGATCGCCTCGGTTGGTTGCCGCTCGTCCAGTTAGATGAGGGTTTAAAGCGCACGATCGACTATACGATTGCGAATAAATCTCTACTAGGATTTCGAGTAGGTTAGCGCGAGCCTGACGTAGTTTTGATAAAAAAGCCTTGCGCCACGAAGGATTGTGGAGACAGGGCGCAAGGGTTCACAATCCGTCAAAATAACGCTAGCATGGGACGCATGAATGTACGACATGCAAAAGCGATCCATTTTGTTGGCATCGGTGGCATTAATATGTCGGGGGTGGCGAAGGTATTGCACTGCGCAGTGGGCAGTGCGCAGTGGGCAGTTCAGGTTACTGGGTCTGATGTTTGCGCGAACGAGCAGACGAAGATTTTACAAAAAAAGGGGATTCAGATCGCGATCGGACATGCAGCGAAGAACGTCCCGAGGGATTGCGACTTGCTCGTCTATTCGTCGGCCGTGCCCACATCAAATCAAGAGCGTGAAGAAGCGCGACGACGCGGCATTCGCGAGATGACGAATTTTGAATTTCTTGGAGAATGGTTTGCAGATTTCAAGATGATTGTCGTCGCAGGAACGCACGGTAAAAGCACTACGACCGCGATGCTTGGGCTCATCCTCGAACGCGCGGGACTTGATCCGACCGTGATCGTTGGGAGCGTTGTCCCGTCCTTTCCAGATGGCAACTTGCGCGTCGGCGCATCCAATCTCGTCGTTATCGAAGGCGACGAGTACGCCAAGCATTTTTTGGCGTTTCGTCCCCACGGTCTCATCCTCAACAACATTGAGCTTGATCACACGGATGTGTTTCCGACGATCATAGAGATGAAGGCCGCGTATCGCGAGCTTGTCGCTCGCGTGGTTGATGGCGGATTCATTGTCGCAAACAAGGAAGATAAAAATGTACAAGATGTCACCTCCTTAAGCCCCTGCCGCGTCCTGCTCTTTGGTTTGGGGGAGGACAAAGGGAAAGAGTGGACACTGAGCGTTCCCGGACGCTTTAATCAAATGAACGCAGCAGGAGCTGCCACAGCCGCGAAGGAGCTTGGCGCGTCCGAGGAGGTGATTACCGTCGCTCTTAAATCCTTCCAAGGCATATGGCGCCGGTTTGAATTTTTGGGGGAACGGAACGGCGCACGGTGGTATTCTGATTATGCGCACCACCCGACGGCCGTTGCGGCAACGCTTGAGGCCACACGAGTCGAAAGTCGTATGCTCCTGTGTTTTCAGCCGCACCATCGTAATCGTACGAAGCAGCTCTTTTTTGATTTCGTCGCGTCGTTCGATCTCGCGGATGTTCTCGTCTTGTCTGAAATCTACGATGTTGAGGGACGTGACACGACGCAAGACGCGGACGTCTCGTCGAAGGATCTTGTTGATGCAATTCTTCGTCACGACGCGGATCGTGGCGTCACCCGTCTCGTCGAATACGCGCCGAATCCGGAGGCTGCAGTTCGTCGCATCACAGACCTCGCAAAAACGGGAGACATTGTCATCGTGATGGGAGCAGGGGATATTGATGGGGTGGGAAGGATGGCTGTCCTGCAATGAGTCAGAGGAGTTTGTCAGCATAGTACGTGGCCAAAAGAGTGATCAGACCCTATTTCGCTTTGTCCTATTTGGGACAGTTATGTTAAGTATAGTTATATTTTTACACTTTTTTTCGTTCGCCGTTCAATCACGGGGGCGTATTCGTCAATCAATCACTATGATTCAACGCCTATCTTCCATACGCTTTTTTCTAGAAAAGCCTCTATTGTTTGGCGGCTGGCTTTATTGATCAAATTAGAGTGCGATATTTTATTTATTTTTGCATATTCAGCGAGCGTTAGAATATGCACGCCTTCCAGATACGCGAGTCTCTTGTGGTAGCTGTTGGTAAGCGCTTTGCCGACGATTTCTTCCATAATAGTAGTCGCGTTTTTTTCATCAAATTCTTTAAAGGCATCATAATATTTTTTCCTATCAATAAATTTTATGTTTATCGGAACAAACCCTTCTCGTATTAACAAATAGTTGTTTATGACACGCCCGATGCGGCCATTGCCATCACAAAATGGATGAGTGTATTCAAAAATAAGATGCAATTTTGCTATCCTTTTGATTATATTTTCATGACTCGCGGCATTGTACTCGGCCAACATTTTTTCTAGACGGCCTACCACTTCTTTGGAGTTAGGAGCAATATGACTGCCGACACGCACATATTCATTATCCTTTCTAAATCTCCCGGCAATATCGTCACGAATATTTGAAATCAACATTTTATGAAGTGATAAAATTACCTCAAGGGTAAGTTCTCGCTCCTTAGCCTTTCTGTCAATATATGACACAACACGCGCCAGATTTTTTGCTTCAAAAATTTCTCGTTCAGTGATATATCTATCCAAGTCTATTTGTAAAAGTATCTTTTCTGTTTCTTCAAGCGTAAGAGCGCTGTTTTCAATAGCATTAGAGTTATATACCTGTTCTGCCACCTCCGCTTCGCTCAACAATTTTAAAAGTGCCTGTTTGCCAACAGCCGCGGTATAGTAACGTTCTCTTAAACTAGAGATTGTCTTAAAAATATGTAATATTTTGACCATAATTTAGAGGTATATCAATATTGATATAATCTAACCTTAAATTATACCATCTTCACTTTTTTGTCAAGATAACCGTGAAAAACTGTAAAAAAGTAGTAAATTTCACGGTTATGGTAATGTTTATTTATTTCACATAACGTATCCGTGTATGAGATGTGCGTCAGCATATGGGCGAGCATTTGGCGGCAGTCAAGCGCGAGCCGCATACACGCTGTTAAGTGATGTGTAATTTATTTTTTTCTTTTGCCGATGGTGCCTTATCGTTTTCGGCATTTACATCTTTTTTCTCTTGTTGAAGAGGATCTTGCCCACCTCCAGTTCCTATTTTTTTTAGAAATTGATCCTTGAAACAGACGAATAGCTGGTCGCGTCTCTTTTTTGTAAGTATAAAAGACACCAATGATTTTTTTGCACGAAGGGCAGACAAACTTGCGCACCTTGGAAGGGACAATTTTCGGAGCAAAAATGCGGTCAAGATACATGCGCTTGAGTTCCCCTGGTCCGTCTTTTTGGTATAATGCCAAACGCTCGCCACAGCTATCGCAAAAAATATTGAGAAAACGGGAATAGCCGCCCCTCGCTTTTCTATATTTATCGTTTTTCAGCATGAATCTTGTTTGCATATGTTTTAGTGTTAAAAAAATTAAAATGAATCGGTTTTTGACCGTTTCGCAACGGGCGAAAACACCTAATACCCCTGTAAAATCAATCGAAAAATTTTGTTTCGTTCGCAATTCGCCAACCGTCACGGGAAAATATAAAAAATATAAAAAATTTATTTCGTACAACGTATCGGCATCATGCGATGTTGCGATAGCAATATGGGTGAAGCGAAGCGGAACCGCATATCCAGTGTTAGGCGATGTAATATAAAATATTTTTTATTTAATTTCGTCAAGATATTTAGAAAATTCTTCCCAAATAACATCCAAAAATTTTTTACCACTTTCTTGTAAAATTTTTTTATCAATTACTTCAAATCGTAATGTATAATCTTTTGGTCCTCCGCCATGATCAATTTTTTCTAAAACTATATTTACAGCCTCACTGCCGATTTTTTGATTAATTCTTGCGGCTAATTCAGTAATTTTTTCTTTGAACAGTCTTTGAATACTAAGCTCTTGCTCATTCTGCGTTTCATCATCGACATAGCTCAAATACGGACTCTTGCCTTCTTCCGCATGCCCATAACAACTTTCGCGAGGAGTAATCGGCAGTGAAAAAAATTTTTCAAGAATTGGAATCACATCTTCATCAATTTCTTTTGACTTTAAAGATTGTCGCAACATTTCTAAATTATCTTTGTCTTTGGTAAAAAATTTTTCTGGTTTAAATTCTTCGTTCATAAAAAATATTTTATATTATTGCGCCTAATGCGCGGCGGCTATGCGCTGTGGCGAGATCGCGCCGCAGGCGGGAGCTCGACATGGCGTATAGCCGTGAGTTGTGCGATGTCGCGCCTGCCCGCCTTTGGCGGGGAGCGACGAGCGCAACGAGCGGGCACCGCCGCGCATTGTGCAAAGAGCGAAGCGATTTTGCACAACGTTCCTGGCTATGCGATGTTGCGAAGCAATATGGGTGAAGCGTAGCGGAACCGCATAGCCAGTGTTATGTGTTGTTCAAAAAGTTTTCTATAAAAACTATTTTGATAGGCCGTCCTCGTCTAGAATTATTACCTCTCCATCTTTCAGTGGCTTATATTTCATCTCATGTTCTTCGTAGTAGGCAATTTCCTTGTTAATGTCCTCGGACTCGGAATGATCCGAATCAAAATGAGGAGCAAATTGCCAATCAATTAAGCCAATACCTTCCCATATAGTTTCATGATCTCCGTATGTTTTTAGGTTAGGATCGTCAACGACATGGTAACCCTTTAAAGTTGGTGAAAGAACACAAACAGCTGCACTGTAACCAGCATAGACTTTATTGGAGTTGACGAGTTCTTTCAAAATTTCATCAAATCCGCTGAATCTCATGGCCATACGGAGATCATAAACATTGCCACCACTGACATAAATCAGATTAACGTCTTGCAATTTGCTCCTCAATTCAGCTTGCTTCCCAAAATAATCTCGTAAATCTAAAGATTCAGGAGAAAGTCCAATTTCTGTAAGCTCACGAATATCCCAGTCTTGATGCTCCTTTTGACTTTCAGGTTTGGCAAAGTCTAAACCATTTGAGATGTAAACGGTTTTTGCATTTTTGGGAAGCAAATTCTTTAATTGATTCGGATCATTCCCGATTTTAAAAGATGAGAGGTAAAATTTCATAGGCCTATCAAAATTCCTTAATTTTTAAATTTTTTGAATTGCACATAATGCGCGGCGGCTATGCGCTGTGGCGAGATCGCGCCGCAGGCGTGAGCTCGACATGGCGTATAGCCGTGAGTTGTGCGATGTCGCGCCTGCCCGCCTTTGGCGGGGAGCGACGAGCGCAACGAGCGGGCACCGCCGCGCATTATGCAAAGAGCGAAGCGATTTTGCACAACTGGTTTCTATGCGAACTTCTTGGTGGATAAGTGACTAGAATTGTATATTCTACGAACTTTTGGTATTATTGATTGTAGAAATAGTATACAAACTTTCTTATGGTATTACAATCTATTGTGGATGCGCAAAACCTGCTCTTACTTGAAAATAAAGCTTTGGTAAGGCTTTTAGCCTTTGGGGTCGAGCTGCACGGTCTTGTTCGTTAAAGTTTAAGTTTTCTTGCCCGTGTGTTTTAATGTCTGCATGCCCAAGTTCGTGCTCGGTCTCGTCGGTCAAGCTGGATCTGGTAAAGGCGCTGTGGCGCAAATTTTACAACACAAGTATGGCGCCCAGCTGTATCGTTACAGCATTGTTTTAAACGACATACTCGAGCGTCTGGCGCTGGAACAGTCACGCGACCATCAAATTAAATTATCCGAAGCGCTACGCAGCAGCTTTGGCGAAGCTGTGTTCGGACAGGCACTGATTAGAGATCTATCGGTATCCCAGGATCCATTAACAGTTGTGGATGGCTTTCGACAAATCGCCACTCTGGAGTTATTTGCACGTTTGGCTAAATTTAAACTCATCGCCATTACCGCGTCACCTGAGTTGCGTTACGCTAGAATAAAACAGCGCGGTGAAAAAATTGGAGAGCGCGATCTGACCTGGGAACAATTCTTGCAGCAAGAGCAGGCCTCAACTGAAAAAGTTATTCCAGATGTCATGCGGCAAGCGTGGCGGACGATTGACAATAACGGCACGTTAGACAGCTTAGAGACTCAATTGACTCAACTCATGACAGAACTGTCAATATGAAAGTACGCATCACCCGTCTGCGGGCAGACATTACACTCCCGACTTATGCGACCGACGGTTCTGTGGCTTTTGACCTTGCGCCAGCCGAGATGGTGGTGATACCGGCGGGTAAAATCGTCATGGCCCCGACCGGCCTGGTGATTCAAACGCCGCCTGGTTATGCTCTTGTTATCGCTCCACGCTCATCGTTATTTCGTACCAAGGGTTTGCGCCTGGGCAACACCATTGGGATTATTGACCAAGATTTTTGCGGACCTGAAGACGAACTCTTTATCTGCTTATGGAATTCCACTCTTCAAGACGTGACTGTCCAACAGGGCGAACGCCTAGCGCAGGGATTATTTGTAGCTATAACACAAGCCCATTGGGATGAGGGTCAGGCGTTGCCACGTTCGCGCGGCGGCTGGGGCTCGACAGGAGGGTATAAATAATATGCAAGCCTATCTTGATATAGTCCGCTTCATCCTCGAACACGGAGAACGTAAGGAGAATCGTACTGGCGTAGATGCCCTCACGGTTGCTGGCGTTATGTTTGAGCATGACATGGCACAGGGCTTTCCGTTGCTTACGACGAAGAAGATGCCGTTTAAGACGCTGCGCGTTGAACTCGAATTTTTTATTAAAGGACTGACAGATAAGGCCTGGCTGCAAGCGCGACGCTGCACTATCTGGGATGAATGGGCCAATCCAAAGAAAGCGCCGTACGGCCACGACGAAGCGTCGAAACAACGCATGCGCGAAGAGCGCGATCTGGGGCCGGTCTACGGCTTCCAGTGGCGGCACTTTGATGCCCCGTATCAAAATTATGAGACTGATTATTCTGGACAAGGCATTGATCAACTGGTTCAGGTGATCGAGAAGTTAAAGACAAATCCCAACGACCGACGCCTGATCGTTATGGCCTGGAACCCCAAAGCTTTGTCCGAACAGGCCTTGCCGCCGTGCCATTATGGATTTCAGGTGACGGTCATCAACGGGAAACTCAATCTCCTCTGGAACCAACGGTCTGTCGATACCATGTTGGGGTTGCCTTTTAACATCGCGAGTTATGCGCTGTTGCTCCATCTCCTCGCGAAAGAAACGGGGCTGGCTGAGGGTCGTCTCATCGGCTTCCTTGCAGACACGCACATCTATGCGAATCACGTGGACGGGGCGCATGAGCAGCTGAAGCGACAACCGCGACCGTTGCCCAGGCTGTTGACTGAGAAGTTTGGCTCAATTTTTGATTGGACTGGAGAGCAGACGCAGCTCGAGGGATACGAGCCAAGTGATAAGATTGATTTCCCGATCGCGGTATGACGCGACGCTGGTTTTTGCTCTGGCTCTATTTTGTGGCTGGCTCCGGCGTGATTTTAGTCATTCAGCTCGCGCGCGCGTGGACGACTCCGCCGCCTGTACACACACTATCGTTATGGCAGGCCGGTTTTTTAGGCCTGCTGGGTGTTGGAGGTCTCATAGCCTTGGTGTTTCGACTGCAGCATCGTTTGGTTTGGGAGATCATTTTGACACTGACCCTGTTTCTTGGCGTTTGGTATGTCCTAATCTTTATTTTACCGTTGGGGTGGGCTTTGGTCATCGCTGCGCTCCTAACGCTAACTGAATTTTTATGGCGTACCGTGCTGATCCACAATTTATTTTATCTGCTTGGTGCAATCGGTGTGGCGATTGATTTTGCGGGCTGGTTATCGCCAGAACTGTTGGTCGTCGGCTTAAGCGCGTTTGTCGTGTATGATTTGGTGGTTGGCCCGCCGGGCAGGCTGATGGAGGAATTGGCGCAGAAACTGGTCCAGACAGGAATTGTGCCTGGTTTTGTCATTCTTGAGCGCTGGAGACAGTTGGGTGCGCGGCTTAACGTAGTCATACGCGATCCATCGGTCACGCTCTTAGGTGCTGGCGACGTTATTTTGCCGCTTAGTTTAGTGGCCCGCGCGGCGCTGCGCGGCATCCTACCAGCCCTGGTTACACTGCTAGGACTTTTGCTAGGGGTTTTGGTCTTAAGCCGCCATAGCAGCGAACATCCACGCGCAGCTCTGCCAGCTTTGGCGGCTGGCGTCACGCTGCCCTTTTTGATCCTCTTATTTTTAGGCTGGCTATAACTGATCCTGCCGTAGACTCCGTTTATGCTCAAAACAAAGATTTACGCGGTGCTGTTTGGTCCACAGGGCTGTGGGAAGGGGACGCAGGGTTGGCTGTTGGCCGAGAGGTTTGATCTGCCCTTGATCGGTTCAGGCGACATGTTTCGTGCCGAGATTGCGGAAAAGACGCATCTTGGTAAACTTATCAAAACCTACGTGGATAAAGGTTTATTGGCGCCCGATGACATTGTTAATGCCGTGGTGGCGCATCGTTTGCAGCGCTTGGATCTTTCCCACGGGTTTATTCTCGATGGCTATCCACGCAATGTTGAGCAGGCCATGCATCTCGATCGGATAGTAAACATAAATTTAGCTGTCTACATTCGTATGAGTGATACAGAAGCCGTGCGCAGATTAGTTGGGCGTCGCCAGTGTGTGCGTTGTAGCGCGATCTATCACGTGACAGACGTGCCGTCTATCAAGCCGGATATCTGTACTGTTTGTGGCGGCAAGCTCAAGCCGCGGTCAGATGACACGAAAGACGCGATTCGCAAACGCCTGGCGTCGTTTCATTTTATGACTGAACCTTTGGCAGCTTACTATCGTCAACGCGGAGTTCTGCTGGTCGTCAACGGCGAGCAAGCGATTCCATATGTGTTTGAAGACTTGATCAAAAAGATGGCCAAGTTGGGGTTTCAATGATTTGGGCTAATCAAATAAACGTCTAAAAGCATGTCTCTTATCAAAACACCTCAAGAAATTGAGACTCTCAAGGTTGGTGGAGCGATCCTATCGCGTGCACTGCGTCGCGCGATGGAGGCGTGTGTTGCTGGCGCAAGAACGGTCGAGATCGATCGGATCGCGCGCGAGGAAATCGAACGGAGCGGCGGGAAGCCCTCGTTTTTAGGCTATCGCATCCACATAAACGATCCCGCGTTTCCGTCCACGCTTTGCATCTCCATCAATGACGAAGTGGTGCATGGTCCAGCAACGCCGGATCGCCTTATCCACGACGGAGATCTAGTTGGCCTTGATATCGGATGCTGGTATCAAGGACTCGCGACAGACATGGCTACGACTGTGATCGTCGGAACCGTCTCGGACACGGCACGACGTCTCGTCACTGATACGCGAGAGTCGCTCGTCCGCGCGCTCGAAGTCGTGAAAGCTGGGAATTGGGTTCAGGATATTGGCGCGGCCATTGAGGATTTTTTGCAGCCACGAGGCTACGGCATTGTGCGCGACATGGTAGGTCATGGCGTTGGTCATGCCGTGCACGAGATGCCGCAAATTCCGAATTTTCGCGATCCGCGTGTTTCCAAGGTGTGCTTGCGTAAGGGAATGGTACTTGCGATCGAGCCCATGGCAACCCTCGGAGGTTGGAAGGTCGTGATGAAGCCTGATCATTGGACTATCAGAACAAAGGATCATTCGCTGGCGGCGCACTTTGAAGTCACCATCGCTGTCACTAAAGCTGGATTGGATTTGATTACGCCCTGGCCGGACGTAGTATGAGAATTTTAGGCATTGATTACGGGGCAAAACGCGTCGGGCTGGCTCTAGGCGACACAGAGTCGCGTTTAGCTACGCCCTGGAAAGTTATTCCCAATGAAGGGCTACTGGCACTCGTGTCGCGTCTACACGACATACTGACGAGCGAAGAAATTCAGACTGTCATCGTCGGCGTGCCCAGTAGATTGCGCCAAGCCCGCCAGCAATATGCGCCGCCGCGCGAGATCGAGCGCTTTATCAAAAGTTTAAGCGGTCTGCAGATCAAAATATATAAGGAAGATGAGACAATGACTTCGCGCTTAGCGCTGCGCCAGGCGCAGGAAGGAGGACGCTCCGGTTCTCAAGATGAACTTGCCGCAGCAGCGATTTTACAAACATGGCTAGATAAAACTGCTCATCAGAATGTCTTATCTCCGCGATAGAGTCATCATCTTAAAGCAAGAACCGTACCGCGAGCAGGATCGGCGCTATGTGATGTATGGACGCGAACATGGACTACTCGAAGCCGTGGCCCGTGGAGCGGCTCTCGGAACCTCCAAACAAGCTGGGCATCTTGAGCCGTTTACAGAGGCAGAAGTGATGCTCGCCCAAGGCTCTAGATGCGACAAACTAGCCGTGGCGCAACGATTGGATTCGTCATTGCACGCTAGTTCGCTAATAGAATGGAGTGCCGTCACGCGAGATAGACTGCTCGCAGGCTTTGTTGTGTGCGGTGTATTTGTTGACCTAGTCATTCGACTCACACGTCCCGGTATAGCTGACGCGCGTGTGTTCGATCTGATCCATGAGGCCATACTTTGCGCTGCACAGATGCCTCAGGCTCCCTCGCCCGAACGGGCGCGTCTGTTACACGCTGCGGCTACGCTGCGGCTGCTTGATCTCTTGGGCTTTGGACCAATCATCCAAATGGTAGATGACAGATCACAAATTACAGTCATCTTATTAAAATTTATGCGCCGCGCGGCCTTGGCCGACATTTTGCGTGTGACTGCGCCGCGTGACGTCTTGAATGCTGCTTCAGCCTTTGTAGAGCAGGCTTTGCAACATGCGCCACTTGACCAAGAACCGCATGGTGTTAAAACTATACAGGCGTATTTGACTTAGCTATGACTGTTTTTCAGCACGTCTTTATCTCTGCCTTGGCCCAACATGTGGGGCAGGTCATTGTCATTCAGGGTTGGGCGTACAATCTGCGTTCCTCAGGAAGCATAGTTTTTTTGCAGCTGCGTGATGGATCAGGCTTTACGCAGGCCGTCGTCTCCAAGCAGTCTGTTGATGAGGCTACATGGCAAGCCGCGACGGAAACCACGATCGAGTCCTCGGTGCGCATCGCAGGCATCGTCTCAAAACATCCAAAGCAGGCAGGCGTCTACGAGCTCCAAGCGACGTCCGTCACGCTCATCAGCCAAGCGCCTGAATATCCCATCGGCAAAAAAGAGCATGGCCCGGATTTTCTGCTCGATCATCGACACTTGTGGTTACGTGCGCCCTCACAGTGGGCGATTCAGCGCGTGCGCAACACCATTATCTACGCCATTTACGAGTGGATGCGTGAGCATGGATTCATCAAAATTGACGCGCCAATTTTTACGCCCAACGCTTGCGAGGGCACAACCGAGCTGTTTGAGGTGGATTATTTTGAAGATAAAAAAGCTTATCTCACCCAATCTGGTCAACTTTATTTGGAAGCTGCGATCGCTTCTGTCGGACGGTGTTTTGATTTTGGTCCAGTCTTTCGTGCCGAAAAGTCTAAGACACGACGGCATCTAATTGAGTTCTGGATGATGGATGCTGAAGCGGCTTTCGTTGAGCACGACGAGAATCTACAACTGCAAGAGCAGCTTGTAACTTTTATCGTGGCGCGTGTGTTGGCCGTGTGTCAGCTCGAGTTACAATTGCTCGAACGCAAGCTAGAGCCGCTCATACGGGTCACGGCACCGTTTTATCGTCTCACGCATGTGGAGGCGATAAAAAAGTTGCGCGAGCTTGGGAGCGATATCGGCGAGATGGACGATCTGGGCGCAGATGACGAGACGCTTCTCACACAACAGTACGACAAACCTATTTTCATTGAAAAATATCCAGCAGCCATAAAAGCGTTTTATATGAAGCGTGATCCGGACGATCCCACGCGCGTCTTGAACGCGGATCTCCTGGCGCCAGAAGGTTATGGTGAAATTATTGGTGGTTCGCAGCGCGAAGATGACTATGACGTGTTGCTGGCGCGGATCAGAGAACACAAATTGCCTGAAGCGGCATTTGGTTGGTATCTCGATCTACGCAAATATGGTTCGGTCCCACATTCAGGCTTTGGACTTGGACTGGAACGTTTAGTGGCCTGGATGTGTGGCTTGCAGCATGTGCGAGAGACCATACCGTTTCCGAGATTGTTAAATCGTCTGGAACCATAATTCTTTTTAAGATTTGACAATCTTTCAATGCTTGGTGTTTGATATATGCGCTGTCGTCGAAGTAGGATAGAGAACAATACAGGAGGGAGCCTCCATGTCAGACATGTCAGCAGCATCAGGTGTGGCACACGCCGGAGCAGCCGTTGTTCGACGGATTCAGGATGATCCGACGCAAGAAGGTGTACGGTCGTCATCCATTGAGGTGCCGGCATCTCTCACGCCAAGCATGTTTGCCGTACACGCGTTGTACGGCGATTCTCAAACTTCATGGCAAGCGAGTCCAGCTGGCACGTTTGTGCTCGGTCTGTGTCACTTTAGGCTAAGATTGAGGCCTGCTGGGCGAGAGCTTCTGGCACGTGTCCGGACGAGCGTACCGCTAGTGGCAAACGCTATACGCACCATCAGGGTCGTGTCGCCAGGCAATCCTGTATTGCTCAATAGGATTGTGTCATTCGGTCCCAGTTGTTGCCTCGTAAATTTGACGTTGGTTGAGGTAGCTAAGCTAGTAGATATAGTTGGAGTTCTAGACAGCTTGAAGTTAGTACCATCGCTCCGTGAGCTTCTCAACACGGCGTTCGACTCTCAACTCGATCCGTCTATTTCAGACCAATATGTCGAGGCTGTTGCCGCACTCGCGTGCTATGCCGTGGCCTATCATTACGCGATCAGGCGCGATGAGGTGTGGCATCAGTCTGAGACGCCCTTTGATCATTTCTTCGCTCTATTGTTCGAGGGGAACCTTCCCCTGGGCATGCTGGATGGCGATCAAGTCGTAGTGCTCGTTGGCGCTGTCAGCACTGAGGCAGAGACGGTTCTGGTCGCGTAGTTCGAGCCCCCGCCTTGCGGGGTAGATGCTTCCTTGCGTCGTGCAGACTCTTTCATGTCCACGACGCTTTTTTTATTCTGGCGCGCGCAGTGTATGCTAGCGTTATGTGCAGCAGAGGACAGTTACACTCTAGATTACGTCGACATGGTGGGATATTGGCCACCTGTCTGATCGTGATCGGCGTAGTCGTTTTGTTTACTTTGAGTTCGCGTCGTTTGTCCGTGCCAACGTCGTCTTCTGCAACCAGCACTAAATCCGAGTTAAGCTCGCTCGCTGTCAGCACTGACCATTTAGTGCTTCTGAACGAAAATTCAGTCACGCTGTTGGATTTTAAAGGTCAGCGTGAACGTTTAAGTTTTGAACAGTTCGCGCAGCGCATACCAGTTACGTCTTACCCGATCGAAGGCGTGGAGGTAGCTAACGGCGCACGTGCTTATTTTAACCTACCGTATTCAGACGACAGAACGCAGAAGACAGACAGCAGAAGACATACGGCTGAGTTGCCAACGCCAGACGGTGTCTGGATAGCGCGCCTAGACACGCCCAAAGCTGATGGCGCCAGCACCGTGCGTATAAGTGCTGGCAGCCGGTCTGAAGTTAAAACCGCAGAGTCGCGCCACCTGGTTTTGCGTAACTCCAAGGGTCAGCCACTTAAAGACGCACGGCTGGTCGGTTGGTTTAATGCCTCGGAGCTTATGGTGATAGGCAGAGTTACTAGCACGCTTGCGCTGTTTGCGCTTGATCGCAACGATGGCAATTTACGCTTCTTAAAAAGACTGCCGGACAGTCTAGTTTGGATCGAAGGGCGTGGCGTAGCAGTGTGGTATGTTGTTGCTAGTTTAGGTGAAGGCTTAGAGAGTCCGCCGCGTGGACCGTCAGAATTGCATCGCGTTTCCGTAGACGGTACAGACAAACTCATGGCGCGTGAGGCGCAGCGCGTGTTCATCGGGGTCATATATGGACCGCGGCAACTTTTCGCGTATACGTTAGACGATGGGCAGTCTTATCTCACGACAGACTCAGCAGATTCAAACTTGGCGTCAGCACGGAGCGAATTGAACCAGCAGCGACCATTGCTCTTTTTACCCGACGGTCGTCTGTTATTGCGTCAGGGCTTTGAGTTAACTCTGTATGATTCAGCCACGCAGCAACGGATGAAGCTGGGCACCTTGCCCGAAGGGCACATAGAAATTTACCTCAACCCCTCGACGAAGAAATAAAAACGTCGTAAGCTTATAGACACTATGGAACACAAGACTTCGATTTTAGTCTTAAAACTTTTCGCCGTGCTGGGATTGTTGGGAATCATGCTGGGAGCGTTTGTCATGTATCAAGTTTGGTTAGTAGTTTCAAAACTAGAGCCTACAGCCCACACTATACCTGTGGGCGAATTGGGCAGTTCGTGTGGCGGGGAGGCGCGTTTACCCTGTCGACCAGGCTTGAGTTGCTCGAACCTTGTGGCTGGCGCTACGAGCACTGGAGTGTGTGAAAAAGGGGCCAGCGTTAGCAGTCAGCAATCAAAGTTTGGAGTCACCGACTTCAGACAATTGGGAGAAACGTGCGGCGAAAACTTTATCTTCTGCGCGCCTGGTCTGTACTGTAAAAAACTACAAACTAGTAGTGCGTGCAGCCAGATTGATGTTGCCGCGCCGCAAGCCATCTCGATCAAAGTCGTGGGTGCACAGCCGCAACAGGGCGTGTACCGCGCTCCGTCTGATACGCCGTTGCTAGTCGTCGTGCAAACCCGCAATGCCAAAACAGTTGAAATAAAATTGGAGGTTAAAGATGGTTGGACTGGATCGTCCTTGTTACTTGAAGCGACGAAGCATGATGGAGCTGGAAAGTATTCAGCCCGTCTGACGCTGCGTAAAGGAGTCGCAGGCGTTGTTGGCGTGACCATTAAATCTAAATCTGGAGACACCGCTTATGCTGCCATTAACGTTGCGTCAAGTGAGTGAGGGGTCGAGGTAGACCAGTATGAAGCGCAGCATGAATCGAGACACGTTATCTCAGCTCGGCCAAACCGTGGCTGTTTGCGGTTGGGTAAATACGCGCCGTGACATGGGGAAGATCGTATTCCTCGACATGCGCGACCGTTCGGGGATCCTGCAGGTCGTTCTCGTGCCGTCAGAACTTGATGACGCGGCAAAACAGATCGTTGATACGATTCGTCCGGAATTCTGTCTCAAACTAACAGGCAGCGTGAAGCAACGCGACGCGAAACAAATCAACCCGAACCTCGAAACCGGCGAGGTAGAACTTCTCGCACATGAGATCGAAATCCTGAACACATCGAAAACGCCGCCGTTTGATCTCGCAGACACGTCCGGCGTGAACGAAGAAGTACGTCTAAAATATCGCTATCTCGATTTGCGCAGTCCGCGGATGCTGAAGAACCTCATTCAACGAGACCAGATCATCACGTTTTTCAGGAACTACATGCACGAGAATGGGTTTGTTGAAATCGAAACGCCGATTCTCATGAAGGGGACGCCCGAAGGGTCGCGCGAGTACATCGTGCCGTCGCGTCTTCACAGCGGAAAATTTTATGTGCTCCCACAATCGCCGCAGCAATTTAAGCAACTGTGTATGGTCGCGGGATTTGAGAGATATTTTCAGATCGCGCGATGCTTTCGCGACGAAGATCAGCGCGGCGATCGCCAGTCGGAATTTACGCAACTCGATTTTGAGATGAGTTTTGTGACGCAGGAAGATATTCTCCAATACACGGAGGCGATGTTCGTCGAGATGGTGAAGAAGCTCTTTCCGGAAAAACGCATCTCGACACAACCGTTTACCCGTCTCACCTACGCGGAATCCGTCGCAGACTATGGAAATGACAAACCGGATCTCCGCGAAGACAAAAATGACCCGAATGAGCTTTCATTTTGTTGGATACTCGACTTCCCAATGTTCGAGCGCGACGAAGAGGGGAACATCGCGGCAATGCACCATCCATTCTGTTCCATTAAAGAAGAAGACAAGGAGAAGTTCATGCGCGGCGAGAATGTGATGGACATTCGCGCAAACGCTTATGACCTCGTGTTGAACGGGTATGAGCTTTCGAGCGGGAGCATCCGCATCCACGAACAAGATATGCAAAAGCGCGTCTTTGATCTCCTCAACATCTCCGAAGAGGAACAAGAGGGGCGGTTCGGCCACATGCTCGAGGCGTTCACGTTTGGCGCGCCGCCGCATGGGGGGTTTGCGCCCGGCATTGACCGCATCGCAATGCTCATGGCAGGAGAGCCAAATATCCGCGAGGTGATCGCGTTTCCGAAAGACGGCACGGCGCGCGATCTCCTTATGGGCGCGCCGTCCATCCTCCCGAAGAAGCGGCTGGATGAGGTGCATATTTCGATTAAAAAAAATTAGCCCCACTAACATGTCTGCCCTTGATCTCCAACTAGTCCTCGACGCGCAGCACAGCGTAACTGCGGCCGCGTGGAGTCAGGCTTTAGCAATTTTTTTTGCTCGCTGGGCCATTTTTCTCAATCTTGGTTTAGGTTTGATCTTAATCGTCTCACGCGTCAAGCGAGCTCGCCACGCCGTGCTTGAAGTCGCGTGGAGCGTAGCGGTCTCAGCTCTATTCGTTGCGTTGATCGCCTTTATGGTGCAGCGTCCTCGCCCATTTATGGCTGCGTCAGGCGTAGTGGCGCTAATTCCACCTCCAATTAGTACCGCTTTTCCATCCGGACACACCTCAGTCGCAGTGGCCATGGCTATCGCCTTTGCCCACGCCGATCCTAGGATCGGTTTAATCTCATGCGTAATTGCGGGTCTGGTGGCTTTTGGTCGTATCTCCGCGGGAGTGCATTATCCTACGGATATTCTGGGCGGCGTGTTGGTTGGTTTGGCGAGTTTTGGAGTGGTGCGTGTTATCCATGCTCAACTCAAGCGTCGTGACGTCGCGCGCTCGGCCAGACAACACCAGCATGAATAAAATCCTTGTATGTCTAGGCTTGATGACTGCCATCCTTATCTCTTTTCTGTTTTGGTTTGTGCCGGCGGCATTTTTCTCGTCAATTGATAAACTGCCTAAGCTGCGTGTAACGATTCCAACCAAATGTGAAGCTACTTGCGTGGCGCATCTGCTGCAGGCTCAGCAGGTGATTAGATCTGAAGTAGGTTATCGCCTATACAGTTTTTTAGATCCAGTCGCTCAAACGCCTCGCGCGGGAGTTTATATCGTCAGCTCTGGGACAAGTTATCGTCGCTTGGCGCGCTTGCTAGCGCGTGGACTGGAGCGACAGGAAGCTGTCATTAAAATCATCGAGGGTTGGACGCTGGAAGATGAAGTTAGGGCAGTCAGCGCTGTAGGCGCGACACCTATGTTAGCCACACAGACAGTGGCGGCATTGTATCAGCAGGAATTTGATTTTTTGTCGCAGTTACCACCAGCCTCCACGCTTGAAGGCTATTTATTTCCCGATACCTATCGCGTATGGAAAGATGAGTTGCCATCTGGTCTGATTAAGAAACAGCTAGTTGCCTTTGCTGCGCGTGCCAAACGGCTCACCGACGAGGCTGCGCGTCAAACACGGACGTTGCATGAAGTCGTTACGCTGGCTTCGATCGTGGAGAAAGAGGTGGCTAAGTCGGAAGATCGTAGGTTAGTCGCCGGTATTTTTTGGCAGCGTCTGCGAATCGGCATGCCATTGCAGTCAGATGCTACCATCAACTACATCACGCGCGCCGGACGTACTCGTCCAACACTTAAAGATCTAGACGCGCCGTCGCTCTACAATACCTACCGTAATCGCGGTTTGCCGCCCGGACCGATTAGCAATCCCGGCGCTGATGCGCTGGAAGCCGCACTGCACCCGGCGCAGACTGAGTATCGCTATTTTTTGACTGACGAGCAGGGAAAAAGCTACTTTGCCAAAACGTTTGCCGACCATCAGAGGAATCGAAGTAGGGCATTTAGATCGACCAGATCTACCCTTGGCATATAATTTTCACATGCAACTTTTTCGCACGGCTCAATTCAATGCAGCTCTCCAGATGATGCAGGATGGCGGTCCATTTACGTTCATAACAGGTCGGGCTGGTACGGGCAAAAGCACGCTGCTTAAGCATTTTTGTGAAACGACTAAGCTCATCGCTCCAATCTTAGCTCCAACTGGCGTCGCGGCCTTAAATGTGGAAGGAGAAACCATCCATCGTTTTTTTCGTTTCGCTCCAGGCATCACTGTAAAAGAGGCACACAGGAAAGGAGTCTCCGTGCGAGAGCCAGAGGTATATCTCAAAGCCGATATGCTCGTGATCGACGAGATCTCGATGGTCAGAGCGGATCTCTTGGATTGCATGGATCAGTTTCTTCGAGGAGTACGAAAAAACAAGCAGCCTTTCGGGGGACTCAGAATCGTTGCCATCGGTGATCTGTATCAGCTTCCGCCAGTCGTCACATCTTCTGAACGCGGCGCCTTTTCACAGCTCTATGCTTCACCCTATTTTTTTGCTTCCCGCGTTGTTCAAGAACTTATGGCCGCAGACGGTATGGCCTTTATCGAACTCGAAAAAGTCTATCGCCAATCAGATCCGACTTTTATTTCCCTTCTGAGCGCCGTGCGTAACAGAAGCGTTACAGCAGACGACCTGAAACAACTAAATCTTCGCGTTCATCCCGCACCGGCGCAAGAAGCCATCGTTCTGACTTCTATTAATGCCTCGGCTGATGAATTGAATGAAAAACGCTTGAAGCGGCTATCGGGCAAGCTAAAAACATTTTATGGCGAGTTTCGCGGAGACTTTCCAGACCGTGAAGCTCCGGCAGACGCCGAACTTCGTCTCAAGCCAGGCGCCAGGGTGATGTGTGTGGCTAATGATCAAAACGGACGTTTCGTAAATGGCAGTCTCGGATGTGTAACTGGTTTTAGAGTTGATGCAGAGGATCAAGCGGCAGAGCTAGTTGTCAGGGTTAAACTGGACGATGGAGGCACGGTTTCCATCTCACCCCATACATGGACAATCTATCGCAGCATCTACGATCGCGCTACGAAAACGCTGGACCAAGAGAGGCTCGGTAGTTTTACTCAGATCCCTCTCAAGCTCGCCTGGGCTGTCACCATTCACAAAAGCCAAGGCAAAACCTTTGATCAGGTAACGGTTGACTTAGGAAAAGGAGCTTTTGCAGCTGGACAGACGTATGTAGCACTAAGCCGTTGTCGTTCGTTCGAAGGTCTGGCGCTTGTGCAGCCGGTTAAACTCCAAGATATTCGCTTAGATTATTCCATCGTGAAATTCGTAACCTCGCTGCAATACCAGCTCTCGGCTCGAGATATGTCATTGGAAGAAAAAATTGAAAGGCTGCGACAAGCAGCGCGAGACAAGCAACGCATCAAGATCATCTATTTGAAAGGCAAGGATGAAAAGTCAGAACGCATCATCGTTCCGAGATGCGTCGAGGAAGACGAATATGCCGGGCATGAATTTCTCGCGTTACGAGCTTGGTGCGAACTCAGGCAGGAAGAACGGACGTTTAATGTAGCTAGAATATTGTGGATCAGTGAGGGTTAATACAAACAACCCTTCGATTGCAGGGTTGTTTTTTGTCCGTTGTGCATTGAGGTGAGAGTACCACTTTCACGACGCGGCGAGGACATTGGCAATTTTTTCGTATCCCGGGTATTCGAATAAAATCTCGATCACGTTACGCTGTTCCGTTTGGGCACGCGCAGCGGCCAGCAACATTTTTTCACGCAGCGCCCCACCGAGAGCATCAAAATGTCCGCCTGCAGAAGCTAAACTCTTTAAGAGCAGGCGGAAATTTGGCTCAACCTGGCCTTGTTGCGAGAATACGGCCGAAAGCAAGCCCTTAAAAAATCCTTCCGCTTTCGCTTCATTCGCTGTATGTAAGGCCTGAACTTTTTGTGCCCATAACTCCTCCGTCATGTCTGGCACCTGTGTGAATTGATGCAAAATCCTCCCCAATGCCGCAACATCACCGCCCATGCCACCGCGCAAAAAGAGGAGTTGACGCATAAAATCAGTAAACGCCGGTTTGTCCACGGAGGTCCCAGAACTGCCAAAATCAATCATAGCAACCCGCGGCTCTGTGCCGCCCGCGTCGATGAGCACATTGCCCGCATGGAGATCGGCGTGAAAACGTCCGTCTTGCGTGATCTGCGCCAAAAGATCGAGAGCCAGTTGGGCACGAATCTCTTTTGGATCCATCTGTTCGTAGGCATAGAGGGCTTTAGGCGCGCGCTCGCCGTAGATGCGCTGGACGTTCTCGCGGATCTCGAGATAGTCATGGTGCTCTTGCACCGTGCGCGCCGTTTCTGCTTTCCGATGCAAGACGAGATAGCGTTCGAGGTCAGCCAAACTCAAACCCGGAATATATTCATCCACTAATGCTTGGAGATTTTCTTGCGGCAAATCGCCTTTGCGGACTTCCCGAATGACGCGCGGGCTCATGAGCGTATACCGACCTTCACTCGTCTGAATTGTAGCGCTGCGTGCCGCGAGGTTTGCGCCGATCTCTTGCTGCGCTTCGGCTTCGGCGTGAAAATCAAATTCTTCTTTGCAGGAAGAAACGATCTGCGGCAACAGATGGTTAGGAATATCAAAGCCGTTTGTGCGCAATGCCTCGAAGACATGAGAGAGCACCTCGGCGTCTTCGGTAAAATTCTTGTCAATGCTTGGTCGGGGCAATTTTTCGACCGCGGCGGTTCCATCCGTGCACAGCACAATATGCCCTTGCTTGATAGACGCAGAACCCACACAGCGCCCGATTTCTTTGATGCCCGGCGACGCTTCGGTGGCTGTCTCGAGATGATTCAGTTTGGTCAGCGTAAAAACGCCAAATTTGGAAAAGGGCGTGGCCTTATCGCGCAAACCAGAGAGTTCTTGCTTGATATCGTCTGGCAGCATGCCTTCTTGCTCCGCGAGCACTTGACCGGCCTTGATGCCCACCACGCCAACCTGTTCCAAAAAGAGACGAATCGCTTGCGGCGCGGTGAGTTTTTCTTGCTTCAAGCGCAGATCGCGTATTTTTTTCGTAATCGCTTGAAAGAGTTCCACGCGACGAGCGGGAGCATACCTCTGAAATGTCTCAAAAAAGATGACGCGCATCGCTGTTTTGAGCTTCTCGGCTTTTTCATCTTCGCCTTCGACAAGTCCTTCGATCTGATGCGTAAAAAATTCCTTTAAAAAGGTTTGATAGAGTTTCTGCTCCTCTCCCTGTTGCCATGCGGATTGGGTTTTAAAGTCCGTCGAGGTGTCAAAGAGTCCTTTTTCGCCCAACAGAATCGTATAGAGCAGTTCGCGCCGTTCATGGTCCGAGAGGGTCCAAAAGGCCTCTTTCTCAATATCCGAATTCACGCCAAACGAATCACCTTCAATAAAGCGATCCTCGGGGATGTTCCCGCCAAACACCCAAGCCAAAATTTCACCGCGCTGCTGACGTTCGCCAAAGGTTGTGAAATAATTTTTAATTGCTTCCGCTGGCGTAAAGGAATCTTTCTTTTTGTGTGTCTGCTCAAGGTGCGGTTGGCGCACCAAGTATGCGTGCGTCCGTTCTTCGATGGTGCGAGCTTGCTCGGACGTGCGAGCCATATCCACCGCCAAACGCTCCAGCAATTCGTCGCGTTGAGTTGTTGGCATGGGAAAACTCGTTTCGATTTTTGCGAGAAGCGCGTGGAGCGCTTTGTCCGATGATCCCGTTTTTTCGAGCGTCTCTTCATACAGCTCGTCATAGCGATGATGCTCAAGCTCAATCGCGATCCGATCGAGCACTTCGCGCGAAGGCGCTGTCATGCGGCTCGCATGCGCATGCAAGATATCGGCCAACTCGGCTTTTTCTGATTCGGTTAGCACATCGCTCAACCCCTGCAATCCCTCCACGCGAAACAAGGTGTAGCGAGTCATGTACGCATCATGCAGCGTCCCCTTGTCCCGACCTGTGAAATACGACCCAAGATCAAGTTCACGAGTGGTGAAGCTGACGTGAAGTTTCTCGAGATCCTGCGCCACGCGACTCTGCTGAAGCCAATTCCAAATACGGAGATGCAAGATATTTTCTAGATATTGATCACGCAACGCGCATGCTTCGGGCACGCGCTGCATTATCCATGTATCTATCGCGGACAGGTTTGGTTGGGCGCGTTGTGGATCATGCACGGCCTCGGCAATGTGCATCATGTGCCCTTCCATAACATGACACACGATGGGCATGATGCCGGATTTGTTGAACGTGGCATCGCCCTTGTCACCGGCAAGCATTCCGTCCGTGTATAAACGAAGGTCATGCGGACCCGGGCGATTTTTATCCGCCTGCCACGCGGCAACTTCTGATGTTTTCCATGGAGTTAAATCAATCGCTAAATGTACTGCTGATTTATACTCTCCTGATTTATCCTGACGTCTAACATTCACACCATCCCGAGTGTGTTCGATTTGAAATCCTTGATCCCATACTAAGTTTTCCTGGCTTTGCCCGCTAAATGTTCCGTCGATATATGCCTGAAAGCCGGCGGATAAGATGCTTGAATTTGCGATGATTTGCTTTTCCTCTGGAGTGAAGGATGCTTCAAACAACGCACGCCTGGCTTTTTTGTGTTGTTCTACTCTGGCCGTGGAAAATAGATCGCGGACATTTTGGTTCATCACATCCTGGGCGCGGCTGGCACGAGCGCCTTCAGGCACGCGCGTACCCATGAGATCAAGAAACTGCTCGGCAACCTCATGAGACCGGTCCGGTTGTTCTGCCCATGCGCGGTAGAGCAAGAATTCTCGAAAGAAACGCGGCAATAAGTCAGACAAGCGTTGGGCGGCATCAGGACTTTTGACCACCGCCATGAGTTGTTCGCGCAGGGGCCCGAGAATGCCATTCCATTGCGCCTGGCGCGCCCCGCGCACATACGCGGCACGCAAAGTTCCTTCGATCGGAATGCCCTCGCGTGCGCGCAGTTCTTCCACAAGTTTGAGGCGCCCGTCGCGCGTTTGATACTGCGGGTCATCAGGCGCAAATCGTTCGGCTAACAAGCGGCCGACTTCTTCCAGCGCATTTTGAAAGTCAGGATCTTGGTCATTAAATATGAGCACCTGATATTCGTTGTTGCTCACAAACGGCATCTCGATCAGTCGTTCGCGCATCACCTCCGGCTGCTCAATCAACGTTTTGATGAAATACGGCCAATCAAACCCTTCGGATCCTCGAGCGATGTCACTGATGTCGCCTTTGATTTGCAGGAATTCATGCAGAATTTTTTTGGCCTCTGACGTTGTGAGGATGGGGTTCAGCCGTTCCCACTCAATACGCGCAAGCAGGTTCGTCAGCAAGCGATAATTTTCCGGATCCTTTTCTTCCCAGCGTGCGCCATGCAGAGCTTCCGCGGCCTGAAAATAAGCGATGAATTGTTCCGGGTGCTCGATGTCCAGAAGTGCGCTTTCTGCTTCTGCTGACTGGGGCATCCAACCCATGGAAAGAACATAGACGCTATAAGATTTATGTATAATTTTTGCAATAAATTCATCTGGGAGAACGCGATAGACAGCCAAAGCAGGAACAATTTTTTCGATCTCCGGGTGTGCGATTGCATATTCTTTTAAGGCGCGCTGCCCTGCTTGTATTTTTTTAGGCAGACCGCTTTTTAAGAACGCGCGGATTTTGATGATCTCTCCGTCTTGAGGAAGCTGCGCAAGCTCAAACTCAACCTGCTCCAGCCATACGGCATCTAGCAATTTATCTGCGTCGCGTCCGCCGCCAGATGGCTGCATGGTCGCGAGATCATGAGAGAAATAGCGAGCAGCTTCGTAGGTTTTGGGAACATCAGAATGTTGAAGTGAGCGATGTTCTGTGGCTGCAATCAGGCGGCGTGTAGATATGATCGTGGGAAGCCGCATCTGATCCTCGCTGGCATAGACAGATGGCCTCAGGGTCATATCTATCGCCGATTTCATCTGACTTGGATCTTCGGCGACCCCGGCGCAATATCCTTCTAAGAGCACTTCCGGCAAAGCGCGATAGCCTGCGTGCCAGGCACGATCCGACTCTGCCTGCTGATCTTTACGTGTTTTGCGTCCCAACAACTGACGTACATGATCGAGGTAAGAGAGCGGCTCATCTGTTCGAACGCCTGGAAAATACTGCTCTTGCGCAATTCCTTCGGTTTCTGCGCGTTCCTGAAGAATCGCAACGCGGCTTGTCTTTGTCGTCTCAAACGCGACCTCTGCGATACGCTTCCATACATGGTAGGAATGTTCCTCCACTCTTCGAGCGGCAAGGAGCGGATGATAGCGACAGAGACGGCCGTATTCCATGCGTTGAGCTAAACTCGCGATATCGTGAGTTGTTTCAAGAGGAGTTTCAAGAGGTTGCCTAAGCGCGACATTTCCTTCAGCCCAATATGGGCTATTGTCGGCGCGTTTGAGAGTTTGATTGAGATGACGGAGAGTAATGGGAAGTCCACGAATCTCCGGATGATCAGAGATATTTTTCGTCGTTATCGCTTCCCAGCTTTTTGTGGCTTTTTGATCTTTCAACTTCAGATCACTGTCAAAAAACGGTTCAAAAAATGCGCGATGATGAACGTATGCCGCGTGCGAATCAGATGTTCCGTACGGTGTCACAACTTCTCGGATGATGCTGCTGGTTCGTTTTTGAAATCGAGCGAGCAGTTTTTCCGTTGGTTGAAGGCCTGGATTTTCTGGGTGCGTATATGTCATTTCTTGAAGAATGACCGGACGTTGCAAGCGTTTGGTTGTATGACCGAAACTTTTGCTTTCAGGAATTTTTACTTTTACCGATGGGACTTCCGGAATCACAACCGGTTTGACATATCCTCCGACGCGCTGTTTTAAGATATCTCCCAATTTGCCGATGTCAAAAGCGCCGACGGTTTCAATCTGCGGCGCAGGCCTTTGTTTGAGCACTTCTTCGTAAGCTGCATACGCTGTTATTGCTTGTTCGCCGCTATAAGACCTGCGTATACTCCCACCTTCTCCAATCAATGGCGAAAGCAGAGCGATGCAGACACGTTTCGCATGCAGCATCACATCTTGCTCGGAAGCATCTGGGGCAATCCTGTGCTGATCTGCGATCTGATTGTTAGATTGATCTTTCGCAAGAAGCGCGCGCCAGTAGGCCACTGCCGAAGCATTTGCTGGATCAAATAGCGTTTGTGTGTTTGGAAATTCCAGGGCTTCCAACGGCTTCTGTTCTGTTCCATGTTGCAACACAAAGGCGGTATGAGCGGCGTAATCGTCTTTCTGTTCTCGTTCTTTGCGATAATCTGCGCTCCATGGAGCATCACCCTGCTGAATGGACGAATAGTAAACTGCGCGCGGGCTAGGAGGAGAGCTGCTGTAACCATGATGCGCGCTCAAAAAATTCTGAACAACGCTAAATTTTTCTGGATCGAGATGAGCGTTGATCAAGTAGAGTAAACTCTTGGCCAAGCCGGTATTCGTGTCTAGGTGATGTTCTGCGATGGCATACGCTTGACGAACTTCCGTAAAGATACGCAATTGTGCGCCCACGAGTACGGCGTCGTGTTCCGTCATGCGAGGATCCTTTTCGTACGTCTCCAAAACTTCTTCCCAATCCTTGCAGGTTTCGGCCTCTTGAATTTTTTTGCTCCATTCGGCGCGTGTCAGCCATTCGGCATCCTTCAGTGCCTCCTCGGAGAGAGGAGTGAGCGGTTTGTCTGCCGAAACATACGGATGGTCTGGGCGATGAAAATCTTTGAGCAGAGCTTTGACGCGATTTTCAGACATGGGATGAGATTGCGTCAGATAGTGCTGGACAATCTCGGTGCGATTTTTGACCTTGTTCAAGAGACCCATCACTTCAATCCCGGCGCGCGGAGAATTTCCGGCTCGATCATTGGCCTCGAGCGAGGCGGCATCCGCGTCATATTCATAGCGCTGCGTGACTTCGGGCGAACGGCCGCTCACATCATGAAAATATTGTTGTTGACGCAGGTGCCGTAACTCATGCCCCAAGACAAACAGGACATGCTCCTGGGTGAGCGTTTTGCCTGCGGCTTTTAGAACCGTCTGCAGCGCAGTGATGAGCCCGGCATTGACATAAAATCGCAATGGGCCGTGAGCAAACTCTTCTTGCCCTTTATCCGCAGCGAGCACAAACGCGTTCATCTGTGGATTGCGCGTGATCTCCAAACGCACCGGTCGCGTAAAACCAAGTTCTTTCGCAATGTCCGCAACAAGGGGCTCGAGTTCTTGGTAGAGTAGCGAGGATTTTTTCTGCGCTTCGGTGAGGGGCTCCATGTCAGCCGCCACGGCCTCGTGCTGCCATTCGGATTTTTGCGCGTAAAAAGATTTATCAAACTGCTCTCGTGAGCGCAAAAATTCTTGAACACGCGGCGTCGTTTCTCCGTAACAGATACGTTCGGTTTCGATGTGAGCCGTGACCGCCTTCCAGTATTCCGGGGGAATGACGCTGGAAGTTTCAGCCGACAGCGTGAGGGTGTCTTTGGAGGAACGCCTGTGTTTGTGAGATGTGGCCAATCTGGACGTATGAACTTCATCCCAGATTTTTTGAGCACAATCACCCAATCGATCTTTGCGTTGACTCAAGTCAAATAGCGCGCGTAGCGTAATATCATCAAGTGGAACGTCATATTTCCGCTCTCGCTGTTCCCGTTCGTGGTGAGTGAGGTGACCGGTGGGCATGAATGTGAGAAATTACACCACACTCGCGAGAATGTGTCGAAAAAAACTGGAAGCTTTCACTGGCGCATTTTATTCGAAAACTCCTCGACACCTCATCGCATGCGGCTACATAAAAAGCTCCCGCTTTTAGGGGAACTTTTTGTGTGGCGGTGTTTTTTGATTGATGTTCGAATGTATTTTGAATTGAACCCTGACAACCAATGATGCGCGCCTCGTCCGCTCCATTCGGTCGCGGGAGGTGCTTCCGTTTATGGTTGTCTGGATGAATTCAAGGTGTTTTAGTTTTGCTTCCATAATTTGGGGATAACTACTACTTGTATACATTCTAATTATTTTCTATAATAGTATTATGATTACGAAAAAGCAAACCAATGTCCTCGATTTTATAAAAGTTTATATGGCAAAGCATAGCTATGCCCCCTCTCTTGAGGAGATAAGGAGGAAGTTTAAGCTCGCCTCTGTATCAACGGCTCACTATTACATCAGCAAGCTACAAGATGCTGGCTTTTTGAATAAAGAACACAACCAGCCCCGTGCTGTTTCGACAGTTAAAGCCAAACAGACAGTGGAAATTCCTATTTTGGGGGCTATCGCGGCAGGTCAGCCGATCGAGGCAATAGAAATTCCAGACGAAACTATCACAATCACAAGAGATGAAATTGGAAAGCAAGGCAAGCACTACGCTTTGCGTGTTCAAGGCAGCAGTATGATTGACGAAGGGATTTTTGACGGAGATATTGTTGTTATACGAAAACAAGAGGTGGCAGAAAATGGTCAGACCGTTGTCGCTGTCATAGATGACAATCAAGCGACACTCAAAAAATTATATCGTGAGAACGGAAAGTTTAGACTACAACCCGCAAACCCAACCTTATTCCCGATATATCGTGATGAAGTGGAAGTGAGAGGCGTTGTCGTTAAAATTATTCGCAATCTTGAATCACAGCTAGATCAAGGACAATCAAGAGATGGAAAGTATGTGCGTAAAATAGATTATTCATGGGATTACAGAGGAGAAAAAACAAAATCGCATACACACGGAATACATACGTATCCCGCAATGTTTATCCCACAAGTTGGGCGAAGATTGTTAGAAACGTATAGCAAAGAGGGCGACACGATTTGCGATATTTTTTGTGGCTCTGGTTCAGCTTTAGTCGAAAGCAGATTGATAGGAAGAAATGCCTACGGCATTGATCTTAATCCTTTGGCTATTTTTCTTGCGAAAGCAAAAACGACCCCAATCAATCCTCAAAAATTAACAAAAGAGTATCTCACTTTGCTTGATAGAGTAGAAAAGACCAAAGATAGCGAAATACAAAGACCAGATTTTAAGAACATTGATTTTTGGTTCAAGGATAAAGTAATTGTTAAACTTGCAAAACTAAAGAAAGCTATACGAGAGATAAAAGACGAACCAATTCAGAATTTTTTAATGGTTGCGTTTAGTGAGACAGTTCGCTATTCCTCAAACACAAAGACTGGGGAATTTAAATTGGTCCGAGTGAAAGGTGAAAAGCTAGAAAAACATGACCCGGATGTTATCGGTATCTTTCGCAAGCACGCAGAGAAAAATATTGCGGGAATGACTGATTTCTACAAAGATGCAAAGAAGGATGTATGGACAAAAATAATCTACGGCGATTCGTCAAAAGACAATGGAATTAAAGCAAATTCTATTGACTGCATTATTACTTCTCCGCCATACGGCGACAGCCGTACTACAGTTGCTTATGGACAGTTTTCTCGCTTGTCAGCTCAATGGATTGATGTGTTTGATGATCCAAATGATGCCTCCGGGGTAGATAATGACCTACTTGGTGGTAGAGCTACTAAAAATTTAACCCACACGCTTTCATCGGACTATCTCAAGGAATCATTAGAAAAAATTGCTAAGCAAGACGAGGCAAGGGCAAAAGATGTATTGAGCTTTAATCTTGGATTGAATGAATGTTTGAAGCAGGCTCATAGAATCCTTAAACCAGGAAAGTATTTTTGCCTTGTAATTGGCAATAGACTGGTTAAGCAAGTTAGAATTCCAACTGATTTTATTATCGCTGAATTAGCAGAAAAAATAGGATTTACTTGCGAGGATATTATAGTTCGGAATATCCCAGGCAAAAGAATGCCAATCAAAAACTCCCCGACAAACATTGTCGGTGCTTTAGAGGAAACAATGGAGAAAGAAAGCATTGTTGTTTTGAGGAAAAACTAGCAGATCTTCTTAATAAATGTTAAAATGAAATTATAAAAATATGGCAAACGAAAGAAAAACTGAAAGCATTGCCCGTTCTCACTTTGAGCAATTCAAAGACATTCTTCGCATTGAAGAACAGTTGTCGGACAATCCTACCATAAGCAAACTATTAAAAACTGCATCCAAAAAAGCAGGTGGAATTGGAAAGCCAGAATTCCTTATAACTTTTGCTGGTAATTCTGATTTAATTATTGTAATAGAGTGTAAAGCAGAAATAACCAAACATGAAAGCAAAACAAAAGATAAATTTTCGGAATATGCAGTTGATGGAGTTTTATTATACGCTTCTTATTTATCAAAAGAATTTGATGTTTTAGCCATAGGAGTTAGCGGACAAACAAAGCAAGAATTAAAAGTTTCTCATTTTTTACAGCTCAAAAATGAACGGAAAGCCATTCCTATTTTCGGAAGCAAATTTCTTTCAGGTAATGATTATCTAGATGGATATTTAAAAAGTCCCGAAAAATTTCGTCAGGACTATAATACTCTTTTAGAGTTCACGAAAAAGTTAAATGACACGCTACACTCATTCAAAATTTTAGAAAGTCAGCGTAGTTTATTAATCAGTTGTATTTTAATTGCTTTAGAAAATAAAGCGTTCAAAACTTCATATCATTTGTTCGGTGCAACAAACGAGAAAGATACGGCTGAAGAAAAAAAGAAAAAAATTGAAAACGCATCAAAAGAATTAGCAAACTATTTAGTTGAGACAGTTAGTAACGAATTGAAAAATGCAAACATTAAAGGCGACAAACTTGAAAACTTAAACATTCAATTTGGCTTTATAAGAACAGACACATCCCTTTCAACCAATAAAGATGTTTTAAAAAATCTCATTAAAGACATTGATAAAAATATAAACTCATTCATAAAGACGCATAAATATTTTGATGTTCTTGGACAGTTGTATATTGAATTTCTCTGCTATGCAAATAGCGACAAAGGTTTAGGAATAGTTCTCACACCGCCTCATATTACCGAGTTATTTTCCGATTTAGCACAAGTTAATAAAAATAGCATTGCTCTTGATAATTGCACAGGCACAGGAGGTTTTTTAATATCTGCAATGAAAACAATGATTGTAGATGCAAAAGGCGACCAAGAAAAAATTAAGGAAATTAAAAAAAGCCAGTTGTTCGGAGTAGAATATCAAGCACACATTTTTGCTTTGGCTGTTTCCAATATGTATATCCATCAGGACGGAAAAACAAATATCATAAATGGAAATTGTTTTGATGAAGAAATAATGCAGGAAATAAAAAACAAAAAACCAACCGTAGGTTTTTTAAATCCGCCATACAAGGGAGATAAGAAAAAAGATATTGATGAACTTGAATTTGTTTTGAACAATTTAGAGTGTTTAGTAGATGGTGGAACTTGTATTGCCATTGTCCCGATGCAAAGTGCATTAGCGCAAACAGGAAAGGTATATGAGTTGAAAAAGAAACTTTTGGAAAGCCACACATTAGAAGCTGTATTATCAATGCCCAACGAATTGTTTTTTAATTCAAATGTTAATGTCGTTTCTTGCATAATGATTTTTACTGCACATAAGTCACATCCAAAAAACAAAGAAACCTATTTCGGTTATTATAAAGATGACGGTTTTGAAAAAAGAAAAACACAAGGACGATATGATGTCTATGGAAGGTGGGAAAAAATCAAAGAGAAGTGGGTAAGTTATTTTTTAAACAGAAAACAAGAACCTGGATTTAGTGCAAATAAAAAAGTTGCAGCAAACGACGAATGGTGTGCAGAGGCATATATGGAAACAGATTATTCTAAACTGACACAAAAAGATTTTTTAAAGACCATTAAAGAATATGTTTTATTTAACGAATTATTTTTGAAAGATGAATAAACTCATTCCACTTAAAGAATTATTTACGCCTGTTTATGGTGTTAATCTTGAATTGGTGAATGTTGAAGAATGTAGAAAGAATGACTACAACAGCATACGCTTTGTTTCAAGAACAGAAATTAACAACGGAGTATCAGCGTCTGTAAAAAGGATGATAGAAGTTCCGCCAAATCCAGCGCATACAATTTCTGTCGCGGTAAGCGGCTCTGTTTTATCTTCCTTTTATCAAGATAAAGAATATTACAGCGGAAGGGATTTATATTATTTACTTCCCAATAAAAAAATGAGCAAAGAGGAGATGATATTTTACGCTCTTTGTATTAAAGCAAATAAATATAAATACAATTATGGCAGAGCAGCAAATAAAACATTAAAAGATATTTTGCTTCCCGCTGAAATTCCTAATGAGTTTAAAAAAATAACATTTGATAAAATTTCCGTTCCTTCTGATAAACGTATAATTGAAAAACATTTTGACCTGAATACAAAAAACTGGAAGTCATTCCAACTTTCTAAAATGTTTGATATTACTGGGAGCAAAACAACACCGCTTTTAGAATTGGAAGAATACGGGAAAGGAAAATATCCCTATGTTACAACGCAGGCAACGAATAACGGAGTAGAAGGATTTTACAGTCTTTATACGGAAGAAGGAAATATTTTAACCATTGACAGTGCAGTTTTAGGTTATTGCTCATTTCAACCATTACCATTTTCAGCAAGCGATCATGTTGAAAAATTAATACCAAAATTTTCAATGAATAAATATGTTGCTCTGTTTTTAGTTATGATTATGAATTTAGAGCAATACCGTTACAACTACGGTCGCAAGTGCAGTCAAACACGAATGGAAAAAATCAATATTAAATTGCCTGCAAAAAACGCAGAACCTGATTTTGAGTTTATGGAAAACTACATTAAGTCGTTACCTTATTCAAGTTCAATATAAAATCACTCCAAAGTCCGGCAAAGCCATATTATTTTCTTTTATGCCTAGCAAATCCTCAAGAGTTTTACCTATTCCGGTATCACCTTTTCTGTGGGTTTTAACGAAACCAAGAGCCTTGATTGCTTTGAGTTTTCTTTTGAGTTCGGTAAGCGTCATTTCATTTTATGAAAAAAGACAGGTCTTTTTTATAGATTTTTGCAAACTCTTTGAGTTGCGTAACATCGAGTCGTCTTTGTCCGGCTTCAATTTTTGAGACATGAGGCTGAGTTCTACCGAGCATCTTCGCTACATCAGCTTGATCCAAGTCAGCCTCAATGCGAGCTTTCTTAAGTTGTTCGACCGTATATTTATGGTCTTTTGAAAATAGGGTTGTTTTTATGGCGGGTCGGAAGGGATTCGAACCCTCGATCTTCTCCGTGACAGGGAGACGTGTTAACCGGGCTACACCACCGACCCATGATATTTTACGTCGAGACGTTATCATGTGGCGTGCTACTGCGCAAGGAATTATTAGAGTTTATTGATCTTCGACGCCATGACGAAGTCATTGTTCGACAATCCACCGATGGCATGCGTGGTCAGCACTAACTTAACCTTGTTCCACCAGCAGTGGATGTCTGGATGATGGCCTTCTGACTCTGCCAATTCGCCCACGCGGTTGATAAAAGCTAAGGCCGCCTGAAAATCCTTGAAAGCAAATTCACGCCAGATAGATTTGTTTTCCTCATCTAAGACCCAGCCGCTGACCTCGGCTACAAACTGGAGAGATTCGGAACGCTGAAGTGGCGCAAGCTTACCTGTACACGGGACACAATGTTGTGGCTGGAGAGAAAGGGACATAATGGTCTATGAAGAATGAGCGTCTACCAATAAAATAACACGCTCGCGTTCCATAGTCATCTGGCTTAACATCGGATATACTTTCGTTCATGCACATCTCCTTTCATGGCGCGGCGCGCGAGGTGACTGGCTCATGTTACTTAGTGGAAACGGTCCAGACGCGCTTGTTGGTTGACTGCGGTATGTTTCAGGGCAGCAGTTTGGCCGACGCTAAAAATTTTTGCGACTTTGGATTTGATCCCAGCACAATTACTGCAGTCGTCCTCACGCATGCGCATCTTGATCATTGCGGACGTTTGCCCAAGTTGGTCAAAGCCGGCTTTCGTGGCGCCATCTACACCACGCCACCAACAGCACAGTTGATTAAACTCGTGCTCGAAGACGCTGAGCAGATTATGGCCGACACATATCGTCGCGAGTTTAGGCCCAAACTCTACGAGCGAGAGGATGTAGAAGCTGTCTTACAACTCGTCAAGCCGGTAGAATACGCGCAGCGCGTCAAGCTACCTGGGCTGTCATTGCGTTTTCGAGATGCTGGTCACATATTAGGCAGCGCCTTTGTGGAACTTGAGGAGGTGGCTGGTCCGCGCGTGGCCTTTAGCGGAGATTTGGGCAATGTGCCTGACCCCATATTGAAGCCGACAACCCAGCTGGCAGAACAAGATGCGCTGATCATCGAGTCAACCTACGGTAACCGCGTGCACGAGGCCCAAGACGCACGCGCGCAGCAACTGCGCCAGACGATTCAAACTACGCTGCAACAGCACGGAACGCTGATTATTCCGGCTTTTGCCATCGAACGCACGCAAGAGCTGCTGTATGAATTGCATACTCTCGTCGAACAGAAGCTGATTTTGCCGGTGGACGTCTACTTAGACAGCCCGCTCGCTATTCACGCCTTGTCTGTGATGAAGCAGTTCCCTGAGTATTACAATGCTAGTGCCCTCCGCCATCTGAGTACTGAGGATGATATTTTTAATTTCCCGAAGTTGCATAAGACCTTGACGCGCGAAGAGTCTAAATTGATCAATGTCTCGTCGTCGCCCAAGGTCATCATTGCTGGCTCAGGCATGATGAACGGCGGCAGAATTCTACATCACTTAGTGCGCTATCTTGGAGAGGCTAAGAACACGGTCTTGATCATCGGCTATCAAGCGTCTGGCACCTTGGGACGCAAACTTTATTCAGGCGAAAAGAAAGTTGAGGTCTTAGGCGAACGCATCAAGGTCAAGGCCAAGATACTCTCGATTGGCGCGTATAGCGCGCACGCTGACCAGCGCCAACTGATTAATTGGATTCAGACGGCACCACGCATGCCGAGTCACATCTACTGCACTCATGGTGAAGAAGCGGCGGCTGCAGCGCTAGCCTCACGCATTCTAGAAGAATTGAGTATCCCGGCAGATGTGCCTAGATTTGAGGAGACTATCCATGTCGTTTAACTGGTTTACCCTCGCACTCATCGGCCATGTTTCGAATGGCGCAGCATTTTTGATTGACAAGATTCTGTTGCGTTCAGCTTTTACGCGTAGCGCCACTTATGCTGGCGTGGTCGGGCTCATGTCTGGCACCGTGGCCGTGTTGATTCCGTTTGTCAAAGTTTGGCCTTCAGGTGGTATCTGGATCGTGGCGTTGGTTTCTGGCGCCACGTTTATCCTAGCCTTGTGGGCCTTCTTTGCAGCCCTGTCTAAGGGAGAAACCAGTCGCGTCGTGCCGATCGTCGGTTCGCTCATCCCGATTTTTACTCTGGCTGGCACCTTTACTTTTTTAGGTGAACGCCTCACGGACGTCAATTTCGTTGGTTTTGGATGTTTGATTGTCGCCACCGTTCTCCTGTCTTCAGGTAGAGGGAAGGGGAGACCCGACAAGGCAACCATTTGGCTGGCTGTAACTGCGGCCGCATTGTTTGCTATTGCATCCGTCACGGTCAAAGCCACCTATGATGCGTCAGAATTTTTGGGCGGCCTAGTCGTCACGCGTCTAACCGCAGCCTTGATGGCGCTCATAATTCTCGTTTGGTTTGATCGGCGCGCGGGACGAGAGGTGTTGATTATGTTCCATCTCGCCGATAGCAAGCTGCATAAAATCCACACCATCTCAAATAAGACCGTTCTGCTAGCTCTAGCCGGGCAGTCTTTGGGCGCGTTCGGTTTTGTTTTTATCCAATGGGCCACTGCTAATGGCAGTGCCTCCATCGTCAACGCCTTACAAGCCGTGCAGTACGCCTTTCTGGTACTTGCGGCCTTGTTGCTGCGCCATGTTGCACCGAAACTTTTGGGCGAAGATCTCACACGTCAAGTCTTATTACGTAAATCGTTGGCGCTAGCTCTAACCGCAGTTGGTTTGTATTTAGTGGTGTAAGATGAACGTATTTGATTAAATAATGATATGGCAAAAAAGATAAACGAAAAAGAATATGATGCTTGGTCAAAAGAGGAATTGATCAAGGAAATTGTCAAAATCAAAAGCACGACGTACGGGCTTATTTGGCATCGCGATTTGCCAGAGGAAAAAATTGATATTCTCATCAATCCTGACGCACGAACACCAAATGAAATGTTTCCGAACGAAATGGCAGGCAAGCCGTTTCCTGTTTTGAAAGAAGTTAAAGGGAAAGCGATTGAATCGGATAAATCAAAACTCGTGAATCTTTTGATTGAGGGCGACAACTATCACTCTCTCGCTGTTCTGAACTTCACACACCGCGAAGCGGTAGATTTAATATACATTGATCCGCCTTACAATACAGGTAATAGCGATTTTATTTACAACGATAAGTATGTTGATAAAGAGGATAGCTTCCGACACAGTAAATGGCTATCGTTTATGGAAAAGCGTTTGAAGCTAGCTAGACATCTTTTACGAGATTCGGGTGTATTTTTTGTAAGTATTGGAGATGATGAACAAGCACCGCTTAAGATGTTATGTGATGAAGTTTTTGGAGAAAATAATTTTCTTGCAAATGTTATTAGAAAATCGAAAGAAACAAGTAATAAGGGTAAATATTTCTCACCATCAACAGATTATGTTCTATGTTATGCGAAAGATATAAGTTCCTTGTCTGAGTTTAATGATTCAATGGCGCAGGAAAAGGAGAGTTATATAAAGTTGTTTAAAAATGAAGATAGGCGTGGAAAATATAACCTCGTTTCTTTGTACATGCCAAGTCTAGACCCTCGTCCGAATCAAAGATATTTAATTACTTGTCCCGATGGATCAAAAGTTATTACCCCATCATCAGATAAAATGTTTCGTTGGATACCTGCAACATTTGAAAGAAATCTAAAAGATGATCGGGTTGTGTTTCTACAAACCAAGACATCTCCTTTGATTGATGAGAAAGGTAATCCAGCAAAATGGAATATCTATACAAAAATTTATCTCCATGAAAGACAAGAAAGTGGGATGAAGCCTTTAACTTTTATAGATATTCCAAATTCTGCAGGTTCAAAAGAGCTAATCAAGATGGGTATAGATTTTTCTTTTTCAAAACCAAAAGAGCTAATCAAACATTTAATACGCATAACAAATAAAGAAAATGATATTACAGTTTTAGATTTTTTTGCTGGATCAGGAACTACAGCACAAGCGGTGTTAAGTCTAAACAAAGATGATGGTGGCACTCGTCAATTTATACTTTGCACAAACAACGAAAACAATATCTGCACAGAAATTTGCCATCCTCGTGTAAAGAAAGTAATTAGTGGGTACAAAAATCAGAAAGCTGAAAAAATTGAAGGGCTTGGTGGAAATCTCAAATACTATAAGACCGATTTTGTGGAGGCAGAGCCAACAGATAAAAATAAACGAAAGTTGGTTAAAGAATCAGCCGACATGCTTTGTATTTTAGAAAACGCCTTTGAACTTATTTCAGAAACACCCGAATTCAAAATTTTCAAAAATACTGATAAATATGTCGGTGTTATCTTCTACGAGGAAGCGATAGATGACTACAAAAAAGCAATCAAAAAGATTGACGGGCATTTTAATACCTATGTTTTCTCGATGGGCGATGATCCGCACATAAAGAAATTTGCCAATGTGAAAGGCAAAGTAACACTTTGTGCGATTCCCGAAGTGATACTGAAAGTGTATCGGGAGATTTTCAAATAATATGATATTCGAATTTAAAAATTATCAAGAAAATGCAGTCGTAAAGTTGAAACGAGAAATCAACGAGCTTTTAGATGCGGACGGAAACAAAGTCTGTATTTTCAAAGCACCGACTGGCTCGGGAAAAACGCTAATGATGGCGGAGTTTTTGAAGCGCTTGATTGATTCACGTATAGACGGCAAAAAATTCTCGTTCGTTTGGATTGCTGTTAATAAACTGCATGACCAAAGTAGAAACAATCTTAGGAAATACTATGACCAAAACGGCGTAGGCATAAAATGCTCGTATTATGCGGATTTGGACGATCGTAAAATTGGAGAGAATGAAATTTTGTTTTTGAACTGGGCAAGTATCAACAAAAAAGACAATTTGTATGTTCGTGCAAACGAACGAGATAACAATCTGACAAGTGTTATCGCTAGAACTAAAGACGAGGGACGGATGATTTTCCTTATCATTGACGAAAGCCACCACACCGCAAACAGCAAGAAATCAAAAGAATTGATACTGGACATCGGACCAAAAATCACGATTGAGGTTTCCGCTACCCCGCAATTAAACAATGCAAACAGAATTGTGGAAGTAGAACTCAAAGATGTAAAAGATGAGGAAATGATCAAAAAAGAAATCATAATCAATCCGGGCTTTGAACATTACATCATTGATAAAAAGAAAAGCGACAAATCGGCAGACGAGCTTGTGCTTGAAAGTGCGTTAAAAAAGAGAATTGAATTACAGAAAAAGTTGGAAGCCGAAGGCTCGAGTGTAAACCCTCTTTTGCTTATTCAGCTACCTGATGCCATGCAGGGCGTATCGGATAAAAAAGATGAGATAATCGCTTTGCTCAAAAAATTTGGCTACACGACAGAAAATGGACGGCTTGCGATATATCTTTCTGACAAAGACAACAAAATAAACCTTGTGAATATTGAGAAGAACGAAAACGAGGTTGATGTGATGATATTCAAGCAAGCGATTTCGCTTGGTTGGGATTGTCCACGCGCAACAATTTTAGTTTTGTTTAGACAATGGCGTGAAGAAAATATCACTTTTTCTATTCAAACACTCGGGCGCATTATGCGTATGCCAGAGCAGAAACATTACGCCGATCAAGATTTGAATGTTGGTTATGTATTTACGAGTTTGCAGGATATAAATGTCGCCGAGGATTTATCTCGCGATTACATCACGACTTTTACAGGATTTCGAATCAAGAATTACAAAAATCTTGACTTGTCGTCTTATCACTCAAAACGTTTCCGTGAGGAAACACGCCTTTCTTCTGATTTCACTCCTCTTTTCATTGAGGCGGGAAAGAAACTAAAACTAAAGGAAAAGTTTTCGTTCAAACACAGTATTTTGAAAACAAGTTTGATTGCGAGTGGTCGTATTGTTGATGCCGACAAGGAAACAAAAAGTATAGACAAAAAAGGAACGCTTGATATTCCTAAAAACGAAGTTGAATTGCAAAATGCTTTCGATATGTTTGCACGAAATAATCTTGCGCCATTCGCACCAGAGCAACGCTCAATTGGTCGCATAAAAAGCTCAATCTATTCATTTTTTGAAGCATCACGAGATGAGGACGAATGGCCAAAGATTCAAGCGGCTGTTTTGGCGGAGGAAAATCACCAAGTGATGATTAACACTATCAATCTTGCAAAAGAAATGTATCAAGAGGAAGTTGGAAAAGGCAAAAATGAGTTAGTAAAAAATGAGGAGCCGTGGAATGTGCCAAAAGTTATAAACTATACACTTTCTTTCGCAAAGAAAGATTATAAAAAATCTGTAATACAACCTTACTACACAAGGAAGTCTGGTGTGGGAACGGCGAATTTGTTCGAAGAGGATAGCGATCTTGAAGTTGATTTTATTGAGTATTTAGAAAAATCAAAAGGCGTTGAATCGTGGTTTAAGAATGGGAAAAGTGATGCTACATATTTTGCCGTACCTCATATCGAGCATGAGATTGAAAGGTCATTTTATGTTGATTTCGTTGTAACGCAAAAAGACGGTCGTATTGGCTTATTTGATACAAAGGGCGGTCTTACTGCTGAAACGGCAAAATCACGCGCCGAGGGATTAGCAAAATATATCGCCGAACAAAACAAGAAAGGCAAAAAGTTGTATGGCGGAATTGTACTTAAAGAAAAGAATAGTTGGCGGTATCATGACGGGCTGAAATATGAATACAATCCAAACAATCTGAAAGATTGGAAGTTTTTGGATTTGAATTGATTATGCAGCTCCAGACAATCTCTCGTTTTAAATTCCTGCTGTTGCTCTGCTTGGCCTTGCTGTCCGTAATGGGTGCGTTTTTGTTTGTCGGCTGGCCGAGCAAAACACCCCGCGTCGAATATGGCATGACCTTTAGCCGACCGTATGCCGAGTCATTAGGACTGAACGCAGACCGTGTTTTAGGTGTGGCGCTTGATGAGCTTGGCCTGCGACGTTTTCGCTTGTCAGCCTATTGGAGCTTGTTAGAAACGCAGCCAGGTCAGTGGGATTTTCAGGCTCTTGATCGTGATATCGCAGCTATTGCGCAACGCCAGGGGCGTGTGATTTTAGCCGTCGGAGAAAAGTTGCCACGTTGGCCTGAGTGTTGGGGACCGGCTTGGTGGAAAGCCTTGCCGCGCGCCAAGCAACGCCAAGCAACGTTGAGCTATATCGAAACAGTCGTGCGTCATTATCGTGACAATCCGACTGTCGTCGCATGGCAAGTCGAAAACGAAGCGCACTTTTTCTACGGTGATTGCCCGGCGCCAGATTTTTTATTCATCCAGCGTGAAACAAGCTTTGTGCGTAGCCTAGATCCTACGCGGCCTGTCTTCACCACAGACTCGGGAGAATTATCCTCCTGGCTCACTCTAGGCGTGTTTGTCGATCGCCTAGGCGTAAGCGTCTACCGCGTGGTGCGCAGCCCTCTATTTGGTTCGTTTAATCTACGTTACTGGTGGGTGCCGCCATATTTTTACAAACGTAAAGCCATCCTCCTGCGTCCCTTTGGGGTTAAAGATATCTACATCAGTGAATTCCAGATGGAGCCATGGAGCAATAAGTCACTGACCGAAACGCCAGTGGGAGAACAGCTCTCGAGCCTGTCGCTCCAGCAAATGCGAGCCAACTTTTCTTTTGCTGAACGCATGGGGATTTCGCCCATAGATTTTTGGGGCCTGGAGTGGTGGGTGTGGATGCAGGAGAAGGCCGGGCATCCAGAGTTTCTAGCTGCCGCTAAAGTGTTTTTTTCCGCCTCAACCCAGCCTTAATTGATTCGATTCTATTGCGGATCAAGTCCGTTTGAGTTTAAATACATGTATGAAGATCCTAGTCACAGGCGGAGCTGGGTTCATTGGCGCTAACTTTGTCTATTACGTACTGACGCAGCATCCTGAGGATGAGGTTATTGTTTTGGATGCCTTAACCTATGCGGGCAATCTAGACAACCTCAAGCCGTTGGAGCGCAATCCTCGTTATACCTTCGTTAAAGGCAACATCTGCGACCGTGACGTGGTGGATGCTTGCGTGAGTAAGGTGCAGGCCGTAGTGAATTTTGCCGCTGAGACGCATGTAGATCGTTCAATTCAAGATGCCGAGCCATTCCTCAAATCTAATGTTTTAGGCACGCAGACTCTGCTCGACGCATGTCGACGGCAGGGCAAGCTCCGCTTCCATCAGGTCTCAACTGACGAAGTCTTTGGATCGTTAGGAGCTTCCGGTATATTTAACGAGACTACGCCGTATGCTCCGCGCAGTCCCTATAGTGCCTCCAAAGCTGCGGCCGATCATCTGGTACGCGCCGCTTGGCACACACATCAACTGCCGGTGACGATCTCAAATTGTTCAAATAATTTTGGACCGTATTGTTTTCCGGAAAAAATGATCCCCCTGTTCATCACTAATATGCTCGAAGGCAAGCCGGTTCCGCTTTATGGCGATGGTCTTAACATCCGCGACTGGCTGTATGTTGAAGATCATTGCCGTGGCCTTGACCAGGTCGTCCGCCATGGCCGGTATGGGGAAACCTACTGCTTTGGCGGGCGTTCCGAGCGTACTAACCTCGAAGTGGCTGAGTTGATTGCCTTTGAGCTGGGCTGTTCGCGTGAGCTGATTCAAATAGTTCTTGATCGTCCTGGGCATGATCAACGTTACGCTGTAGATTTTAGTCGAGTAGAAAAAGAGTTGGGTTGGTTTCCGCAGACTCCATTTTTGCATGGTCTGCGCAAAACTATTGAATGGTACAAAGCTAATCGCGAGTGGTGGCAAAGAATTAAAAGTGGGGCCTATCGTGAGTATTATGCTAGACATTATGGTGCCCAGGGCATAAACCGGCCGGCCCTGGAACAGGTTGCCTCGGTTGAAGAGGATGGTCGTGATTCGTATGCAACCTAAAACTCCAAATTTTCTTACCTGTCCGAGTGTGCCTGAGTTGACTGCCTCAGCCTCTGACCGAGTGCCACAGCCAGACAATGTTCCTCATAACCGCGTTGACGTTCCACGTAAAAAATACCGCTGGCTGATAACCGTAGTGCTGCTGGTAATATTACTAGCGCTAAGTGCGCCCGCGATCATAAACATCTCACGCGCCGCGTTTGCGCTGAGTGCATCCGCCGTAGCGTTTACGCGAGCCAAAGCACATTTGAGACGTCTGGATCTAGAGGCGGCTCGACATGAACTCTCGTCCGCGCGTCTGTCGTTAGATACAGTGCGTCAAGCCTTGCATGCAGTCGGCGTGTGGCGCGATTTACCCGGTCTAGGCACGCAGCTACGCGGGCTGGAAGACGCGGCTACAGCTAGCGTCGCCACACTTGAAGCCGCGGATGAACTTCTAGCTGTTGGTCAGACGGTGCGTCTCTCGCTTACGCCTCTGCAACGTCTCTCTACCAGTCTGCCACAACTCCGCCTAGCGCGTGACAAGTTAGATGTAGCGCTGGAGTTATGGAATCGAATTCCACACAGTGAGCTAGCCCTGCCTCTGCGTCAGGCGCTGCGTCCAGTCGCGCGCGGTTTGCTGGCTTTGCACAGCACTTTGCATCAGATGCTTCCATTGTTAGAAGTAGCGGCGCCTTTGGCTGGTTATCCCGATCAGTCGCGCATACTCGTGTTGTTGCAAAATTCTGACGAACTTCGTCCCTCGGGTGGATTTATAGGCCTGGTCGGTAAGATTGTGGTAGAGGCGGGTGAAATTAAGGAGTTTGCCTTTACTGATGTTTATAATATAGACAAACTAGTGACAGACACATGGACAGAAGTTCCACCGGCGCCTCTCGCGCAACGACTTGGCGTCAAAGCCTGGTATTTGCGTGACGCCAACTGGTCTCCAGATTTTCCGACTTCAGCTGAACGCGCATTAGATTTTTATGCGCGTGAGACCTCCTCAACTCCACCGACTGTCGTGGTGGCTTTTGAACCAGCCTTGTTTGCTACGCTGCTGCGCTTGACCGGTCCCATCACTGTAGACAGTAAAACGTTTACTGCGACCAATTTTTTTGACCAACTCCAGTATGAAGTTGAGCGTGGATTTTTACAGACCGGGACTCTGTTTAGCCAGCGTAAGGACATCGTGGGCAAACTCGGCGCGGCCTTGTTGGAACGACTAAAAACCTTGCCAACTGAGCGTTGGCATGACGTCATCCAAGCCATCACACAAGCTCTAAATAGCAAGCACATCTTGCTTTACGCTAGACAGCCAGAGCTACTGGCCTCGTTTGATGCTAACGGTTGGACCGGACGGGCCAAGACTTCGAGCGGCGATTTTATTTGGGTCATTGATGCTAACCTGGCGGCGCTGAAGACAGATGGCGTTATGCGCAAGAGCGTCAGCTATGAGTTAGACGCCAGGCAACCCAAGGCAACGATCGCGCACGTGAAGTTGACTTACAGCAACACTAACCAACACATCAACTGGCGCTATACACGCTATCGCAGTTATACGCGAGTCTACGTGCCTGAAGGTAGTGTGCTTTTGTCATCTAGTGGCTCCATGCAAGATGATGTCTATCGTACTGGCGGCATAAAGCTATCAGCGCCAGTGGATGTGACGCGAGAATTAGGCAAAACAGTTTTCGGCGCTTTTTGGTCCATCGAGCCTGGACAGACAGGCACGCTGGAGTTTACTTATAAATTGCCGCTATCAATCAGCGACCAGATCCAGGCTGATGTCTATCATTTAGACTGGCCCAAGCAGCCTGGGGCAGATACTACACAATTGACGCTCGACTTAAAATTTGCTAAACAGGTACAAGCGGCTCATCCACCAGAACATCCGACCAAATGGGGCGACGCTCGTTACGAGTATCAAACTGATTCATTGATGGATAGAGCATTCGAAATAACTTGGAGATAAAAACGTACAGCATGTTTGCGAAAAAAATCGGCATTGACCTTGGAACTACCACGGTACTCGTCTACATCCCTAGGCGAGGCATTGTTCTGAACGAGCCATCAGTGGTGGCGATTTCGTTATTGGACAAAAAAGTTTTGGCCGTAGGCAATGGCGCTAAAGAGATGGTTGGCCGCACGCCGGATACAATCGTGGCCAAACGGCCGCTCAAAGACGGTGTCATCGCGGATTATAGGACAACCGAAGCGATGTTGCGCTACTTTATCAACAAAGCTCTGGGAGGCGTGCGCTTTTTTCGACCGGAAGTAATGGTGGCTGTCCCAGGAGGCATCACCTCTACGGAGCGCCGCGCCGTCATCGACGCCACTATCTCTGCCGGCGCCAAGGTCGCCTACATTATCAAAGAGCCTGTGGTGGCGGCCATTGGGGCAGATATTCCCATCGGATCCCCGTCCGGTCATATGATTATTGATATCGGTGGCGGCACCAGCGAAATCGCAGTGATTTCTCTCGGCGGCATTGTGGCCTCATCGTCCGTGCGTATTGGCGGTAATAAATGTGATATGGCGATTCAAGAGCATGTGCGTCGTAAGTACGGTTTAGCCATCGGCGAGCGCACCTCAGAAGACATAAAAATCCGTATTGGATCAGCCTTATACCTAGAAGACAAGCTCGAGATGCAGGCCAAAGGGCGCGACATGATCACCGGCCTGCCGCGCATCATCACAGTCACGAGCGACGATGTCACGGATGCGATTCAGCATGAGTTGCAGGGCATCATTGAAGCGGTTAAAGATGTGCTACACAGAACTCCGCCCGAGCTCTCAGCGGATGTGATGGAAAAGGGCATGGTGCTCTCAGGCGGATCAGCGCAGCTGCGTAATCTTGATCGCCTGTTATCAGAAGCCACTGGTGTGCCCGTCTTCGTCGCCGACTCGCCGCAGTTGTGTGTGGCGAAAGGCACGGGCATTGCTCTAGAGAATCTAGAAAGTTACAAGAAAAGCATTTTTTCAACTTAAGACATTTGAGGGTATACTTCCAGCATGCTCATCGGAATTGAGGCTACGCGGGCGAATAAGTCGTTCAAGACCGGCGTGGAATGGTATGCCTGGCACGTCACGCAAGAACTCAAACAACTGACGGTCGGCGATGGCAACTCCTGGATTTTGTATTCCAACAAACTGCTCACCTCAGGCCTCGAAGTCTTGCCTGACAATTGGTATGAAGTGCGCCTAAAGTGGCCCTTGGCTTATGGCTGGACGCAGTTACGCCTGTCATACGAACTCTACCGCCATCCTATCGATGTCCTGTGGCTGCCAGGTAGCACGCTACCGCGGGTGACCCCAAAACAAACCGTTGTGACGGTGCATGATGTAGGTTTTCATCAGTATCCACAACTGTATAAACCCAGACAGGTCAAGGTACATGAGCGCGCTATGCGTGAAATCGCCAAGACAGCCGCACGTATTATCACGGTTTCAGAATTTTCCGGCTACGCCATCGCAGCAGCCTATGGTATTGAGCCTCAACGCATTGCCATTGTTCCCAATGGCGTAAATCATAGTCTCTATCGTCCACTTACCACTCCCGACGATTTGACGACCATCGAGGCCCGCTTGCGGCGCTATCACATCTCGCAGCCATTTTTTTTAACCATCGGCCGACTTGAAGCAAAAAAGAATCTGACGACGTTGATTAAAGCTTTTAACGCGTTTAAGTCACGACTAGGACTAGGGAGCCCACATCGTCTAGTTTTAGTGGGAGTTCCAGGCTTTCGCTACGACGAAATCAAACGTGAGATAGCAAGTTCGAGTTTCAACACAGATATCATCGAACTGGGTTATGTGCCTGAACTGGATCTACCCTATCTTATTAACGCAGCCGAAGCTCTAATCCACCCTTCTTTGTATGAGGGTTTTGGTCTACCTCCGGTGCAAGCCATGGCCTGTGGATGTCCGGTTGTAGCCTCTGAGGCTGCTTCGTTGCCAGAAATCTTACAAGATGCGGCGCTGTATTTTTCCCCGACCGAACCTGAAGAGCTGGCGGCGGCTCTAAAACGTTTGATGGATGAACTGGGTCTAAAAGCTAATTTACGCCGCGCTGGTCTTATGCGCGCCGCGGCTTACACCTGGCGCGCTACGGCAGAGAAGACTTTGCCCGTGTTGACGCTATGGTAAGTAGAGTTTGGTGGGTGTTCTTAATCGCTTTGAGCCTAGTGGCTATTTTGATTACATCTGGAGTCTCAGCCGGAACACTCAGCCTGCTCGGTTTTAGCGTGGCCATGGCTTTTACCTTGCGCTACACGCAGATAGCATTTTATGCGGGCGTGATCTTAACGCCCTGCTTGGGCATCCTTCTGTCTTTACCAACTGGTCGCTGGCTGTTTGGCTTACGCGCGTTCGGAGGCTCAATTGACGTGAGTCTGGGGGAAGTCATCTTATTTTTTGTTTTGGCCGCTTGGAGCATTAAACTCGTAGCCCTATGGCGCATACGCCGTGAGACGCATCGTCTACCGCTCTGGCCGGTCGCGGAAGCTTACCTGTTTTTATTTTTTGCCCACCTAGCTTCCAGCTTTTCTCCCCTGAAACCAGATGCTGCGTTGGTAACAAAGTTTGCATTTCGTCCAGTCCTGTTTAATTATCTCGCTTTTATCCTGTTGCCAGTTAATCTTATACGTTCGCGTCGACGACTCATGGCAGTCTTAGTGCTACTGGCCGGCGTAGGCACGCTAGCGGCGCTGAATGGTTTAATCTCAATCTTTTTCCCGGTTGATGCGTCGCACCTCTTGGGTCGCGCTCATCCGTTACCCATCTTTGGCACGCACGCACTGGGAGACAATCAAAATGAATTGGCTGATCTACTGATCTTTACCGCGCCGGCAACTTACGCCTTGGTCTATCTTATGCGATCTGATGTCCGTCGTAACCGTCTGCTGATCGTAGCCAGTCTATTCCAGGTTGCTATCTGTTTGCTGACGTTTACGCGTACGGCATGGATAGTCTTGCTATTGCAGATGCTGCTGTTGTTGTCCACAGACTGGCGCGAGAGCATCAAGCGTTATGCCCGCGAGGTCGCGCTGATTGGTCTTGTCTTGTTACCGCTCAGTGCTGTCATGTTAAGCCTCAGCCTGTCTAGTACAGCTCAGAGTTCACTCTCCACGCGTCTCATGCTGTCGCAGATTGCAGCGCAAGTTTTTAGTAGTAGTCCGTGGCTGGGTGGGGGAGCAGGTACCTTTGTCGAGCGTGTCGGTTCAACGCGCGTTTTTATACTCGAGTACGGGGACCCGCTAGACTCGCATGGTTGGATACAAAAACTCGCGGCAGAAACAGGTCTGTTGGGGCTGATCGCCTTGCTAGGCCTGTATACGCAGTTGGTCTGGGTGTACCTGAAAGGGTGGCGCGCGATCACTGGATATGCGGAACGTAAGGTCTATCTCCTCTTGCTCGCTGGTGCCGCTGGGGCACTCATCTACCAGCTCTTTAACACCGACTACTGGACCGGCAAGATGTGGTTGCCGGTTGGTTTAGCTTTGGCGGGTATGCATGTGTTGGCGACGCGAGATTCAGGGGATGACAGCACGAATGAGGGGCTCCGGTCGTGAGCCCTCGATGTGTCTTCGACGCTGCGCTCGAGACGGAGGTCAGACGAAATATCTCGTGAAAAAAAGTTAAGCATACGCTTCGTGCCACGCTGCACTCTCCGAGAGCTTGCTAGCTGCTGCATGCCACTGTTATCCTGCTCATGTGTTGCCTTCACGACCGTATCATGCCTTTACAGCCTATCACCGCGAACCTGGCGGATTACGCCGCTTAGATTTTTTTGTTGATTGTCTGGCAGCTTGGCGTGGAGAGCGTCGTCCGCAAGCCATTCGTATATTGGATATAGGTTGCGGCAATGGCAACATAACCTTGCCCTTAGCAAGTCTGGGTTATGACGTGACTGGAGTTGATCAAAGCCGTGACGCGATGCAACGCGCTCAAGCCACGGCCAGCAGTGTTGCGCTTAAACTGAGATTGTTACATGGCTCGATCGAGCTGGTACAAAACGAAACCTTTGACGTTATTTTGGCCAGTGAAGTGCTCGAACATCTAGACCGGCCGGCAGCATTTCTTCAAGAGCTACGAAAAATATGTGCGCCAGATGGACTCCTGCTCGTCTCTGTACCTAATGGCTGGAGTCTAGAAGAGTGTTGTCGTCGCGTTACCACGCACACGCGCTTGGGACGTTGGATTAAACATCACGTCAAACTCGCTCTTGGAAATGCCGACTTACAGAGCATTGCCGTTTCACCGCACGAACATTTTTTTTCATGGTCAGCGCTGACAGGTCAGTTGTACCTAACGGGCTGGAAAGTTAAACATGAAGCCGCCTCCGCCGCTTGGTTTAAAGAATTTTTTTATCTCGGTGCACGCGCCTGGTTCACGCGCGGTAGCCATGTGTTTCATACGCTCGACGCCTGGGATGCGGCTCTAGCCTCGCGTTTGCCACGTTGGCTGGCAGATGGCTGGCTGCTGGAAGCCCGCCCCTTTGATTCCACACGACCGTTGGTAGCTCAAATCGTGACCACGCTCGCCGCCGGTGGCGCCGAAGGCGTCGTATATGAACTCGCGCGGCGTTTGCCGGAACACGGGTTTGATACTCAGGTTGTAGTGCTCATGGGTGGTGGCCCGTTGCAACAGACTTTCGCAAACGCTGATGTTGCAGTCACTATATTTGAAAAACGAGGACCATTTGGAGCTTGGTCTTTTTTTAGGTTGAGAGATTTTTTAAGGCGTGAACGTCCGGCTATCGTGCACACGCATTTGTTTGGCGCGGACGTATGGGGACGCTTGGCGGCCTGGATGCAGCGCGTGCCGGTCATCGTCTCAACCGAGCACAATGTCAATCGTCAGCACGGCTGGTTGAAACGCGCCATTAAATCCCTTTTGGCACATCTGACGCAGGCCTTGGTAGCGGTCTCTTCAGAGGTGAAAACATACATGCAAATAGTCGAGGGTATCCCGTCAAAAAAAATTCATTTGATTCGCTATGGCATTGATCTGTCACACAGTCTGCCACGTCCACTGCAACTGTTTCACGCTCCACCACGACTCATCACAATTGGCCGTCTGGTGGCGCAAAAAGATCATGCTACGTTGTTGCGCGCCTTGGCGCTGGTCAAGCCAGCCTGGAGCCTAGATGTGATCGGGACGGGGGAATTGGAATTGACTCTAAAGAAGTTAGCGCAACGGCTCGGAATCGCGCCACGCATTCGCTGGCTGGGATATCGTCAGGATGTGGCGCAACTACTGTCTGAATCAGATCTATTTTGCTTTCCTTCACGCTGGGAGGGGCTGGGATTGGCCTTTATAGAAGCAGCGGCGGCTGGCGTACCCATCATCGCTTCAGACCTTCCAGTCTTCCATGAAGTTTTGCAGTCCAGTGAAGCAACGTATGTGCCCGTGGGAGATGCCACGATCTGGGCCACAACGATCGAGACCATGCTGCAAGATCCTAGTGAGTGTATCCGTCGCGCGCAACACGCCCTGCTCAAGGTTAAGCAACGTTATGAGGTGTCGCGCATGGTGAAGGGATATGCTAAGTTGTATGCTGAGTTGTTGCTTTCGTCAGTGCAGCGCGGCAATCTCGTCAAAAAAAGATTCCACTGACAAATTCTATATGCGTATTCTTCATGTCAATAAGTTTTTTGACTTACATGGTGGCGCTGAGGTGTATCTGCATGCGCTGATAGAACATCAGCTAGCGGCTGGACACGATGTACACGCTTTTTCCACGCGCGCGGCCAGCAATCTGCCGTCAGCCGACAACAAAACTTTCGTGAAGCGTTTTGATTACACGCGCAGCGAGGGACTGGCGCGCGATGTGCGTAAAGGCGCGGCGTATGTGTGGAATCGTGAGGCGCGCGAAGCGATGCGGAGCGCTATTCGCGAGCTACGCCCAGAGGTGATTCATCTCCACAATGTTTACCACCATCTCTCAACTTCAATCCTCGGGCCGATCCGCCGGGCGCGTATTCCCTGCGTGCAGACGCTGCATGACTACAAGCTAGCATGTCCCAATTATAAAATGTTTACCGAAGGCTCGGTCTGTGAACGTTGTAAAGGGGGAAAATATTTCGAAGCTATTAGACACAAGTGTCTAACTACGAATCTGGCCGGAAATGTCTTAGCTGCGCTTGAGATGGGATTTACCAAAGCCATGCAAGCGTATGAACGCACCATCCACACTTTTATTTGTCCGTCGCAATTTTTGGCTGACAAGATGATTGCCTGGGGAGAGCCGGCGTCGAAATTTATGGTGGTGCCGAATCCTGTCGAGTTGCCGTCCAGGCGGTCACGACAAGAGCACAAGACATTGGTCACAATTCTAGCTGCTGGTAGACTATCTATCGAAAAAGGATTTGATGTGCTCATTCGCGCCGCCGCGCAGGTTCCGCGCGTACAGATCAAAATTGTTGGGACAGGACCCGAAGAAGACAAACTGCGTCGTCTGGCTGAAACGCTTCCCAGCGCTCAGATTGAATTCCTCGGTTATGTTCCGCGAGCAGTTGAGACGCTTAGTTTTCAAGTGAGCGCGTTGGCGATTCCTTCCGTGTGGTACGAAAATGCGCCCTTGGTCGTTCTCGAGGCCATGGCGGCCGGCTTACCAATTCTCGCTTCGCGCATTGGTGGTCTCCCTGAACTCGTTGAACACGGCGTGAATGGATGGTTGATCGAAGCGCAGAAGGTTGAGGCCTGGGTGCAGGCTTTAGAAGCTTTTAGCCAGTTGCCCGAACATAGTCGACAGGAGTTGGGGGAAAATGGTCGTCGCAGGGTGCTGGAAAAGTTTACATGGGATCAGCATTTGCAGGTCTTGGAACGGATTTATAACACCGCAATTAATCCATGTTGTGGCGACAAAGGCTGACCTTGATGGCGCTGATCGTATGCATGAGCTCTGTTTTTTCGGTGCCTGTTTTTGCCACAGCTGATATTCACGGTGCGCCACGCCTCATTAATCTTTTTCTCAACTGGCAGCTGCGCGAAGAGGATTTGCCTCAACTGGCACGTTGGGATGTGGTGGTTCTCGATGCGGATCAACAGACGCGCTATCCCGATCGTATGCGTCGCCTGCGCCAACTCAATCCAGCCATTAAATTGCTAGCCTACTTGCCGTCAGAGGAGATTGCGGATGCGCGCTTTTCCGAGCCGTCGGACTATCCTATGGCCAAGTTGGCTGCCCAGATTAAAGACGAATGGTACGTGCGCGATGCCAGCGGCGAATTTGTGGCGTTTTGGCCTGGCACGCGCATGTTAGATGTGACGGATCGCGCTCCGGTCAGCCTAAACCGAGAACGCTGGCAGGAATTTTTACCGCGCTTCATCCAGACGGAGATCATGTCATCTGGTTTGTGGGATGGAGTATTTTTAGACAATACATTTGATGGCATTACACATTTTGTAAAAACATCCGTTGACCTAAACCGCGACGGTCTAGCTGATACCCCAGCCGAGGCCGATCGCGCCTGGCGCGCGGGTATGTTCAAACTCTTGCGACGCATCCACGAGTTGAGTCCCCATGCCATCTTGATAGGTAACGGTGGCGCGGTTTACGCCGAGATATTGAACGGCGCGCTGTTTGAACATTTTCCCAGTTGGAGCTGGGCGCCAAATTGGAAAGAATTCCGCGCTTCTATAGCGCGCAATCGTAGACCTGCGTACGGTGCGCTGAATGTTAACACTGACAATCTTGAGCGGCCCACGGATTATCGCCTCATGCGTTTCGGACTGGCCAGCGCGTTAGTGGGTGGCGGGCATTATTCTTTTGATAAAGGTGATCAGAATCACGAAGTTTTATGGTGGTATGACGAGTATGAGATACCGCTGGGAAAATCTATTGCCCAACCAGTACAGCACACCTCCAGCCTAATGCAAGCGGGGAGTGGTGGGGGACAGGTTTGGTCGCGTGAGTTTCAACATGGTCTCGTGCTAGTCAATAGTTCTGACCTCGTGCAACGCGTGAGATTGCCGGGCGTGTTTGAGCAGCTTAAAGGCAAGCAAGATCCGAATTTTAACACAGGCTCTATTGTGACCACGCTCGAGTTGGGTGCGCGAGATGGCGCATTGCTGTTGCGCCGAGCCGAACCCTCCCAGATTCATGGTACCGCCTTTATCAATGGGGCCTTTGTGCGGGTTTACGATTTTCAAGGCAGACAAACACGCCATGGCTTTTTCACGCAACGTTTAGACGCGCCCAGTGGCGCTACCATGGTCACGCTAGAGACAGGGGATGGTGTGGAGGATTTAGTTAGCGCTTATCGCGGCGCGATGACTGTTCGTTTTGGCCGTGGAGGCGCGCGAACATGGTATCCATTTGGTCGAGACTTTACAGGTGCTATGTCTCTCGCCATCGGCAAGACCAAACGTGAGCCTGATTTAGGCGTGATCGTGGCGCGCGCAGGCTCGACGCCAGAGGTCAAAATTTTTTCTTTAGCCGGGAAACTGCTAAGCAGGTTTGAGGCCTATAGGTCAGATTTTCGCGGCGGCGTTCAAGTCGCCATTGGTGATCTTGAGGGAGTTGGTTTACGCCAAATCGTAACTGGCGCAGGTCCTGGTGGTGGACCGCACATTCGCATCTGGAAAACTGATGGGCAAGTGTGGGGCGGGGGATTTTTTGCCTTTGATGCAAGCGAACGCGGTGGCGTGAGCGTGGCCGTGGGAGACGTTGACGGCGACGGTAAAGACGAGATTGTCGTTGCGTCTGGCCAAGGCGCCATTCCGCGAGTGCGTATCTTTGATGCGCGCGGTACACTCAAAGGTGAGATCCGCTTGAGCGATCAACCGTTGTCAGCAGGTCTCCAAGTTTTTGTTGCAGATATCAATGGAGATGGTAAGGCTGAGATTTTTGTCAGTGGATTAGCGTTATAAAGTTTATGTTCCATTTTTTTACTCATAAACGTCCGCTCACGGGCCTGGTACGCCATAGCAGCTTGGTAGCGTTGGCGAGCATCCGTGCCCTGACCTCGCATCTGCGCCGGCATTATCAACGGCGTTATCATGGTCAATATCGCTTGTCGCGCCTGGTTTTCGGATTCGATCTTATTTTAGTGGGGATTGCATTGACGCTAATTATCTTTGACCTTGGATTGCTCCGGGCTCCACGCCAGACAGTTGAGAGTGGATTGTTGTTGACCATCTCCATGCCGCCACTGCGCGCCTCAGATGCCGTACCGGTCGAGGTTTCGTTGCGTGTGACTGATGCTAAAGCGCACACAGATGTTAGCTTGCATTGGGATTTGCCTGAGTGGGTCGAGATACTGCATGCGCGGCCAGCGCTGGATCAACACAATACGCTCCGTTGGGACAGCATCCAAGCAAATCAAGACCGACGTGCGCAGCTCATCTTGCGTCTGCGCGCGCTGCCTGGCACACGGGTACCCTTTAAGTTTACCTTACGCCAGGCTGGCTTTTGGAGTTGGCAACGAATCTTTACGGGCTTAGAAGAACGTCAGATTATGACTGCCGCACTGACAGCCCGCCCAGCGCTTGAAGCAGCATATTTGGTTCAAGGCGCCAGCATTCCATTGCGCGTCGTCAATCGTTCATCTCTTATTGCGCCTTCAGTCGTCTTAAGCCTAACCTCAAAAGAGGGGGCGTCTAGGGCTAGATTTGTTGGTGCTAGCGCGGACGCAGATGGCCAGACCATCCTGCTGGGTCAGCTTAAGCCAGGTGAGGAGCGAATTACATATTTAGCAGGAGGCGGAGAGAGTTCACGCGCGCGTTTTACTTGGCAGGTGCAAGATGGCGCACACTTGGTGGATGAGCAGAGCGTAGTTTACGACGTAACCACGAGTTCCATGGCTTGGTCACCAACCGCCTGGCAGCTTGAGTTGAGTCGCGGACAGGAATCTGTATTAAAGCTCCAAAATCTCTTAGGCCGATCCAGTCGAGTTTTTATAGATCATGCAGGATTAGTTGATAACGTCACGACGAGTTTCAAAATCTCTCCTAACACAAGAGAGATACAACTGCCTCTGCGTCGAGCGTTTCAGGCTGCTCCAGCGCAACGTTGGAACGCTGTTATAGCTGATGATACGTGGTCTGGTGGCACGCTTGGGCCAGCTTGGAGCGGATTGATTTCAAATGAATTTCCGCTCCAAACAGTCGTGCGTTACTACACAGAAACCGGGGATCAACTTGGTCTTGGACCTCTACCACCGAGTGTGGGTCAGGAGACGCGTTATTGGGTGATGTGGCAAATTGCGCCGCGCGATGTCGGTTTGAGTCAGGTGCAATTGGAGACGAGGTTGCCACGTGGGGTGCGCGCTACGGGAAAATTCGCTTCAGAGTATGGCGGAAAGTTTTCCGTAGATGGATCAATTGTGCGTTGGAAAGCTTTAGCTGAAATTCCGGCGTTAGGTGACAAACCGGCCCTAGTTTCATTTGAAATCGGCTTGCTGCCGCCGCGCGACATGGCAGGCAAAATCGTGCCGCTAGTGGCGACGACGACAGCGCAAGGTTTACAGATCACTCAGCCCGCCGCCAGGCTACACCAGCAGCAGGATGGGGGAGAACTACAATCAAATGTCGCGGGAGAAACAACAGCCTTGCCCTCGGATCGCCGAGCTAGCGGGAAGGGGATTGTGCATTGACAAGTATATAAAAATTCGGTTGAACCTTGACAATGCGCTCAACAAGGACAAGGAGGTAACATGATTCGGAAAACAGCCTTTGGTGTCTATCATGAAAATCCTGCGTACCAGATGTCTCGTGTACATCTGCCAGACGAAGTGTACGCACAGACCATCAGGTCATTCGTTATAGTGTGTGTAGACGTGGTCATCACATCCCGACAGTCTGGTCACTCGGCGCTCTGGCTCGCCAAGCGCAAGGTCAAACCTTGGTCCGGGTGGTGGCTCATCGGTGGGCGGATGTACGCCGGTGAAGATCCTATCCCAGCTGTTCAGAGCGTTTTTAAGCGCGAGACCAGCCTGGAAATCAATCCAGGGCGTTTCTCGCTAGTGCAAGTCAGTAGTTTCCTATGGAAAGATCGTCAACAGGAGCCGCAGGACGCAGGCTCGCACAACCTATCGTTGACGTTCATGCTCGACCTTATACCGAGCGAACTTTCGGCCGTTCAGCTCGATACAGACGAGTATGATGCCGAGTATGTACTCAGGCCCTTTGACCGTGAAGCGCTTGTGACAGAGCATCCGGTGCTGAGCGATCTCCACCAGCAAATTTTTGGAGGTGAGGAAATGTGAGTTCGTTCACAGCTACATCTACAAGGGCGAGCGTCAGGATTGAACATCCTACGCTCGCCCTCTTTTAATACAGAGTGCCTTGACAGGATTGCCGTTCTATGCTATAGTGTTTATGTAAGATGAGAACTGGAAGAAAAAGCGGAACGGCATAGAACATTACAAATAAGCGGTGTTTGAAGGAGAGAGCAAACATCGATCCCACGCAAAGCCTAGAAATAGGCCACCCCATATAAAGGTGATAGGGATCGAGGTATCTTCTCCACGAATATGCCGCGATCTTTATCACCTTTTCGCTGTAAATGAGGGACTTGACAGAAACGGAAAAGTATGGTATAGTTTACAGGTAAAGATGACAGACCGAAACGAACGCGAACCTTAAAAGAACATACGACAGATTGGAAGGAGAGAGCCAATCAGTCACATCAATATCATAGCTTTGAATATCAAAGGTGATAAAGATTGACGACGCTTTCTCTCACGAAAACGGCTTCGATCTTTATCACCTTTTTGCGTAGTATTCAGCACTGGAATCTGGTGAGCAACCACTCAATAGATTCTAGGTCTGAAAAGACCACCGCACCTTCTGAACCTTCAACTTACTTTACGCGATGCTGGCGATTTTAGGAGAATGTTCCCGAGTAACATCGGGATCATATACAAGGGAGAGAGACCTTATCCTAAGACAATCAGCCGCGTCTCTACTAGATCCCTTCCCCTCGAGGAAGTGATAGGCCACGGACGGAATACCAAAACTGCGAGTCACATCGCGGAACGGCAAACGGATCGTGGTGGCCCTCGAAGTCCCTTAGAGAGACTTCGTAGTAACGAGTGCGTCCTGCCCTGATCAAAGCGCAAGCCGAGATCGGGACCGGGACAGTCGCTACTACAAAAAGGAAGCGAATCGGTTCTCATCATGAGAGAGAAGATGAAAACTGAAACGTATGACGGAAGCATCTGAAACACGTTTGTAGAGAGTGATGAACTTTGACAATTAAATACTGCTCAAGCGGACGAAGCTCACAGAATTTTATTTCGGAGCCTGTCTCGTCCTCTTAAGCAGGGCGCGGTGCAAACCTGCAACAACGCAGGAGCACGGCGCTTCGATTGGAGGCTCACCGCTATATAAACGGTGAGACTAGATCAATGAAGAACACGACCGGCAACACGGGCTGGAACAAGGTGGCAGCGGTTGCGGCGAAGAGGGGTCTGGACTTGTCCGACCCGAGGCAGTTCGCCAAGGCAAAGGAGCTCACGTTCCCGGTCGCAAAGCGACCCCTCACCTCCAACCCGTTCGCGGCCCTCGCCGCGATGAAGACGGCGAACGCCTAGCGTCGCCAACCTCTCCTACTGTCACGAGGTACAGCGGGAACGAAGAGGAACCAACCTCAAGCACTCGGAGAGAAGCGCACACTTCTCATCCGATCCGAACTCTGGAAACCCACAATTACTTCTTGGGACTACATCCAGACTTCAGATCGGAGAATCATCTGATGCGACGTCTCCCGCAAGGAGCGAAACAAAATCAGACTTCTGTCGAACGGCCGCGCGTAACGGTCGATGCTCTGCTGAGAGGCAGGGAAGAAACGCAAACGTGTCTCGGCGTACCGAGGCTATGTGGACTAAATAACGGGTCGAGGTATGGCTACCTCGAGCGTCCACCCACTTCCTGTGCATAGCACAAGGAGGAAGCCACCATGATCAATTTCGAGATGTTGACGCCGGAGCAGCGGGAAGTGGTTAGCAGTGCTTACGGCACTGACCGCTCAGCCGAGCGGCTTCCCAATCTGGAGTGCGCCGGTTGCGTCCGATATTTGGGCGCAACCACAGCCGGAGCACACACCTATTTCTGGCACTACGGTGTCAGCGACGGGTACCTCACGCTCCCCATCGGGGAGCAACAGCCGGAACTCAACTACAACACTCTCACTATTACCACCTTCAATGGTGGAACGAGAGAGTGGACAAACGACGGGGAGGAGACGACCCCGCCCTTCGAGTTCTTGTGTCATGTGGACACGAGAAAGCTTGAGGGGTACGAGGTCAACCTCAACTCTGGCAGTTACTTACCAGAGCATGCGGCGACTCGGCTCGGGGTTCCGCCCCGAGTACCCATTGAATGGGTAGGCCATCTGTGGATGGCCCCGTGGGACATGACCAAGCAGATCTCGGATGCGATGATTGCTCTGACAATCGTCCACCGCGATGGACGCAAGGTCGTGGTCCTGTAAACTTGTCACGCTGCCGGTCGCCAAGCGACCCCTCACCTCCAACCCGTTCGCGGCACTCGCCGCGATGAAGACGGCGAACGCCTAGCGTCGCCAACCTCTCCCACTGTCATGAGGTACAGCGGGAATCAAGAGGAACCAACCTCAAGCACTCGGAGAGAAGCGCACACTTCTCATCCGATCCGAATTCTGGAAGCCCACAACTATTACTTGGGACTACATCCAGACTTCAGATCGGAGAATCATCTGATGCGACGTCTCCCGCAACTGTCAGTTGCCGTTGACGCTCGTGGACATCGGCGGAATCCCCTCCGTCGAGAACGAGGCCATTTGCGCCTCGGCCACGCACGCGGCGCTCTTGCTCGGCGACCTTTCGAAGGAAGTCGAGTGGCGTGAGTTTTGCCGCAAGGTGGGACTCACGGTGGTGGCGGTCATTCATTCCGACTACCACGGCACGAACGACACCGTTCCCGCGCTCGGCGAGGACGGTGAGTACAGGGGTTCGGTCCACCACCTCGAACGGGGTGAGCCGGTGGCAGAGCGCGCCACGATCAAGGCGCTCGCCGAGATTCTCGCGGAGATGGCAAACCGCGGGGAGTAGCAAAGCCAAAGGAGATATCGCAGCTCCTTGAAAAACAATCTGCGATAAAAACATCAGATCCGACAAGAAGGCGTACAAAACCTTCAAGTCGGAAATCCGGTCCGAGGTCGAGCGGCGAGCAATTGCTGCCGGCCTCGTGAAGTGAGCCTACAACTGCACTCGAGAGTCCGTCATCTGCACTGCACATGCACTGATGGACTCCTCGATCCGAATCCTGAAAATAATTTGATGATTCAGATCGGGGAACGAAGAACGTGTTGGCGATCAATCGATAAAATATCGAGAGACACCTTTACGAGAAGTATCCCTCGGGAGCCGCTGGTTAGCTTAACAAGCACAGCGGAACAATCATGAGGATCGATTTCGGCTTCGGCCGGACGATGTCGTTCAACGAGATGCCCTACAACAGCATCGCCCTCGATGGCGCATGCCAGGCCCCGCAGGTCGATCCGGCGAACCGGCGGTTCTCGTTCGACCACCACAGTGGATGCCTGCGCTTCGCGACTCTGGCCACGTGCCAGCAGGTCGCGCTCGCGATTCGGATGGGTCTCGTCACCGACGACGAGACGACCGTGTTCATCAACGACCTCGACGCCGACACCTCATTGGCCGTTTGGTTGCTGCAGAACCCCGGTCGGCTCGAGGAGCCGCGGGTCGTGGAGCTTCTGGAGCGCGTCGCGCTCACGGACGCCCACGGGCCGCTGTTCGCGCCGCACTGGCTCCACAGCCAGCTTGGTCCGCGCTACGGCTCGACCGATCCGCAGACGATCGAGATGCTGCAGGTTTTTCTGCAGAAGATCTCGGCGTTCGTGGAGGGTGAGCTCGAGGCGCCGGCCAAGCAGGTGAAGGAGCCTTCGAAAGGACTTGGCTGGTCTCCCAAGACCGGCTGGGTCGAGATCGAGACGACGGACGGCTTCGCCTCCGCGTACGGTCAGGGCTTCCTCGCCGCGGTGCTGTTCGTGCCCGCGTCCGAGGGAACCACGACCTACACGGTCGGCAAGCGGAGCGACTTCGTGTCGTTCCCCGTCGGTCCGTCGCACGTGGACCGGAACGGCGACCCCAGCAGCTACCGCAAGGATACGCTGCTCGGCGCGCTCGGTCTGGCCGAGCTCGAGGCGAATCCCCAGCAGTCCCACAAGGACAACTGGGGTGGAGCTTCGACGGTCGGCGGTTCGCCGCGGATCACGGTCGACCGCAACGGGACGAAAGCCCAGTTGGCGAGCAAACTGACGCCCGAGCAGGTCTTCCAGATCTGCAAGCGGTTCGGCTGATCGCCACACCTCTCCTGACACACGGGGTTGTCGGAATAAAAGAGGAATCTAACCTCAGTCAGTTGTACCTTCCTTAAGCACTCAGCGGGAAGCGAAATAGATTGCACATCTACTCGCTTCCCTCCTGAACTGAATCGCTGATTGTAAGATCAGAAATTCTGACAGGAAAAATTATTCATCTCGAGAAAACGCCAGGCGAAAAAATCGTCCGGCGTTTTCTCGAGAGAGACGATAGGTGGAGTATCGAAAAACTCCGCGTCACTTCGGGCCTCCCTGCCCGCATGCCTGTAGGCCAAAAAGCCGAAAGGAAGTCAGCCTTGAAAAGCTGGCCGAGCAGGGTGGGAATAGCCGTAAGGCACCCCTGACTCGCTCGAGGAGACACCATGAAGAACGACAATGGTAGCAACGGCGCGCAGCTCCCCGTCATCGGTTACAAGGATTCGATCCTCGAAACCGTGAAGGGGTCGGCGGTGACCATCATCACCGCCGAGACTGGAGCAGGGAAGTCGACCCAGGTTCCCCAGTTCCTCGCGAACGCGGGTTACCGGGTGGTCGTGACCCAGCCCCGGCGGCTCGCCGCCCGCGCGCTCGCCCAGCGCGTGGCTCAGGAAATGGGAACGCGGTTGGGTGACCGCGTCGGCTTCCGAACGGCCGAAGAGCGTTCGGACTCCGCTGCTACGGATATTCTTTTCGTCACGGACGGGTTGCAGCTCGTTCGTGAACTCGCCGGTCAGGGCGGAACCGGTCGCAAGACCGTTCTCGTCCTCGACGAGGTGCACGAGTGGAACCTCAACGTGGAGGTCCTCGTCGCATGGGTCAAGTCGCGGATCGCGGCCGGCGATGACCTCAAGGTGGTGCTCATGAGTGCCACGCTCGAGGCCGAGAAGTTGTCCGCCTTCTACGGCGAGGGCGTTCCGGTGATTTCGGTCCCCGGTCGGCTCTACCCCGTCGAGAAGAAGTCGGCTTCGGCCCGCGACTTGGTCGCCGAGGCGGTGAGCCTCGCCAAGCAGGGTCGGAACGTGCTGGTCTTCCAGCCGGGTAAGCGTGAGATCGCCGACACCGTCGGTCAGATCGAGCGTGAGCTCGGCGAGAAGGCGCTCGTCCTGCCCTTGCACGGCGAGCTCGAGCCGAGTGAGCAGCAGCGCTGCTTCGCTCCGCCTCCGGCCGGGAAGGTGAAGGTCATCGTGTCGACGAACGTGGCGCAAACTAGCGTCACGATCCCCGACATCGATGCCGTCGTCGACTCCGGAATCGAGAGGCGGGTCGAGCTGGCGGACGGGATCGAGGG
>JGI1358J11329_10000173_pt1 | contig 58574 bp, 70 predicted proteins | sample Subgroupgradi54m_FD_11329 | JGI IMG/M metagenome (IMG submission 11329)
TTAACCACAAGTGACTGGACGAACGGTTTCTTAGTAAAGAATTTGCCAACTGATACGCAAAATCTCATCAAGTAACCTTCGTTAGTTCGGCTGGTTTCCAGTTTCCCGATAGCTCATAATCGAAAACCCCCTCCGATGTACATCGGAGGGGGTTTGTGTTTTTAGTGGGTTGACTCTTTCTGCTCTCTATTTTAAAGTATTTTAAATTAGTGCGTAGTTACTGGATCCCCGCCTACGCGGGGATGACAATCTTTCATGATCCATCTTCTCGAAGACAAACAAAAAACATTCACCTCCATGATCGCCGCAGTGCTTGGCGTTATGATTCTTTGGTTTTCTCTTCCTAAAGTAATAACCTTGGTCACATCGTATCAGCATCGAGTTTCAAAAATGACGATCAGTGTTAATCTTCCTTTTGAACAACGGAAAACCATCGAAAAGGATATTTTTGATATTCAGAGTACTATCCGTTCGTCTGATAAAAAAGGAAAAGACAATTACAGCGATCAATACTTTGGGCTCGGCGCGAAGTTTGAGAGTCTTGGATATCTGGGAAAGGCAGAAAGCGCGTATCGTAAAGCGTTAAAAGAAGATCCTAAAAATACTTCGGCACATATTCATCTTGGCAGTGTTTTGGGTGTGATGGAGGAGTATGGCAAAAGTATTGCTTCGTTTCGCCAAGGAATCGAGCTGGATCCATCCAACGTCGATGCTTATGCTTCGTTCGCGAACATGTATACCATGAATATGAAACAACAGGAAGAAGGCAGAGGTGTTTATATTGAGGGCCTTTTGCGGACACAGAATGCTCCTGAGCTCGTTCGTTCATTTATTACATTCCTTGAGAGTACCGGGTATACCCATGAAGCCGATCTCTATAAAAAAGCACTTTCCAAAAACGATACACACCAAAAAAGGAAATAAGAGGGTATACTACAAGGTATATCTATGAGTGAACAAAAAAATCATGCAGTAGGTGGATTTTAGAGCCCATCTCAAAATTAATTTATGGCAGTTTCAGATTCAATTTCGAGCGAAAACAATGAACAAATGAGAAGGAATATACTCATATTCTGCCGAGTTTTGAGTTGTTTGCAGCCGAAATGGGGCTGAAAATGCCATGAAGAATAATATAATGATAATTTTGAGATGGGCTCTAGTATTCCTTCAAGTTGCGGGGACTCTTTTTTTATCTATACATGCCGTATATGCGGCCACGAGCACCATTACTCCCAACGACCCTCTTTTTCTACGGCAGACGTATCTTCAGCAAATAAGCGCTCCACAGGCATGGACATTAACAACCGGTTCTGTGAAGACGGTCATTGCGCTTCTTGATTCTGGCGTTGATATCGATCATCCGGATCTTGTAGGAAATATATGGGTTAACCCAAATGAAATTCCTGGAGACGGTGTTGATAATGATCAGAACGGATATATTGACGATGTGCACGGGTGGGATTTTGTTGACGATATTCCCGACCCAAGCCCAAAATTTAATGGAGCAACGACGACAACGGGTCTTCATCATGGAACACTTCTTGCGGGGGTTATCGCCGCGCAAGGGAATAACACACTCGGGATCACCGGTATCTCTTGGCGAAGCAAGGTCATGCCTTTGCGCGTCCTTGATAGTAAGGGAGAAGGAGACGTGCTTTCCGTGGTGAAAGCTATTGATTACGCGATTTTCAAAAAAGTAGATGTTATTAATCTGAGTTTTGTTGGAGAAGGGGATAGCTCCTATCTGAAAGCGGCGGTTAAGCGGGCATATGATGCCGGTATTATTGTGGTTGCCGCGGCTGGAAATGACAGCGTTAAGCGTCACGGTGTTGATCTTGACGTACAAAAACTCTATCCGATTTGTTATGATGGGGTTATCGGTGTTGCATCCCTTGATGCGCTTGGACAAAAGGCTCTTTTTTCCCATTATGGTTCTTGCGTTGATATCGCTACGCCGGGAACTGATTTTTATTCGACTCAATTTGTGAACTACGAACATCCGGGATTCGACAGTTTTTATGGAAGCGGATGGTCCGGAACATCGCTTTCCACGGCAGTAGTGTCCGGAGCCGTTGGTCTTCTCAAATCGATCAATACTCAACTCAGGCCCGATGAGATTCTTTCTCTTCTGCAAACGAGCTGCGACGGCGTCGATGATCTCAATCCTTCATACGAAGGAAGACTCGGGTGTGGAAGGATTAACGTATTTAAGGCCGTGAAAAAGGCCATAGAACAGGTTCAGCTTCAGGGTGGGACGCTTCCCGGGGAAGATGTTCAACCATCCATGAATCTTATTTCTACAAGTGCTCATAACGGGAAAAAACCGTTCATGACATTTGATTGGCAAGGAAAGAAGAAAGGCATTGAAAAGAGTTTTTTCCCATTTGCGCCATTTAAACTCCCATATACAGTGAGCTCTTCCGAACGAGAAAAATTTTTTGCAGTTGGAGCAGGCAAGGGAGGGGGGCCACAGGTGCGGTTATTTGACCATAATGGGAATCTCATACACCAATTTTTTGCGTACGACCCCGCATTCCGTGGGGGTGTTTCTGTGGCAGTCGGCGATGTTGACGGCGATGGATTTGATGATATTGTAACGGCTCCGGGCCAAGGAGGGGGACCCCACATAAAAGTGTTTGATCAGTTTGGTGTTCTTAAAAAACATTTTTTTGCGTATCACACATCTTTTCGCGGAGGGCTTTCTGTGGTATTGGTAGATATGAATAATGACGGGAAAAAAGATATCATAGTCACTCCCATAAAAGGAGTGCGGCAAGGTGATATTCGCATCTTTCAGGGGGATGGCGTTCTCATGACTCAATTCTTTGCGTTTCCTCGGACGACTATCGATGGTATTTCTCTTGCTGCCGCCGACTTGAATGGCGATGGTACCATAGAGATTATTGCAGCTCCGACATCCGGCAAGGCACCTTTAAAGATATTCAGCGGACTCGGCGGGCTGAAAAAATCATTATTTCCTTACGGAAACAACCATAGCGAGGGATATTCAATTGCGGTAGGTGATGTGAATCATGATGGAAAATCAGACATTGTTGTTGGGGCGTTACGGGGGCAATTTGGTGTGTCTGTATTCAGTGAAGGAGGGGAAAAACTTTCTCAATTCTATCCGTACGACCAGAAATTTAAAGATGGTGTTGATGTATCAATCATTCATTACTAAGAGCAACTTACTACTCACTATGGCACAGCGCACATCGGTTGGAAGACCAAACATTTTAATAACAGGAGGGGCGGGATTCATTGGTTCGAATCTCTGCGAGTATCTTCTTGAGAAAAATAATGTCATTTGTGTTGATAATTTTTCTTCCGGAAAGGAGAGCAATATCGATCATCTATTGTCGAATCCTCATTTTGAGTTTATCCGTCATGATGTGACGGAGCCGCTTGACTTCTCTCAGTCGGCTGCAAACGAACGTTTTCAAGTCGAACATGTCGGTATTCATCACATTTATCATGCCGCATGTTCATCATCACCGACGGTGTACACGCAGCAGCCAATTCAATCGCTTACGAGCAGCGCCATCGGGACAAAGAATGTGTTGGACGTGGCAGTGAAGTATCGTTCAAAGGTTATGTTTTTTTCCGATGCGCGCGTGTACGGTCTTCTTCCCGGAGAGCGTTTTTCTCCATCGGAAGAGTTTTTTGGTCCGTTTGATTTTACGGACAGCGCGCATGCCTATGTGGAAGGAAAACGATATGCTGAAAATCTTGTTCAGACATACGCATCTCTCTATAGCCTTGAAGTAAAAATTGTTCGTCTTTCAAGTGTGTATGGGCCCAAGATGCACCTCGATGACGGGAGAATAATCCCTGAATTTATTAGAAGAGCGCTCCAGGGTGCAGATATTTCTTTCCCTAAAGAACTCTCAATCGGTTCATTTCTCTATGTCACCGATGCTCTTGACGCGCTCGAGAAACTTATGACATCAGATAGTAAGGGAGTATTTAATATCGGACATGGATCACCCTACAAGATTTCAGATGTCGCAAAAAAAATTATTCAACATGCCGCATCACAATCCAAGATTGTGGAATATGTTCCACTATCTACGGATACGACGCCGTATCATGAATGGGTGGAAGGCTCTATCGTGTTGAATATTGTCAAAGTAAAAGACGCGCTTGGATGGTTTCCTATCGTTCTTCTTGATGAGGGCTTGCAAAAGACGTTATATTACATGAAATCTCTTCGAGGCAAAAAAGGAATTGTTCGGTAGATTTTTTCATCACTTTATTTTACGTATATGATAGATCATCTTCTCAACACGGAAAAAAAACATCATGCTTCGCACCATTCAAATATCCTCATGATATTGGCTGCAAGTATCTTTGCCGGCGCATTGTCCGGCGCGGCGTCAACAATGTATCTTCAACGGAATACGGATCATACAGAACAGAATTCCCTCAAAGAGAACTCCCCGGAAAAAAAGATTATGCTGAAGGAAGAATCAGCGACAATCGATGTGGTAAAGAGCGCGTCTCCTTCCGTTGTGAGTATTATTGTGAATAAAGATATTTCGAAAGTATATCAAAAGACAGGGCAGAATATATTTCCCTTCGATAATTTTTTTGAAGAGGGATTTCCTTTTGATTACACATTTGACCCTCTGAACAAAGAAAAGTCAGATGATAAAAAACCTCATATGCAACGAGTCGGCGGGGGGTCCGGCTTCATCATTTCTTCTGACGGACTGATCGCGACGAATAAACATGTTGTCGCGGATACTGATGCCGAGTATGTGGTTGTCATGAGTGATGGGAAAGAATACACACCAAAAGTGTTAGCTCTTGACCCCGTTAATGATCTTGCGATTCTCAAAATTGAGGCAAAAAATCTTCCACTTCTCCAGCTCGGAGATTCAAGTTCTATCGAGATTGGCGAGACGGTCATTGCGATCGGCAATTCATTGGGTGAATATAGTAACACCGTAACACGCGGAGTGGTATCAGGGATTAATCGTGTGGTGCAGGCAGCTGATTCACGAGGTATGACGGAAATTATTCAAGAGGCAATTCAAACGGACGCCGCCATTAACCCCGGTAATTCTGGAGGGCCGCTTCTCGATCTCTCCGGGCATGTTATCGGTATCAATACGGCGGTAAATCGCGCGGGACAATCAATCGGATTTGCAATCCCGATACATGTAGTAAAACGATCCGTTGATAGCGTCAAGAAGTTTGGCCGCATCATTCGGCCATGGCTCGGCGTACGATATGTTCTCGTTGACGCTGAACTTCAGAAGAAGAATAATCTTTCCGTGAATTACGGCGCGCTTATTGTCGGAGATATTCAAAAGAAAGAACTTGGTGTTATTTCAGGAAGTCCCGCCGATAAGGCGGGGGTAAAAGATGGCGATATTATTCTCTCAGTGAATGGAGAACGCATCGATCTCGCTCACGCGCTCTCACGGGTGATTGGTGGATTTGCACCGGGGGAAAAGATCATTCTTCACATCCTTTCAAAGGGGGTTGAAAAAGATGTCTCCATCACATTAGAAGAATTTAAGGAGCAAAAATAATATGTCTGATCTTAAATATTCCATTTCTGAATTAAAGGAGAAGATTCTCCAAGTGCGGAGGTTTCTTTGACATTGATGCGTTGAAAGCAGAAATTATCGAGCTCGAAGCAGATATGCAAGATCCTCTCTATTGGCAGGATCAAGAACGCGCGAAACGGAGCGGTCAAAGACTTTCATCAATCAAGGAACAGGTTCAGCAATGGGACGTGCTTTTAGAAGATGCGCGCACTCTCGAAGAATTTGTCCTTCATCAGGATAAAGACTCCGCTGAAGACATAGAAACATTATATCGCGAAATACATACTCGTTTTACGAAGCGAGAATTTGACGTACTTTTTACAGGGAAGCATGATCGAAGCAATGCACTTATTGCTCTTCATGCAGGCACTGGAGGAGTTGACGCAATGGACTGGGCGGAAATACTTCTTCGGATGTATCTTCGTTTTTGCGAATCCATGGGCTGGCGTGTACGTATGATAGATACACTCTATGGAGGAGAAGCCGGTATCAAAAGCGTTACATTCGAAGTCGAAGGGGCCTACGCGTATGGGTATCTCAAAGCTGAAAATGGTGTCCATCGGCTGGTACGCATTTCGCCATTTGACGCGGAGGGCATGCGGCACACATCGTTTGCTCTCCTCGAAGTTATACCGGATCTTGGCGCCATTGAAGAAATTGACATCAAACCCGATGATATTCGCATTGATGTGTTTCGCGCGTCAGGTAAGGGGGGTCAAGGAGTGAACACGACTGATTCAGCGGTGCGCATCACCCATCTGGAAAGTGGTATTGTCGTGTCATGTCAGAATGAACGCTCTCAAGCGCAAAATAAAGAAACAGCATTACGGTATCTCAAAGCAAAGCTTCACCGATTATCCGAGACGGAAAAAGAAGAAGAGAAAAAACAACTGCGCGGGAGCTACAGCGAAGCGGCATGGGGAAACCAAATTCGTTCCTATGTGCTTAATCCGTATCGTCTTGTGAAGGATCACAGGACGGGATATGAAACACAAGACATCGAACGGGTACTCGATGGAGAGCTTATGCCATTTATCGAGAGTGTTCTCCGAAAAGAAAAAAAGTAATGACTATGGAATGGGGTCTTATGGCGTTTCTCGTCGGAGTGGTTGGTTCATTTTTTATCCCGTATGACGGAGATCCATTTTATCTCTATCTCGTACTTCTTATCGTGTTGTGTATATGCATATGTACATGGCAGAAGAAAAGTTTTCGTATCCCATGTATACCTTTGGCACTCTGTCTTGTAGGTGTTATACGAGTGGTTGGTGGTGGTATTTCTTCTCATGATATACATCCGTTTCACACCGGTAAACAAATAATTTCCGGAGAGGTTATCCGTGATCCAATGATACGAAGTACGCAACAAGGACTCGTTGTGCGTACGCGTGGAAAAGTGGCTGGTCAAGAGACGACGCTTCTCGCGTGGACGGGATTATTTCCTCTTCATCGCCAATGGGAGCAAGTCACCGTGTCGTGTACTGTATTGCCGATGAAAGAATCACGTCATGGAAGTTTTGACGGGGTGTGCAAATATGCGTCCGTGACGACGACGGGAGTTGGCGGTAATAGCGTAGTTCGTTTCCTTTCTGAATTGAAACTATGGTTTTCTGATGTCGTCGAGCATACTCTTCCCGAACCTCATTCAGGACTTTTTGGGAGTCTTTTATTTGGCGCGCGCAGTACGCTTTCACGTCATCTCACTGAAGCATTTAATACGACCGGTCTCACTCATATTGTCGCGGTATCAGGGTATAATATCACCCTTTTGATAAGCATACTGTCCACAGTCCTTCTCTCTCTTGGAGCGCATCGAAAAAAACTTCCCCTTATTCTCGGTGTTGGCATACTTTTCTTTACTCTGTTTACCGGCGGATCCGCAGCGACTGTTCGGGCAAGTATCATGGGATATCTTTTTGTCATTGCGCAGTGGTTTGGGAGAAGGGTCAAGGGTTTCCGTCTTCTACTCATGTCCGCTGCGGTTATGACTGCTATACAACCGGACATTGTTTTCGATCTCGGATTTCAACTCTCGTTTCTCGCGACGCTCGGACTTTTTGTGGGAGCATCTTTTTTTCGAACTATACGAATTCCATATATGCCTCTTTTTATTCAGAACATTGCTTTTCAGACTATTTCAGCTATGGTGTTCACAACACCGCTTATTTTTTTAACATTCGGCACTATTTCATTGATTGCTCTTGTTGCGAATATCCTTATTGTGCCCGTCATACCATCAATCATGATCTATGGTATGACATGGATGGGTATTGCCATTATCGGAGAGAGAGCCATGATGCTTGGCGTGGCGTGGGTGGAGCCTGTCAGTATCACATTAGGATGGCCGCTGTGGTTGCTTCTTGAGTATGTCATTCGATGTGTTGAATCATTATCACGCATTCCATTTGCTTCCATTTCATTTCAGGTGACCCCGCTGCATTGGGTGGTTGTCATGTGTATATACGTCAGCATGATACCGTTTTTTATTTTCTTTCAAAGAAAAAGACGTCTATACTTAAAGTGAGATATATGAACGTTTCCACACTGCAAAAATTATTTCAGACCATCGCGTATTTTTTTCTTTTCACGGGGTGTGTGTTCGTGGTACCGGTATACGCGGATGTGGAAGGATCTTCTTGGAATATAGACAGCGCTACCCTCAAGAAAGGATATCTTTTTTCGTTTCAAAACAATGATATGAAACTATCATTTCCTCCCGGCGCCTATGAAGAAGAGGGTCAGCTTACGGTACAAAGATTTGAAGCGGGAGGGGAAGCGCCTATACCACTCACCCTTGAAAAAAAAAGTGACATATTTCTTTTTGATATATCTGCAAAAAAATATAAGAAACCGATTACCATTCTTTTAAAACAAGAAAAGTATGAAAAAGGTATCGCGCTGTATTTCTATGATAGAAACCAAAAGAAATGGAGAAAGCTTCCAACAACTATTCGTGCTGATGGATATATCTCCGCTCCGACACGGTTATCCTTTGCCACTGTTGCCGTGTTTAAGGAAAAAGAACCGACACTCGAAGAAATCCTTACGTCACTTCATGCAATTATTGTCGCCAACGGCGATGGGAATATTTCCTATGCGAAAAATACCGACCAACCATTTCCGATCGCAAGTCTTAGTAAGTTGATGACCGCTCTTGTATTCCTTGACCACAATCCCGGCTGGAACACGAGTATTCGTATACGTCCCTCCGATGATACGGAGCCGGCAAAAATAGCGTTTCGAAATGGCGATACGATACGAGTGAAAGATTTATTTTATAGTATGCTTGTCGGTTCAAAAAATAATGCAGCGAAAGCTCTCGCGCGATCAACGGGACTTTCAGAAATTTTATTTGTTGAAGCAATGAATGCAAAAGCGCGTGAACTCGGTATGACGCATACTTTTTTTAGAGATTCCACGGGATTGGACTCAAAGAATGTCTCTTCGGTATTTGATCAATATATGTTAGCAAAAATAGCCCTTCATCAGGCCGATATTCGGAAAGCAACCATGACAAAAAAGTACACATTTACGGTTCTCAATACGGGGCGGCGACTCACGGTGCAGACAACCAATACTCTTCTCTATTCTTCGTCAATGATTACCGGGGGGAAAACGGGATATCTCGATGAAGCGGGATACAATCTCACCGTGAGCGCAAAAAATAAACAGCAAGAATTATTTGTAGTCCTGTTGGGGGCACCTGACAGTATCACTCGTTTTAATGTTGCTAAAAAAATTCTTGACGCGGAGCTTGGTATGGGGATATCGAAACGATGAGTAGCTCTATGCGATCTCTTAGTTCGATACGGCGGAAAGGTGTATTTGTTTTTTGCAGTATAGGAGTTCTTTTCTGTATTTATTTCGTTGGCAGCGCGGAAGGGAATACACTGTCTATAGATATGCTGGATGTCGGTCAAGGGGATGCCATTCTCATTCGAACACCATACCATCAATCTATTTTGATCGATGGTGGAGGGGATGGAAGCGCTTCCCAAAAACTTGGGAGGATACTGCCATTCACTGATACGCATATCGATCTCGTTATTCTTACTCATTCTCATGCTGACCACGTCAATGGATTACCGGGAATCATGAAGCGGTATGCAATCGGGAAAATTCTATACACGGACGCGATTTCTGAAAGTACCGGGTACGCAGAGTTTTTGAAAAGCGCGCGAGAAAAACACATTCCTCTTGAGGAGGCGCGCGCCGGAAAGAAATTTAGTTTCGGATCTGACCTCTCTTTGGATATTCTCGCGCCGACAGAAGATCTCACGGGGAGACACGTTCGTGACTTGAATGATTCCTCGATTGTTGCTAGACTGATGTATAGAAAAAAATCATTTCTTTTTACCGGTGACGCGGGTAAAGAAGTGGAGGAGGATCTTATCAATCAAAACGTTAATCTTGATTCGGATGTCCTTAAAGTTGGGCATCATGGAAGTGACGGATCAACGACTGATCACTTTCTTGACGAAGTATCTCCGGATATTGCGTTGATCTCTGTCGGGAAAGGAAATACATATGGGCATCCCCACAGAGCAGTATTAGAGAAGTTGGCGCATCGGAACATACGCACCTATCGTACTGATCATGATGGAGATATCCATATACGCAGTAACGGAGAAGAGATTTTTATGAATAAAAAATAATATATTGTAAGAAATGTATGAATAATCCCCTAACAGAACGTACACTCTTATTAGTAAAGCCAGACGGTGTATCACGTGGCTTGATCGGAGAAACAATCAAACGCTTTGAGCAGCGTGGATTTAAGATTCTTGGATTAAAGATGGTGAATCCAACACGAGAAAAAATGCAGGAGCACTACTCCGGAGGAGAGGCATGGATTCGACAGCTTGGAGAGCGTACTCTTGGTGACCTTACACGGTACGAAAAGGATCCAATACAAGAACTCGGTACGACAGATGAGATGAAGGTTGGCGCCATTATCGTTGGATGGCTTGTTGACTTCATGTGTTCGGGACCGATTGCAGCAATGGTGATCAGTGGACCAAATGCCGTAGAAATGGTTCGAAAGATCGTCGGGAATACAGTGCCTCAGAACGCAGATATCGGATCAATTCGAGGAGACTACTCAATTGATTTTCCTATGAGTGCGACCATTGAGAAACGTCCAATAAAAAATATTTTGCATGCATCAGGAAATGTTGAGGAAGCAGAGAAGGAAATTTCAATTTGGTTTTCTCATGATGAACTTTGTTCATAAGATATATCCCACGAGAGTGTCATGATCAATTTTTTAAAAGGAATTTCGTATCGGATACGAGAATTGTCGGGACTTGAGACGTATCGGAAGCGTCGAGTGTATACCGTACACTATACGGTGTCCATACTTAATACTTCTTCTCTATCTCAGAATATTTCCGTTATTATGCCGGTACCCTCTGACATGGAATATCAGACACTTGCCCAACAGCCGCGTCTCCATCCTGCCAATGCGATTATCACTCGAGAGAGCATGTATGGTAATAGATATGCCGTGATAGATGCGCGCATTGCTCCCGGAAAAACGGAAGAATGCTCAGAGAGTTTTGCCATAGGGGTTATTCCTCGTGTATATGAATTTGGAAAAAAGAAGTACCTCTTAGAAGACTATTCAGAAGCGCTGTTACAGAAACATGAAATATATCTGAGGCCTGATAGGTATAGTAACTCTGAAGATGAAGATATACGAAACCGTGCGAAAAGTATTCAAGGAGAGGAGAGAGACGTTGAGATTATTATAGAGAGAATCAATGTGTATGTTATCGAAACACTTCGATATGGTCATCCTATCCCCGGTCTCTATTCGGCAGAAGAGGCTTGTACGAAGGAAGTAGTCGATTGTGGAGGATTCGATACTCTTTTTATCGCTCTTTCTCGAGCATGTGGGATTCCGGCACGTATTATCTGCGGCTTTTGGGCGGGATATTCATTATCGACTATGCATGCATGGGTGGAAATACTTTTTCCAGATGGAGAATGGATTGCCGCGGATCCATCCATTGAACATCTTCGGAAAAAGGGAAAACGAGTTCAATCAGGGCGGCTCGGGTATATCGGGAGTGATCGTATCGCATTTTCTATCGGATGCGATATTCCTATTCAACGAGGAAAACACACAACACACGTTGACATTCTACAGCATCCTATCGTTATAGCCCAAGAGGGTGAGTCCTCAATTACGACACGGCTCATGGTCACGACGAGAAATATACCACTATGAGGCAATCCATTTTGACACAATTGGCACCCAATAATTGCATTGATGACGTGTGGGAGGCATGGAAGCTTTTGTGTACTCCTTGGAAATGGAAACATGGAAGCGCCACCCACACACTCGAAGAAGAATTCAGAAAATTTTTAGGTATCTCGTATGCCTATGCATTTGAAAGTGGGCGAGGGAGTCTCACTGCCATTCTCCAGGCACGTGGTATCGGGAAGTCAGATGAGGTTCTTCTCCAGGCGTATACATGCGTCGCAGTCCCCAATGCTGTTCTTTGGGTTGACGCAACGCCGGTGTATGCAGATTGCGATGATCAATCTTTCACTCTGTCAGTGGAAGATTGTGAAAGGAAGGTGACACCTCGTACGAAGGCTCTTATTATCCAACATACGTTTGGTATGCCGGCTGATCTGAAAAGTCTTCTTGTCTTTGCCAAAAAATACAACCTTTTTGTTATTGAGGATTGCGCGCATAGTCTCGGGGCGGAATACTACGGGCAGAAGGTGGGGACGTTTGGTGATGCCGCCTTTTGGAGTTTTGGAAGAGATAAATGTATTTCATCGGTGTTTGGAGGGATGGTCACAACACAGCATGATGAGCTTGCAAAACATATCCGGAACATTCAAACAAAAGCACCATATCCATCGATGCGCTGGATCGCTCAACAACTCATGCATCCCCTCATTACGTACGGTGCTCGCAATGTCTATGGATTTTGTTCTTTGGGCGCACTTATCATGGAGTGTGCTAAAAGATGTTCTCTCATATCATTGGCAGTTCAACCGTATGAACGAAAAGCAGAGAAGCCGGATGTTCTTTTAAAGAAATGTTCTCATGCCCTTGCGATCCTTGCAGTGCATCAAATGAAAAAAATAGAATCGTTTAATACCCATCGAAGGCGGTGTGCCGAATGGTACGCGCAAGAGTTACGGGGAACTTCATTCCTTCTTCCAAAAGAAGAAGAAGGAAGAAAGAGCACCTGGCTTCGCTACACGATACGCTCCTCCAAACGTGATATGCTTTTGCGTGATGCCAAGAAGGAAGGTGTGTATTTTGGCGATTGGTATACGCATGCCATAGCTCCTCGAGGCGTTGATTACAAACATATTGGATATGATCCCGCCTCATGTCCAATCGCAGAAAAATGCGCCGCAGAATCATTGAATCTTCCAACAGACATACATGTACAAGAAAAAGATCTCAAGAGAATCGGAATATGTTTAAAGAAGTATCTATGATAGTTGATATTGTTCCTCTACGAGATAGAAATCAATGGGCATCATTTTTGGACCATGCAGCGCCTCACAGCTTTCTTCATTCTTGGGAGTGGGGAGATGTTAATGAACACATGGGTCATAAGATTATTCGTCTTGGGATATTTGAACACGAGAATCTCGTTGGTGTCGCACTTATTCTTGTTATACGCGCCCGTCGAGGATCATTTTTATTTTGCCCGCATGGGCCTATCATGAGTTCACAGTTGTCAGTTCACAGTCGTCAGTATGCTTTCAAGAATTTAGTTTCGTATCTCAGAGCACTGGCCTTGAAAGAAAAGTGTTATTTTATTCGCGTGAGTCCACTCATGGAGGACACAATGGAGAATAGAATGATATTTCATGATCTTGGTTTTCGCCCCGCGCCGATTCATATGCATCCGGAAATTGCATGGATGTTGGATATTACGAAATCCGAAGATGATCTTCTTAAAGATATGAGAAAGGTCACTCGTTATTCAATCCGTAAGGCAGAGAAAGATGGTGTTACCATCACTCAAAGTTCGGATTGTGCAGATGGTGAAAAATTTCATCGCGTATACCAGAGAACGGTTGATCGGCACCATTTCACTCCATTTTCTCGTGATTATTTTTTGAAAGAAATGCAGTGTTTTCAAAAAAGAAATGCAGCGCGGTATTTTTTTGCAGAATATCAAGGTGAGATCATCGCGACAGCGATGGTTGTATTTGATGCCACGTCCGGATATTATCATCATGGAGCATCTACGTTGACGCACCCAAAAATTCCGGCATCATATCTTTTACAATGGGAAGTGATTCGTGAAGCAAAACGTCGGGGATGCCGATGGTATAATTTTTGGGGTATCGCTCCACATAATGAAGTGATCCATTTTTTTGGACTTTTTAAAAGGGAACATCCCTGGGCTGGCCTCACTCTCTTTAAAAAAGGGTTTGGTGGGTACGAAGAACGCTATGTTCCCACACAAGATCTCCCACTTCATCCGATGTATTACGTGACGGCTGTAATCGAGATAGCGAGACGTTTACGACGAGGGTTTTAAACGACGATCCCCTCCTTTCGGGTATCTCCTTATCGTGAACGGATATTTTTTTACTAAAAAATTCCTCTTTTTCCTGCCGTCGCAGTCCATATGTCCCGATAAGGAGATACCATCGGAGGGATTTCATCGTTTAAGGTAGATAGTTCAAGGAGGATTTATTCAACGCAACTTGGTTGGGCGTAGCGTGGGACATTCGGGTTGCAAGGCGCTTCGTATGGTCGAGAAGAAGTATCTTTTTGTGGTTGTAGCGATGGAGAGATCGAAGTGGTGGTTTGTGTTCCTCCAAGCTGGTACGTATATGTTTTCGTTATTTTCCCTGTAGCATTTTTTGTATCAAGCTTTCCAACAAGAAGTCTTTCAGTTCCTGAATTCGTGTACACATCATAGACCATCCCAGTTTGAACTTCTTTATTTCCAAAGAAGGATGCCGTAACATGTTGATTACCCTCTACAAGAGCGAGTCCGTCATATCGGATCGGAGCTTTTTCAAGTGATGTTCCTTCCGGCACGAGCTGGATACTGTTAATCCATGCAAGCCCGCCATCGGGTTTAGAAAATTCAACCGTGATATCGACTTCGACAGAGGAAGGAGTTTTCTTTAATGAGGTGGTGGCTTCTTTTTGATCCATTGATACTTGTGCTCCAACGCGCAGATACGTTATCGTATGTTTGAGACCTTGGTAGCTATATGAAAAACGGATTTGATTTCCATTTGCAAGGATTGTACCGGCGCCTCGGATTTTTGATTTTGAGAGTTTTAGGGTAGTGTTTGTAATAGTGTATGTTCCGCGTTCACTTGATATCTGATATTGTCCCCCTTTTTTTAATATGAGCGGAGGGACAAGTCGGCATGAGCCTCCACTTCCGTCTACATTATACTGCCAGCAGCGATAGGTGCCAACAAGTGATGGCGCTTTTGCCGTTTCTCCCGAAGGCACTAGTGTGAGGAGGACTGAAACAGCAGTCATCGACGCGATAATCACAAAAAAGAATTTTTTTATCATATACATACACTACGAATTAAGATATGTGTAGTATACACCCCAGCCGTGCCTCTCTACAATAGATATTCCATATGGTTAAAGAACCGAATTTTTTAAAAGAATTTTCGCGGGAACAATCAAAAGATGAGCGAGACAAAAAAGCTCAAGAAATAAAAGCGAAACGCTTTGAATATTTTGACAAGAAAAAAAGAGTGAAAGCATTTGAAGAAGAGACAAAAAAACCGTTGAGGGCGTATGAAAAAAAATTCCAAGAGAAGTTAGGTGATATTAAAAAAGTTGAAAAAAAAATTGATGATCTCTCTCAAAATTTTCCCAGTGCCATTAAAAATTTTTTTAAGTTAAGAGTTCTTAAACAAGAAAAAGTCAAGAAGAATGAGGAACTTAAGCCAATCGAAAAAAGTATCAGTAAGATGCAAGGACGCATATCTCGTGTAAAAGAGTATGAAGCTCAATACGCGACTGAAGCAGGAAAACAGGAACTACGTGAGGCAGAGCACATGGTTAAAAAGTTTTACGAAACGGAAGCGTCGAAGTGGGAGAAAAGTCCCTATTCAAAAGAAGATATCTCGCGACATTTCAACGAAGAACATCTTACATCGCTTTCTCTCGAAGAGTATGTTCTTCTTATGAAACGATTTCCTCGAGAAATGGTTACTCACGTCACGCGTCAAGGGGTTAGAGACCACATTAGCCATCACTCCGGAGGAGAGGGGCAATATGCCGATGGTTTTATGAAAATTGCCGCTGATGGCCGTCTTCGATCAGCCCTTGGAGGTGCAATTACGAGCGAAGCAAAGGAAGAGCGTATCGCTGATATGCTTCATTTTGAAAAATGGAAAGACAGAAAAGAGGCACAACAAGAATTAGAAGAATTTCTTATACCAAGAGAGGCGCGAGGGGGCGAGGGAGCAACCTATGGAGATCGTGCCGCAATCCATTTTGCCGCAGAGGAAGTTGCCGACAGTTTTTATGGATCAGAACGAGGGAATGAGATTTTTATCGCATATCCTTCCGCTCTTATCGCGTCACAGCATCATTTTTACGGAGGAATGGGTGGACTCACGGAAAAAGGCGGGGGAGCATGGAACGATAAGTGGGTCTGGGCGAATGAGGAAAAAGGGATTGATATCAATGCAGGCATTGTTTTTATTCCTCAAGAAACTCAAGTTGATCCGAACACCGGTTCACGATATGAACTTGACAGCAGTAAAAATCCTATCTTGAAAAAGAAGAATATCACCGCGATTCGCTCCGTTGTCGCATCTCCTGATTTTCTTTCCATTGCCAATGAGATTGATGCAAAAACTTGGGAGGAAAAGGGGAAACCTGATTTTTCAGAACAAAGAAAGAAGCTGGAGGAAAAGATTGCTGTCTTTGGGGCCTTCGATGAAAAAGTTCTTGATATTTTTTTTACAAACAGGGAGAGTTTACATAAGCTTGTAGCCGCACGAAAAGCTATGGATCAGAGCGGAGGCGGCACGGAAGAATTTGAGCGTCTTGAGATTGAGATCAAGCGAGGACTTCGCGAGCAGGATCTATTATATGAAAAACCTAAGCATACGATTTCTTCTCAACAATTTTGGGATACGTATTTTCAACAGCATCCTTCCAAGCGGCCCTCAAAAATAGTTTTTTATAAAGGAGATGATCCCACGCAAGCACTCAACACTTGGAGATCTTCCGAGGGGATCACTCCTTATGCCAAGCAAGCAGAGGATGTGAATGTTGGTTTTTCATCGCATCATGTACCGAAATATGCTCCAGAGAGCATGGCCGGAAGCGATCGTTTCAGGAGTATTGCTGAGGAGATCATTCAGAAAAGATTCGGGAATGAGTAGAAACGTCTTGACATATATGATGTTTGTGGTATAGTCTTTTCTATAAAGAAAAGGAGGGGGAGTTGAGGAAATATCCTAAGAATTCATTGAATATAGGAGTAGCTGTCGGTGTTTTCGCCGCATTGGTCCTATTCGGTTTTTGGACGGTGGGGGTGAATGTTCAGATCAATCGGGCTCGTGCGCAAGGGCGTGGGTGGATAGTAGAATGAATACGTCGGGAACAGGAGAAAAGAGTTTCATGAATACCGTAAGAGAACCATCCATAACACCAACAACGGCATCTCGGAAAGAAAAGTGTGCCTTTGCTTTCTGTGATGGGAAAGAAATTCACCCTGGAGATCGGATGGATGAATATGACAATGGAGATGGAGTGAAGAGGTGCTATCATCCATTATGTCTCGACAAAGTTCTCCTTCAGAAATCTTACCGGCGAGATTACAAGCGAAAGATTGATGTAGAACAGTTTCCCTCTTCATTTACGACGATTCCGAAAAACGGATAGTCAATCGATTATGCGACCATCACTTCTGTGGTGGTTTTTTTAATTGGTGAGACAAAAAAATCCCTCTTTTTTGAGGGATGTGCGTTTTTTAAAGCAGATCAAGAAGATCAGTGAGTTTCTCGATAGAAAAATCCGGTTTTGCCTGAAGAATTGATTTTTTTGGATCATGCGGTGAGATGAACCCAACTGTCTGGACGCCTGCATAACGACCTTCTATGATGTCGGACTTCATATCGCCGACAAACAATATTTCTTTTCGTTTAAAGTTGAAATTATGCGCGAAACGTTTGAGAGCGTTTCGTTTCTGCTCAATACGGCATTCGATGAGATCGAAATAGTCTTGAATATGTTCAGCTTCAAGTCTACGGGTGACTTCGTCAGCAAAATTTGCGCTAATCAGACCGAGTTTGATATCTCGGTTTTGGAGTTCTTCCAGTGCCATCCTTGTTTCGGGGAACAAAGACGCGTAGACACCATGCATTTCTTCTCGGTAGAGCTCGAAAATGCGCGCATCGGACAGCTCCACACCACAGAGGCGAAGATACGGCAGAATGCGTTGGTTCGAATGTCTATAATAATGAGTTAATGGATATTCGAAAATTTTTGCTTCGCGAAGGATGTGTCGGATAGCGCAATGGACTGCTGGGATGCTATCGCAGAGGGTACCATCGAAGTCGAATGCGACAGCTTTGATACGCGGAGTAGTATCTTTCGTTATGTTCTTTTTCACCGGGAATCTCCCTTACCTATGCTCGTGTGGTACGAATAGATTGTGAAAGGTGCGATGAAACCGTATGTTCGAAAGTATACTTACTCCTAAAAGGAAGTCAATCGATGATATGTATACATATCATCGATTAAAAGAAAAAACCTTTGATTTCTAAAAGAAATCAAAGGTTTTTTCTCTCTTTCGGGGTACGGAGAATCGGACTCCGGCCTCACCCACCCCAAGGGTGTGCGCTACCATTACGCTATACCCCGTACAGGGTTATTTTTTGCCGGTTGGTAGGACACCTCTTTTTTTGAGGGTCTTGATACATTTTGTACAAACAGTAACCTGAAGACCATCAATCCAACGGTGTTGAAGATTGACATATTGGCGACGGAGTGTTGCTTGGTTAGAGTGGCTGCGACTAATAACCTTGATGGAGCTGCGATTGCAAGTTGTGCATTGACGAGTCATAATACTACTGTATCCCCCATAGCCTTTAACAGCGAGGACGGGAAAGTGTTACAAATTAACATACATTTTTGATGTAAAAAGTATAACATATTACTATGGAACAAGCAACTGGAGCTCTTATCATTTCCACTATCGTCGGGGGAGCTGCGATATTGATATCTCTTTCTATTCATGAATTTTCTCATGCCCTTGCAGCCTATCTTCAAGGAGATAAGACCGCCCATTATGCAGGGAGACTCACTTTGAATCCGTTAGCCCACATTGATCCGATCGGCACCCTTCTTGTGCCGGGGATTCTTCTTCTTACGCATGCCCCTTTTCTTATTGGATGGGCAAAACCGGTTCCCTTTAATCCGCATAATTTAAAAAATGCGCGGTATGGGCCGCTCTATGTAGGACTAGCCGGTCCAGCAGCAAATGCTATTCTTTTTCTTTGTGCTGCTTTTTCTTTGAAATACTTTTTTCCTCTGTATGGTCCTGAGAATTTTCTCATTGTATTTCTTAGTCAGCTCATGGTTATTAATTTTGTGCTTGGTATATTTAATCTTGTGCCAATCGCACCATTGGACGGCTCGAAGGTCCTCCCCAGTCTTTTAGGACCACGATTTGGTCACATTACGGAATTTTTTGAACGATATGGGAATACTCTCCTTCTTGTCGTGCTTTTTATTGATTTCATGATCTATCCGTTTCTTCGCCACGTGATCGGTTTTCTTTTCTTACGCACAACAAATCTCTTAGGGGTTCCTCTGTTTTAATGTTGTGACTATAGGGTTGACAGGTTTTAAAAAGCATTATATGCTTGTTTTACAAACTTAGTCTCATACTGGGTTTGAGTTTCTTTTTTTCTAATAGAATCATCAGAATGTATACATGTTATGGCGACCGTGAATCAACTTATTCGAAAAGGACGTAAAAGAATTATCAAAAAATCAAAATCTCCGGCAATGGAGAGTGTTTTAAATACTCTTCGTCGGAAGCGCACGGAAGTAAACAGCCCTTTTAAACGAGGCGTATGTCTCAAGGTGACAACCACAACTCCTAAAAAGCCAAACTCAGCGCTTCGTAAAATTGCGAGAGTCCGTCTTTCTAATGGTATGGAAGTAACCGCATATATCCCCGGTATTGGCCATAATCTCCAAGAGCATTCTATCGTGCTTATTCGAGGTGGTCGAGTTAAAGATTTGCCGGGTGTTCGATACCATATTGTCCGGGGTGTATATGATACTTCCGGCGTACAAGGAAGAAAACAGAGTCGTTCGCTCTATGGCGCGAAACGTCCAAAATCATCATAATTTTTGAACATGTGCATCTATGCGTGGAAAACAAGCTCCAAAACGAATTCTTACCCCTGACCCAAAACACCAGAGTGCTGTCGTAGCTAAGTTTACGAATTATCTCATGGAGCGGGGCAAAAAAACCGTGGCACAGAAGATTGTGTACCGTGCATTTGATATTATTTCCGAGAAAACAAAACAAAGTCCTTTAGATATTTTTGATCAGGCATTGAAAAATATCATTCCTGTTATTGAAGTTCGAGGTCGTCGTATTGGTGGAGCAAATTACCAAGTTCCCGTACCGGTTCGCGGTGATCGACGATATGCTCTTGCATTCCGTTGGATTTTAGCCGGTGCGCGCGCAAAGAAGAAACGTCCTATGGCAGAAAGACTTGCAGACGAACTTCTTTTGGCAATGAATAAAGAGGGAGATGCCGTCAAGAAGAAGAACGACGTTCATCGTATGGCGGAAGCAAATCGTGCGTTTGCGCATTTCGCCCGTTTTTCTCGCTAGGTATGGTAGTGTAATATCCCTCTGTATAAAAATTCGGTTTTTTCCGGATTTTTATTTTTTTAATCATTTACTTAGTATCAAAACTGGAAGATAGGTATATATGAGAGAATATCCAATCGAAAAAACTCGTAATTTTGGAATTATTGCCCACATTGACGCGGGGAAGACTACCGTGAGTGAACGCATTTTGTTTTATACCGGGAAAAAGCATAAAATCGGAGAGGTACATGAAGGAGCCGCTACAATGGATTGGATGGAACAAGAGCAAGAGCGTGGTATCACTATTACGGCAGCCGCGACTACTTGTTTCTGGAAGGGGAATCGTTTTAATATTATCGATACACCGGGACACATTGATTTCACCGTTGAAGTGCAACGTTCATTACGCGTACTCGATGGAGGTGTTGTCGTATTTGATGGTGTCGCAGGTGTTGAGCCACAATCTGAGACAGTATGGCATCAGGCAGATAAATATGAGGTTCCACGCATGTGTTTTATCAACAAACTCGATCGTACCGGTGCGGATTTCTATGCTGATCTTGAATCGATTCATAATCGATTAACAAAGCGGGCATATCCTATTCAATTACCGATTGGTACTGAAGATCAGTTCAAGGGTATCATCGATCTTCTTACTCAAAAAGCATATCTCTACCAAGATGAGCTCGGAACGAAGATTGATGAAGTCGAGATTCCTGCCGATATGAAGGAAAAAGTGCAGGAATATCGTGCACGACTTATCGAGGTAATTATTGAGAACGACGAGAACCTCATGAATGCCTATTTAGCCGGTCAGGAGATTCCTCTCGAGGATTTGAAGAAAATTCTTCGTAGAGCAACAATCTCAGGGGATATTATCCCGGTACTTTGTGGGAGTGCGTTAAAAAATAAAGGTGTTCAGTTTCTCTTGGACGCGGTGAATGATTATCTTCCATCTCCCATTGATATCCCTCCTGTAAAAGGGTTTCATCCAAAGGATCCGGACACAGAGATTATGAGAAGTGCAGATGACAAGGAACCATTTTCCGCGCTTGCTTTTAAAATCGCGGCTGACCCTTTCATTGGGAAACTTTGTTTTTTTCGGGTGTATTCAGGAACATTGAAAGCAGGATCGTACGTGCTCAATACGACTTCCGGGGAACGCGAGAGGATTAGTCGTATTGTCCGTATGTATGCAAACGATCGCGAAGATATTGAAGAAATTGGTGCAGGAGATATTGGCGCAGCCGTTGGTTTAAAAAATACGTTCACCGGTGATTCATTGTGTGACTCTGACCATCCGGTTGTCCTTGAATCAATTGTTTTTCCAGAACCGGTTATTTCTATCGCGATTGAGCCAAAAACAAAAGGCGATCAGGAACGTATGGGTGTCGCATTGTCAAAACTTTCAGAAGAAGATCCAACGTTTCGCGTACGAACAGACGAAGAAACTCTCCAGACGATTATTTCCGGTATGGGGGAGCTTCATCTTGAGATTATTGTTGATCGCATGAAACGCGAATTTAAAGTGGAAGCAAATGTTGGTAAACCACAGGTTGCATATCGTGAAACAATTACAAAAGTTGCTGAAGCAGAAGGAAAATATATCCGTCAGTCGGGTGGCCGTGGCCAATACGGTCATTGCTGGCTCAAAGTAGAACCATCCGAGCCGGGCAAGGGTTTTGAATTCGTTGACGAGGTTAAAGGTGGTGTTATTCCAAAAGAATATATCAAACCTATCGGGAATGGAGCTAAAGAAGCCGCAACGAGAGGTATTCTTGCGGGGTATCATCTCATCGATGTAAAAGTTACCGTCTTCGACGGTTCCTTCCATGAAGTTGACTCATCTGAAGCGGCATTTAAAATTGCAAGCTCTATGGCATTTCAGGAGGCAGCTCGTCGTGCGGGACCGGTTCTTCTTGAACCTGTTATGAAGATTGAAGTCATTACTCCGGAACAGTTTATGGGGGAAGTGATTGGGGATATCAATTCTAAACGTGGTCAAATTAGAGAAATGGGAGAGCGTGGAGGGGTCAAAGTTATTGATGCGTTCGTGCCTCTCGCAGAGATGTTTGGATATGCTACGGGACTTCGATCTATGACTCAAGGGAGAGCAAGTTACAGTATGGAATTTGATCATTACGCTGAAGTGCCTCGTAATATCCTTGAAACAATCGCTGCTAAGAAGAGCTAAAGCCGTATGACAAAGAAGCTATTGGATGAAATTCTTGCGCTCGTTGGGAAAACAGGGGACACTTGTATTGTTATTAAAGACGAGAATCCTTTTGTTGTTATGGGGTTTGGAAGGTACAAACAGCTTATTTTGGATACTGACGAAGCGACAGCTCTCTTGACAGAAGAAGGTGATATTCATACAATAAATCGTGAAATCGCCCTCCTACAAGAGGGTGGGGATGTTTTTTCTGTTGACACGTCGGAAAAATCTGGTATACTGGAAAGCACGACTGGTGTTTTAGAAGGAGAACATCTCTATTATTCAAATGAGGATATCCTTAAAAAATTTAATTAAATCTAATCTTTTTATAAAGAAAAATTACTATGGCAGGGAAATTTGAACGAACAAAGCCACACGTGAATGTCGGTACCATTGGTCATGTTGACCATGGAAAGACCACGTTGACCGCAGCTATGTTAAAGGTTCTTGCGGCACATGGTTTTATTGCTCAGGATAAATCTGTCGATCAAATCGATGCAGCTCCTGAGGAGAAGGCTCGTGGTATTACTATTAATACTGCGCACGTTGAATACGAGAGTACATTACGTCACTATGCTCACGTTGACTGTCCTGGACATGCTGATTACATCAAGAACATGATCACTGGTGCAGCCCAAATGGATGGTGCTATCCTTGTTGTTTCTGCGACAGATGGCCCTATGCCTCAAACACGTGAACATATTCTTCTTGCACGCCAAGTTGGCGTTCCTTATATTGTTGTATTTTTGAACAAGGTTGATATGGTTGCCGACAAGGAACTTATTGATCTCGTCGAAGAAGAGGTTCGCGATCTTTTGAAAAAATACGAATTTCCTGGCGATACTACCCCTATTATTCGTGGTTCTGCCTTGAAGGCATTGGAAAATCCTTCTAACGAAGAATACGCAAAGCCAATCCTTGATCTTCTTAAAGCACTTGATGAATATATCCCAGAACCAGTCCGCGACACAGACAAACCATTTCTCATGCCGATTGAAGATATTTTTTCAATCGAGGGACGAGGTACTGTTGTCACGGGGAGAATTGAGCGCGGGGTTATCAAAGTAAACGAAGAAGTCGAAATCGTCGGTCTTCGAGATACGCAAAAAACGGTTGTTACCGGTATTGAAATGTTCAACAAATCATTGGATGAAGGACGGGCTGGTGATAATGCCGGTCTTCTTCTCCGTGGTACAAAGAAAGACGATGTAGAACGTGGTCAGGTACTTGCAAAAACAGGAAGCGTTACACCGCATGTTGAATTCGAGGCAGAGATCTATATCCTCTCGAAAGAAGAAGGTGGGCGTCACAAGCCGTTTTTTAAGGGATACAAGCCACAGTTTTATATCCGTACTACTGATGTTACCGGTGAAATTACTCTTCCCGAGGGAACCGAAATGGTTATGCCCGGTGATACCATCACTTTGGGCGTAAAACTCATTACTCCTGTCGCTCTTGAAGAAAAACAACGGTTTGCAATCCGCGAAGGAGGCATGACCGTTGGCGCAGGTGTAGTCACAAAAATTCTTAAATAACCATCAACGGTAATGTCCGCACACGCTGTAAAACAGAAAGAAACCGTAGAAGGTGAACAGGATAAACCAAGAATCCGTATTAAACTTCGCGCGTATGATCATAAGATCATCGACCAATCTGCGACAAGTATTATTGAAGCAGTAACGCGGAGTGGAGCGTCGGTAAAGGGACCAATCCCGTTACCAACGGAGAAGAAAAAATATACAGTCTTACGGTCGACATTCGTCCATAAGAATGCCCAAGATCAATACGAAATGCGTGTACACAAGCGTATCATCGATATTGTTGATCCAACAGCGAAAACTACAGACATACTGACAAGCCTGAGTTTGCCTGCAGGTGTAGATCTTGAATTGAAGATGCTTTAAGAAAAATCCACCTTTCCTTGGTTGCTCTGGATAACCCCTTTACGGGAAGTACCCATAGAAGCTATAGAGAAAGAATACGGAGTACCATTAGAAAAAAAGTTACCACATAACGTACGCAAGAATAATCCGGAAAGAAAACCGGGCCGTTCGAGCTCGGTTTTCTCTTTAGAGAAAAGAAGTGTATATGAAATTTATCCTTGGAAAAAAACAACACATGGCACAGCGTTTTAAGGCAGACGGTTCAGTCTGTCCTGTTACTGCTATTCAAGCAGGTCCTTGTGTCGTTGTGCAAGTTAAGACAACGGAGAGTGATGGATATGACGCTCTTCAGCTTGGATATGGTGAGAAGAAAAATATTTCAAAACCGCTTGCAGGTCATTTTAAAAAAGCGAAAGAGTGGAAAGCGGGGCGAGGTTTTCGTTTTATGAAAGAAATTCGAAACGCTGCGACAGAAAAAGTTACCATAGGCGATGTTGCTGATATTACAAATTTTAATGTAGGAGATTTCGTCACTGTTGTCGGCCATTCTAAGGGACGTGGGTTTACCGGTGTTGTGAAGCGACATCATTTTAGGGGTCATCCATCGACACATGGTCATAAGGATCAGGAACGTATGCCCGGTTCAATTGGTGCCGGTGGTGTGCAGCGCGTGTTTAAGGGAAAGCGCATGGCGGGTCGGATGGGTAACCAGCAGGTTACCGTGAAGAACTTAGAAATTATCGACATTGATCAAGAGAAAGGACTTCTTTTTGTAGGTGGTGCTGTCCCGGGAGCTCGTAACGGTTTTCTTGTTGTGAGTGCGACTAAGGGAGATATGGAATATAAGAAGTCGAAGAATCACGAATCCCCTCAAACGGGGCAGGCAGGAAATATGCAGGAGCACCAGGTGCAAGAACACACAGAAGAGAATAAAGCATAATACACCGTGGAATCTACGTACTATGGCAACAGCAACGAAAAAAATTACACTCGACGTATATAACAACGCAGGAAAGAAAGTTTCACAACGAGAACTTTCCGGTGATGTGTTTGATGTACCCCTTCAAGAGGGTCTTGTGCACTTTGCAGTCGTTGCGCAACAAGCAAACGCGCGTCATGTCCTTGCACATACAAAATCTCGTGGAGAAGTTCGCGGTGGTGGTAAGAAGCCTTGGAAGCAAAAAGGTACCGGCCGCGCACGTCATGGTTCCATCCGTTCACCATTGTGGCGTGGTGGTGGTGTGAGTTTTGGTCCACGCAGCAACAGGAATTATTCTCTCAAAATAAATAAAAAAGTGAAACAAAAGGCATTATGCATGGTTCTTTCTCAAAAGGCTCATGCAGGAAATATTATTCTATTGGATACATTCACTATTGATACGCCAAGAACGAAAGAGATGGTGACGCTTTTTAAGAATCTGCCTATCACCAGCACAAAGAAAAAAACCGAGAAAATTGCATTTGTTTCCCCGTTGGGCGCAACGGTGATGAATAAGAGTTTACGCAATATTCCGTTTGTAAACATCGTTCCCGCACACAGTATGAATATCGTTGATATTCTCAATTCAGGGAAAATAGTCATGCCACTTTCCAGTGTTGACATGATTGAAAAGATGTACGCAAAAAAGGTATAAAAGATATACATCCATATGGCACTTCCATTTTTAGAAAAAATGAAAAAAAAAGGAGCGGCGGTTCCCACTGAGAAGAAAGTAACAGGGATGACTGTTGCATTACCTTCAGAGAAGGAAATATCTGTTGCCCTCGATGCGAAAAAAAAGTTTTCCGTGTTAGAGCATGCGCTTGTGCTTCGTCCGGTCATGACGGAAAAATCATTTCGATTAAGTATTGAAGGGAAGTACGTATTTGAAATATCTCCAAGGGCGAACAAAATTGATGTAAAAAAAGCATTCTCTAATATGTATGGCATGATGCCTATAAAAGTAGCTATCATACGTCAGGATGGTAAAACCGTTCGTTCCGGTCGCCGTATTGGCAAGCAAAAGGAATGGAAGAAAGCGATTGTCACCGTTAAGAAAGGCCAACACGTAAACGTTGCATAACGCATATGGGTATCAAAATATACAATCCAACAAGTCCCGGGAGGCGCAAGTCAAGTGTTTTAGATTTTTCTGAAATCACGAAACATGAGCCGGAAAAAAGTCTCATTGTCATTAAACGAAAAAAATCAGGTAGAAATAACCAGGGTAAAATTACCGTTCGTCATCGTGGCGGCGGCGTAAAACGATACTATCGTTTGATTGATTTTAAGAGGAAGAAATTTGATATTCCCGCAAAGGTTGCTAGTATTGAATACGATCCAAATAGAAATGCCAATATTGCTCTTATCACATATCAAGATAATGAGAAGGTATATATCATAGCCCCCCTTGGTTTGGGTGTCGGAGACGAGGTTGTTTCATCTCTGTCTCGTGTTGATATTAAACCGGGAAATCGGTTAGTGCTTACTCATATTCCTATTGGGACTATGATTCATGCGCTTGAAATGACTCCTGGTCGTGGTGCTCAAATTGTCCGTTCGGCAGGTGTTGCCGCGCGACTTATGGCCGTAGAAGGAGAGATGGCCCAGGTCAAGCTTCCATCAGGTGAAGTCCGCATGTTTAAAGGTTCCTGTATGGCAACTATCGGTCAAGTTGGGAATCCTGATCATCGACATATTCGTTGGGGCAAGGCAGGACGAAAACGTCATCTTGGATGGCGTCCATCTGTGCGCGGTAAGGCAATGAATCCGGTTGATCATCCTCATGGCGGTGGCGAAGGTAATACACCAATTGGTTTGAAACATCCAAAAACTCCCAAGGGAAGGCCAGCACTTGGTCTGAAGACCCGCAAGAGGAAAAAGATGTCTAATAAATATATTATTAAGAAACGTTCATAGACCCGTATGTCTCGAAGTCTCAAAAAAGGTCCTTACGTCGACGAGCGGTTGCTTTCTAAGATTGGAAAGCTTTCCGTGAATGATAAGACTGTCATCAAGACATGGTCACGCGCATGTGTGATTACGCCTGAAATGGTCGGTTTTACGTTTGGCGTCCATAACGGCAAGGTTCATGTTTCCGTGCGAGTTGTTGAAAACATGGTAGGGCATCGTCTTGGTGAATTTTCACCAACTCGTAAATTTATTCGACATGGAGGCAAAATGCAAAAAGAACAAGAGCAGGCAGCATCAGCAAAACCGGCTATTGTAGCACCCGTAGCACCTGCCAAGAAATAATATGGAAATACTTGCAAAAACACGATATCTTCGAATGTCTAACAGAAAAGTGCGGTTGGTAGCAGATGCTATCCGCGGCATGGATGTGTTACCCGCGTTGGATCATCTTCGTGTTATTGTAAAGGCTGCAAGTAAACCGATTGAAAAAACTCTTCGCTCAGCTCTTGCAAATGCAGAGCACAATTTTCAACTGAAGAGGGAGCGATTGTTTGTGAAGAAAATCTTTGTCGATCAAGGGCCAATGTTAAAGCGATGGCGCGCGCGGGCATTCGGAAGAGCGGCGCCAATTGCAAAACATTCATGTCACATCACTATTGTTCTTGATGAAAAATCCGATGACGTGGTATCGAAGGAGAAAAAGAGCTCTACTACAAAAGGTGGTGACACAAAGAAGACACCACGAAAAAGCAATAAGAAGGAAGGGGTATAATTCATTCAATTTCTATGGGACAGAAAGTGCATCCAAAAATATTTCGTACCGGTGTTATCTTCGGATGGGATTCGAAGTGGTTTGCTCGTGGTCGGGAATTTTCAGATAATCTGAAATATGATATCCAAATCAAGGAGTATCTTAAAAAGGAATTAAAAAATGCAGGTATTGCAAAAATAGAAATTGAGCGTACGCGAAATGTTATAACAATCGTTATTCACTCCGCAAAGCCTGGCGTTGTCATTGGACGACAAGGTGCCGGAGCGGAGGAATTAAAGAAGAAGCTAAAAAAGAAATTTTTTGGAACACACAAGGTAACGATCAATCTGAATATTCTTGAAGTGGATCGACCGGGTGTGAACGCGCAACTTGTTGCTCAGGCAATGGCTGAAGAACTTGAGAAACGTATGCCATATCGCCGCGTCATGAAGCAAGCGGTTGAGCGTGTTCAGAAAGGTGGAGTCCAGGGAGTGAAGGTGTTGGTCGGTGGTCGTCTTAATGGTTCAGAAATTGCAAACCATGAGAAATTGACATGGGGGAAAATTCCATTGCATACACTTCGAGCCAATATTGATTATGCGGTTGCTACAGCGCGAACAATGGCAGGCGCAATTGGTGTGAAGGTTTGGATTTATAAAGGTGATATTTTTGAAGAGGGGAAATCCGCTTCAAGCGGAAAATAATACGTAAGAATATATGTTTTTCCCAAAGAAAGTAAAGCATAGAAAATGGCAGAAGGGCCGCGGCAGAAATGGCACTCGCGTTGCGACGACGAAAACAGCCGTCAGCTTTGGTGACTTTGGGTTGAAATCGCTTGAAGAATCATGGATTACGGCACGTCAAATTGAAGCAGCTCGTCGTGCTATCACTCGGTATATTAAAAGAGGAGGTAAAATTTGGATTCGAGTATTTCCTGACAAACCAATCACATTTCATGGAAATGAAAATACTATGGGTGGTGGCAAGGGTGCGGTAGATCATTATGTTACTGTCGTAAAGCCGGGCACTGTTCTTTTGGAAATGGGAGGGGTTGACGAACAGACTGCGAAAGAAGCATTTCGGCTTGCAGGTCATAAATTATGCGTGAAAACGAAATTCGTAAAGAAGAATATCTAATTGTATGAAATGGAAGGAATTAATGGAGAAAACGGCGCATGAATTAGAGACGCTCTTAACAGTGAAACAGAGTGAACTTCGCATACTTCGATTTAAGGTCGCGTCTCGGGAGTTGAAGGGTATACGGGATATTCGTAAGACACGTACCACCATTGCACGCATCCTAACTCTTCTTTCAGCAAAAAAGAATTAATATATGACAGATCAGAAACATACAAGAACATTCAAAGGCGTTGTTGTTAGCGACAAGATGGATAAAACCATCGTTGTTCGAGTTGACAGCATTGAAGTTCATCCAAAATATAAAAAAAGATACACACGATCGAAACGCTTTAAGGTTCATGATGAGAAGAATGAACATGTTGTTGGCGATGTCGTTCGTTTTCAAGAAACACGTCCATTGAGTCGCGATAAACGATGGAATGTTATTTAAGATATCTATATGATTCAGCATAGATCAATATTACAATCTGCAGATAACACGGGTGCGAAACGTATCCAGTGTATTCGCGTGCTGGGTGGATATAAGAAACGGTATGCCCGAGTTGGGGATATCATCACAGTCTCCATTAAAGAAGCATTACCTCACAGTATGGTAAAAAAAGGAGAAGTTGCTCATGGGGTGATTGTTCGAACACGAAAAGAGACACGCCGCAAAGATGGGACCTATATTCGCTTTGATGATAATGCGATCGTTCTTATTGATAGAAAGTCGAAGGAACCTCGCGGTAGTCGTATTTTTGGTCCTATATCTCGTGAATTGCGTGCAAAAGGATTTTCAAAAATTATTTCATTAGCGCCTGAAGTGCTTTAATTTGACACGTATGAAAGTTAGAAAAAACGACAAAGTAATCGTTATCACGGGAAAGGACAAAGGAAAGTCCGGTAAGGTTCTGCGTGCGCATCCGAAGCTCGGAAAGGTTGTCGTTGAAGGGGTGAATATTATCACAAAACATGTTCGTCCTCGCAACGAAAATGAAAAAGGTCAGAAAGCATATTTCCCCGGGAAATTGGATGTATCGAAAGTAATGGTTCTTTGTCCGAAGTGTGGGAAAGCTACGCGAGTAGGATATCGAAAAGTTGAAAGCGCGAAACAAAAGAATGAACGAATGTGTAAAAAATGCCATCAAGCATTTACTACGTAAGCATATGAATTTTGAAACACGATTTAAAAAAGAAATTGTTCCTGCCCTCAAGAAAGAGTTGGGACTTAAAAATGATTTACAAGTACCTCATATCTTGAAGGTTACATTAAATGTGGGTGTTGGTAAGTCATTAAAAGACCCAAATTATCTGACATCAGTCGAAGATTCATTTACTCGTATTGCTGGCCAGAAACCGGTGAGGACAAAAGCAAAGAAATCTATTTCGAGTTTTAAGATCCGCCAAGGATTGGTTGTTGGGTTGAAAGCAACATTGCGCAAGAAACGGATGTATGATTTCCTTGAGAAATTATTTGCATTTACATTGCCTCGCATTCGTGATTTTCGAGGTCTTGATATGAAAGCAATCGATAAACAAGGAAATCTTTCTATTGGTTTTAAAGAACATCTTCCATTTCCTGAAGTCCGTTCCGATGAAATTGATAGAGTACATGGTATCGAAGTTGCAATTACCACGAATGCAGGAGACAGAAAAACGGGACTCGCATTGTTTCGCGCCATTGGAGTTCCTTTTAAGGAAGGGAAAGATTAAAAAATAATTTTGATAGGATATTTTCAATACGTATGGCTACTAATGCTCAAGAAGCAAAATCAAAACGCTCGCTCGCACATCCGAAATTTTCTACACGAATCGTTCGGCGATGTTGGCGTTGCGGAAGACGGCATGGATTTATGAGAGCATTTTCTTTGTGTCGTATTTGCTTCCGTGAATTAGCAAACCAGGGGTCAATTCCCGGTGTGACGAAGAGTAGCTGGTAGTCCTTGAATTTTATTTATGATTATATGATGACCGATCCAATCGCAGACATGTTAACACGTATACGTAATGCTTCAGCTGTTCGCAAAGAGCGAGTGGTTGTTCCCTATTCTCGAATGAAAAAGGGGATCGCCGATGTGCTCAAGGCTGAAGGATATATCAAGGATTATGAAACCCTGTCTGAGGGTCCTTTCCGTAATCTCTCACTTGTGCTACAGTATTCCGATGAAACGACCCCTGCCATTCAAGCAATTAAAAGGATTAGTAAGCCAGGATGCAGGATTTATACGAATGTAGAGGAGCTCCCGGTCGTTTTACGAAATTATGGTATTGCCATTCTTTCTACGTCGAGAGGTATTATGACAAATCGGCAGGCAAAGAAGTTACGATTAGGTGGTGAAATAATTTGTGAAGTCCACTAAGACTAAGATTGTATGTCACGTATCGGAAAACAACTCATAACACTCCCCGCGGGCGTTGAAGTAACAATCGCTCTTCCTATCGTTTCAGTGAAGGGACCAAAAGGAACACTTCAGCAACTATTACATAGTCATGTTTCTCTCTCAAAAGATGATGATATTCTTCGTGTTCACGTAAAAGATGAAAAAAATGTATTTGATCGAGGATTATGGGGGCTTTCCCAGCGGCTTATCCAAAATATGGTTACCGGTGTTACGAAGGGTTTTGAAAAACAGTTAGAACTTCACGGTGTTGGGTATAAAGTCGTTCTTTCAGGGGATGGATTAACATTGAATCTTGGATTCTCTCACCCCATACAATGCATCTTACCTGCCGGCATTGAAGCGAAAGTAGAAAAAAATGTTATTACTCTTTCAGGTATTGATAAACAGTTAATTGGTGAAACTGCCGCGTATATTCGTTCATTTCGTAAGCCTGAGCCTTATAAGGGGAAAGGGATCCGTTATGTTGGAGAGGTTATTCGTATGAAAGCTGGTAAAGCGGCGAAAGCTGGTGCAAAATAAGAACCCCTTCTCTTTATGAAAACTACTATTCAACAGAAAAGAATATTACGAAAGAAACGTGTCAGAGCAAAAATATCCGGGACTGCAACATGTCCGCGTCTCTCTGTGTTTAGAGGATCAAAACGGATGTTTATTCAACTTATAGATGACAGCAAGAGTATGACGCTTCTAAGCGCTTCCGAAAAAGATTTAACTTCAGAGCAAAAGAAGAAAACAAAAACAGAGCGAGCGTATCTTCTTGGGAATGTACTCGGGAAGAAAGCAACAGAAAAAGGGATTAGTGTTATTGTGTTTGATCGTGGAGGTAATAAATACCATGGCAGGGTTAAATCTGTTGCAGATGGTGCCCGTGAAGCAGGATTAACATTTTAATATTTCATAGAGGATTTAACGAACTACACCATACCGTATGGCAGAGAGAGAAACAAAACGAGGACGAGGTCCGCGCCAAGAAGAGCGAGAATTTGATCAGAGAACCATTGATATCGCTCGGGTGACGCGTGTCATGGCTGGAGGAAAACGTATGCGTTTTCGTGCCTGTCTTGTCATTGGAGATCACAAGGGTCGTGTTGGGTTTGGGGTTGGGAAAGGTGCTGATGTATCTCTTGCCATTAATAAAGCTGTTGCCAGAGCAAAAAAGAATATGATCACCATTCCTATTGTACAAGGCACAATTCCTCACGAAATAAAAAAGAAATACAAAGCAGCTCGATTGTTATTGAAACCGGCTCCGAAAGGTACTGGAGTCATGGCGGGCGGAGCTGTTCGATCAGCATTAGAAATTTCAGGTCTCGATAATATCGTTGCGAAAGTATACGGTTCAAAAAATAAAATTAATAATGTTAAAGCATTGTTCAGCGCTCTTACCGATCTCCGCGCATCCCTTGTGAAACGGAAAAAAGTTCCCGTCCTCCTTCACGATGAAGTAATAGGTGAGGTGAAGATTTCAGAATAGTATTTGTTTCAAACAATTATGCGATTGCATACAATAAAACCATTTAAACACTCAATAAAAAAAGCGAAACGCATCGGACGTGGACTTGGTTCAGGCCATGGTGCGTATTCAACGCGTGGTATGAAGGGGCAGAAGTCAAGAAGTGGCGGAAGCAAAGGTTTGAAGCTCCGCGGTCTTCGAGCAACACTTCTTCGCGTGCCAAAATTACGGGGGTTTAAGAGTATCCATGGCAAAGCAATTCATGTGAACGTAGAAAGACTTAACGAATCATTTTCTCATGGTGATGTTGTTACCCCAGAAACACTTCTCGAGAAAAAACTTATTCAACTCCCTCAGGCTCGAGCGATGACGATAAAAATTCTCGGTGATGGGAAACTCAGTAAAAAACTCACAGTTCAGCACTGTTTTGTTTCCAAAACAGCAAAAATGAAGATTGAAAAAGCAGGCGGTACAGTCGAGGCGTAACATCTTAACAGGGTATGCTTAAAACAATTGTTCACGTATTCAGACTTCCTGATTTGAGAAATCGTATTTTTTTTGTACTCGCGATGTTGGTCATATTTCGTCTTGCCGCGAATATTCCGCTTCCAGGTGTTGACGTACAGAATCTTAAATTATTTTTCCAAGGTAATCAGATTTTTGGCCTCATGAATATTTTTTCAGGGGGAGGTCTTACACGATTCTCTCTTGTTGCAATGGGTGTCGGTCCGTATATCACCGCATCTATCATTTTTCAATTGTTAGTGATGATTCTTCCTCGTCTCGAGGCGCTTTCAAAAGAAGGAGAATATGGGAGACAAAAGATCAATCAGTACACACGATATCTCACAGTGCCACTTGCGGTATTGCAGGCGTACGGTCTCATTATGCTTCTTAACCAATCACCACGGCCTATTCTTGGCACGCTCACACCATGGACGATGCTCTTCATGATCGCAACACTCACCACGGGAACCGTATTTGTCATGTGGCTTGGAGAACTTATTTCAGAAAAGAAAATCGGGAATGGCATTTCTTTGTTAATTTTTTCCGGCATTGTTGCCAGTCTTCCCACACTTGTTAAATCCGTTGAAGTGCTTGATCAATCTCAGATAGTTAATTTAATACTTTTTGTGGGCATCAGTTTGGTAACGATTGTGCTTGTTGTTCTTATGACAGAAGCTCAAAGGAATATTCCCGTCTCGTATGCGCGTCGTACACGAGGACTTCAGACCTACGGAAGTGTAGATACCCATCTTCCATTACGTGTTAATCAAGCCGGTGTGATCCCGATCATTTTTGCGATCTCCGTTATTCTTTTTCCTTCAACAATTGCACAATTTTTTCTTCATGCGCAAACCCCATGGGTTGCACAGGGAGCGCAAGCGGTTGTAGCATTTTTTAACAATCAAACGCATTACGGAGTGCTGTATTTTATCTTTGTTATCGCATTCACTTATTTTTATACTGCCGTTGTATTTAAGCCAGAACAGATTGCAGAAAACGTCCAGAAACAAGGTGGGTTTATTCCCGGGATCCGTCCAGGAAAGGCAACAGCAGAATATTTACAGGCAACCGTTACTAAAATTATTCTTCCCGGCGCCTTATTTTTAGGAGTGATAGCTGTTCTTCCTCTTGTTGTCCAACAAATTACTGGGATCAATAGTCTTGCAATCGGTGGTACAAGCCTTTTGATTGTGGTGAGTGTTGTACTTGAAACGATGAAACAAATTCAAGCACAGTTGACTACAAGAAATTACGAAGAATTTATGTAAGATAGGCAACCGAGTCCAAGATTAAACACTCCGCAATACTAGGCGGAGTTTTTAAAAATAAGATACAATAATGCCATGGTAACTATTAAATCAAAACAAGAAATTGAAATCTTGCGTGAAGGTGGGAATATTCTTGCTCAAGCGCTTGCCCTACTTCAAGCACATGTAAAGCCGGGTGTCCTTTTATGTGATCTTGATGCTCGCGCGCAAGAATTTTTGGAAAAACATGGAGGAAAGCCTGCATTTCTTGGGTATGGTGAAACAAAGAAGAATTCCGGATTTCCTGCGACATTGTGCGCATCGATAAATGATGAGGTCGTTCATGGGATCGGTACACGGAATATTGTTCTCAAAGAGGGAGATATTCTTGGTCTTGATTTGGGTGTTCAGTATCCATCTCAAAAAGGTCTTTTCACTGATGCGGCTCTGACAGTTGGTGTCGGACGTATTTCAAAGCAGGCAGAAAAACTTATAGAACGGACAAAGGATGCCCTTGATCGCACCATTGAAATCGTCCGTCCCGGCACAACGACCCACGAAATTTCTCAGATTACTCAAAACCATTGCGAACAGTATGGGTATGGAGTTGTTCGTGATCTTACTGGGCACGGAGTGGGGTATGCCGTTCACGAAGATCCTCCTATTTTTTGCTATCATGATTCACGGCATCCGAACACAACCCTGAAAGAAGGCATGGTTATTTGCATCGAGCCAATGGTGACGATGGGGGATTGGCATGTGACCGTTGATGATGATTGTTGGACAATCAGAACGGTTGATCATAGCCTTGCTGCTCATTTTGAACATACGATCGTTGTGACACGGGACGGTCATCATGTCATAACAAGTCTGTAATATGTACTATCTTGGTCTTGATTATGGAGCGCGGCATATCGGGATGGCAATCGGTGATGATGATATCAGTATTGCGTCTCCATGGAAAACAATCGAACAAACATCCCTTCAAGAAACTCTTAATATATTGAAAAGCGTTGTGAAAGTAGAGGGTATCGGTATGGTCGTTGTGGGTGTTCCAATGTTTGGGAGTACGCATACTCAGCAACGCACAGTAACCGAAGAATTTATCCGCGTCCTAAGAGAATCTATTGTAATCCCCGTCGAAACCGCAGATGAAAGCTTTACATCGCTTGAGGCTAAACGACGCCTTGGAGGAGGTAGTGATGACCATGCCGTTGCTGCGATGCTCATCTTGCAGAGTTATCTCGATCGAAACATATCTCGTGTTCCGCAGTAATAGGCAATGATATATAACAATGAAAGATCATGACGTATAAGGTTACTGGGTATATTATAGGTAAAAAAGATTTTCGAGATACAGATCGTCTCTATACACTCTACACGGCTGAACAGGGGAAGATTCAAGCAATGGCTCAGGGTGTGAAGAAAATTTCAAGTAAACTTTCAGGTCATCTTGAACTTTTTCATAAAGCAGCATTTACAATAGCAAAAGGTAAGCATACTAATCGCATTACTACAGTTGACACGATTCATCGTTCAGAACACATAAAATATACGTTCGAAAAATGTATTGCAGCATCCTATTGTCTGGAAATAACCAATCAATTAGTAAAATGGAACGAATGCGATAAAGAATTATATACTCTTATTGAAGATTTTTTTTCGTATCTTGAGAGTGTACCCGCTACGAAGGCAGCTCTTCTTTCAAAATTCTATATCGTACAGTTTTCTCGTATCCTTGGGTATGCGCATGAAGGATATTGTCCAGATTTTTCATCGATACATACACCCTTAAGAAGGACAGTCCTTGGATCACTCGAGCAGGCATGTGATGGGTTTTTGCATCAGCATCTTGAAAGACCGTTATTATCAGAGAAATTTTTTAAATTATTTATTTCAGCAATAAAAAAAACCGCAATGAACGCGGTTTAAATATGGTTACCAGTGAGCAATGATATTGAATCCACCATCATCTTCCGTACTCCACCATTCAATAGTCGGAGCAAGTCCTTCCTCAATGAGAAATACATAGACCAGTTTTGCAGCGCCCATAAGCCACTCCGCGCGGCATTCCTCATATCTATATCTGACGTCTAAAGGTCGTTTGAAATCAATTTTTTCGCGAATTGACATAATCGGAGCATGACGGCGTGAAAGTTGTGCTTCGCGTTCTGTACGGTCATCAATTTGATCTATAATCTCTTGCGCTTTCAATTCGTACTCCCCGCGACGTTCTTCATCTTCATTTGCTATACGTCGCTGTTCCTCTTTTTGACGGTGGAGAGCCTCATTCGTAAGGTCTCGAAGGTGTTCGAGTCGAGAAATTTTAACCTTTTTCACGGAATACTCCTTTCAAAGAACGTACTTTCACCACTATAGAATATTTTTTTTTAAAAGTCAATCTTAGGAGTATCTTTCCCTCTGACTTGCAATATGTAATGATTTTTAGTATATTTCAAACAAAAGAAGGCTGTGTTATTAATGAAAGAATTGTATGATGCGAACGCATACGTGTGGAGAACTTGACGTACATGCACTCGGGAAAACGGTAACACTTTCAGGGTGGGTACAATCACGTCGTGATCACGGCGGACTTATTTTTATCGATCTTCGCGATCGATATGGTGTTACACAACTCGTATTTAACCCGCAAAAGAATGGAGATGCGTATACAAAAGCAGACGCGGTCCGGAGCGAATATGTCATAAGTGTTGGCGGTGTTGTTGCTCCGCGGCCAGATACTATGGTAAATTCTCGATTAAAGACGGGTATGATCGAAGTCGAATGCCACTCTCTTGTGGTGCGCAATACATCAAAGACTCCTCCATTTGAAGTAGAGTCAGAGCACGAGCAAGAAAAAGATATCAATGAAGAACGCAGATTGACATACCGATATATCGATATGCGGAGACCACGCGTAAAACATGCACTTCTCGTTCGTCATGAAGTGGTACGATTTTTACGAAATTTTTTGAGTGACCGGAATTTTTTTGAAGTTGAAACGCCTCTCCTTACGAAAAGTACACCAGAGGGTGCGCGTGATTATCTTGTGCCCGCTCGTCTTCATCCGGGACAGTTTTATGCATTGCCGCAATCACCACAGCAGTATAAACAGTTGTTGATGGTAGGTGGTATCGATCGATATTTTCAAATCGCAAAATGTTTGCGTGACGAAGATGGCCGTGGCGACCGGCAAGCTGAATTTACTCAACTTGATCTTGAGATGTCATTTGTCGAACGTGATGATATATTGGATCTCGTAGAGGAGATGATGATCGCAGTGATTGAATTTTTAAATGAAAAAGGGTATATAAAAAAACGTATCATGCAAAAACCGATTCCTCGGTTATCATATGATGACGTAATGATGCGATATGGTATTGACAAGCCTGACATACGGTTCGCCCTTGAGATTTCAGACATCACTTCCGTGGTTGCCGATTGCGGTTTTTCTGTGTTCACTGATGCCATTGCGCAAGGAGGGGTTGTGCGTGCATTGAACGCGAGTAATGCGTGTGATGTACTCACGCGATCACATATTGATGAGTTAACAGAGTTAGCAAAAAAGCATCGTGCGAGAGGTCTTGCATACATAAAAATAAAGCCAGACGGACAGCTGGATTCCCCGATCATAAAATTTTTGGGAGACGAACGTTCTGCTCGCATTGTAGAAATTCTTCATGGAAAAGCGGGCGATATTATTTTCTTCGGCGCAGACAACCATTTAATAGTTGAAGAAGCGCTTGCGTATGTTCGACTTGACCTTGGGCGTCGACTTAATTTGATCGATCCTGAAATTCTTGCACTTTCTTTTACTATTGATTTTCCTCTTTTTGAAGCAGAATTGGTCGATGGTCATCCCGTACCAATGCACCATATGTTTACTATGCCCCGCGAAGAAGATATTCCTTTATTGGATACTGACCCGCTTACCGTAAAATCGTTACAGTATGATTTTGTTGTAAACGGAAACGAAGCAGCCGGGGGGAGTATCCGTATTCATGTTCCCGACATTCAACAGAAGATTTTTGAATTGATTGGATTTTCAGTAGAACAACAAAAAGATTTTTCGCACATGCTCCAAGCGTTTCAATATGGAGCGCCACCGCATGGAGGGATAGCGCCAGGCATTGATCGTCTCCTTATGCTTTTTCTCGACGAACCAAACATTCGTGAAGTCATGGCATTCCCAAAGACCGGTGATGGGCGTGATCTTGTGGTTGGTGCCCCGAGTGAAGTAGAACAGAAACAACTTACCGAACTTGGTATTACTCATATTCTTCCTCATACATCGTCCCCGTTATGACATCACCGAAAAAACTTTTCGAATACCTCCTTGCAAAAAAGATTCGACATGAATCACTCGTACACCGTACCATTTTTACGGGGTATGATCTTGCCGCCACACTTCGAATTCCCGGTACACAGGTTGCCAAGGCGTTATTTCTTAAGCATGAGAAAGGAGCATTTTTAGCTGTTCTTTCGGCTGCGCATACCCTTGATTTTTTTAAACTTGCAAAAATTTTGAAGGTAAAAAAGATACGCATACCAAAAGAACGAGAAATGATCGACTTTCTCGCTATAAAGAAAAGTCCATTGATACCATTTGGGAGTCGTTATAAGCTACCGGTTGTTCTTGATAAAGCTTTTTTAAAAAATAAAAAGGCAGTATTCAATGCGGGAGCATTTAACCAATCTGTGAGCATGGCGGTAAAAGATTTTATCGCTCTTGAAAAGCCGCTTATCGGAGCATGCTCTCTTCTTAAAAAAATTGTCCTTCCAAAGAAAAAAATTAATAGTGTAAAAAAGAGCGCCCATAGAAAAACAAAGAAATAATGCTACCAATTCATGTTGAACAATTTGAGGGTCCCCTTGATCTTCTTTTGCAACTCATTGAAAAGGAAGAATTAGATATTACCCGTCTTTCTCTTGCCACTATTGCAGAGCAGTATCTTCATCAACTCGCGACACTCTCTCATCAAGGGCGACAACTTGAGGAGCTTGCTGACTTTCTTGTCATTGCCGCGAAACTTATTTTAATAAAGTCGCGTCTTCTCCTTCCACACTATGATGATGAGCATACGGAAGGAGAAGATCTCGAACAACAATTAAAGATATATCGTGAATTTGCTCGGGCTGCTAAAATGATAGAGGGTATTGTTCGTCTTAAAAAGATTTCATTCTTGAGGCCGCCCCGTATTTCTGAATCAGAGATTGTTTTTTCTCCTCCATTGCGAGTAACGATAGATACATTGATGAGTACCTTTATCCATGTACTCCATCACATAGAGATCCCGAGAGAACTTCCTAAAAGTATTTATTTTGATTCACGTGTGAGTATTGAGGAGAAAATGGATCAATTACGAACTATGCTTGCTTCCACTATGAAGTTCTATTTTCACTCTCTTTTAGAGAACACACAGTCAAAGACAGAAATTATTGTCAGTTTTCTTGCGCTTCTTGAACTCGTGAAACAACGCGTTGTCATTGCTGAGCAGAAAGAAATGTTTGACGATATCCTCATTTCCGTTGGTGGAGAACAGCGTTCTCACGCCACTTCATAAAAAAAAATCATTCCCCCATGCATTTCCCCTTTAGCATATATTCAAGACAGAGAGATCGGCGTGGATCGACGCTCATCGAGCTTATCACTGCCATCTTTATGCTTTCTCTTGCGCTTGTGAGCGCGCTTGCATTTACGACTATTAATTTTAAAAATGAAGCAGTCGGTGCATCCCGTCTTGTTGCATCAAATCTTGCTCGCGAAGGAGTTGAGCTCGCGCGCAATATTCGTGATACAAACTGGATCAAAGGCGATCCATTCGCAAAGAATCTTAATGAAGGGACGAACAAACTTTGCGTTATTATCCCCCCTACACTCGATAGGTTTTCCTCTCAAGCATGCGGGGAACATCTTATGGGGGATGAACCATTCCGTATCTATCAAGATCTACAAAAAGGAACGTATGTTCAAGCATCAGTGTCAGCTACCGATAAAGGAACAGGATTTTATCGTACCATTACAATGATGCCAATATGCACGAAGAATGACACAAACAGTATCCCTACAGATACCCCCAGTGAGCAATGTTCTTTTGATGAGATAACGGGACTTCAGGTAGTATCGGATGTACATTGGATACAAAGCGGAATTGAATATAATGTTCTTATGACAGAACAGCTCTATAATTGGCGATAGTATTATTATGCATCATACATCATCACAGCGAATTGCTACTCCTCCATATATGAATCAGAAAGGTTTTACATTTTCTGAACTTGTTGTAGTAATCGGGGTATTTTCACTTGTTCTCGTTGCTACAACGGATATTTTTATGCGTTCACAACGTATTCAGAGACGAACAGCCGCATTAGAACGACTTCAGGATGATGCTCGATATATCATGAATAAAATTTCTTCGGAAGTACGTGCGGGGGCTGTCGATTATGCATCCTATGCAAACCCACATCCACAGATTGATTCTACGAACGGGAATAGTGAGCTTATCGTGACAAATTTTGAAGGGAAAAAATTACGTATCAACATAAGTGATGATACAACGAAAGCCGCCTGTCCTGATGCCGGAAGTGCACCCTGTATAGTGTTGAGTGATACAAACGGTGCATCATGGGGCTCTATGACCGGAAAATCTGTCATCGCAGAACGATTGAATTTTTATATTACTCCGGCAAAGGATCCATTCCTTCTTGATGAAGCAACCAATCAATACAACGCTGATCAGCAACCTCGAGTAACGGTTGTGGTAACGCTTTCTACGCCAGTAAAGGGGCAAGCAGAACCGGCACACACCACTCTTCAGACGACCATATCAACTCGTTCTTATAAACGATAGATTGTATGTGTGATATGATTTCCAGTCCCAAAAAAAATAACCATGATCAACGAGGCTCTGTTCTTGTCATGAGTATTATCATTGCAAGCGGCATTGTTATTGTTGGTATTGAATTTTCGGTGTTTGTGGTTAACTCTATCCGTCAAGCGCGAAATATAGATAGCACAATCACAGCATTTTATGCCGCTGAATCAGGGGCTGAAAGCTTAATGCGACAAGTACGAAACGGGGGACTTTTTTCGGATACTGATCCCCTTTATTCTACATGTGACCGTCCTACACAGAAAAAAGGAACAGTCGGGGCTGCTTCATGGACGGTACTCAAAGATGCTGCGGCAGACTCCAATAATTCTGCAGTTGTATGCGCAGACGGTAGTCCATTATACACAGGATCAGGCGGAAGATTTGATAACGTACTTGAATCACTTGAAAAGCCACTCATTCTTCAAGATGATTCAGTCGAATTTTCCCTCTATATTCAAGATGCTGTAGGATTTCAGAAGGTTCCGAATCTCAGTAAGTTACGTATTAGTTGGACAGGAGAAACATGCCCCGTGAATGAACGGCCATGGATTGAGACAAATGTAGTGAAATGGGATGGAGGTGCTCTTCAATGGGGGACTGCGACTATAAAAAAAGATTTTCAAAAAACAACAGATACATCGAAGGAAGTTATTGTTGATCTCGCTGCTATTGATGGGGGGCCGAATAATGAAGTAGCACATCCCATGATTGTACGAGCGAAAGTTTTTTATTGTGATGTTAAGGGAGTAAGCATAACGTTACTTAATCAGGATAATACTCCAATATCAATTCCGAATTATTTTACTATTCGACCCCTTGGCTCATTTCGTGGGGTAGAGTATCGAGATGTGAGCGTGACAATTCCAAAAAAAGGTGCGTTCTCAAGTATCTTCGACTATACGCTGTATAGCGAAAAAGCTATCGTAAAAGATGATCCAAATTCTGATTAGTGAGGTATGATAACAAAAGAAAAAGCAAGGAAGAGAATTAAAAAACTCCGCGATACTATTGATCAGCAGCGATATCGTTATCATGTTCTTGATACACAAGATATTTCTGACGCTGCGCACGATTCTTTAAAACACGAACTGTTCATACTTGAACAGCAGTTCCCCGATCTCATTACTCCAACATCACCTACGCAACGGGTCGGCGGGAAACCGCTTGATACATTTAAGAAAGTTACACATCGTACCTCCATGCTTTCTATGGAGGATATTTTTAATAGAGAAGAATTGGATGCATGGCTTGAACGACTAAAGCGTTTGAAGCCCCATGCGCGATTTCATTATTTTACGGAAGTAAAGATGGATGGATTGGCGGTATCATTACGGTACCAAGACAGTGTGTTCATATGCGGCGCTACTCGCGGTGATGGAAAGATAGGGGAAGACGTGACACACAACCTAAAAACAATTGACGCAATACCGCTTCACTTACGCGTTCCTACAGAAAAAGAGATAGCGGCATTTCTTCGTACACATCGTGGGTGTGATGCAAAAAAGATACGAGAAAGACTTATCTCTCTTAAAGGAGATATCGAAATACGCGGAGAAGTATTTATGAGTAAAAGTACATTCGATACATTAAATAAAGAACAGCAACAAAAGGGTGGTTCTCAATTCGCAAATCCTCGTAACGCGGCTGCAGGGACCATCCGACAGCTTAATCCTCGTGTTGTCGCCTCTCGGAGACTCGATTTTTATGGGTATGCGCTTATGAATGAGGATACATTTGGTATCTCAACACATGAGCAAGCACACGACCTTATGAAACTTCTTGGTGTAAAAACAAACCCACTCAGTGAGTCTTGTACCGGGAATAGTGATGTCCAAGAGTATTACGATCGGTTGCAAAAAAAACGCGAGCACCTTCCGTATTGGATCGATGGTGTTGTCGTGGTGGTGAACGAAAATAATGTATTTTATTCGCTTGGTGTCGTTGGGAAAGCGCCTCGCGGGCTTATTGCGTATAAATTTCCAGCAGAACAAGTAACGACTATTATTGAGGAGGTTCATTTTCAAGTTGGACGAACGGGAGCATTAACACCCGTTGCACAGTTAAGACCAGTAGGGGTCGGAGGTACGACCGTTTCGCATGCCACGTTACATAATATAGATGAAATTAAGCGCCTTGATGTACACATAGGAGATACTGTTATTATTGAGAAAGCTGGTGACATCATTCCTAAAGTTATATCCGTTATAAAGACCATGAGAACGGGCGAGGAACGGAAGATCTCTATTCCTCGTCGTTGTCCTATGTGCCATTCAAAGGTTATACGCTCCCATGGAGAAGTTGCACTCTATTGTACGAATAAAACATGTTTTGCAAAAGAAAAAGAACGCATTGGGCATTTCGTTTCGAGAAAAGCTTTTGACATAGATGGTTTAGGTGAGAAGATCATTGAGCAACTTATCAATACGGGACTTATACATAGTGCTGCCGATCTTTTCACATTAAAGAGGGGAGATATTGAGTCTCTTGAACGTTTTGGTAAAAAATCAGCGGAGAATCTTATTTCCGCTATTGATGCTCGAAGAATAATAGAATTCCCGCGATTGTTGTACGCGCTCGGTATCAGACATGTTGGGGAGGAAACAGCATATGATTTAGCCTCTCATTTTGGAACACTGCACGCAATACATCACGCATCTCTTGAAACGCTAGAATGCGTTTCGAATATAGGGATAGTCGTTGCTAAAAGTATCCATGACTATTTTCAAGATGAAAGAAATCTTGCATTCCTTAAAGAACTTTTAGAACATGGCGTACAGATTAAATCTGTGAAGAAGACAATACAAACATTTTCCGGAATGACATTTGTATTCACAGGAACATTATCATCTTTGACACGAGATGATGCGAAAAAAAAGATTCGGGAACATGGCGGGGATGTCTCCTCTTCCGTAAGTAAGGAAACCGATTACGTTGTTTTTGGGGATAATCCCGGTTCTAAATACCACACGGCAAAAAAACTAGGAGTTACGGTACTTACAGAGAAGGAATTCATCGCCCTTTTAGGTGAATAACATATCAACTTGACCCACGATGTGGAGTGTATATACTTCTCTATATTAAGGTATGAATACATACTACAGAGAATACCGATGTAAGGTTTGTCATAAACTCCTTTTTAAGGGAATTCTTATCGAAGGGGATATTCAGATCAAATGTAAATATTGCCACGAATATACTACCGTAATTGAGAGTAGCCTCCAGGAATACCTCTGTGGGATAAAGCGGTGTCCTCAACGTATCCCTCTTATAAAAAAGGACTAAGGAAATTACCAAAGAAGCTCATGAAGCTCACCATACGGTGAGTTTTATTTTATCTATAATTTTTTTATGTATGCCGATTGTCATTAAACGAGATGGGGGAAGGGTAGAATTTAAGAAAGAATGTATAACGAGTGCCCTTTTAAAAGCAGTAGAGTGCACAAATGAGTTCGATCAACAAGAAATACGGAAGATTGTTGGTGCCGTCGTGCACTATATTAAAAAATCTAAAAAATTTTCTGAAGAAATTTCAGTCGAGGAAATTCAAGATATTGTTGAATTTGCTCTTATGAATGCTGGGTATTATCGAACGGCACGAGCATATATTGTGTATCGCGAAAAAAGAGCACGCGCAAGAAGTGTCTCAAATGTCGCTGTGGAGGTCGAATCAACTATTGCAGAATATATAAATCGTTCAGATTGGCGGGTGCAAGCAAACGCAAATCAAGGATATTCATTAGGTGGATTAATACTTAATTCAGCAGGGAAGATCATTGCTAATTATTGGTTGAATTGTATATATCCTAAAGAAATTAGTGACGCGCATCGTGAGGGTGACTTTCATATTCATGATCTTGATATGTTTTCTGGGTATTGTGCCGGATGGAGCCTTCGTCAACTCCTCGAGGAAGGTTTTAATGGAGTACCCGGAAAGGTGGAGTCAGCACCACCGAAGCACTTGGAAACCGCTGTAGCACAAATGGTTAATTTCCTTGGCACATTACAAAATGAATGGGCAGGCGCACAAGCATTTTCTTCATTTGATACCTATCTTGCTCCCTTTGTGAAAAAAGATGTGCTTACCTATAGGGATGTAAAGCAGAGCATCCAACAATTCGTTTTTAACCTCAATGTCCCTTCACGGTGGGGTACACAAACCCCATTTACGAATATTACGTTAGATTGGGTATGTCCAGAGGACATGAAAGATATGCATCCATGTATCGGAGGAGAAGAGCAATCGTTTACGTATGGTGAATGCCAAGTGGAAATGGATCTTATTAATAAAACATTTCTCGAAGTGATGAGTGCAGGCGACAAGAATGGTCGAGTTTTTACATTTCCAATTCCGACGTACAACATCACAAAAGAATTCGATTGGGAGCATGAAAATGCGCAAGTTCTTTTTGAAATGACAGCTAGATACGGTATTCCTTATTTTCAGAATTTTATCAATTCAAATTTGAATCCAGGAGATGTACGCAGTATGTGCTGTAGACTCCAGTTAGATTTGAGAGAATTGCGATTGCGCGGCGGTGGACTTTTTGGATCTGCAGAAATGACCGGTAGCGTTGGCGTTGTGACTATTAATCTTCCTCGTATTGGATATCTCTCAAAAACAGAAGGTGAGTTTATTTCTCGGTTAGAACGACTTATGGATTTAGCAAAACAGTCTCTGGAATTAAAACGAAAAGTCATTCAAGAGAATATTGACAGAGGTCTTTTACCGTTTACAAAGCGATATCTACCGAGTTTAAATAATCATTTTTCAACCATAGGTATCAATGGTATGAATGAGGCGTGTTTGAATTTCTTAGGGGAAGACATTTCTACACACGCTGGAAAGACATTCACTCTTACTATTCTTGAGAAGATTCGTAAGAAACTTTCTGACTATCAAGAAACGACGGGGTATCTCTATAATCTTGAAGCAACACCAGCAGAAGGAACTACCTATCGTTTTGCAAAGGAAGACCAATTGCGATTTCCTGGTATCATCCAGGTTGGCACTCAGGAAGCACCATACTATACAAATTCAACACATCTCCCGGTCGATTATACGAATGATCCTCTTTTCGCTCTTGATCATCAGGATGAACTTCAAACTCGTTATACGGGCGGAACTGTATTACATCTTTTTCTCGGAGAACGTATACACGATTGGAAAACATGTCGTGAGTTCGTACGAAAAGTTGCAGAATCATATCGTTTACCATATTTCACGATAACACCCACATTTAGTATTTGTCCTTCGCATGGGTATCTTGAAGGAGAAGTAAATAATTGCAGTTCATGTGGCGCAGTGTGTGAAATTTGGTCTCGCATAGTTGGGTATTTCCGGCCGGTGGATCAATGGAATAAAGGTAAAAAAAGCGAATATCGGGAACGTATAGAATATGTCGTTCACAATGAAGTGGTACACCACGAGAAAGAACGATGCAAAGAGTATGCGTATGCAGGGCTTAGTCTTTAGAGGTTTACAGAAATTGAGTCTCGTTGATTTTCCGGGACGGCCGTGTGCGATTGCGTTCACGCAAGGATGTGTTTTTTCTTGTGGGTATTGCCATAATCCTGAACTTATTCCACTTTTTTCAGATACCACAATTGGGGAAGATGAGATTTTTGAATTCCTTTTGCGTGAAAGAAATATAGTCGACAGTATTTGTATCACCGGTGGTGAACCCACCATACATAAAGGTCTTCTTTCATTTTTACGACGGTTAACCTCAGAGGGTTTTCATGTTAAACTTGATACAAATGGTATCCATCCGTCTATTGTAGAGAAAGCAATTTCAGAAAAACTTGTAGAGTATATTGCCATGGATATAAAAGCACCATGGCATAAATATCTATCAGTTATTCATCGAGGGACAGAGATGACTATTGAACATTGCAAACAAACATTTTCATGCATCCAAGAGTCTCGTGTTGATCATGAATTTAGGACGACAGTCTATCCCGGTGTTCACCAGCGAGAAGATTTTTATGACATGTGCGGATATCTGAAAGCCGGCGAACGATATTTCATACAAAAAACATCATTTACAAAAACATTGGATCCTACAATCTCACGCGATATTAAGTTTGATATTGATGAACTTGTGTTAGATATAAGGAAGATGTTCCCCAGTATTGATATCTCTGTTCGTTGATATTTTTATTTCTAACGAGTATGTATAACTCATGATATCTTTATGAAAAAACAGCACATTGAATGGATATTAAGAATAGCCATAGCTGGAGAATTCATCGGACATGGTGCGCTCGCTCTGAGCGGTAAGCAACAATGGATTGGTTGGATTCAGAAATGTATAGCGGTTGATGTGGTTCTTGCGGCACAATTGTTATTTTTTATTGGTGCAGCAGATATTTTTTTTGCTGTGCTTATTCTCATCAAACCTATTCGATCAGCACTTTTTTGGATGGCATTTTGGGGATTTTTAACGGCACTTGTACGGCCGTTCGTTGGGGAGTCAGTATGGGATTTTGTTGAACGATCAGCAAATTGGGGAGCCCCATTGGCATTATTCTTTCTAATCGGTAAGCCAAGAACACTCAAAGAATGGTTTTCATGATGATGTAACACCTTTTTTGCAAGAAAAAAGAAAAAGGTCTCCCCCTCTTTCTTTTTTAGAGAAAGAGGCTATACTGTGAGTAGCCTTATTTTTTTATATACAGTATGGTATTAACAAAAAAAGACATTGAACATATAGCAGATCTAGCTCGTCTTGAACTTACGGAATCGGAAGGGAATATGGCCGTGGGTCATCTTTCATCTATTTTAGAATATGTTGCTCAGCTTCAAAAGGTTGATACAGAAGGAATCACATATCAATACCAAGTTGAAGGATTGGAACATGCCGTCGTATCGGACGAAGTTGATATATGTGATACACACACTCGCGACAGTATAGTAACATCCATGCCCGATCGAGTCGGTGATCTTCTTAAAGTAAAAGGCGTGTTTGGAGAATAGAAATACATATATGGAAAATTTTTTTGGAGTCAAAGCAGAAGTCCCTCGAAAAGAACAACAACCATCATTACCTTCATGGAAAGAGGTTGTTGAGCGTTTGGGTAAAAAAGCGAGTATCGTACTTTCATTTTCTCTTCTGGGTTGTCCAGCACCTCAAATTCCCAAGGTCGGTCAAGTCCCCAGGATTCATCCTACACCTGCAGTTGATCGTGTGGTCCGAAAAGAACTCCCCAAAGAAACCGCCCTGAAGGCACTTCAAGAATCTGACAAGGAACAAGTGCGCACATCGGAACTCGCTACCATATTAAGAAAATCGCCAGATGTATTAGCTGAAGCGAACGTGTCACCTGAAGAACTTGAGAAATTAATTGATACTGAATTTCTTAAGATCCATGCAAAACTCAAAAATGGAGACATCATACTTACAGTTCACACGAAGATATTAAAGAATGGTTTCCGTGTTAAGGTTGCTGATCCGGATATGAGTGCAATCGCAACGTACAGCTACCCAATTGAGGATTATACTGCCGATCGTAACGAAGGCTTTCAGCATTCTAGGGACATGCTTTCATTACCTATCACAACCGTCGATGCGTCGAGAGATGCAAATATGGAATTGTATTTAAAAGAGCTTAATCCAAAAGCACTTGGCCTTGCGTATTATAACTTCCAAATACGATATGCGAAGGATATGAGTATGATTGCGGATGGAATAGGCGATAGAGTTGAAATTCGTCCACTTACGTTCCCTCCGGGGTATCCAGTCGATTTTATCAAAAAAGCACGGCATCTTGCCTTTCGAAGGGTTCTCTTGCAGGAATTCGCACATCATGTAGCGTATTTTGATCACAGTGATGATCCAAAATCTTTTATGTATTATCAACTTAAAACTCAAATTTCACTCGAACCTCCAAAGAGAAAAATACTTCTTGCGCACGATGAAGAAATATTTACGGACAAGGATGGCATTTTCTTTAAAATAGCTCTTGATCGCTACACTCCAGAGGAAGATCCAGCATCGAAAACAATCCGGCTTCTTTCCGGTCTTGGGAAGAGAGGGATATTCGACACGCTCTCTACTTCAGAAAATACAGGAAGAGGTATTTCCGTTCTTGGTCTTGGGAAGGGGATTCTTGAGGCGCATTAAGGTATGTTGCATACACTAACACTGAAAGAAGCCCATACAGGATTAGAGGAAAAAAAATTTTCTTCGCGGGAACTTACCAAACATTGTTTTGATCGTATTGATGATGTTGATACAAATATCCATGCTTTTTTGACACTCACAAAAGAACAAGGCCTGCAACAGGCTGATACCGTAGATAAAAAAATTGCATCTGGTGAAGCTATTGGCCCACTTGAAGGTATCCCCGTCGCGTTAAAGGATAATCTTCTCATATCGGATGTTCGGACGACTGCAGCGTCAAAAATATTAGAACAGTATCAAGGGACATATACGGCTACTGCCGTGCAGAAATTATTGGACGCAGGAGCTATCGTATTGGGAAAGACAAATCTCGATGAATTTGCAATGGGTTCATCGACTGAAAATTCTGCCTATGGTCCCACGAAAAATCCATGGGATATTTCACGAGTACCGGGTGGTTCATCTGGCGGTTCCGCTGCAGCAGTTGCTGCGGATGAATGTATATATGCTCTTGGATCCGATACAGGCGGTTCAATTCGACAGCCGGCAAGTCTTTGCGGTGTTGTTGGTTTAAAGCCAACGTACGGAACCGTGTCACGTTATGGTCTTATTGCCATGGCTTCATCATTGGACCAGATTGGTCCCTTCGCGAAAACAGTTGAAGATGCAGCAGAAATATTTGATATTATAAAAGGAAAAGACACGAAGGATTCAAGCAGCTTTGCCTGCCCGGTGGGCTCTTCGCGTATCTCTCTAAAAGAGGGGATCAAGGGTCTTAAAATTGGAGTGCCGAAGGAATATTTTATTGATGGTATGGATGCGGATGTGGCAAATGTTGTGAATCAAGCGATTGTTCAACTTGAAAATCTTGGCGCAGAAATAGTTGAGATCGAACTTCCCCATACGAAATACGCATTATCGACATATTATGTTATTATGCCAGCAGAGGTGAGTGCGAATCTCGCTCGATTTGATGGTATACGATATGGGGCACGAGCTGATGCAGCAACCCTGCAGGATGTATATAAAAAATCTCGAGCCCAAGGACTTGGGGAAGAGGTGCGTCGGCGTATTATGCTTGGTACTTATGTGCTTGCTGCAGGATACTATGATGCATATTACAAACAAGCACAGAAAGTTCGTATGCTTGTCCGAAGAGATTTTGAACGAGCATTTGATACGGTTGATTGTATCGTGACCCCAACCTCTCCAATACCTGCATTTTCCTTTGGAGAAAAATCAGAAGATCCTCTCACGATGTATCTGGCAGATATCTTTACTGTCTCAGCAAACATTGCAGGTGTTCCCGGTTTGGTTGTTCCTGCCGGTTTTGTAGAGCGAAATGGCACTGATTTGCCTGTCGGTTTACAGATTCTCGGAAAGCATTTTGATGAATCAACAATCCTTCGCGTCGGGTATGCCTATGAACAGGCGACATCCTGGCATACACGGAAAGCCCCTCTTTAATTCTTTCATTACCATGGAATACGAAATTAATGTAGGACTCGTACTATTCATTCTTGTCCTCGTCCTTCTTGGTATAGGGGGTCTTGTTATTGGTGTATATCGTATTCGCCTTATGTTTCGAAGACCAGAAGTCCTTGGGATGAGTCGAGAAGATATTAAAAAGCGATGGCAGGAGATCGAGGCACTTCTTGATCGTGACGATGAGATGAGCTATAAGCTTGCGATCCTAGAAGCAGATAAACTTCTTGATCACGTTCTCAAATCAATGGGAAGTGGGGGTACGAATCTCGGAGAGCGTATCAAACTCATGTCCTATAAATATCCAAAATTACGGAATGTATGGCCGGCGCATATTATGCGTAATAAAATTGCACACGAAGCTTCGTATCATATAGGTAAAGGAAGCGTACGAAATGCAATTTCTCAGTTCAAGAGCGCGTTAAGAGAACTTGGAACACTATCTTAATAATTCCCACGTATGATCTTCACATTCAAATTTTTATTCCAAGGTGAGTTAGAGGAGAGTGATTTCAAGAGAGTTATCTCGGATCTGAAATCCATCAACGGAGTTAGTAGTGTTGATGTTAATCGTGAGAAAAAAGTTTTTCGAATTATTGCTACAAAGAACATAGAAGTCGAAGATGTTTCTCAAAAAATGAAAACTTACAGAGTGACAGTGTCACTTCTTACATCAGAGAAACAAGAAGAACGTAAGATGCATCTTTCAATTGACGGAATGACATGCCGCAGTTGTGAAATTATTATTGAAGAAAAATTCAAAGAAATTCCCGGTGTTACTGCTGTTGAGGTGAATGCGACAAAACAGCATGCATCAATTTCTTATACAGGCAATGCACCTTCCATTAAAATACTCCAACATGTATTGGGTGAAGAAAAATATCGTATCCGTATTCCGGGGCAAGAGAAACCCCATGAATCACACAGAGATATATCTCTCACGCAACGTTTTGGGTTTTTTGCACTTGCTGTCCTTGTCGTAGCATTGTTTAATCGACTCGGATTTGGTATAAAAGGCATTTCACTTGATACCGTGGTGACAAGCGGCGCTGCATTCATGATGGGGCTTGTCGCTGCTACATCATCTTGCGTTGCTGTTACCAGTGGTCTTCTGATTTCATCAGTAGCGTCTTATCGGCAAAATGAAGAGGCGCATCCAAAAGCTCGGGCATACCCTACGATATTGTTTGTGGGCGGAAGAGTCATCTCGTATACTTTGTTTGGAGGTATCCTTGGGCTCATGGGTTCTTTTATAAAAATTTCGCCATTTGCAACCGGTGTTCTTATGATTATTGTCGCAACTGTCATGCTTTGTATGGGGTTGGATATGCTTGGAATTCTCCCTGTTTCCATGAAAAAAGCTATACCTTTGATGCCAAAAAGTATCTCACGTGGTATCGTGCGAACACGGAATACACGTTACCCGGGGATACCTTTTTTCATGGGGGCAGCCACATTTTTTCTTCCGTGTGGGTTTACTCAAGCGTTTCAACTCTATGCGCTCACGACAGGGAGTTTTTGGGGTGGTGCATCCCTTCTTGCCGCGTTTGCGCTTGGGACAGCTCCTTCTCTTTTTGCCATCGGACTCACATTAAGCTCCTTCAAAGGACGAGCAAAACACTACGCATTTCAATTTTCAGGATCCCTTGTTGTTCTCCTTGGCGCGATGAATATACAAAATGGTTTTACGGTAATAGGACATCCACTATCGCTTACTTCGATACGAGGATTATTTGTGAATGAAAAGAGTGTTGGAGCAATCGACACGCACGTTACGTATGATGGTAGAGAACAGATTATGCGTATGAGTGTCAATACATCAGGATACACACCAAATAATTTTACTGTTCGCGTTGGAGTGCCGACAAAATGGATTGTCGAGACACAAGGCGCAGCTGGGTGCCTTTCTGTGCTTACGGCGCCAAAACTTGGTATTCAAAAAGTGTTGAAAACAGGAGAGAATATTATTGAATTCACTCCGAAAGAACAGGGGACGATTGCGTTTAGCTGTTCAATGGGCATGTATCGAGGGAATATTCTTGTTATTTAGTTGACAAGATAGATAAACTCAATAAAAATAATCCTATAAGTTTATAATCATCATTCTATGCAGCATGACCAGCAGGTGCCATATGATCCAGACTTTGACCAAGCTCCAAAGTCATCAACAGAAAAAAAGGGAAAAGATGCTATGACATTCAGTATCGCCCTTACTCCTAAAAAGGTATTTTTTTCAGGTGCCCTTATAGGAACCTTAGTTATGGCAATGCCATTAACTTTTTTTGCCACAAGAACACTTGGTTCAGGATTAGATGGTAATCTTGGTGTTACAAACACCGGAAACGCGGGAACAGTCCCCACTGCTCCATCTCAAGACCCAAATGCGCCACGAGTTGGCACAGTAAAACCAGTTTCAAAAGATGATCACGTCCTCGGTGATGCGAAGGCGCCTGTTACCCTTATTGAGTATTCAGATATGGAATGTCCATTCTGTAAACGGTTTCACCCAACTATTCAACAAGTTGCAAAAGAATATAAAGGAAAGGTGAAGATTGTGTATCGTCATTTTCCTCTGAATTTTCATGCCAATGCGCAGAAAGAAGCAGAAGCGTCAGAATGTGTCGCTGAATTGGGTGGGAATGCTAAGTTTTGGAATTTTCTTGATAAGGTGTTTGAACGCACCACATCAAACGGGACAGGATTTCCTCTTGATGGTCTTGCCCCCCTCGCAAAAGAGGTTGGTGTGAATGAACAGAAATTCAAAAAGTGTCTTGATGGAGGGAAATATGCTCAAAAAGTCCAACAACAAACCGCCGAGGGGTCAGCCGCAGGAATTGACGGCACTCCGGGTTCGATTATTCTTGGGAAGAATGGTAAATCAGTCCTCATTCCGGGAGCTGTACCTTTTGAAAGCCTCAAAGCAGAAATTGATAAGCTTCTTAAATAAGTGATCAACAAAAAGTCCTCCGATGAACTTCGGAGGACTTTTTTCGATAATGAGATAGAATAATGAGAAAAGTACACATACTTTTTATTGGGAGCGTCATAGCAGCACTTCTCTATTCTGATGTTCAGTTTTCATTTCGTAAGAACAGCATATCAATATATGATGCTCCAAAAACACCGGTCGCTCTTATTTTGGGCGCAAGTCTTGTGAGTGGGAAGCCAAGCCCCGCATTAGAAGATCGACTTCTTACCGGATTTACGTTGTATAATGCTCGAATTGTGAAAAAACTCATTCTGAGTGGAGATAATCGCGCAGCAGAATATAATGAACCAATGGCAATGAAACGATTTCTTCTTAAGCGTGGTATGCCAGAAGAAGATATGGTGCTCGATTATGCAGGAAGACGAACGTATGACAGCTGTTATCGATTGAGAGACATTTTTGGTCAAACTGATGTTATTGTGGTGACCCATTATTTTCATCTCCCCCGCGCACTGTATCTCTGTAATCGTCTTGGAGTTCATGCACTCGGAGTCCCAGCCGACCAACGAGAACACGCGGCTATGATTAAATGGAGAATTCGAGAGTTATTAGCAACATATCGCGCATGGCTTGATATTAATATTATTAAACCAATACCAGTGCTGGGTGAAAAAGAAGTTGTGTTTTGAAATATGTATCAACTATCTATCTCTTTGACAAAGAGGTAACATTTCGCTATACTCCTGACGTACTTGGAGAGGTGGCTGAGTGGTCGAAAGCGACAGTCTTGAAAACTGTTAGACCTTCACGGGTCTCGAGGGTTCGAATCCCTCCCTCTCCGAAGTGAAATTTTTGAAAAAAATTAAGTGAGGAGAGAGCGACAGAACTGCTTCTGTCGCGAGGAGGATTCGAAGACCGCAGCGATATTTTGCCAGCAGGCAAAATCGCGAGGTGCGGCCCGCGAGCTCGTCCTCGCGACGGCGAGACGAGACTTGTGGGTGATATCCCTCCCTCTCCGCCAATTTTCACTTTTAGCGAAATTGTATTATATGATTGATATCATTCAATTGGATGAAAAAGAACTTCCTCTCTTGAAGGACCTCAGCTCTCGCGAGTGGCCCGATGCTGACCGAGAGCATTTTGGTGACCAGAAACTCGATTTTACAAAGCCTCAATTTGCCTTTGTGGCGCGAGAAGATGAAAAAATAATCGGCTACATCACACTTATGTTTGATATGGGTGTCTTGCTTATGGAATCATTGATCGTAGCAAAAGAATATAGAGGACAAGGGATTGCCACGAAACTCGTTTCGGAAGCGGAAGAAAAAGGCAGATCAATGGGTGCCCATAAAATGAAACTCGAGACAGGGAGTGATTGGGAGGCGAAAGAGTTTTACGAAAAGCTCGGGTATGAAATTCGCGCCAACCTCCCAGATTACTATGCCCATCGAGATTTTGTTCTGATGGATAAGGAGCTGTAATTTTGAATACTATGATAGATAAATTTCAAGAAGTTTCATTATCTGGAGGCAGAACAGCGGCGGGAGTTGTTCGTGTCGGAGATACCGTGCGTCGTCCTATCGGACCCCGCTCTGATTTTACTCATGCGCTTCTCAATCTTCTTGAAGAAAAAGATTTAGAAGCAGCACCTCGTTTTCTTGGTATTGATGAAAAGGGACGCGAGATATTGAGTTTTATCGAGGGTACCGTGCCACATGAAGAAATGAATTGGACAAACGACCAGTTGGTTAAGGTTGTTCGCCTGATGAGGAATTTTCATGACGCAACCGCAGGAAGCGAACTTGCGGGAGACAAGGAGGTTGTTTGCCATAATGACATCGCACCCTGGAATACAGTACTTGAAAATAATACACCCAAAGCATTCATTGATTATGATGAAGCTGCTTCCGGCAATCGAGTCGACGATCTTGCATATTTCCTTTGGACCTTTTTGGAAATCGGCAGCGATATATCTGCCGACATCCAGGCTACAAAAATGCGAACACTTTGTGACGCCTACGAATTTACCGGTGACGCTAATGTGATAGACGCAATTTTAGAGCAACAAAAGAAAATTTTAAGCAAGCGAGAAATATTGGCAAACATTGCTAAAGACCCAGACTCTAAAGAATTTTCAGAATCTAGGACGATAAAAATTCGATCTGAGATCGAATGGGTCAAGATAAATAGAGAAATTTTAGAAAGCGCGTCCTGACCTCAGTATTTTTCATGATTTTTTTATGTATCTGCAATCATTTTGTGATAGATTTTGAGAAGGCATTCAGAAATAAAGAAGAGATAAATAAGAAACTAACGGGAGAATAATATAAAAATTACAAAATTCGGTCAGTGCTGTATGCTTGTTGAAGAAAAAGGAGTTAGAATTATTTTTGACCCCGGGAAATATTCAACTCAGCAGTCAGAAGTCAAACATATTGATGTCGCACTTATCACTCACGAACACTCGGATCACTTAGATATTGATTCTCTCAAACAGCTCATTTCAAATAATCCTGATGTAATTATTTACACAAATCATAGTGTAGGAGTACTCCTAGGAAAGAAAGGAATTTCTTTTTCGATTCTTGAGGATGGACAGAACATTTTTATAGAAGATGTCAGTATCGAAGGCATCGGTTCGGATCATGCCTGCATGCATCAGTCCATAATGTCCGTAGAAAATACCGGATATCTTATCGCCGGTAGATTATTTTATCCTGGCGATGCATTTACACATCCACAGAGGAAGATTGAGATACTTGCTCTTCCGGTAGCAGGTCCCTGGATGAAGCTTTCAGAGGCGATCGATTATGCCATAGCAGTGAATCCATCATTTTGTTTTCCTGTACACGAGGGTATCTTGAAGGTTCCCGGATCAACTCACCTCATACCCCCCAAAGTACTGGAAGGACATGGCATAACGTTCAGTGTTTTCGAGATTGATAAAGAATATGAAGTATAGCGTGGTATAGAATTATGAAAAAGAAATCCATCGAGGAACAAATTGTAGAGCATCTTATAAAAAAATATCATCCTAATGCCATTATTCTTGCCGGTTCACGGGCACGAGGTATGGAAAGTAAAACGAGTGATTGGGATCTTTTTCTTTTGACGGGAAAAGTGTTTGAGGGGGGATTTTACGATTTCAAAGGGGAATTACTTGATGTAACCGCAAAGAAATGGCCACTTATCTCTGATGGTATTCTCACAATTCCATATGCACCGTTGTTTCCAGTAAAAGTTCTTTTCGATAACACTAACGGTGAACTTTCTAAGGTCATGGGAAGAACGGAAAAAGCCTTCAAAAAGGGACCCTTTAAGCTGTACCATACAGCCTGTAAGAAGCGAATTGAAAAATTAGATCGTCAGCTCGGTAAATTGAAAAAATATCAAGGTATTCCAGAGGTTCAATACTATTATGCCGGTATTTTTTACGAATTCGCTATACGTATTTGGTTTGAACAGAAAAATCAATGGCCTCTTCCGCCAGGAGAGGCTTTGCCGCTTTTTAAAATTCAAGATAATTGGTATTACCAAAATCTTAAGAAATTTTCTGTCAGCCAAGGTAAAGAATCCGTGAAACTCGGTCAGAAGATTGTCAGAAGACTCGTTTCTCTGAGCGTCTAATCTTTGTGGGAGTAGTTTTTATGTAGATTTTGGGGTTCCCGTTTTTGTTTGATTTCTTAACATATTGTGTCATACTGCTATCTAGAAAAGCGTTTTTGAAAATTCACAAACAAGGAGGATTTTGATGATGAGGTCAGCCTTTGAGCTGAAAGGACGAGTCGAAGCTGTCCTTGTGACAGCTAGTAGTGGCTCGATTATCTCCGGTACACACGGTATTGGATCACTCGTTACGACGTCGGTGCCAAAGATTCAGATGATTCGCGGATATGGCATCCGAGGTGATAGGCATGCTGGCGCAAGACTTGCAGATGTTCGCGAAAGAGAGCTTCTTTCTTTTGGACTCCCTAAAGGCATTGAGATCGCAAATCATCGAGAGTTTTCCGCTATTTCCACCGAGGAGCTCATGGAAATCACACAAGCGATGGATCTTCCGGAGCAAATTTCATATGGTTGTCTCGGCGAGAATCTCGTGTTAAGTGGTATTCCGAAGCTCACCGAACTTCCCACTGGGACAATGTTGTTCTTTCAAAAAGACGAGAAGCAAATCAGGGCAGCCGTGCTGGTGGTGTGGTCGGAAAACACACCATGCCAAGGACCAGGCGAAGCGATCCAGGAAAAGTTTCCCCAAATTCATGGACTGGCGGGCCTATTCCCGAAGTCGGCGATCGGCAAGCGTGGG
>JGI1358J11329_10000185_pt1 | contig 56297 bp, 59 predicted proteins | sample Subgroupgradi54m_FD_11329 | JGI IMG/M metagenome (IMG submission 11329)
TGCTTTTTCATGCCAATCCCATCCGATTATTGTTTGGATGCCTGTGTATGCGGAAATGCGCCCTCCCCATCTATAAGCAGGAGTTTGAGCTTCTACCAGAACTGGTGTTTCTTTAATGTTGCTGTTAATCCATGCAATTGCTGCAAAGTCTTGATTAAAAGGAATCAGTTTGTCCTGATCAAAGTATGATGCATATTGCATAAAAAGCGCTCCATCGAGTGTGCGCGGTGTGGATGTACTTATTCTATCGTGTATTTTCGCACTGGTTGCTGTGGGGACGTAGGAGAAGGAGATAAAAAAAAGAAGGAGAAAAAGCATTGCCCAACATGTTTTGGGAATGAATGGAATATCTTTTCTCATATGGAAGAGAAGGGAAAGAGCGTAAACGCTAGCGATTGAGTAAAATACCCAGGCTTGGAAGTAAAACTTAAAGACAGTATTCATTCGTCCTAGCCCTAATGGAATATCGATGATGTCGGGAATGAGTGTGGCAATTATTGCAAGTAATGTAAAAAGAACAGAGATTTGAAACAATTTATCCAACACAATCTTTCTTCGATACAGAGCAAAGAGAAAAAGCGATCCGATAATAAAAAGAAAGAAACCGTGAATAATGCCGTAGTCCATGAGTGCCGTGTGCGGACCATGATAAAAAATAACGTTAAGAGGAGCAATTTTATAATGTCGTAGAAACGGAATCATTGCAATATTGCTAATAATACCGATAGAGAAAAGACTTGCGATGGTTTTAAGAAAAGCATGCTTAATTGTTATTCGATGAGTTATATTAGCAAAACAGAGAATAAGAATACTTGCTCCAAAATAAGTAGGATAATCCCAGACATTCGTTGCCCTGAGAATGCCAAGAGCAAGAGACATTATTATTAATTTGACAATAAAGAAGGTAGATTTGTTTTTCTCCTCTAAGAATGAAAGCGAGAAGGCAAGTACAAAGAGAGCAATGGGTAGAGCAATAAGATGTGCATGGAGGTCAGCATAGAGAAAGGTGAAAAACGGAAATTCGTTGATTTCAGAATTGGGCATGATGCGCGTTGCGGTCCAGTACCAGGCATTTATCGGAATTTGTTGATGGAAACTATTTATGATAAGTTTAATCTGATATAAATTCCCCATAGAAACAAGAAATATTGCACCAAAAATTCCAAAAAGCTTTGATTTGGTCGTATTGTTGATTAGCGAAAACATACTAATTGCGGTTTGCGCGAACAAGAATGCTAGGGCAATATTATAAAATATTGTTGTAGAAATGCCTGTTATTTTTATGGGAATTGAAAGGATCAATTGCCCGAAGTAATAATAGTTAACAGATTCGCCCGCAAACCATGGGTCAAGAGGGGGGATAACTGTTGTTCTGGCAAGAGCATTAAGAAGCGCAATATCCATTGGCTTTTCGCCTCCCATTGAAGTGTGCCACAAATCTGGATTACCAAACCGAATTGCCAAAAACGCTGAAAAACAGAGAAAGAATATGATTGCTTCAAAAAAAAGTATCTTAAAATTTTTTTGTATGTAAAGTTGTATTTCCTGTCTCTTTATTATAAAAAGAGCAAATGACAAGAGTGTAAAGAAAAACGTGACTACTAGAATTGTCGTTTGGTTAAATGGAAAAAACCCTATGCTTGTCATCAAAAAACTTACATAAGAAATGCAGAGAAGTGCAAAAAATCCAGCAAAGGCAAAACCTCTATCTTCTGTTTTTTGAAATAACAAGAAAACTAATGGAAATCCGATAAATTTAAGGAGCAAGAAGAATGCAAAAAGATAAAGATATATCATAATGGAATCAGCATATTGTAGTAGAATTAGTATGGATTCACAAGACAGAAGCAATAAGCCTTGCCACTTTCCCACCAAGTTCCACAGCGTAGTTTGTTCCTCGATCCCAGGGGTAGACTTGCTGGATATTGGCAAGGTAGACATTTGGCAGCGGTGTCTGAAATGGAGGAATAATTTTTGAGTAGTTGAGTGGGATAATGGGTTGGGCAAAAGGAACCCTAAATAAGTGATAAGTGATAAGTGATAAGTGATAAGTAGAATTAATTTTTTTTAAATAAGGATCGTAGGTTTTGAGGAGTTCAGTTGCAGTCATTTTCATGTAGGGGTGGTCGGCAGGGAGATAGTTGCCTAAGTATACAATGTGTTCGTTATTGTAATATTTTTTATCCATAAAATTTGTGTGTTCAACAATTGCCATAATCGGTGCATTTTTATCGCAAATACCAAGCCAGTATGTGCCATCGGTGAGGAACGGCTCTTTTAATCGCAAAACAAGATTTATAGCGCCTAAGCCTTTAAGTTGGTTTAACTTTTTTTTATAGTCTTCCGGAAGCTGCGGGGCGATTTTCAGAAAGAAAAATGACGGGAGAGTAACTACAACTTTGTCGTAATTTCTAATTTCAAATTTCAAATTTCCAATGCCAAATTTTACTTGAACATTTTTTTTGCTTGTTATTTCTTTTACTTCAGTATCAAAAAATATTTTTCCCCCATGTGCTTCAATAGTTTTGACTAAATCGTTTGCGAATGAGAGGAAGCCGTCTTTTGGATAGACGAGTTTTGCAGTTCTTTTTTTAATCCGTGCCCAAAACCAGGCAAGAGAAATATCATCTATATAACTCCCAAATTTATTATGCAATTGCGGTTCCCACAGCGTTTGGTAGGCGTTTTTCCCCATGCTTTTTGATAAAAAATTGCTTGCTTGTATATGTTCAAGTGGTTGCCAGAAAGGATTGTATTTAAGTACTCCCAAAACAACAGCCATTCTCAGACGATCTCTGATTGGTAGTTTTGGGAATGTAAGGACATGCATGGGAGAATCAAGTTGGTAGATAGATTCATTGACATACACGGAGGTTTTTGGTCGTTTTACAATAACTTCATGGTGAATTTCTTTCGCCAGGTTTAACACAGAAGTGTCGTTTGCGAACCAATGATGGTAATGTTTCTCCAATGACCATTCCCATTCTTTTTCCCTAAATCCCAAAGCAAGCCCTCCAGGGAGGGCATCTTTTTCAAATAGCGTGACTTTATGTTTGTGTTTTGCGAGTGTATAGCCAGCAGAAAGCCCGGTGAACCCGGCACCAATAATTGCAATGTTCATAAAATTCCCCCGTGGGTGAGGAGAAAAAAGAGCGTGCCTATGATAGTTGCTGCTAATGCCGCAATGCCGAGCACGATAAAAGACGTACTGCCGGGAGGTGGCAAGTTTCCACGAAGAGAAATCGTTGGTATGGTAGTTGGTATTGGGATGACTGTTGGAGTCGGAGTAAAAAAAGCAGTTGGGGTTGGTGTAAAGGTAACAATCGGAGTTATTGTTGCCGAAGGCGTTGCAGTTTGCGTAACCTGCGAGCCTTCTGCGTAGACAGTAAATGATTGTTTTATTGTTTTTAATATACCATACGCATCTCTTGTGGTAATACTTATAGTATGAATACCAGGAGATAAAGCCTCTTGAGGGCGAAATGTCCATGACCCATTTTTGTCTGCGGTTACTTTTGTGGTTATCTGTTTATCAGAATGGATTTCTATTTGTACCTCTGCACTTGGAGATGCGATACCCTTAAACAAAGGTTTCATATCGGTAAACCCTTCATTTTTCTTTGGACTTATAATCTGAGGATTTTTTGCTGCCCTTGGAGTCGCCGAAAAACTTGCGAAACCAATACTTGCAGACGTTGCAGCTGAAGCTGAAGCTTCAGCTTCAGCTGGGGTAGTTTTCAGAGTAAAATCATAATTTTTTGAAAAAATAATAGTAGGCACGGCATGTATTTGTTTTGCAAAAAGTGTACTGTTTGACTGTTGCGAGTTTCCAACAACAAGCATTTTGATTATTGTGTTGTCGGAAAGCGAAATATAAGAAGTAAGATCTTGGTTTCGAATTGAAGAGAGATCAATCGTATAACTACCATCTGGTTTTACCCGTGTTGCGAGTGTTTGTCCACCCGAAGCTGCGATATACACTAAGCTTTCGGTGTTTGTATTTTCTTCGAAAACAACGTTTCCATTCATTTCTGATAACTGAGGTTGACTCGGTTGTGGTTGTATCTTTGGTGCAGTTGTTACGCTGAATGGTTTTTCATTGTTAAGAAAGCTCGTTGTGCCACTTGTTATCGAAAAAAAGTATGTGGCTCCTGGCGTAAGATTTTTTATTGTATTTATGTGTGCGGTATGAGGAATGGTTGTGGAGTTGGAATCGGCATCGTCGAGGGCAATGTTGCCAAGACTTTCGGTTTGGCCAAAATTTATGGTTCCTAAAACTTTATCTGCTGTTGTATATGAAACAGCAAACGAAGTGTCCGAAATATTAGCAATCCGTATATTCTCGGGTGTTTCTGATGGTGCTGCCCGGCCGATAATATTTACTCCGTGTCTTGCAAAAAATGAAGTTGCAGCAATACCTATAATGATTATGACCATTCCTAAAAGAGTTGGTATACGTTTTTCGAAAAGAGTTTCTTTCATGGAATTAATTTTATTGTTGGTGTTGCAGATGGTGTTGCTGTTGGCGACACACTAGGAATTGTCGTTGCTGCTGTTGAGGAGGTGGGAATAGGGCTTATTCTTATTTCAAAAACCGGCGATACCGCTTCTCTCTTTTTTAATTTTTCGAGAGTTTGAATATCGAACGTTGCTGGTATAGGGGCAATTTGTTCAACTGTTGTTGCGGGAATGGTTGATGTTATTGCATTATGATAAATATTGAATGCAATCCACACAAAAATAAGAAGAGAACCAGAGGCAAGAATATAAAAAATGTCATTGTGTTTCATACTTGTATTTGATTATTATTTAAAATATGCTTTTCCCCTTATAGATATTCCATTATTATTCTCTGTGGCACCTTTCGTAATAGCAAACGTATCGATCGTAACAATACGCTCAAAATTCGTCAGCGAAGAAAGATATCTTGTAATATCGGGGAACGATCCTTCGGTATCTACTGCAAATGCAAATGATCCAGGATAATCTGAATTTTTCTTAGATGTTGTTTCTGGTGATGCATGTGCAAGTTCTACCTGAAAAACTTGTAGCCTTTTTATTGTCATGTGGTTATTCAAAGCAACTGCCTGTAGTTGTGCAGTTAAAAGAGGTACAGTAGGTATTCTTGGAATTGCTTTTGTTACAACAGAAAGGTCTTTTCCTAAAAGCATATACTGTTGTTGGAGGGATTGAAGATTCTTTATTTTTTCATCGAGCTTATCGTAGACAAAATGGCTATCTGAAAGCTGTTTTTTTAGTTGCGCAATTGTTGCAATTGTTGGATTTATTGCAAAGAATCCAAAAATTGAAAAGGCTATAATTGTTAACACAAGGCTGGTAAAGTTTTGTGTTTTTTCCTCCTTAAAAATAGGAATAAGTGTTTTATATCTATTTATTAATATGTTTTTATTGGCAGTTTTATTATCAGGTTGTTCCATAGTATTACCTCATTATTATTTTGCTGTTGCTAATTGATTTTTTAATGTGGCCGTAATACTTATAAGAATTGTTGCATTTGCAGTTTTATTTTCTATCTTATCAATACTGACCGCTCTAATTTTAGGATACTCTTTGAGCGCTTTTATAAAATTTGTCAATACTCCAACAGATTGTGTTTGTGCAACTATTTTTACTTGATCTGTTGACATGCTAAGATTGGTAAGTGAAATGTTATTTGATGCAAAATTAGTAATATTAGTATAAATTGTTGCACTTTCTTTTCCAGTTTCACTGAGTGCCTTGGCATTGGTAAGCGTGGTCTGTAGAGATCGATACGTATCTTCGTTTTCTTTGAGAAGTTTGACAATTGCTTGTTTTTCTTTAATTTTGCCGTGTAAGTCAATAAGCTCTTGATCGAGGGAAAACCGGTATAAAAAAGCTGCCAGCGCTATGGTTTCTGTGAGAATAATAACGAAGCGCCCTACAGTGAGGGCCCATTTCATAAACTGCTCTAAGAAACTTTGTTTTCTTCTTTTAAAAAGGTTTATTGAAGATTTTACATTTCCCATCCTCAATTCAGTCTAGGAGAAATTTATCTATTTGTCAAAGAGAGGTGTCTATAAGGGGAATGTTCTATTTTTTCTGCTTTGTGACCTTTGCTTTAGGAGATGAAGGTTTTTCTGTTTTAACAGGTTTAGGCGCTGGTGATTTTTTATTAAGCAATTTACTTAGTGCGGATTTGATTCTGGCTGCTTTATTTTTATGAATGATATGATTTTTTGCAGCCTTGTCCACGATTTTTACCGCTTCGCGTATTTTTTTTTCTGAAGGCGTTTCCTTTGCCTTTTTAAGAACAGTTTTGAGAAGATTTTTGACCTTTTTATTTTGGGCGGTTCTTTTTTTGTCCTGGCGCAATTTTTTCTTTGCTGATTTTATAACTGGCATGGAAGCATTTTAGCATGCTATACTGTAAAAAACAATATGCCCAAGAATTTTTTGCAAAAAGGACTCTCACTTCTACTCCAGCGGCAAACAAACATTCTTTCTGCTGCGTTTGTCATTATGGGGACAGTTATTCTTTCTCAGATACTTGGTCTTATTCGGCAGCGGCTTTTAGCTTCTATCTTTGGTGCATCAAATATACTAGGGGTGTACCTCGCATCGAATAAATTTCCTGATATGCTTTTTCAATTGATTATTGCCGGAGCTCTTTCATCGGCATTTATTCCTATTTTTTCTGAATATTTATCAAAAGATAAAAAAGAAGAAGCGTATAAAATGGCTTCGACCCTTCTTGTATTTGGTTGTATTATATTTTTCTTCTTTTCTCTCTTTCTTTTTCTTTTTGCACCTTTCTTTGTTAATTTTTTCAATATTGGCGGTAAGTACTCGTCTGATCAGATGTTACTGATGGCAAGTCTTATGCGGATTATTATTTTTGGGCAGTTTTTATTTATTATTGCGACATTTTTTTCTGCTCTTATTCAGTCGTACAATCATTTTTTTATTCCAGGGATTGCTGCTGCGACATATAATATGGGTATTATTATTGGTATTGTTGGATTGTCCAGTACTGCTGGTATTTTTGCTCCTGCATACGGGTCGATTATCGGAGCATTTTTTTTTATTATTGTACAATTGCCTATGATAAAAAAAGTTGGGTTTCGGTTTATTCCATCACTTCGAATAAAAACAGCAGGAGTATTAGAAGTTATGCAACTCATGTGGCCACGAACACTTTCAAACGCGGTTTTTCAAATAGGTACAATTGCTATCGCAGCACTTATTTCGTTTCTGTCTGAACCAGGAAGAAATTATGCAATTTTTGACTATGCACAGACATTAGCATTTGCACCCGTTGGACTTTTTGGACAAACCATTGCCCAAGCAGCATTTCCTGTTTTGTCCCGCGAACGCGAAAAATTTGAAGAGTTTAAAGCAACATTTCTGACAAGCTTTATGCAAATGCTCTATCTCGTTTTGCCTATTTCGGTACTCTTATTGGTACTTCGTATTCCTGTTGTTCGTCTTGTTTTTGGCGCAGGTCAGTTTGATTGGGCAGCAACTGTTCTGACCGGTCGGACGCTTGCTTTTTTTTCCATCTCTATTTTTGCGCAGGCCCTTATTTATCTTGTTTCTCGAGGATTTTATGCGTTACATGACACAAAGACTCCTCTTTTGGTAGGAACACTGACAACGATTGGTATGATAGCACTTGGTTTATTCTTTGTGCTCGTGTACCACTTAGGGGTGGAAAGTATTGCTGTTGCCTATTCGATTGCTGGCATTTTGAATTTACTGATACTTTTTTTATTGCTTGATCGAAAAATAGGTGGTTTTGGCAAGAAAGCGCTTTTTCTGCCTTTAGCCAAAATCTTTTTTGCTACCGGTTTTACTGCGATTGCTTTATATATACCAATAAAATTACTCGACCAATTAGTCTTTGATACCACCCGAACAATAAACCTTTTGTTTTTAACCGGCATTTCCAGTGGAATTGGATTAACGCTGTACCTTTTCTTAACCTGGCTTTTCAATGTAAAAGAAGCAGTCGCATTTGTTCTCTTATTTAAGAAGGTTGGCAATTGGAGAGAAATTTTAGATAAAAGCGAGGAGACAATAGACAGTACCCGCTTTAATCCGTGATATACTACGCTGATGCAAGTTAACATTCGGAATTTTTCCATCATCGCGCACGTTGATCATGGAAAATCAACACTCGCAGATAGATTTCTGGAGATTTGCCATACCGTGCCGCTTGATAAAATGAAGCCCCAGCTTTTGGATTCTTTAGCACTAGAGCGAGAGCGGGGAATCACGATCAAACTTGCCCCAGTCCGCATGAACTATACGCTAAGCGGGATTAACTATACGCTCAATATGATTGATACTCCAGGCCACGTAGATTTTTCCTACGAGGTATCAAGAGCGCTGGCAGCTGTTGAAGGAGCTATTCTTTTGATAGATGCAACGCAAGGAATTCAAGCACAGACGCTTTCGCATGGTTTGGCTGCATTATCACAAAATTTGCGGCTTATTCCAGTGATTAACAAAATTGATTTAGCAAATGCAGATATCGAAGCTTGTAAAAAGCAATTTATGGAGACGTTTGGTTTTGATGAGAAAGAAATTATTTTGGCTTCTGCCAAATCGGGTATTGGCGTAATAGACATCATCGAAGCGGTGATTGCGAGAATTCCTCCTCCAATTGTTTATACAGAAAAACCACTGCGGGCGTTAATTTTTGATTCTTTTTTTGATACATACAAAGGAGTTATTGCACAAGTTAAAATTGTTGATGGTGTAGTACCAAAAGAGAGCAGTCTCATAAAATTTTTAGGTACCGAAGCATTGGGCGAGGTATTGGAAAAAGGATATTTTTCTCCAACGCTTAAGCCCGTTGATACGCTCGTTTCCGGAGAAATTGGTTACATAGCAACAGGAATTAAAGAACCGGATAAAGTGCATGTTGGTGATACCATATCCGTTGCTGATACGTTTATAATTGCTCTTCCCGGATATAAGGAGGTAAAGCCTATGGTGTATGTGGGGTTATACCCTATTGATCAATCTGAATTTCATCAGTTAAAAGATGTGCTAAGTAAATTTCGACTAACAGATCCCGCTTTCTCTTATGTGCCAGAACATTCAGCTGCCCTTGGTGCTGGTTTTCGATGTGGATTTTTAGGATTGCTCCATGCAGAGGTTGTCCAACAGCGACTGTCAGAAGAATTCAATATGGATTTACTGGCAACAACGCCATCGGTTGAATACCTCATAGGCGATAATAAAATTACCAGTCCTGCTGATCTTGATCCAATGGTAAGTGATCAGTTACAAGAGCCATGGGTAAAAATACAAGTTTTCGCTCCAAAAGAGTATATTGGAAAAATTATGGAAGTAATGTCTGAAAAACGGGGTGCTTTTCAAAATCAGACGTATTTTGGAACTTCAGTTGAGCTTTTGTATGAAATGCCCATGGCTGAAATGATTACTGATTTTTATGATAAGCTAAAGTCTGTTTCGTCCGGTTTTGCTTCTTTGGACTGGGAATTTTTAGATTTTCGTCCGGTGGACGCTGTACGAGTGGATTTTCTAGTTGGAGGAGAAAAAGTTGATGCCTTGTCGACAATTGTTATACGAAATAAGGCGGAAAGTGTTAGCCGAAAATTGGTTGCAAAGCTCAAAGACGTACTCCCCACCCAAAACTTTGAGATTCCTATTCAAGCAGTAATAGGTGGAAAAATTATTGCGAGGGAAACAGTTTCTGCATACAGAAAAGACGTTCTGAAGAAAATGTCAGGAGGAGACAGAACCAGAAAAGATAAATTACTTGATAAACAGAAAAAAGGCAAGAAAAAAATGAAAATGATAGGTAAAGTGGAAATTCCACAAGAAGCATTTTTGTCAATCCTCAAAAGCTGAAGAAAAGAATACCTCCTAAGAGTGTAAGCCCAATCCCTACAATGCCGATTCCCATGATTTGTTGACTAGGGCCTGGTTTCATGGGTTTTGGTGTAGGAGTATTGGTAGGCGTAACAATAAGAGATGGTGGTGTTCCTGTTGTTCCAATTCCTACTGATCCTCCTGATCCTGGTATTACGGTAATTGTTTGCACACAATCCGTGGCTTTACTGAGTGCATTACTATTGTCGGTGAGAATCGCTTTTGCCGTATACGTACCAGGGTTATTGTATGTGTGAGCAACTTGGACGCTGACTGTTTTATTTCCAATGCCACCTCCTTGTGATATGTCCTGTACAGGACCATCACCGTAATCAAATGTTACCTTGTTGACTGTTCCATTTAGAGTTGGATCGTTTCCGTTTGCGGTAAAGGTAATAGAGAATGGTGCTGGCCCTGTGGTTTGGCGATCAACATTTAAACCGGTACAGATTGGTATTTGATTGGAGCTTGGTGCAGATGTACCAATACCAACATTTCCAGAGCTTGGCAGCGTTGGCAATGGAGGAGCTACTGTTGGTGCTCCTTGGGCCACGATTACAATCGTCGCCGGAGTAGGATCTGATTTTAAGACATTGATTTCGGGATCAACTGTGGAAGTGGCATTTGTTTTATTTGGGTCAAAAGCAATCTGCGTACTGGGAGCGTCAGCAATTGCCTTAAAATATATGGTTGCAATTTTCTGTGTGCTTTTGAGTACGTTTATGGCATTAGCAGTGAGGGTAATAGAAGCGGTGGTATCTGTATAGGCTGGACCTGCCAAGATATTGCTAAAGCCTTCGGTTTGACTTGCGCTACCTAAAAGTTTTGGTACAAGGCCTCGATCCTGATCTGTAACTAATTGTAGTTTTGTTTTATCAAAGGTTATAAAGAGCGTTGTGACGAGAATCTGATTTGTTCCAGGATTAATAACAATATCAAGATTAAATACATCACCAACACTTTTTTGTATGGGTGTAGAAACTGCTGTTGTTTGTCCCGGAAGAGCAAAAAAGAGGGTTGTTGCTTTTTCTGCGTGACTTTTTGTTTTCGTTTGCGACTGGAGAAAGAAAACAGTTAAAGGGATAACAGCAAGGAGCACTGCCAGAAAACCTAGAAGGAGTAATTTCTTCCCGGTAAAAAAAGACATAGACAAATCTATCGTATATGAAGAAAACAAGACGTGTCAAGTCGGAGATGCTCTAGGGTTGTTATAGGGTATTGACAAGAGGAATATCTCCGTGTATAATTTAGCAGTCACTAAGCATTAGTGATATTTTTTTCAATATTTTACCACTATGGCAGGAAAAACACAGATTAAACCTTTATTTGATAACGTTCTTATTAAGCCTCTTGAAGCAGAAACAAAAACTGCAAGTGGCATTCTGCTTCCAGACTCTGCGAAAGAAAAACCACAAGTAGGTGAAGTGATGGCAATCGGAGACGGAGCGTTTGATCAAAACGGAAAAAAAGTTCCTATGGTGGTAAAAGTTGGACAGAAAGTGATGTATAAAAAATGGGGCGGTAATGAAATTAAGGTTGAAGGCAAAGAATGGATGCTCGTTGAGCAAAAAGATATACTGGCAATAGTAAGTTAAAAATAATTATGGCAAAACAAATAAAATTTTCGGAAGACGCACGGCAAGCCCTGGTTCGAGGAGTCAATATTTTGGCCAAAGCAGTGGTGACAACCTTAGGGCCAAAAGGACGAAACGTGGCCTTGGATAAAAAATGGGGTGCGCCAAATGTCGTGCACGATGGTGTGACCGTTGCCAAAGAAATTGAACTTGAAGATCCATTTGAAAACATGGGGGCACAATTAGTGAAAGAAGCAGCCTCAAAGACCAATGATGTGGCAGGAGACGGCACCACCACAGCAACACTTTTAGCGCAAGCAATTATCAATATCGGTTTTAAGAATGTAACTGCCGGTGCAAACCCAATGATTCTGAAGGTTGGTATGGAGAAAGCAGTTGAGGCAGTCATTTTGGAGGTAAAAAAAATGGCAAAAGCAGTCAAAGACGTTGACGTTGTAAAGGTTGCCACAATTTCAGCGCAGGACGAAAAGATAGGAAATCTTATTGCCGAAGCACTTGCGAAAGTTGGTAAAGATGGCGTTGTCACTGTTGAAGAAGGAAAAGGACTGGAACTTTCCATTGACTACAAAGAAGGTATGGAGTTTGATAAAGGGTATGCCTCACCATACTTTGTTACCAATCCGGATCGCATGGAAGCAGAAATTGATAGTCCTTATATCTTAATTACAGACAAAAAAATTTCAGCCCTGAATGAATTGCTTCCTTTCCTGGAAAGCTTGGTGAAAGTGTCGAAGAACTTGGTCATCATAGCAGATGAAATAGAGGGAGAAGCACTCGCAACACTGGTTGTTAACAAACTTCGAGGCACATTTAATGCCATTGCAATTAAAGCACCTGGTTTTGGAGACAGACGAAAAGAAATGCTCGAAGATATTGCGGTATTAACAGGAGGAACAGTTATTTCAGATGATACAGGAAAGAAATTTGAAAGTGTGACAATTGATGATTGTGGACGAGCAGATAAAGTATGGGCAGATAAAGAAAATGCACGAATTATTGGGGGAAAAGGAGTTACTACTTCTATTAAAGCGCGAATTGCGCAAATAAGACGAGCAATTGAGGATACAACGTCAGACTTCGATCGCGAGAAGCTTCAGGAAAGACTTGCAAAACTTTCTGGTGGTGTGGCGGTTATTAATGTTGGCGCAGCAACCGAAGTTGAGCTCAAAGACAGGAAAGAACGCGTCAATGATGCAGTTGCGGCAACTAAAGCAGCGCTTGAAGAAGGGATTGTGCCAGGAGGTGGTGTGGCACTTATTCGCGCACGAAAAGTATTGCCAAAACTCAAAGAGAGTCTAAAGCTTGCCGATGAAAAAGTTGGCGTTGATATTTTGTACGCGGCGTTAGCCGAGCCAGTGCGATGGATCGCCAAAAATGCCGGTGCAGATGAAGGATGGGTTGCCAGGCAAGTAGAAGATGCAAAAACCGATGATTACGGATTTAATGCCATGACTATGGAATTTGGCTCGATGCTCCAAGCAGGGATTGTCGATCCGGCAAAAGTCACGCGAAGTGCAGTGCAGAATGCAGCAAGTATTGGCATGATGGTACTCACAACCGAAGCACTTATTACCGATTTACCAGAAAAGAAAGACGGAATGCCGGGTGGTATGCCACCAGGTGGAATGGGTGGTATGGGAGGAATGGATTATTGAGGCTCAATGAGCCGAAATTCGCCGAAGCTTTAGCGAAGGTGAACTAAAAAGATTTAAGAAATAATTGAGCCCCGCTAAGCGGGGTTTTTTAATGTTATAATAGGCTATAATGAAAAAACCGGCAATTATCATTCTTACCAGCGACTTTGGGTTGCAAAGCCAGGGTACTGGTAATATGGAAGGAATAATTGCTGAGATTGCACCACATGCCCGTGTTATCCATTTAATGCATGGTCTTGCGAGTTTTGATCTTCGATCCGGCCCGTACTGGAAGCAGTTTCCTATATGCCTATTGGTTTTCATGTATGTGTTGTTGATCCGGGTGTTGGCACTTCTCGAAAACCAATCATAATCCAGGTAAAACGGGGTGCTTCTTCCAGCTGTTTTGGTACTTGGCGGGTATAAAAAGGTAGTAAAAATAACAAATCTCAAGTTTATGCTACAACCAGTGTCGCCAATTTTTCATGGAAGACATATTTTTGCGCCCGCCGCAGCGTATCTTGCAAAAGGTGTTGCAATAGAAGCATTTGGTCCTGCATTAGTGTTTTCTACATTAGTGCCTGCCCCATATAAAGAAGCATCAATCAAAATTGGGGACTCCGTGGTTATTAGAAGGTAAGACTTAGGTCAGCTTGGTCTGCATCATCAGCTGCGCCCACTTGATCAATTACATTCGTGCCATCGTCTAAGTCCTGACTCTCTTCCATAGTGGTCGTTTGACTTACGGGTTGCGCAGCTGGTTGTCCCTGACTTTTTATAAAATACAGCCCTCCAAGGATAACGACAATAGCAATAATGGTAATAAGTATTATATTTTTGTTCATATATTACTTCTTTTTTATTTTTTTACTAGTTTCTCTTATCGTTTTAAAATCAGGTTTTAAGGTATTTTGATAAAATGTTTTGATCGCTTCCCGATCTTTTCTTACTACTGCATGCTGATTTTGAACTTGCTGCAAAGCAGTTTTAAGTTGTCCTTTTGAAGTACCGCAGTTGAAATTTTGTGCGGCCTGCAACAGGGTAATATATTTTTGATAATCAGCAAGCCACGTGTCAAAAAGAGCTGAGAATTGTTGAAAGTCTGCTTGCAGTTTGGTCACATCAGCTCCTCTTGCTTGTAGTTTTTGGATGCGATCTTGCACATGGGATTTTCGACCAGCAGCAAATCTTTGACGAGCCTGGATTCTTGCTTGCGCACTGGTGACTGCGCCGTTGATTCGCGCTGTGACTTTTTGACAATTTACTAAAGCTTCTTTTGCAGAAGACGAGGCATTTTGGCCAAATACAGGAGAAACAACTAAAAGAAAAGTTATCCCAACTATGAGTAAGGCAGTAATGAGATTACTCTTTAACATAGTATCTATAATACTAGACAAAATGAGACAAAATGTCAAGATATACGCTATTGATACAGTTTAGCTGCATTGGAAGGAATGCATTCGGTTACTTTCGAATATTTTTTATTTGTCAAAAAGAGAAGTTCTGTGGTATAGTAACGAGTATGAAAAAGATACTCCTTTTTGGTTCGCCATTTGTGCTTGCAGTTGTTGTATTTTCGGCAGTTGTGTATTACCTGAGTCAAAATAGTCAGAAGGGTGCATTACAGGTTACTGCAATACCAAAGAGCAAGGTATATTTGGACAATAAGCTTATTGGAGAAACACCTCTTTGCAAATGCGAGGGATCTGACATGTTGCCTACAAGGCAGTATACCTTAAAACTTGTTCCGGAAGGAGATTTTCCTCCATACGAAGAAAAAATTACCATCGGTTCATCGGTGCTTACCGTTATTGATAAAACGTTTGGTAAAGGGGCATTCGGAGAAGAAAAAACGATCACTCTTAGCAAACTTGCTGATGCGAAAGCAGTAGAGCTTGTGGTTGTTTCGTTTCCTCAAGATGTCCAAATTTTTGTTGATAACACCGAATTGGGAAAGACGCCACTTTCCAACAAAATTCTGACTGCGTCGGATCACGAACTCCGACTTGTCAAAGAAGGATATAAAGAAAAAACAATTCGTATACGCACGGTGTCAGGATATAAACTTACTGTTATTGCAACGCTTGGTGTGCTGCCAAATCTTGATACACCCCTATCTTCTGCATCTGCTCAATTGGTTGCGACTCAATCGGCAATGCCAACAGTTGTAAAAGTAACAATTCTTCAAACGCCAACCGGGTTTCTCCGTGTTCGGGAGAGTGGATCGCTTAACGCAGCAGAAATTGCCAGAGTGAATCCTGGGGATAGTTTTGATTTTGTTGAAGAAAAAGAAGAGTGGTTTGCAATCAAATTAAAAGATGGAAAAACAGGATGGGTGAGTAACCAATACGCAAAAAAACAATAAGTTGTTGGAGTATGTCGGCTAAATCATTTGTTATGTTTGGGATGTTTGTTGGATCATTAGTGGGTGGTTACATACCTGTATTTTTTGGAGCATCTGTTTTTTCGTATACGTCGTTACTTGGGAATACTATTGGTGGTATACTTGGTATTTATATTGCTCTTAAACTAACGGCTGATTGAGAAATTTCTCAGAACCGTCCCAAATACCAGAGCATTTGCGCTGAGTCTAGAGAGGCCTGTCCATTGTTCTACTTTTCTTAAAATAACAGTTATCTTAACATCTCTCAAGCGGTTGTAAAGACACGGTGCCAAGCGAGATCACCTGGAGGGTGGTAAATTCACAAAACGCAAAAATGTGAAAGAACTTTTGGCCGTAAAATTTCGAGTACCGTTTTAATCCCCTCTCGGGGATTTCAGTTCTGCTGAACTTCAATATACCAGTTTTAAGAAGTTTTACAACTGAGTATTTCTATATCAAATCTTATAAATTTATTTATGTATGCGATAAATCAATGTGTTTTATTTTTAGCTTGCTAATTTTGAATGGCCTTCTTCTGGCCTGAATCTATCATGACTTCTTTGAGCAATTGAAAAATCAAAACCCTCAATTACTTTAGCTGGAGCGAGCAAGTGCATTTTTCTATTATCTTCATTTTCGCACATGGCAATGATAAGTGTAATAAAAAGTGATAATTGCCAAGCGTTATCTTTCTCTTCGTTCGCTCGAAATAGTTTGTAATAATACTCTCCTTGCTTATCAAACTGTTTATGATGATCGTTATAAAGCAACATACCCTCATCAAAGAACAAAAATACATCAGGCCAGAGAATAGCATGAGATTCTTGCGGATCAGAATGCTTAATTTTCTTAAACCAACTATCTAATCTATTGTTATTGAGCTTCTTGACACTTGTTTTAAATCCAATTACCCCACCAAAAATATGTCCATAATAGCCTAAGGATTTCTTTTTGATTAGTTTTGTATTAAATATATTCTTGAATGATTTTTCAAACTCATCTATATCCAAAGTTGTTTTTACTTCTATGGCCGCTATTACAGACTCGGGTCGCACTACGACAAGATCACGGTCTTTAAATAAATATGAATAAGGCTCATTCTCATCAATAATGATAATATCTGTCTGTTGGCTAACAACTCCATCCTTAAGATAAATATAACCTCGTTTTACAGAATATCTATCGGGAAGGAAATTCCGTAAAGTATTCCTAATTATTTCTTCATGATATTCGCCACTTGCCAAGTTACCTTTGGGAACAAGATGTTTAAGACGATCCATTTTTGATCTTATTTCTTCTGCGATAGAAAAATAATAATTGTTATTCATTTTTTCTTGTTGCTTTCTTTATATTTTTTGTCTAAATCCATATTTTTAGGAATTCTCAACTATAGTCATCTCTTCTGATGTTAAGCAATAGAGTTTATAAACTAACTCGTCAATTTGTCTTCAGAACGGCGTATCTATTTGCATATCGCTATCAATTGTTCAAAGGATTGTGGCTTAGATTTCTCAAATTGTTCTTGTTTTATATACAACATTGAGTAGTGGATTTTGGATTGTCTTTTGTTTGCATCCTCACACCACTGTTTTAACCTATCAATCTTTAGCTGATCCTCAAGATCTTCTCGGCCTTTTGTTTCAATAATGTAAACAGTTTTATTATCTACTTTCACAAAAAAATCAGGATAGTAATAGGAGATTGACCCATCGGAATTTTTGTAATCGATTTTGAAATGTATCTCAAAATAATTTTTAGCAAAAGACAAAATATCCTCGCATCTTTCAAGAAAATCAGCAAATTCCAACTCAAAATGACTATCGCCTACAATTTTATTAAAGATGCTTTTCTTCGGTAACAAATATGCATTGTCATTTACTACAAAAGGCTTGCAGTTACTAATCTTTATATAGTTTTTTATTTCTGCATCACCTTTATCCTCAATAGTAAGATCATTAATTTCCTTCTTAAAGGTTTCCGTTATAGTTCTTGTAACTTCCAGCTCTGATAAATTGCGCAGTATATTCAAATCTTCTAAGTTAATGCTATCTACAAATAAATAATCACTGATAAACTCTTTTACCTGACCAAACAAAATATCGTAACAGCCAAATAGACGCAGTTCCCTCATAATTGTTTGAGCAAAAAAACCAATTGCACTTTGATAGCTTGGTTCTATATTCGTATCTAAAACTGTTGTGTGATGGATTTTATCAGCAACAACCTCTTTAAAAATTATTTCCTTTTTCTCTTTCTCGCTAAACTGTTTAACTGGCATTTTTTTATGTTTGAATTTAGAAACATCTAGGTTTGAAAGATTTTTATATTCTCTCTGAATACGTGGAGTAAGGATAGGTAACTCTATATCGAGCTTTTCAATATCCTTTTTAACATTTTCACTGTCCACCTCAACAACAACTGGTGTAATCGGTTTTGCCCCTATATCCATAGCCCTTTTTTCGAGTATCACACCCTCTACGTTGATAGATTCAACGAAATCCATAAATGCTGGGGTGCCAATAATACTCACATATTCTTCAATATCTTCTCTACCAAAAAACATTCTTCTTAAACCTCTTCCTAAGGTTTGCTCAGGTAAAATATTTGCAGTTGATGAATATGCTCGTAACCCAACTATAGTAGTTACATTTTTTACATCCCATCCTTCTTTAAGCATCAAAACAGATACAATAGCTTTAAAAGGACTCTCATTACTATCTATGGTATTTGCTTGCTCTCTTAGTTTAATTAACTCTTTCTCGTCTTTTCCTTGTACAGCTTCTGATATTTCACCGCTTTTATTAGTATGAATTGTCAAAACAGCACCTTTAAATTCGGAATATGTTTTTTCAAGATATTCAGCCACCTCATCACAATTTTTTGTATCATCTGTCATTATGAATAGTATCGACTTTTTACCTGTTTTTAAAAGCTCTTCATAAGTTTTTCGCCATTCGATAACTCCCAAATTAATATAATCTTCATACTTCTCAGTAAATAAAGAGCTTTGGTTCTCTTTTAGTTTTGCCCTACTGGCTTGATCTGGCAATACGGGGTTTTTAACAACTCTTTGATGAATAGCTTCAACAAGAGGATAATCAGAAACTACTTGAACAAAAATATTTCCATTATTGTGCTTTGGGGTTGCAGTCACATCGATTTGTAAAGCTAACTCTCCACCCTTTAATTTGAGTTTATTATGAATATCTTGTATGGATTTAAACCATGCCAATTTTTCATCGTGGATATGGTGTGCTTCATCATTAATAACAATTAGCTCATCAATTTCTCGAACTATCTCACTTAAATTAACTTTTGAATCATTTGTTTTGCCAACTGGTTTTGGTCCTAAAAAATAATTCATACTGTCCTCATCTTCGGAACTAGATTCATAAATGTTTCCTTCAAAAACCCGGTGAATATTTGTTAAGAAAATATTTCCGGTTGAGGATATTGGACCAACCGCATCTTGTAAATGTAGCGTTACTTGAAAATCATCTTGCCAATTTTGCCCTCCATACCCATTATCAGGAAGTATTGGATCTTCATGAAAGATTTTTAAGCCCGCAAAATCATTTTTTATTCTTTCAAGCACAATGATATTTGGAGTTATTAGTAGGAAGTTTCGTGCCAGTTTAGAATCTGGTTCGTAGAGTTTGTGAAAATATGCCCAAGCTAAAATCAAACTCATAACCTTTGTTTTCCCGCTACCTGTTGCCATTTTAATGACAAATCTAAGCCAATCCTCATCAAACATATTCGGACTTACTCTACCCAAGGAATCAAATTTTATTAAGTCGTATTTACTTTTAACTTTTGCAACTTCATAGAGCCATATTACTGTTTCCACTGCTTCTCTTTGGGAAAAATAATATTTAAAAGGGATTGATATACCATTCTGGTCAAATATCGTATGTTCCTCTTTAAACCACCAATTCAAAAGAGCTTTAGAAGTTTCAGAAGCTTCAGCATAATTACTATCACGCCATTCTTTTACTTTTTTGCGCACCTCTGAAATAAAAGGAGGTAATAATCTTTCATAGCCGCCTTTTTCTCTTAAATCCTCGACAGCAGGAAACCATCTTATATCTGGGTCTAAAATAACATATGGATCTTTTGGAAAATCTTTATGTAATGCCATATTCTAATTTAATGATACTATTTGATATACTTTGTCGTATTTGATATAATTGACAGCAATACTACTTTATTTATATTCTTAATTTAGAATACTTAAATGCGGAACTAGGGCTTTCCTGGGTCCGCATTTTTTATGGAAAAATTTTTAAACCATAATTAATATAAACCCCATTTTTTTTATGAAATTTAGGTTCAATGATATGAAAAGCTTTGTTTTCTTTTGTTTTATCTAATACCCATCTTCCAATTGGATAAGCAACTAAGTCAGCGATTTGATGCCCTACGACATTTTGAGTTTTTTGATTAAAGGATAAGTCAACAAATTTAACTTTTACTTCCTCTGATTTAATAAATCTAGAATCACCATTCTCTCTAAAACTTTCATAAATTTTTGCTAATTGCCTATCATTATGTGATTCTCTAGACTCTGCTCTTAAAATCATTTGTTCTGAACTACGACCTAAAAACATAACTGCTCTTTCAAGAATAAACTGAAAACAAAGATCATATGGGTTGGAAGGTGTTGCGTATTTATCAATCAGACTTAACTTATTTATAGCTGCTGCAATAATAGTAAAACTGATGGAGTTAAGACATTCGTTTAAGTTCAAATAGAACTTATCACGAAGTTTTTTATCAACCAATTTCGCAAAATCGTTTTTTTGCTTTCTAATATCATAAGAGCGTAGGATAATGTTAGTTTTATTGAAATATTTGAGCTTCAATTGTTCAATTTCCGGTTCTACTTTTTTTGAATATTCATCGAAATCAAAAATACAGCCAGCAAGCACAAACATTGGATAAGACTTATCTATTTTTGTTGCATCGAGTCCGTGATCTCCAGATTCATCTAAGAACATTATTTTCATATATTTACCTCAATCACTTTTGTTGTATCATTTCCAAAAATATCAACAACTTTAACTGCAATTTTCAGTCGTCCTTTTGTAACTTCTTTAGATGCTGAAACTAATTCTAAACTCCTATCTTTTTTGGTACGGAACGACTGCCATTCATTTTCAAAGATATAATTTCCAGTCCAAGTTTCTTCAAAATCATCCAGATTAATTTGTTCCGGATCTATACTACCGTCTAACTTTTGTTGAGATGGTTTTCCCTTCTTTATTCTAATCACTTCTTTTTTACTTTCAAAATTAAAATCTACCGCCCAATAATCTACCCAATCTGTCCATTTTGCTGTTAAAACTTCACGATTAATAACTTCTGAATCCTTACCTTTGCTAAGTTTTATAACTTGACCATTTTCTATAACAACCTTACTCCCCCCAGATTTTAGTTTTTCTTCAACTTCACCTGTATCATCTTGGTTATAAAAGACACTAAAATCGCTTAATTCGATTGCAATAGTATTTTTCTTCACAATAGGTTTAACTTCGATAAATGCTACTTCATAAAATTTAACCTGTCCCTTTTCAACTGCACGTTTATCAAATACTTCTCGAGGTATAACTCTAAGTTGTAGGTCAACTCCTTGATTTTTAAATTGATCTGCCTCAAGCCCCATTTCCCAGTCAAATCCAAGTACGTCTACTTTAGTAATATTTTTTTCTACACATTCAACTACCACTTGATGTAAAAAGTCTGCGGAAACAGGGAAGTTAATAGGCCCAATTGCAACAAGTCGGTCTCTTTTTTTACCAACCATGGTTAAAAATGAATCAACTGGTTCGGCTTTATATGCAGACAATATTAGTTTAATAAATTCTTTTTCTTTCTTTGTCTGCTGTAATTGTCTCTCTTCTTCTCTCAAGTTATCATTTGTTCCGATAAATTGTTCCCGCTCATATTTTCCAATATTCAAAATCTCGAAAGCTCTAAAATTCTTTCCTGCTTTCTTAAGCTCTCTTTGAACTCCAATTATTCTTTTTCGGGTTGTGTGTATTGCAAATCTTCCTAAATCAGAACCAATCCATTTTCTTCCTAATTTCTCAGCAACAGCCATCGTAGTACCTGAGCCACAGAAAAAGTCAGCAACTAGATTACCGTCTTGCGTAGTGGCTTCAATAATTCTTTCCAGTAGTTTTTCTGGCTTTTGAGTCGGATAGCCCTGGCTCTCTTTCGAAAATCCTACTGTATTACCGCTAATGTCTGCCCACAAATTAGAAAGCTGTCGACCTATTATTTCTCTTTCATTTAAATAATATTTTTCAGAGATGACCGTTGTAAAAAGAAGTCTATTGTCATTCTCTAGAGTTCTCATGCGATTTTCATTGAAGCGCCAACCTTTTTTCGGACATTTCCAAATATTCCCTTTATTATCTTTATAATCGTAGGTGGTGGCAGGACCTGGATTTGAAGTTTTAATTATAGGTTGTGTTCTGTATAGTCCTCTACCATCATTGTCGTTTTTACTAAAAACTTTTATGTTTTCTTTGGTTAATTTTCCACTAAAGCCAAAATATTGATAATTGTCAGATTTTGTACACCACAAAATATAGTCACAATTTTTTGGTAAATTTCCTGATACCGTCTTACCCGCCGATGTGCGCTGCCATATTATCTCATTTCGAAAATTTTCCTTTCCAAAAATTTCATATAGTAGAAATCGCAAAAGAGCATTTACTCTCTGATCACAGTGAATAAATAAATGACCATCAGATGCCAATAAATCACGCATTAAGACCAGTCGTTCATATATCATCGCTAAAAACGAATCTTGTCCTTTTCCCCATGTGTCACGATAAGCAACTTCTTCTATAATTGACGGTTTTTTGGTGAATTCTTCATCGCCGATTTGTACGCCCATCGAAAAATCAGCACCTACATCAAATGGTGGATCGATATAGATGAGTTTTATGCCGCCTTGAGATTCAATTTCTTTACGGAGTGGACCGTTTTTAAGGGAAGATAAAATTAATTTATTGTCACCCCAGATAAGTTTGTTTGTCCAATCATGTATTTGATGTCCGGAGGTATCTAATAGGGTTAGCTGCATCTTAATCTCTGCTTCACTCCTTGGTTCATCAATGTGTTCTATCGTTTGAAAAGGGAGAGCAATACTAGAAACTTCCTCTGTTTTACCATTCCATACCAACTCTACTTCTCTGTCGTCATCAAAAAGAAGAAATCTATATTTATCGGGTAATGGTTTACCTGAATTGAGGTATTTTATAACATCACGTTTTTCATTGTCTGATAGTTTCATATAACTGGATCAATTCTAGCAAAATTCTCACATTTAAGATAGCCTCATAAGGAAATATAACGGGTTACTTTTACTGCAGAATTTCGATGTCGGGGGATTTAGAAGAATAACCTATTCCTTCTTAGATTTTTTGTGCTCTACCTAGCAGTGATTTTTCCTGCTCTTCTTCTTGTCTTATAAACGACTTATACTGAGATTCAGCGGACTCAAGCAGCATTCGGATACGTTCTTTTTGATTTTTACCCTGTGAAATAAAATGGGCATTTAGATTTTCAAGATTTGCCAGCACAACGAGTTGCTGGACCGTTGCAAAATCCCGTTGGTTTCTTCCATTTTTTGTAAGTTTTTTGTTTACACTACGCCATTCCGTAGCTGTTTGTCCAAAAACAATTTTATTCAACACGTCTGCCTCATCTGTATAGACGAATGTCTCTTGTTCTTTAGCTAATTTCAACATTGGCAATAAAATATTTTTGATTGAGTCTGTATGGAGTCTATAATTAACCCTGGAAAGATATCGATGGGAATCCCATTCGATTAACTTTTGCTCTTTTGCCTTTAAACGTTGAAATTCTGTAATAATAAGCAGCTTAAATTCAGGACTAAGCCATGTACCAAACTCGAAAGCAATATCTTTATGCGCGTATGTGCCTCCATAACGACCTCGTTTTGCAACAATTCCTTTTGCACTCGTTTTTCCAATCCACTCAGTAATTGAGGGATTGAAACTATTTGCTCCTGCATTATTTTTAAAGTACACGAATTCGTGTAGTTTAAATTTTGGATTATTAAGTTGTTCCCAAAAACCCAAGAAGTCTATGGTATTTTTCGTCCGCAACCAACTATGAAGGGCTCTTTCTGCACCAGCGCTTTTTGCCATATCAGTTAAACAAATATAATCCTGATTATCTATTTTTGTGACATTAATTTGGCTTTGGTTAATAACCATTGATAAATTACCAACATAAGATATTTTTTTATTCACAAACCAATTTTAGCACTTCGGCTATGCTCAGTACAGAGCAAAAATGAGGGCTTTAAGATAAAGTAAACAAGCTTCCACTAAAAAGTGTAAAATGGAAGATATGATATACACTCCAAAAATACAAAAAGCGATTTCTACAGCAATAACAGCTCATGACGATCAAAAGAGAAAAGGTAAAGAAATTCCTTATATTATTCATCCTCTTAGTGTTGGGCTAATTCTTGCAAAAACAGGAGCATCGGAAGATATAATTGTTGCTGGAATATTGCATGACACCATAGAGGATACTACATTAACGAAAGACTACCTTGAAGGAGAGTTTGGAAGTAATGTTGCTCGAATTGTTGATGACGTTACAGAACAAGATAAAAGCTTGCCATGGGAAAAGCGTAAAAGATTAGCCCTTGAGCATGTAAAACACATGCAAAATGATTCTTTATTAGTTAAATCGGCTGATGTGCTCCATAACATGACTGATCAAATATCAGATTATGAAAAAGAAGGAGACAAAATGTTTTTGCGTTTTAATGCACCAAAAGAAAAACAATTATTGCGTTACACAAAGCTTATTCATGAGTTAAAGTTGGCTTGGCCGAAAAATCCTCTTATAGTTGATCTTGAAGCAAACTTAATAACTCTTATTAATGCATGGAGTTAAACTAAATGGAAGCGCCTTAACTAAGGATTTCGTTTCTTTCTTAAAGAACCACCTGATATCCTGACAGCTAGTTCGACGGATGAAAAAGCAAGACTGACGAGTAACCACCACCAGTCAAATTGGGTCTGGGTTGAAAAAATGTAAATGAGATAGAAAATTGTTGTCATAAGAGCAATAGTTTTACGGTAACACCTCGATATCCCCACTTCTGCTAATTGTTAACGTACCTTTTGTTTTGTCGTACAGACCAGTAATTAACACTTTTCGATTGAGGTAGGAAGAAAGATTGATAGTGGGAGCAACAAGGAAAGTGATGGTTGATCCGTTGACTAGCAGAAAACGATTTGGGATAGGAGTTGGGGTTAGTGAAGGTTCTATTGTTGCTGCAGGGGTTGATTGATAATCTGTTGGAGAACTTGACCCCACTTCGCCAAGGCTTCGCGGGGCGATGTATGTTGCTTTGATAATGCCCATTCTGGAAACTAAGACTGGGGCCGGGGTTGCTGTTGGTTGGATAATCACAATAGGTGTTGGGGTTGGAAGAGCTGCTATCTTTTCTTTTTCCACTTGTTTTCCAAGACCAAAAAAGGAAAGTGGAATAACACCTAGGGTACCAATGAGAATAGGGAACACATACAGAGGAGGAATCTTAATAGTCATCGGCTTGTTGATGGCTTTGATAAACGAGCGGGTGAAGGAGGTTACGGGATTTGGGATATTGATGGAAACAAGAGCATCTGCATTTGCTGTGCTTTGCTTCCGAGATGAATCTACCTGGACTTTGACTGTTTGGGTAGGGGGAGGGTTAGGCTGAGGAGAAGATTTTTTGGCAAAGTGGCCGAATTGGTCTCGTTGTATTTTGGCTGATGCTTGTTGGTGTTCTTCTTTAGTATATGGCATAATAAAAGCTCAAAGCGCAAAACGCAAAGCTCAAAATTAGTATGGAAGATTTTAAACGGGGAGTCAAGGGCACGAGATACCCGCAGCTGCGGCAGGCTAGCGCCGTAGCTACGGGAGGCTATGCGGGAAGCTACTACGGGTAAGGGATTTTAGTGCTACGGGAGGCTAAATACCCGTAGCCCGTAGCGCTACGGCTTGCTGCGGTGATTAGGTTGCTAAATCAATCTAATCGTTGATGTCTGCGGTGATTTTCAAGATTTAATAAAACTTTTTTTGGGCTGCGGGTGGCGGCTTGCCCTGCGAGATTTGCCTAGATTTGCGTAATCTTTTAAGGCTTAGCCGCCAAAGAGGTAGATGGTGCCGATGACAAGGATTATCCAAATAACGACTGCGGTTAAAAGAGGCTTATCGGATAAGAGCACTTTTTCGGGACTTTCGCCTTCGTGCTTTTCGTAAATATCTTGCAGATACCGCATGAGTCCATAGGCCACAGGGATAATGGTAAGCATCAGCCACTTTCTCTGAAAGAAAGGAGGCAGAAATTCCGGCATGAGAAGCCCCAAAGATATTTTGACACCTCGAGGATTTTCCAGGAATGTAAAAAGCGCATACGAAATAAATGTTGAGGTGGCAAAAATGGATGCGTAGACATCTAAAAGCCGTTCTGAGTAATGGGAAAGAGATTTCCTTACTGCAGCTTTTTGGGCATCGCTGTATTGAGAAATAAGAGTAAGCTCAGAACGTCGTTTGCCAACTGCTAAGAAAAGAGAAATGGCAACAGTTGTTAATAATAACCAGACAGAAATATGCAGTCCGGTGGCAAATTCTCCAGCATAGACACGAAAGATGTAGCCTGCGGCCAAAACTAGAATATCGATGATGGCAATATGTTTAAGAAACATGGAGTAGCATATTTGTAAAATAACATATGCAACAATAAGGAGAAAAAATCCTTTACCGATAAAGAATCCTGCCCATAAAGAAAGTATGGTAAGTATACTGGCAATAAGAAGTGCATAGGGAATAGAAAGATTCTTGTTTGCTAAGGGGCGAAATTTCTTAAACGGGTGGAGACGGTCTTTTTCGATATCGAAAATATCGTTCATAATATAGATGGCTGATGAGAGACCGCAGAAAACAAAGAAACCAACCAAGACTTTTTGGAGAAGAAAAACGTTGAACAGCTCTCCGCCGAATGTGATGGCTGCAAAAATGGCCAGGTTTTTAATCCATTGCCGAGGTCTTAATAATTTGAGGGTATTATAAGCTTTTTTTCTCATTGTTTTTTCTTAGCATATAGTGAAGAAACAGTATTGCTCCTCCTGCCACAATGATGATCATAATAATAGCAAACAATTTGCCACGACTTTCCAAGATAAGAGAAACAATACCCAATATAGCAGAAACCAACCAGTAAAACAACGCGATGCGCCGCTGTCCAAATCCAAGCCGCAGAAGTAAATGATGTAAATGTTTGTTGTCGTGTCGAAATGGAGAATGCCCGGTTGCGATACGACGGGCAACCGTGACAACACCATCAACCATAGGTACTCCCATCACAAGCATGGCTGTGGCAAGTTTTGCTCCTGAGAGAATAGAAACGACAGCCAGCAACAGATAGACCGAAGTGGCGCTATATCCTGGGAAAATTTTTGCCGGGTAAAAATTAAACAGGAGGAATCCAAGACTCGCTCCTGCAATAATAAAGGAGAGGGTTGCTGCAATAAGTGAGTTTTGGTCGGAAAGCGGAAAGCGAAGACTCAAAATGCCAATAATAATTGCCGAAATTGCCACAATGCCAGGCATTTGTCCATCGACACCCTTGCTCCAGTTAAGCATGTTGGTAACCCAGACAATCCAGACAATCGCCACAAGATCTGAAAAATGTAAACCAACAGTTTGGATAAAATCAAATGGCATTTTTATGGTATCCAAATGCAGTATGCCGCCAAAAGGATTGGTAATAAAAGAAATCGTTGCGCCGCTTCCAACCACAATTACTGCACACAGAATATTAATGACAAACCGTATGTAGGGGGAAATATCAAACTTATCATCTAATACGCCAGTAATAAGCGCAAGAAAGCTTGCAGCAAAAAGTGCTACTAGCATGAGAGTAAGAGGGAGGAAAAAAAATGTTGTGAGAATAATGCCGATAAAAAGCGGTATGCCTCCAGCTCGTGGGATCGGTTTTTTATGAATCATGGCCGGGTGCTTGTGCGTTTTTGGGTCATCAAAAAGACCAAGTTTTTTTATAAAGATAAGTGAAATAGGAGTAGCGATTGCAGTGAGTAAAAAAGCGACGATGAAAGGAAAAAAAACAACAGTATTTTGCATTTTTTAGAAAATAATAAGTATTGTTCGCATGATAACAAAAAGTGCCAGAAGAGAGACTAAAAAACTTGTTGCTGCAAGAAATCGTGCAACGAGCGGCATTTTATTATAAATGAAAAACATGGCAATACAATTGCTTATCCATATAACGGTTGCAACCCCAAATGGAATAAAGATTTGAATTTTAGTGCCAAGTCTGGTTTCTCCCCAGGGCATTTGGTTAAAAAGTGGAATAAAAGCGGGAAGTTTTGCAAACGAGAGTAAAGCAAAAAGGCCATGAAAAAACAAAAGAATAAAAGAAAAAAGCGCACTTGCAAAAATAATTTTATCAGAAAAGAGCTGTTTAATAGATGCGTTCATAAATAATTGCATTATAGAGTAGTATGCGTTCTGCGTATCCATACAGTCGAAAAGGAATAAGTGATTTAGAAGAAACGACGAGATATTTTGGTTTTGTTCTGTCAAGCACCATTTGTGTTTCTGCAACAGAGTTTTTCGATGCTGTTATATGATATGCAACAGCGTAACGTCCTGGGGGTAATGTGTTGGTGAGGGTATAGATTTGGGCACTATCTCCCCACACGAATAGTTGATCACCCTTTTTTATATGGGTTTTAATAAATGCTGCGACTGCGTAGTCAGAGGGTGTATTTTTATCAAAAAAACTTTGGTAGTCAGAAACGCTTTTGGAATTTGTCAAAAATGCAATAAAGTTTTGATAGTAAAGAAACGTTTTTCCATAAAAGGTAAAGTTTTTTAGTATAAGTATTGATAAGACAAAAAACAGCAATACGATACCTTTTTGATAGCTTTTTGTGTTTCCATTCCAAAATAAAAGGCCAAGCATGTAGACAAAGCTGGGAAGAAGTACGAGCAAATAATGTGTGTATGGCCTTTGCGAGAAAAACGCATTAAAGACTGCAAATGAAAACCATAAAAAAATAAAAAGCCGATTGTGGCCAAGTACGTTTCGTTTTAGAAAGAAAATGCTTGTGACGATTGCTAAAAGCAAGAGCTTTAGAAACAGAAGGCCTTGGGGAAAAAGCAGGGTATTGCCATAGCCAACATAGCCAACATTTTGTTTGAGAGCTGCATTAATAAAATCAAAAAATGCACCTTTTGTGAGAAAAAATGCAATAGTTACAAGGGCTGGAAGTGCAAAAGCAATACAAAGGGGCACAAGTTTTGGCAGAAGGGTTTGTATGTTTATTTTTCTCTCAATTGTGACGAATCCCAGGAAAAGAAAAAATGCAGCAAAATCAAAGACTGCAACAACTTTGAAAAGAAACGCCAGTCCTAAAAGGAAACCAGCAATAAAAGGATGAAGGATAAAGGATGAAGGATAAAAAGAGATTTTTTTATCTTGCGTTGTTGCTTGATTGAATATCAATAATCCTCCAAGGAGAATAGGTAACAGCATAAAATTTTCAGCATTCGCAATATTGCCTTCAAGCAGCGGGAGTCCAAAGAAAACAGCAAAGATTCCCGTTGTCCATAAAGCTGTTTTTTTTTCAGTTGGCTGTGAGTTATAGAGTTTCCGAGCAAGAAGATAGAAGATAAAAACACTCGCTAAACCAAAGAAAAGAGAAACAAGTCGAATAGTAAATTGATCAGAAGAAAAAAACGCGTACAGCATATAGAGAAGTGGTGGTTTGTTGTCCCAAATATCCCGATAGAGGAGTCGTCCATGATTTATGCCCATACCAACTACCTGATAGATGCCTTCATCGCCATACCAGTAGGGCTCAAAGAGAGAGGGAAGTCGAAGTAAAAAGAAAAGAAAGGATATTGCGATGAGAAACCAACAATCTACTGTTTTTTCGATCTTCCCAAGCATTTTCATTATAGTTTTTCTGTCACTTTGTACTCAAGTCGCTTTCCAAGCATCAGTTGCGTATGGGAAATAAGTGCCGGCAGCGTTGAGAGAAAGAATCCCACCACAGGTAAAAGCACAAATTCCAACGGAAAAAGAAATTGCCGTGTTGGGGAAGCATGTGCGTGTTTTGGCCGCTGTCGAAAATCAATAATAATCATAGCCAGCGTTGCTAAAAGACAACACGTAAGAATTATCCCTGCCAGCCTGGGAAGATTATAGCCAAGCGTAGTTCTGGAAAATGCAGGATTAATAAACGGCATAACGTTTGCTGCAATGGTAATAATAAACCAGTTAACCGGCCAAAGGAAGTGATCAAGAAGGACATTGTAAAGCATAAGCGTTTTTCTGACAAATGGAACGCCTGGTACAGTGAGCCACCACTTAATAAAGAGTGGATCATCAGAAACTCCCCATGACCACCGCCGTTCTTGATCGTATTTATTTTTGAGACTCTTTATATACGAAGAAGAAAGCGGTGCATCCATAGATGTTTTTAAAAAAAGTGGCTCTACCCAGACCTCGCCGTGTAATTTGTAGAATGCCTTAAAGAAAATGCGGTAGTCTTCGGGAATTACATCGACATCCCAGAAACCAATATCTTTTAAAAGTCGAAAGGAAAGAGAATAGGTTGAGTTTGCAACAAGCCGATCATTCTGAACCAGAAGACCTGTCCGCCAAAGACTGCCAAAAAAAGAAATAACACGAATTGGCGCCGGCACCTTCCAAAAATTATTATAGCTTACATTTGCAGACTGCCAAAATTTATTATATGGTTTTTTATCGGTGAGAAATTTATGTGCAAGCAGGGCAAAATACTGCGGATCGAATATTGAGTCCGCGTCAACAGAAGAAATTGTCGCAAAGTTAGTATCAATACCTTTTTCGACCAGCATATCGTCTGCTACTTTTCCGGCATATGCTTGGTTTGAAGATTTCCCTTTTACTTCACCGGCGACATCCGGGTGGTACGTTGCGAATATGCCGCCAAAGGTTTTTTTAAATTCGTCGATTAAGATTACTGCTTTTTCCTGAGCCTGACTTTCGCGTTGTTCCATACCAAGCACCACATAGATTTGTTTTGTAGGAAATGTTTGCGCGGCCAAAGACACAATAGATTCTCTTAACTTATTAACACTTTCCTTATAATTGGGAATAATAACAACATGGGTAATTTTACGAAAGTTTTTGTTGGTTTTTGCTTGCGCAAGCCAATCATGTTGTTCGGCAAGGCGAATTTTTTTTGCTGCAATAAATGCAGTTATTGCCAAAGAGAATGATTTATAGAACCAGTACACGTCAAAAAAGAGAATAAAATAGGCAAGCGCCAGAGGAAAAAAAAGCGATCCCCAGATTGGGAAAAAAATGAGCGTCCATGAAACAAGACCTGGTACAAGCTCCAAAGTCCGTTTTGTCTTAATAGGGTAGCGGGTAAATATTTTTTGGAAAAACTTTGTCATAATAAATAGCGTTTAGCGTATAGCGTTTAGTTTAAAGATAGACTTTGCATTTTTGGTTGTTTGTTTGTCGACTTCTTCCAAAGGAATACCCTTGATTTCGGCGATTTTCTGCCCTACCAGTATAGCATAGGAAGGCTGGTTTCGCTTGCCTCGATGGGGCTGGGGTGTAAGAAAGGGACTGTCGGTTTCAACGAGAATCCTATCAAGTGGAACATATTTGACCAAATCAGCAAGGGCTGTGTCTTCTCCCGGGGCGAGCCCTTTATAAGTAATGTTGCCGTCGAAGCCCACACAGAAGCCAAGATTAAGCACGCTTTTGAGTATTTCGATGTTCCCGGCAAAGCAGTGGAACATGCCGGGATTATGATTTAGGATTAATGATTTATGACTCGTGAGAATATCAATAATTTCTTTTCCAGCATGTCTATTATGGATTTGTAAGGGAAGTTTGAGCTTGTGGGCGAGTTCGATTTGTTCAATAAAAATTTTTCTTTGAAGGATTGGATCAGTTATACCATTTGACTGGTACCGGTAGTTATCCATGCCGATTTCGCCAATTGCCACTACTTTTTTACTTGATTTTGCTATATTTTCTAATTGTTCAATCCAGTCTGTTCCAAGTTCAATTTTATCCGCATGGTGTGGGTGCACGCCCACAATCGCATACAGATTATCATATTTTTCGGCCAACTCGACTGCTTTCTGGCTTGAATCAAGTTTGGTACCGACATTGATAATGGTTGTAACACCGGCAGCAACAGCGCGTTTTATAACCTCATCGTAATCTTTTTCAAACGCCGCAAAATTCAAATGACAATGGACATCAATCATGATTATATTATAAACCTATTGAATACGAGGAAACAGGGGTTTTTGGGAAGTGATGTTTGGCCCTTTGAATTGCTCTTCGATTTTTTTGGCAGTTTCCGGTAGAAAAGGTTCCAAAAGTCCTGCAATTTCTTGGATTTGATCAACCGCGTGGGCAAAAATAATTTTTAGTCGATGGTCATTCGTCTTTAGCAATACCCAGGGTTTTTCTTCGTTGATAAATTTATCAAGAGCAGAAATTTTTTGCCATATAAAGGCGAGCGCATCATTAAATCTAAACTCAGACAACGCTTCTGAATACTCATCAACGTTAATCAAATGTCCAGACACTCTGGTTTCTGATCCCAATTGTTGATAATTACTCGTTTCACAAAGTTTTGCAACACGTGAGATAAGATTTCCCAAGCCATTTGCCAAATCTGCATTGTAGGCAATCTTGAATTTATCCTCCGAAAAATCACCATCCGAGAAAGGGGAAATAAAACGCAGGCAATAATACCTAAGCGCATCAACACCATATTTTTCAATAAGGTCAATTGGATTAATAACATTGCCAAGTGTTTTACTCATCTTCTGTCCATTTACTGTTATGTATTCATGCACAAAAATTTTCTTGGGCAATAGTAATTTTGCAGACAATAAAAACGCTGGCCAATACACTGCATGAAACCGAGTAATTCCCTTGCCAATCACATGTAAATCAGCAGGCCACCACTTCTTGTACTGCTTTTCGTCCCATCCAAACCCAACCCCGCTTTGATAGATATTTAAGGCGTCAAACCAGACGTACATCCGTTGTGTTGAGTTATCTGGTACTGGCACTCCCCAATTCTTCGCACGTTCATTACTGCGGGAAATACTTATATCCTGCAGACCTTGTTTTAAAAACGCCAACACCTCATTTTTTCGCTCGTCAGGAATAATTGCAAGTTTTCCACTTTCGATTAAATTTTTTATTTGTTCGGTATAGCGAGACAATGTAAAGAAATAATTTTCCTCTTCTACTTCATCCAGTTTTTTTCCAGGATGCTCAAAACATTCACCATTTTTATTGAGCTCTAAAACTTCGTAAAATTGTTCACACCCGACACAATACAGTCCTTTATATTTCTTTTTGTAAATATCGCCATTGGCTGCACACCTACGCCACAATTCTTGACTTGAAGGAAAATGATGTTTTTTGTCGCTTCCTTTTTGCCACACATCATATTTGGCATTTAATTTTTCGACCAGTGTCACAAACAAATTATTATTAAGATCAACAAATTCCTGAATTGGCACACCCGCTTTTTCTGCTGCTTGCACATTTTTTAGTGCATTTTCATCTCCACCGCATAATTTGAGCACTTCGTCACCAATTTGTTTGTGATAGCGCGCAATAACATCTGTTTGGACAAATTCCAATGCATGGCCAATGTGCGGCTTGGCATTCACGTAGGGAATTGCGCTGGTAATATAAAATTTAGCCATGTCGTGATTTTAGCAGCATTGTTTCCTTTATACAAATAACCGAGGTGTCAATAGAGATACACTTCGGAAGTGTATTAGGTAGGACACATCGGTGTTTGCCCGGTGTCTCTCTTGTTATTCTCTCTGGTTAAAAAAGAGTTCTATAGTTATAAAAAGACCAATGAGAAGAACAAGGAAAAATATATTTTTTAATCCAAATAGGCGAAGGAGAAGATACAATATTGAAAAAAGTGCAAGAAGTATTCCCCGGCGGATGTTATTTAAGAGAAACCCGGTCAAGGAAGACATGGATAGAAAAACAAGACCAAAGAATAGATAGGTAATGGTAAATGGTAATTGGTAAATGGTAAATAGTGACGTCGGCGGATAAGAAAAAACAATATATCCAAGACCGGCAAAAGACAAAAGACTAATAAGTAATAACCAGAATGGCCGTTTCTTTCTCCGCATAATTATTTTAATCGAAGAAATTCTTTTTCCGTTGACTCTGCTTGTTTGATAATCCCTTTTACTAAGCCTTTTTTGAGTTCTTTGGCGTGGATCGGAACAGGAATAATTTGTTTTCTTTTTGGATGATACATGATAAGATGGCTTCCTGTTTGCCGTTTCTGAATAAACCCAAGCTTTTCAAGAATTTTTACAACCTCACGAGCTTTGAATGATGCCATGTTTTTACAACGAAGAAAATACTGGGTTTGCAACAGTTACTTTTGAAATAATGATCTGTTGTGTTTCCGTAGGAATATCTTCTCCTTCTTCTTTAAGAACTGCTAAATAGCCTTGCATAGCATCTTTTATATTGGTAACTGCTTCTTCGAATGTTTCTCCCTGCGTTGCACATCCTGGCAGAGTCGGAACACTAACAGTATATCCCCCTTCTTTAGCTGGCTCAAAAATAGCAGTATATTCTAAGATTTTTTGTTTAAGATGTTTTTTCATAGCATTAAGTATCATATCATGTAAATCGGGGGTTGACAACTACTGGCACTCGTGTTATATTAGTGCTAATTCATATACTTCTATGCACGATTTAACACAACGACAAATTCAAATCCTCCGAAGTCTTATCGAGGAATACATCGACACAGCAGAGCCTGTGGGGTCGGAAACACTCGAAAAAAAACACAGCATTAGCGCATCCCCTGCAACCATTAGAAACGAAATGGTGCGTCTTACAGAACTTGGATACCTTAAGAAACCTCACACATCTTCAGGACGTGTGCCAACATCAGCAGGCATGAAGTTTTATGTCAAGCAACTCATGAAAGAAAAAGATCTTTCGGTGGCAGAAGAAGTGGCGGTCAAAGAAAAACTGTGGGACTTTCGGGAAAAAGAAGAAAAGTTTTTTAAGGAACTCACAAAATCCTTGGCCCAGCGGACAAAAGCATTGGCCATGGCCACCACCGAAGAAGGCGATTTTTACTGTTCGGGTTACGCCAACATTTTAGACATGCCTGAATTTTTTGACATTGACATGACAAAAAGTTTACTGGCTGTGATTGATGAATATGAATATTTCCATACGCTTTTTGCAAGTATTTTAGGGGAAGAAGATGTGCATGTCCTTTTGGGTGAGGAATTAGGGCCACAAATGAAAGGTCCCTATGGTTTTGTGTTTACACACTACGAAACATCAAAACATAAAGCTGGAGAAATCGGCGTTTTAGGGCCAACCAGACTTAATTACACATCAATTGTGCCAATGGTCAGATATTTCGGAGAATTAACTGAAGAAATTGCGATGGGATGGTAGCGAAAAAATCTCAAATTCCAAATATCAAATAACAAATAAATACCAATGACAAAAAGTGATCAAAAACAACAAGAAAAAAAACAAGATGAGAAGCAAATTGACAATAAAGAAGTAGAGATTCTCAAAACTAAAAATCAGGAATTAGAAAATCAGGTAAAACGGGTACTTGCCGATTATCAAAATTTAGAAAAAAGAGTAGCGGAGCAACGACGAGAGTTGATAATGAGCGCGAATAAGGATTTGCTCTTGAAAATTTTACCAATTTTAGATACACTAGTACTTGCAAGTAAGCACTCGCAAGACCAAAGTTTGCAGGTAAGTATTCAACAATTTTTAGATGTATTAAAAAACGAAGGAATTACAAAAATTAAGACAGAAAACGAAGATTTTGACCCAAACACAATGGAAGCAATAGGTACTAAAAAGGGAGAAGAGGGAAAAATTATTGAAGAAGTAAGAAGTGGATATATGATAGGAGATAAAATTTTGCGAGTAGCGCAAGTGATAGTAGGTTCTGCAGAGCAAAATGCAGAAGGAAAATAATATGGGAAAAATAATTGGTATTGATTTAGGTACAACAAATTCATGCGTTGCGGTTATGGAGGGTGGATCGCCAAAAGTTATCCACAGTGCAGAAGGACGCAATGTTATTCCATCGGTGGTTGACCCGATAACTCATGTTGTTGGCGATGTTGCCAAGCGTCAGTTAGTGCTTAAGCCCAAGCGGACAGTTTTTTCTGTCAAACGGCTGATGGGGCGAAAATTCAACGACGAGTCGGTACAACGCGACATCAAATGGCTTCCCTATACAGTAAAAGCAGGCCGTGACGGCATGGCAGTTGTCGAAGTCGAAGGAAAAACACTCACTCCCCAGGAAGTATCTGCGATGATTCTTCAAAAAATTAAGGCAGATGCCGAATCTTATTTGGGCGGCAAAGTAACCCAAGCGGTTATTACCGTTCCTGCATATTTTGATGATTCGCAGCGTCAAGCAACCAAACAAGCAGGCGAAATTGCGGGTTTGGAAGTTTTGCGTATTATCAACGAACCAACTGCTGCGGCACTCGCTTACGGGTTAGATAAAAAAAACGCCCACACTATTGCAGTCTATGATTTAGGTGGTGGAACGTTTGATATTTCGATTCTAGAGCTTGGTGAAGGGGTCTACGAAGTAAAGTCAACCAATGGTGATACTCACTTGGGTGGCGATGATTTCGATCAAAAAATAGTAGGTTATTTAGCGGAAGAATTCAAAAAAGAAAATAGTGTTGATTTGCAAAAAGATCCGCAGGCACTGCAGCGACTTCGAGAAGCAGCAGAAAAAGCAAAAATCGAACTTTCCAGTAGCACCGAAGCCCAGATCAATCAACCCTTTATTACTCAAGGTAAAGAAGGCCCATTGCACTTGACCATGACCTTAACTCGGGCAAAGCTTGAGCAATTAGTTGATGAGCTGGTGCAAAAAACCATAAAACCAGTTGAACTCGCCTTCAAAGATGCAAAAGTCAAAGTATCAGATATCGATGAGGTTGTTTTGGTTGGAGGAATGACTCGCATGCCAAAGATTGTTGAAGCAGTCACCAAGTTTTTTGGCAAAGAACCAAATAAATCAGTCAATCCGGACGAAGTTGTGGCAGTTGGCGCAGCAATTCAGGGAGGCGTTTTAGGTGGAGAAGTCAAAGACGTGTTACTGTTGGACGTTACACCCTTAACTTTGGGTCTAGAAACATTGGGTAGTGTATCGACACCTCTGATTAGCAGAAATACAACAATACCATCATCGAAATCGCAAGTGTTTTCCACAGCAGCAGATAATCAAACACAGGTAGAAATTAACGTTTTGCAGGGAGAACGGCCTATGGCATCTGATAACAAATCATTGGGACGGTTTGTTTTGGATGGTATTCCACCAGCCCCTCGTGGTGTGCCGCAAGTTGAAGTAACGTTTGATATTGACGCCAGCGGTATTTTAAGTGTCAAAGCACACGATAAAGCAAGTGGAAAAGAACAGAGTATCAAAATTACCGGCTCGACAGGATTATCAAAAGATGAAGTGGAGAAAATGACCAAAGAAGCCGAAATACATGCCAAAGAAGATGCAGAGAAAAAAGAAAAAATCGATGCCAGAAATGCCGCAGACGGGCTTATTTTTACTGCCGAAAAATCGCTCAAAGATGCCGCAGGTGCCAGTGGTACTGGAGACAAGGTCAAAGAAGATCTTAAAAAAGAAGTCGAAGATAAAATCTCGGAGTTGAAAAAAATACTTGATACCGGCACCAAAGAAGAACTGGAGAAAAAAACAAGCGAACTCTCCGATAGTTTGCAAAAAGTCGGAGCGGCAATGTCGCAAAACCAGCAACAAGCAACAAGTGACAAGCAACAAGAAGAATCAAAAGAAGAGGCCGATAAGGAAAAGAAAGAGAAAAAGTCGGACAAGGATGAGCCGGTTGAAGGGGAAGTGGTAAATTAAATTCAAAGTTCAAAATGCAAAATTCAAAATTTGGCGCGAAGAGGGCGCTTTTTTAGTATAATACAGCTATGGCAAAAGATTTTTACGAGACATTAGGAGTTTCTAAATCTGCTTCTGATAATGAGATCAAGCGGGCGTATCGAAAGTTGGCGTTGCAGTATCATCCTGATCGAAACAAGGGAAAGGAGTCAGAAGAAAAATTTAAGGAAGTAACAAGGGCTTACGAAGTGCTGTCTGATTCTCAGAAAAAACAACAGTACGATCAGTTTGGATCTGCGGCATTCGAACAGGGAGGACCAGGACCTTTTGGAGGCGCTGGTGGACCATTTGGTGGTGGGCAAACTGGTCAATACGGTCCGTTTAGATACACCTATACGACCAATGGTGGTGGTAATGATTTTGATTTTGGAGGGTCTGATCCGTTTGAGATTTTTGAGCAATTTTTCGGCGGTGCATCACCATTTGGTCAACAACGACAACGGCGCTCTGTCTACTCAATCACTATTGATTTTATGGAGGCAGTTCATGGCAGCGAAAAAAAAGTTACTATCGATGGAAAGTCTCAGACCATCAAAATTCCCGCAGGTGTTGATGATGGTACACGTATCCGTTTTAATAACTATGATGTTGTTGTAGAAGTTCGTCCAGATCAAAGATTTCGTCGGGAAGGCGCAAATGTTATTTCCGAGCAAGAAATTTCATTTGCTCAGGCAGCAGTGGGCGACACCATTGATGTTGAGACAGTTGATGGTAGTGTTTCCCTTCGGATTCCATCAGGGACACAACCAGACGCAGTTATTAGGCTTCGCGGCAAAGGCATTCTCCATCTTCGTGGTTCCGGCAAAGGCGATCATTATGTGAGAATAAAAATTTCAATCCCAAAAAATCTCTCCAGCCGCCAAAAACAACTCCTCGAAGAATTCGAAGAAGAGGGAAATAAAAAGAAAAGTTGGTTTTAATGTTAAATATGATGTTGCCAAATACTTATATAGAACCAGTAAAAATATATATTGATAAACCATTTATTGTGGAATGGGATGCACTATGTCAAAAAGTAAATCCTCCTCCTGTATTTTGCGAACTACCAGATGAATTAAAATTGAGATCTATTTCAAGTTCCGGAACAGTAGAGACCTATACTTTTACATCATCTATGGTTTCACTAGCTAGCGTAGGAACTTCCACCACCACAACCTTTTAGAATTAGAATTATGCAATGACAGTCCAAAAACGAAGTAATTTTGAATCGTTTTACCTTTAATGCTGTCAGTGCAAAATAGAAATGTCCGCTTTTTTGTATTCACTTCATAGGGTACTTTCTCCAGGGATGATTGTCAGGCGGTTTCCAATTTAGTTTATGAGTTGTTAAAATAATCGGTTGTTTGATTCTCTGTTTTTTTGGCTTTTCTGGTAAGAGGATGTATTCAAGTTCATATTCTTTGAGAATGATATGCGTTGTCTGATCAAGCCAGGTTTCCATGCGAACAATTTCTAGAGGTCTGGCTGTTGTTGGTTGTATTTCCGTTAGCTGGTACCAGTTGTTTTTGAATTGAATAGTGAAATCATTGTTTATTCTTCTTGTTTCATGGATTGAAAAAATATGGTCAAGTTGTTTTTTCTCAGTATCGGTGAGTTGTTTATGAACAGTACCTGTTTTTGCCGGTATAACTGAAAACTGCTGGTTAAATTTTGGGATAAATACTTCTTTGAGAAATGCGTTGCCCTCGTCTGGAGTATTGATCCCGGCGAGTCGCATTTCTTTGACCAACCTGTCCTGCAAGGTTTGAAAAAGTCGCTCAATTCTTCCTTTTGCCTGTGGGGAGTTTGCCGAGATAAGTTCAATAGAAAGCATCCTTGCTGCTCGTTCGAATTGTGTGATTAGTTCGGTATTATCAACAGCGCTTTTATGGTTAATTTTGTAGGTGGAGAATTTATCAAGGTAAATACTTATTGGTTTGCCAATATCTTCTGTGTATCCTTTCCAAAAGGTAAATACCGGAACAATTCCTTCATGAGCTGCAAATTCTGCTTTTGTAATTTGTCCTGTCGCATCATCAATACTTGCTAAAAGACAAGCCTCGATAGAATTTCCATTTGCATCAACAAATCTGTTTTCAAACCAATGGTGGTACGAGCCATCAAATTGCTGAAGTTCTCCAAAGTATTCTTTTCTTGGTCGCCAGGAGCGATATTGCAATTGTTTCTGTTTTCTTGATTTCCATAAGCCCTCCCTAATCATCCACAGTCGTGTCGTTTCATGGCTAATGTGGATTGAATGATTTTCTTGCAGTTTTTCAGTCGCAAATGAAGGCTTAAAATCAGTATAGCTTTTATGAATAACAGAAAGAGCATTTTCCTTAATGGAAAAATCAATGTGGTGATTTCCAGGTCTTCCTTTTAATCCATGCACAACAGCAGCTATTCCATCATCTTGCACGGCAAGCTTTAGTCTTCGTATTTGTCGTGTTGATACACCAAGCATCTTTGCTGCCTGACCTGGTTTCATTTCTTTATCGATAACTTTTGTGATAATGGTAAATCGATATTGTTCTTCAGAGGTAACCATATGAGGTGGGGGCAGGGCACTACTGTAGCATTTTCTTTTGTTTAGAAAGCGGACGTTTCTAATTTGCTAAAGGCGGACATTTCTATTTTGGTGTAATAATTTGTCTTATAGTATTGACAAGAAGGGAATTTTGTGGTATAGTCCAACCTGTAAAAGTTCCAAAAAAGGCATTTGCGTGCCTGTATTGTGTTCTTTTACTTCGTCCTTCCGAAGCTTTATGCGGAGGGGGACAGTTCTTTGACATATCGCAAACTGTAATTTTAGTCACTATTGAGTGCGATTTTTTGTTCCGCCTATGGCGGGATAAAGACGCGCACTCAATAATAGTCCTCTGATGAGCATATTTCCCTAGGAGGTTTCCCGTGAGTAAATCGTCGTCTCAAGAGAAAGAAGAGAAAGTCCCTTGGCCGGTTTTCATCGGTGCTATGGCTTTCCTTGCTTTCCTAACCGGTGTCGTCCAGTGGCTATGGCCATAACCCTCGGAACGAGGCTAGTTTTTCCTAGTTAGCGACTGACTCATCATGGTAACGTTTTGGTTCTTCGTCGAAATCCTCCTGGCTGGAGCTATAACAAGGCTTAACTGGCGTCTGGATCCTGCGGCAACGCGAGTTCAGACAACAGTTTCACTTACACTTCAGGCGGTAACTGGCCTGGAGATGCTCATCATCGCCGGATTCCTAAGGTGTGGATAATACTCGTTCTGCGAAAGCAGGATTGAAGTGAATAATTATGGACTCCCGCGGGGGAATAGTTGGCAAGGGGGTTATTCATCATGCGTGGCTTGGCAGAGGACATTCGTGTACTCAAGCTAGCGGCAGTCGCGACAGGCGCTACTGTTGTTTTTACCTTGAGCGCGTACGTATTGCTGCATCAGCTGTGGCAAGCGATTTACGGAGGACTTTATTCTCTCGGGATCTTCAAGTCGACCGTTTCGTATCTCACAGGTGAGGGCATCCCTGATCCTTACCTGGTCGGTGCTACGTGGATTATCTGGACCATAATCACCCTGGTGGCACTCGTCGCATTGTACCAGGTGTTGCGGGCGGTGGGGTTCTCACCGAAAGCTCGCCAGGCAGTCAACGAGTATGTTGCCGATTCAGCCGCGGAAGCCACGGTGGCTTTCTTGAGCAAGCTTTCTCCTGAGCAACGAGAGCTGTTTGCTCAGAATCCTCGCATAGAGGCTCTTCGTAACCAGATTGCTCTCGAGAGTGGGAATCAGGAGTCGCCGCTTCGCATGCTCAAAGCAGGGGAAGATACTCCTGAAGATAAGGCCGCCAATGGTGGCGAATAAGTAAGCATGGTTTGCGATTTAGTATTCCAACCAAACATCTATCCGCTGGGTAGATACAGGTTGGTTCCCCGGTGGCCGATTTGCGCACACTGCGCTTTTTGACCACCGGGTTTTTCGTGGTTTCAACCGACACCTTACTTGTAAAGCTGACTATGTGTGCCAAGAGTAACAAAGTATGCAACAGTTTCTTTTCCAATTGTTACTTCTTCGTAAAGAGCTCTATAATCAGCAGTAATATCAATGCTTCTGTAGCCTGCATATTTGTCTCGTAATAGATGGTTATTCAGTTGAGTATCCATTGAGTTTTTACGAAAAATGCGGATACAGGCATCAACGCTATTTTGGATTCTTACATTTACCTTTTTGTATTGCCTGTAAAACTTGGGGTCGAAGAATACTCTCATTAATCTCTGTGAAGCCATGCAATTGCATCTTCAGCATTGTCAAATATTGGAGAGTGATTTCCTGTTTTTAGATTCTTCTTTGCTTGACGCATAACGCCTTTGAGGTATTCGTTTGGTATCTCATCGGTCGCGCTAAAGGTAATTTTTTTTGTTTTAATAAGCTGCCGAAGCAATCCATTTACAAGGCTGCTTAAACTAAGCCCAAGCTGTTTTGCAACTCTTTGTGCATTTGCTTTTACTTCTGGTTCGGTTTTAATGTATATTGCCGCTGTTTGCATTGTGAATAAAGTATATATATGGTATATACCTTTGTCAAGTATTGCAGGTTGTTTTCTGCCCGGGGGCTTGTTGTGTCCCAGAATTTGCTGACATTTCTGGAGGCACGGAGGGGATTCGAACCCCTGCATGACTGTTCTGCAAACAGCTGCGTTACCACTTCGCCACCGTGCCACGTACAAAATAAAAGATTTTTACGTGGCTGGAACGTTTAATCCAAAGGATTATTACGTTCTGCCATTCTACGAGTATAGCAAAATAGATAATCTAAAGCTACTTATGATAAAATAAAACACAGTGAAGAATCCAGAATACGAAACACCAGAAAGAGAAAGTGATGAAACTGGCTATAGCGAAAAAGAAGAAGCTTTGGACATTGAAGTTCGGGCGGGCGAGTGGCAGAATCTTAAAAAATTTAAAACGTATCAACGCAGATCTCGACAAGGTAAAATCATTATTACCTACCAGGCGGTTTCGAATAGACTAAATCAGTTAGTTGCGCTATACTATACATTCGTTGGCAAGAATCCGAAAGAAGGAGCAAAAATGCTTTCGGAGTTGCGAAAACTCCGACTCATACAGGAAATCTTGCTCAACTGTCTTGTTTGGGAACCCAAGGGTCAATTGCAAAAAGACATGGTGCCGGAGGAAGTGTGGGAACTGATTAAATAAGCGGGTCGGTAGTTCACCGGTAGAACGCTTCACTGATAATGAAGAAGTAGATGGTCCGATTCCATCCCGACCCACAGAATCTTGAGTCCGATTCTCCCGCAAAGCGCGGGATCTCGCCTTGCTCGACATCCCGACCCACTGAATATGAAAGTTACCACAATCAAAACCCACAAAATTACAGTTAAAGACACAAATCTTTATACAATTTTAGATAGGTATCTTTCCAAAGTTTCCGAAAAAACTATTGTTGTTGTCACGTCAAAAATTATTGCGATTACTGAGGGTCGCATTGTTAAAATAGGAGATATCAGTAAAAATGAGTTAGTACAGCAAGAAGCAGAATATTTCCTGCCGCCTGATCCCAAATATCATTTCTCCCTCACCATTAAAAATAGTTTGCTTATCCCAAGCGCAGGGATCGACGAATCAAATGGCAATGGGTACTACATTTTGTGGCCTGGTAATCCTCAAAACTGCGCATATCAAATACGGGAGTATCTCACCAAGCGATTCAACCTCAAAAATGTCGGCGTCATCATCACCGACAGTAAAACAACGCCGCTTCGCTGGGGTGTTACGGGCACTGCAATTGCATACAGCGGTTTTGTTCCACTTAATAATAAAATTGGCACGCCAGATATTTTTGGCAGAAAGTTGCAAGCAACACAGGTAAATATTATGGATGGTCTTGCTGCTTCGGCAGTTGTGGTAATGGGGGAAACCAACGAGCAAACACCGATTGCAATTATTGAAGACGTACCGTTTGTAGAATTTCAGGACCGAAATCCAACAGACGAGGAGCTCAACGCATTAAAAATTGCCATCAAAGACGACCTCTACGCCCCGCTTTTACAAAGTGTTGAATGGAAAAGAGGTAGAGTAAAATAGTTCGACTTATCTCTCCAAACTGAATTCCACAAGTGCTTTTTTTATTATTTCGTCGGTGGTTGAAAACCCTTTTTTGTAAATAATCTTTTCGGAATAATCAATGTCTTCAAAATAGGCGAGTTGAGTCCTAAAAATTTTCTCATTGAATTCATTGCCGAAAATTTCCACGCCCTTGCCCGTTATCTCGGAGATAGTATGGTACGCTTTGAGAATGAAATACAAATCAACATAGTCTTTCCATTTGGCCCTACGGCCGAGAGCAAACGCTTTCATAGCGGCAAGTGTAAGAATATCGGGTAGTTTTATGATATCACCGAACGATTCTGAAAAATTAATTTTGTAGGGAAAGTGAAAAAAGGTGAACTTAATTCCATCTATTAAAAATGTATACTCGCCTTTTTTATTAACGAGAACTGTATCAATAGCTTTGTGTTTCGTGATTTTTGTTTCAATAGAATAATTGTGAAATCCATCAAACCTAAATAAGTCAAAATCTAAAGACTCCCTGTGCCCAAAATGAAGCGCTATCGCGGTGCCTCCAACCAAGCCAAAACTTTTTGAAAATTTTTTTACAATTGACAGGAGTTTTAATTGTTCGCTGGTAAAAATTTCTTTATGCATATTTTTTAAAGTATAATTGAAAATAATTAACAATCTCCGGGCGATAGTTTACTCGTGCACGGTTGGTGTTCTCGCGAAAAATCTTTGCGACTACCTGTATCCCTAAAAGAGCAATAAGCTCTCGAACATCGTTCATGTCGCCATAATTCAAAATAGCCTCAACTACGGCTTCGTTTGAAAGACCATCATAATTTTTAGTTGACCAAAATAGATACTTTCTTTTTCTTACAAAATCTCCTATAGTCATCCTACAATTATAACATATTTTGGAGCAAGTAAACTTTTCCTTAAGTTCTAGAAACGATCGCAACCCCTAAAGGCAATTTGTCAGATACAATTCACTTCCTGAGAAAAAAGATGGGAGGTGAATTATGAAACACAAGAAACTAACGCAATCGGAGAGAGAACTGTTAAGTCGGTGGAAGAATGAAGGAGGTGGATCATAAAGGAGATTCTTCCTGGCAGATTTGCATGGAAACTATTTATCAATTTATCTACAAGAAAAAAACTGATGTAACAAAACAGGGACAAAAAGAAGAAATGGATGGTAGAAAAAAGAAAACAGTTCGGCCATTGGGAAGGAGACAGTATTGTTGGACTGGGACACATATCGGGACTTCATACTGAATATGAACGGGTATCAAGTTTTGTCAGACTTGAGAAAATGGTTCGCATTACAGCTGATGAGGCAACAAAATCTGCGCAAAAAATATTTGGCGTATTGCCTGCCCACGCCAGACGTTCAACAACTCTTGATAATGGATCAGAACATGTAAATCATCAAGAGTTTGGATTGTCAGTATATTTTGCAGATCCGTATGCATCCTGGCAAAGGGGTGGAAATGAAAATTCAAATCTCTGGACAAGATACTACTTTCCAAAGAGAACTGATTTTGCTACAATTACTGATGAAGAATTAAAAGACGTTGAATGGGAATTAAACAACAGACCCAGAAAACGTCTTAAATTTAGAACATCTCAGGAAGTTTTTTCTGAGTACCTCGTTAAACCCCTAAGGGTTGCATTCGTTCCTAGAATACGGGGTAAATGTTATTGAGTAGGTGGGTTTGTTTGCCCTGATTGTGTGCCTGGCTTTGCTGGCCCAATAGGAGCTTGTCCTGAGCCTTGCTGCTGTACGTAGAAAATGGTACTTCCTGTTGCAGATTTGAGAACCGATGTTAGTATTTTTTCTGCCGTTACCAAACTTTTCGGCGAAAAGGTGATATCTGTTTTTCCTCCTGAGGCAATAGCGGTGGTAAAACTAATCGTTGCCACAGTGCCGGTACCTTTTATTGCCTTAGCAGTTGGAGCAGTTGCCAAAGCAAATGAGAGTTTGCCATTTTTCTGATCAATATTTTTAAGCAGTGTAATGGCGTTGTCAAAAAAAGTTCCAGGCGTAATATCGATAGCAGTTACTTGTTCTGGATTGTACGATAGCTCTATTTGTACAGCAGTTGCATTATTTGTTCCCGTATCGATACTCACATTCAGACTTGCCGATTGCGAAGCAATAACCAATGGGTTCGGGGTAAGTAGCAAGGTTGTTTGCGCAACAGGTGTTGGGGCAGGAGCAGTAAGCGGTGGGGCAATTGTTGGCGTACCTTTTTTCTGCGGCATAAACGCCAGCGCAAATAATCCACCTGCAACTATGAGAAGAACAATAATTAATGCAATTGTTTTTTTACTCATATGTATTTTTCATTTCAGTCACCATCCTGGTGAGCAAAGGCTTCCTGTAACAATGCAAAGTCGCTATAGTCGCCCGTGGCTGCTCCAAGCACAGTGTCTCTATCTGTTTTTCCATCACCATTCAGGTCTGCTCTTAATACACAATCACTGCTGGTGCTGTTAATACAGTCTCTATACGCATTGTAGTCTGCAACATCTATTTTATTATCGCCGTTAATGTCGCCAACTGCAAGCGTTGCCTGCAGTGCGTTTGGATTCTTGCCTCTGCTTATATGTGCTGTGCCTGGAATTCGTTTTCGCAAATAGCGCGGTGATTTAACCAAAATTTGATAATCTCCCGGGACAAAGGTTGGTCCAAGATCAAAATCTTGGGCAACAAATTTTCCGTTATTGTTGTAGACAAGTGCATTAGATCTTTGGATCACAAATGCCGCTTTGCTTCCTGTTGTGTCGCCTGTTGGATCAACGCCAAGTGCATAGAGATATACAGTTAGATCTCTCGTGGGCGAAACAGGGCTTTGATTCCACCTTGACAGTATTCCTTTATCTGGTACTGGGTGTGGTCCAATACCGGTTAAGACAAGACTATACGAAACTGTTGTTCCGCCAAGAGGAACAGGAGTACTTGTTGGTGTTGGACTTGACGTTGGGGTCGGGCTTGGCCCTGGCGTTATCGTTGGGGTTGGTGTTAATGATGGCCCACCTGGTGTGACTGTGGGTGTTGGTGTTGATCCAGGAGGTGGAACTGGTGTTGCTGTTGGTGATGGAACACCCGGAGCAGAAGTCGCGGTTGGTGCGCCAGGCGGAGTTGTTGGCGTTGCAGTTGGGTTGGTTCCAGTAGGAGAACCAATATAGCGAAGCTGCAAACAATGACTTGCATAGCACCAGTTGCTGGTTGTTGGTTCAATGAAAAGCCCATCCGATGTATTTTGCTGGCACTGATCATGGAGGTCTTTATTTGTTTCTGTAATTGGTGCAAGAATACAAAAACTGTTATCGTTATTGCAGCTGTTTACAGGTGCTCCTGTTCCTGGTTTACCTTTTGCTCCAACCTCTACCCATCGATAGATATTATTTTGTTGGGCAATGGGTAAATGATTTGGACTGGTAATTCCTATATCTGTGCCCACTTCAAGAGGTGTTTTTGCACAGGCAAACGATGGGGTTGGGGTTGGGAGTGCTGCAAAATTAACAGTAACGCTTGCCCTTGTCATTTTCCTACCTGCGGTGTCGCTGTTTGGCTGTTCGTAAAAATCAACTTGGACTACCCGTTGGCCTTGAGTTGTCCCTGTGGTATTGAGGGTCCAGGAGACAAGAATAGAAGTGTCGTTGAGTCGGCGTACTGCTTCATTAGGAAGAGTAATGCGGGCATCAGGGTGACCGCCGCTACCGCCATCGGCATTTTGTATGGCAATTTGCCGCAAGATTATTTGAGGACCAGCTGGCGGTGGTGCGGTTGGCGCAGTGGTGGTAGGTGTTGCGGTTGGTTGAGTGATTCCTCCAAGGTCAAAAGAGGAAGTGCATATATTTTTATCTTCGTCTAAAACAACGCCGTCTTTATTTAAGAGCTGTATAAAAAGAATATGCGGTCCGGAATTAAGTCCAAATCCAGTGACTTTTGTTTCATATTGACTACCACTCGATATTGCTGTTTGCGTACCAACATTTGTCCAGCTTGTTACGCTTGCTGCGTTTGACGATTGATCATTGCCGGATATCCAAAATTTAACCGAGCTTGGGTTTCCGGCATAATTTATTTGGGTGTTAATATTTTCTCCGAGAGTTCTATTGCCAGCAACATTTACATAGGTACATTTTGCTGTTTGTACGGTTGGTTGTGTTGGTTGTGCACCTGCTGTTGGGGTGGGCGTAGGTGTTATCGAAGATCCCGAACAGCCTGTGTAACAACGAGATGTTGGATCATTGTTGTTTGCCGCTTGACAAGCACTGTCTCCTTCAGAGTGGTATGTGCAGCCAGGTTTTGATTCGCTTTCAAACCTGCAAACACCCCCTGGAACGCAGGCAGAATCTGCGTAGGCTTTTTCAATAAAACTGGCAAGGGGGGACGGAGGATTTGCGCGAGACTGCGGCGAGGTTGACCAGCCATCGGGGAGAGTAATTTTAAGATAGACAGTAGGGTCAATCAGCGGTTGTGTAAGCGGGTTGCCATTTGCATCGGCAAATTGAATAGCGCCGTCAGGAAGTCCTGCTGCGTGTTGTTTGGTTTGCGTCTGTCTTTGTACAATGTAGGTAGTAAGAGGAACTGCAGCAACAATAATAAGGATAGCGATAATGCCAAGCGTTCTTCCATAGCTTGAGTATCTAACAAATTCCCAGAATCTTTTGAAAGGATTTGATTTCTCCACAGAAACCATGCCCTCAACATTATATTCCATGCTCTTTATAGAATAGTAAAAAAAGGAAGATATTGTCAATCCCCAAAAAGGGAATTTTCCATTTTCGAATTACCATTTTCCATTGATTTTCAATCTTACAATTGATACAGTGAGAAAGAATGACCCCAGAACTTCTTTACGAGAGATTGCTTTTGTTTGCCAAGAGATGTCAGTGGCTTATACGAAAGCTTCCTAAAGCTTCTTATAATAATGAGTATGGTAAACAGCTTATTCGTTCTTCTGCGTCTCCGGGAGCAAATTATATTGAGGCGATAGAAGCAAGTAGTAAAAAAGACTTTATTCATCGATTAAAGATTTGCAGAAAAGAAGCGAGAGAATCAACTCATTGGTTAATCTTAATGGAAGATGCAAATGAAGAAATGATTGAGATTAAAACTGAATTGAAAGAACTTGTTCAAGAAGCGAAAGAATTTATTCGGATTTTTACTGCTTCGATTCTTACTTCTGAAAGAAATAGCAAAAGAAATGACTAAGCCCAAAATGGTAAATGGACAATGGTAAATGGACAATCGATTTGCTATACTAAATCGCTATGGTTTTGTCAGACAGGGATTTAAAAAAAGCACTCAAAAACGGGAAGATAAAAATTACTCCTTTTCCAGATTTAGAAACACAACTTGGGAGCTGTTCGATTGATCTTCGGCTTGGCAATACATTTCTTATCTTTGAACACTCAAAATATCCCTTTATTGATCCGCTCAACCCCAAAAAAGAAGGCGCAACGCGGGAAATTACCATAAAAGACAAAGAAGCATTCATTGTGCAGCCAGGCGATTTTGTGTTGGCATCAACCTTTGAACATATCGAAATACCAGACAATCTTGTGGGAAGATTGGAAGGTCGATCAAGTATCGGACGGCTTGGGATTGTGATTCATTCAACAGCAGCTTTGTTCAACCCCGGATTTCGCGGCAAGGGAGTATTGGAGCTTGGCAACATGGGCCGAATGCCAGTTGCCTTATATCCTGGCATGCGGATTTGCTCGATGACGTTTGAAGAGCTTTCAAGCCCATCAGAGTCGCCGTATCATAAGAAAAAAGGGGCAAAATACGCGGGGCAGAAGGGACCAGGAGAAAGCAAAATACACGAGGAAAAAAGTTAAAAGTCAAAGGTCAAAAGTCAAAATTGCAAGTTAAAATTCAAAATTATTCGTTCCCAAACTTTTTACTTTTACATTGTATTTTTGCATTTTGATTTTTGAATTTCATTATGAAGTATCACGTTGAGTTTGACATTGATTTCAAACGAAATACCTCTAAAGGATTATACATTGTCATTGAGGGTATCGATGGTTCTGGAAAAACAACGCAGGCCGAGCATTTAGCGAGGTATTTCGAGATACAAGGGAAATCAGTTGTCGTAACAGGCGAGCCACGGAAAGACAAGGGTATATTCGGCAAACTTATTCAAGAAATTCTACTCTCTATGAAAAAAATCCCATCAGTTGCATTTCAATATCTTTTTTCTGCGGACAGGGCAGTGCATCAGGAAGAAATTATTATTCCGTCTCTCAAAGAAGGCAAAATTGTGTTGTCTGACCGCTGCTTTTGGTCGGCAGTACCATACGGCATTATGGATCACATGATGGGAGAGGGCGACCACGAGTATAGTTACGAAATGGGAAAAGTAATACTCACTGCGCAAAGCATTTTGTCGATGTATCATCAATTTGTACTGCCGGACAAAACATTCTATTTAGATATATCGCTTGATACAGCAATGAAGCGCATTCAAGAAGGGAATAAAGAGAAGGAAATTTACGAAGACCGTGAAAAACTGGAGAAAATTATGCTTGGCTACCAGTGGCTCTCCAAAGAATTTCCGAAAGAGATTACGGTGGTGGACGGAGAAAAAACAGTAGCAGAAGTAAGCAGTGAGATTATTAGCAAAATAAATTTTTAATTTCAAATTTTTAATAGAAATTAGAAATTAATAATTAGAAATTATTATGGTACTTGGGCCGAAAAAATTACTACAATTAGTTAAAGAAATTAAATTAGTTGAGAACCTTTCAGAAAGGGAATTAACCAATCCCGAAGGTGCGGGGTTTGATTTACGCCTTGGGGAAGTGTACAAAATCTCAGGCTCTGCATTTTTGGGAGAAACGCACAGAAAAACTGCGGATATAAAGCTCGTCGCGAAGTATCAACAAAGAAAAACGAAAAGCTTTACCATAAAACCCGGAGATTTTTTTCTCACCAAAACCATTGAATCAGTAAATATGCCAGACAATCTTACAGCAAGTATTACGCCACGATCAACAACATATCGGTCAGGGCTTTTTATTCGTACTGGCAATGTGCCGCCAGGATATTGCGGAGGTTTAGTGTTCGGTCTTAAAAACGAAGGACCAGTACCAGTAACCATCGAAATGGGAGCGCGATTTGTCCATATTCAATTTAACGAAGTCGCAGGCAGCGGCAACCTTTACCGCGGCCAATGGCAAGGGGGAAGGGTAACGGCGAAGAAGAAAGAAAAACAGGTATAGAAAGATTTCTCCAAGATATCTTCCAGTAAAATCTGATATAATACTTATATGACGAAAGATGATACTAAAAAATTCCTGCCAGAAAATACAGTATCCATTAATGCGGGAACTTTTGTTGGAAGTGTATACTCTCAAATAGTTGGAATTTCGGTTACAGATAATGATTTGACTTTGGAGTTTGTATTCGTGAACCCAAGGAATAATAAAGAAGGTCAAGTTGTTTCAAGAGTAACATTGCCTATAAGCGCAGGGTTAGGACTTGCTGATGTAATACAAAAAACAATTAATGAACATATTAAGAAAAAGAGGGGTACTCAATAATGATTACAATTACAAAATATTATGGAGCTCAAGCGGACTATCCTAAAATCGCGAGATATGCTTCATCTGACGAATGGGAAGCTATTTTAGCTGATGTAGTTTTTGAGGAGTTGATTAACAACAAAGTTTTCATAAGTGAAGCTCAAAAAGCAAATAGAGATGTTATCAAAAATCCGCAAAAATATCCCAATCTTACTGTAAAGTATCAAAATTACTTAAAATAATGTATGTTATACATGCAAAATCTTCAAAAGTAGAGAAATCATTCAATAAATTACTTTCAGGCCTATCTGATAACGTAAAAATAAGAATAGTAAAAACTCTCTGTAGTTCCCCTAAATCCAGCACATCTCAAAGTTCAGTTAGTGGACGAATAGAAAAGAAAGGCAAATTTTGGCAGTATTATGTTACTGCAGGAGACAGAGTGATTTATTCAGTTATAGATAAACCTAAAAGAATTGTTATGGTACAATTCGCTGGTAATCATAATGATGCTGGTATTTTTCTCAGGAATAATTAATTTTTTCAATAACCTCTTGTAGTTTTTTATTATTTTTGTTAGTGTAGAGACTGAAATTCATATGACAAAAAACCACGCTGAATATCAATATCTCGATTTACTGCAAGATGTTCTTGATCACGGTGTCAAGAATGTTGATCGTGGAACTGGCAGTGTTTCCTATGGTGTTTTTGGCCGGCAAACTCGGTATGACTTGTCCCTTGGTTTTCCTCTGTTAACCACAAAAAAAGTCTACTGGAAAGGGGTGTTACACGAGCTGTATTGGTTTATCTCAGGACAGTCAAACATTAAATATTTGGTCGACAACAATGTGCATATTTGGGACGACTACCCGTACAAGATTTTTTTGAAAAAAAAATCTCAAATTCCAAATCTCAAATTCCAAATCTCAAATAAAGAGGAATTTATTGAAAAAATTAGGATAGATGCAAAGTTTGCAAAAGAATATGGTAATTTGCCACGGATTTATGGGGAGATGTGGCGGCGGTGGCCTACGAGAACAAGCAAAACAATAGATCAATTGCGTTGGGTGATCAATGAATTGAAAGAAGATCCGTATGCCAGAAATGCGATTGTTACTTCCTGGAATCCTGAGTACCTTTATACCATGGCCAGGCGAAGCCTGGCGTCACGGTTTCCCATTTGCCACAACATGTACCAGGTAAGTGTCAAAGATGGGAAATTAAGCTTGCAGCTCTATCAACGAAGTGCGGATTTGTTTTTAGGTGTACCATTTAATATTGCCAGCTACTCACTCCTCACAATCATTCTTGCGCAAGTAACAGGTTACAAACCCGGAGAATTTGTGCATACGTTTGGCGATGCGCATATTTACGAAAACCATATTGAGAAAGTAAAAGAACAACTAAAGCGAAAACCAAAACCATTTCCAACAGTAACACTTGATAAGAATGTCAAAGACATCGATGACTTCCGACCAGAGCATGTCATGCTCGAAGAGTATGATCCACACCCAGTTTTAAAAGGCGAACTGACTATTGCAGGAGGACTCTATGAAGGTTAGCATGATTGCGGCGATTGGGAAAAATAGGGAGTTGGGGAAAGACAATAAAATTCCTTGGCATATACCAGAAGATGCAAAATGGTTTCGGGAGAAAACAAGTGGACATGTGGTCATTATGGGGCGAAAAACGTACGAATCGATTGGTCATCCGCTTCCAAACAGAGTCAATATTATTGTCACGCGAGACTCGTCATATGCAATTACGGGTGCAATTATATCCCACTCTATGAAAGAAGCAGTAAAAATTGCAAAGGAAAATGAACCCTCCTTCGCCAAGGCTTCGGCGGGCAAGGCATCAGAAATTTTTATTATGGGGGGCGCGCAAATCTATGAGCAGGGCATCCACTATGCAGACAGACTCTACATAACGTTGATCGATCATGCATTTGATGCAGATGCGTTTTTCCCAGAATATCGGGAGTTTTCAAAAAAGATTTTCGAACAAAAAGGCCAATCAGGCGAATACAACTTCACATTTTTCATTTTAGAACATGCATAAAAATACCACTTGACTTATCGATATTTCTTGCTATATTGGTAGTGTCTGATGATACATCTTAAAAAAACCGATCCCCAAATCTACAACCTTGTCAAACAAGAAGAAAAGCGCCTCCGAGATGTTTTAGAAATTATTCCCTCAGAAAACTATCCTTCAAAAGCAGTGTTGGAAGCGCTTGGTACAGAGCTTAATGTAAAGTATTCGGAAGGGTATCCCAAAAGGCGTTACTACCAGGGAAATTCGGTGATTGATTCGGTTGAATCATTAGCACAGGAGCGAGCAAAAAAATTATTCAAAGTACCACACGTTAATGTCCAGCCATATTCCGGTTCGCCAGCAAATTTAGCGGTGTATCTTGCGCTTCTTGAACCATTAAAAGATAAATTAATGGGTATGGGATTGGGAGCTGGGGGACATTTAACCCATGGTTCGCCAGTTTCGATTTCGGGCAAGTACTACCAAGCTGTTCCATATCAATTGGGGAAAGATGGCAGGTTTGATTATGATGAAATAGAAAGACTTGCTCTAAAAGAAAAACCAAAAATAATTGTGTGCGGTGGTACTGCCATACCGCGAATTATTGATTTTAAGCGGTTTGCGGAGATTGCCGAAAAGGTTGGTGTCCTTACAGGATCTGCGACATACCTTCTTGCTGATATTTCTCACATCACAGGCCTCATAATCGCCGGCGTTCATCCAAGTCCAGTTCCATACGCTCATATAATTATGACAACGACCCACAAAACTCTTCGGGGGCCAAGAGGCGCGATGCTAATGGTGACAGATAAGGGTTTAAAAAAAGATCCAGAACTTGCCGATAAAATCGATAAGGCAGTTTTTCCAGGATTGCAAGGCGGGCCACATGATAATCAAACAGCAGCTATTGCGGTTGCACTCTTGGAAGCAAGTAAGCCCTCATTTAAAAAATATGGACAGCAGATTGTGAAAAATACGAAAGTATTAGCTCAAGAACTCATTGATTACGGTTTCGACTTGGTAAGTGGTGGTACAGATAACCATTTAATTCTGATTGATCTTGCGAGCAAAAGTGTCAATGGGGCGGTAGCGGCCTATGCCTTGGAGGTGGCAGGCATTGTGGTCAACAAAAACGCCGTTCCCAACGACCCGATGCCGCCATTTTACCCATCGGGAATCCGTTTGGGAACACCGGCAATTACCACAAGGGGAATGAAGGAGCGGGAAATGGTTAGAATTGCTCAATGGCTCAATCAGGTTTTGGATGAGGTGAAAGGGGAGGAACTGCCAAAAGATAAAGAAGCAAGGAGAGCATTTTTCAAAGAGTTTAGAAAAGAAATAGTCAAAAACAAAAAACTCCTGGCAATTGCAAAGGAAATAAAAACCTTCTGCGCAAAATTCCCCGTACCGTAAAATCCACATATGGCAATGTCTGAAAGAGAAACAAGAAAAGGAAGGCCACACCAAAAAGTTGAATGGGGAACGACAAGCGATTACGTTTATATTCCGCCATTGCAAACAAGCGGTTTCCTTACGCGATTTGGTCTTGAAGAATCATGGCAGATGATTGAATCTCTGTATGTTGCTAAAGATAATACAAGAGCAGTTGGTGTTTACAGAGTTACACCGGAAAGGTTTGAGGGACATCTTATAGGTAATCCTCTGTTTCAGGGAGTTTTAAATCCAGAAGCAGCTGCGCAAACTTGGATTGTTTGGAAAATGTTCCAGCAAGAAATGACCGATGATCAAACTGCTCTCTTTGCAGCAATAGATGGGTTTCAATTTAGGCGGCCACTTTTTCCTGGAACAACTGTAAATTTTGGAATTGTGAAAACGGACAATCCAAATAGATTATATGTGCAAGTCTTTGTAGGAGATCACGTTTTAACAGATGGCTATATCGAAGCAGCAGTTGTTAGTAAAGAAGATGCAGACAATAGGAAGAAACAAGCGCTAAAACAGCAAGAAAGAGCTCTTCCTCTCTTTCCATTTCAGGAATAAACCTCTCTATGCGGCGTATTTTTCAACTAAAACAGCAGCGTTGTAACCGCCAAATCCAAAGGCAGTTGCAAGGACGCTTTGAAGGGGAGTGGTAAGTGGTGCATCGCGAACCACATATAATTCTCCTTCTCTCATTATTTCTGGATCAGGAGATTCTAGATTAAGAATTTGCGGTATTCTTCCTTCGTTGAGTGCCTGCACTGCAGTAACGAGATTAACTGAACCAGCACCTCCTAATAAATGTCCAAGCATTGATTTTATTGCAGTAATTGGAACATCTCGCAAATCTTCTCCAAAAACCATTCGTAGAGCCAAAACTTCAAGAGGATCGCCAACGGGTGTGGAGGTAGAATGAACAAAAATCGCACCTGGTTTTCGCAATGCCTTTGCTTGTTTGTCCCACAATGCTACTGCAATAGTATCTGCAACTCGTACTGGATTCATCTCAGTTGGCTTATATCCATCCATAGATTTTACCAGTCCAGTAATCTCTCCATAGATTGTTGCACTTCTTGCCAATGCATCATCTAATCGTTCCAAAACTAAAATACCACCGCCTGCTCCCATCACAAATCCAGCTCGATCTTTATCGAATGGCCTACTTGCTTGTTCGGGTTTATGACTTCCTTTGTACAGCGCACGCAATGAACCAAATACTGCTGCGGTTACTTCTGGGTGATTAGATAATATATCTTCAACGCCACCGGCTACAGCCAGATCAACTCTTCCACTTCGTATTGCTTCGGCTGCCTCTATAATATTTGAAGCACCGGTTGCGCACGCTTCCATGGTATTGCCACCCCATCCTGAAAATTCTCCTGCAATTGCGTTTCTTCCATTCGGTTGTTCTGGAAAGACTTGCATACTTTCACTCGGTTTAATCTTAGCAGAAAGAGCTTTTACATCGCCATTTCCTTCTGGCCCATTTGGATGAAGGCCTTCAGATACGTTAATAAGTATATGTGTATCTGCAATACCACTTCCTACCCAAGATGCTCGTCTATTTGGATGAATAGATGATTTGGTTCTTCCTGTTTCATCTTGTAATCCAGCCATTTCCATTGCTTCACGAGAAAGACCAACAGCCATTTTTGCCACTCGCGAAGAAAT